>Ga0209404_10002818_pt1 | contig 10501 bp, 16 predicted proteins | sample TroAtlMetagenome_2_FD_187447 | JGI IMG/M metagenome (GOLD analysis project Ga0209404, IMG submission 187447) | Marine eukaryotic phytoplankton communities from Atlantic Ocean - Tropical Atlantic ANT8 Metagenome (SPAdes) (version 2) | ecosystem: Environmental > Aquatic > Marine > Oceanic... | reverse complement strand
GCTACACTAGCTTTTGACATAGTGTCAATTTCACCTAGCTTACCTTGAAATTCTTCTTCGAGTTTTTTCCTAGCATCTCCAAGCTCACGACCCTTATTAGAAAGAGATTGTTCAGTAGAGTAACCTTTAATAAGATCACCAAAAGATACTTCAGTTTCTTGTCCATCAATTTTTACAGAGACTTTAGCATCTAAATCCAAATCATCTTGAGTATAAACTTCAGATTGGGTAGCGGCTTGCGCAGCATCCTCAGCTGGAATTTCTCCTCCTTCTGGTTGGACCTCCTCTTCAACTTCTTCACTAACGGCTTCCTCAGATTCTTGGGTCTTGACTTCCTCTGATTGTTCCGGGTCTAACTCAGGCACCTGCTCTTCGGGTAGAGATTCTTCGTCATTCGGTATAAAATCCGAATTACGAACAATGTCAGCCAGCAACTGATCCTCTGTTCGACCTACGTCTGCTTGGGAATCATCCTTTGGGGTAGAGTCCACTTGTGCGTCCGTACTATCCATTCGCTACCTCCTTTTTTACGGGGGTTGGCTTTGAATTCTTTAATTCTTTTATGTATATATCTTTTAGAGTATATAGGTTAACCAATAAACCTGCGTTTATTTTTGTTTTACCTGGAGATCTCATTGAATCATACTCCAAAGTGTTTATCATTGTTTCTATATTAAACAATACTTCTGTCTTATTCACTTCCCTCACTATCGTCCTCCTGCATATGTGGTACGTTCTTTCCATAAGTTTCGAAAGCAATCATCTTTTCTTTGACACTACCTAGTGCCATAGCAGATGCATATAAAAACTCTCGAGACTTAGTTTCGTGAGGCTCGGTTTTTAGCCATTGCATAAAGTATTCTACTAATATATCACCATAGACTTGATCAAAAAATTCATCTCGTTCTTTACCTGCAAAGTGCCCACGTGTGTGGGCCCTTCGTGCTAATTCTTCCGGATGAACTTTATGATTTCCATGGGACGCAGAATTGCTTAGCCTCGTCTCAGCTGCTTTCTTATACTGGTCCATATTAATCCTTAATTAATCTTAATCGTTCTAGGTTTCTTTTCTTCAGGAAGTATTTTCTCTAGTTTAATAGTTAATAGTCCACAAACTAGCGATGCATCCTTTACGATTACATCTTCAGCTAGTGTAAACTTCTTATTAAACTTTCTGTAAGAAATACCCCTGTATAGTTTATCATCATCATTTTTATTTTCTTTCGCAGATTTAATTGATAGCATACCATCAGCGACTGTGATTTCTATTTCAGATCTCTCAAAGCCAGCTACTGCCATTTCTATTTTAAAATTCTCTGCGTCCTCCTTTATAATATTAAACGGAGGATAAGTATCCGTATTAGTGTTTGAGGCTAATCTCTCTACTAATCTATCAAATCCAATAGTGTAGGGAGTATAGCTATTAAACCAATCTATAATTTCTAAATGTCTGTTCATTTGTTTCTCCTTAAAAAGCAAGATAATAAATGAATAAAGCACTTAAGATAACCATAACCATATGCGTTATCATAGCTTCTTTATTCATTTAAGCAATAAGTGTATTGTATATAATTTCACCACTCTGCGCGGCTGTGCCGTGCGAAGTACTTACACTTGTTAATGTTTGTGCGCCATCGTTAAGACCTGATACTATTATATAGTCTTTAGGTCCACAACTAAGGCCTGATTGTACTACTGTTCCGGCTGTAGCTACGTTGAAGGTAATAGCTCCATCACTGTGATTAGTAACCATAATACTTCCAGCAGCTGAGCCGGCAGCAGTAGTTACAGTTCCTGATTGAGCGGCACCAACGCCTAAAGCACTAAGTGTTACTGTTCCCATTTTGAGTTCCTCCTAATAATTGTTGTGCCATCATTAATATATCATTATAAGAAGGATGTGGTGGCACTTGTGTTCCTTCTTTTGTAGCTTTAATGCTTAAGTCTGCCCACTCTTGAAAATGTTTATCAATAGCTACTGCTAGTTGTCTAGCATTATCATCTGATGTATTTTTAGCTTGAGCATTGGTATAGACTACATTTGCTTCTTGTAAAGCTACTTCTGATACAGCCTTCTTTTCTTGAACTTGCCGTTGCATTTCAGCTGCTTCACTTTGTTTTTGTATAGCTTCTGCAGCCTTTTGTTTAAACTCGTCTGTATTGTAATCTTCTAAGAAATCGTTACTATCTAAATTCATAGCTTCTATTATTTGAGTAGCTAATACAGCAGGTGCTTCTGGTTTAATAACTATACCTGCACCTTGTTGGTTTAAAGCTGGAAGAACTTCTGCACCTATTCTTTGTAGTTTAGTTAACTTAGTATTGTTACTATTCTCTCCTATATCAAGGAGAATCTCTACATCCATCTTAGATGGTAGTGCGTTCATATCTACAGTTTTTTGAAGACCATTCATACTATATGCAATTTTTCGTCTCATATTTTTATGCATGGTTTCGTAGACTCCAGCGATCAACCGCTTAAATCCTGTCTCAGCAAAACGCCGCGCAATATGTTGAATACGCTTCTGGGCTGCTGATTGGACAGCGGCAAACTTTTGTTCTGAATTTCCTGAAACATATAGAGTATCATTAAGACCTTGCACAGTCTTACTCATACCTGTTGCTTGCTCTTTAATAGTTTGTAAGTGCTCTAATAAAGGAACAGTACCGGTTGATATTGTTTCAGGTGGTAAAGTAGAAACAGCTGCTTGAGGATTTCCGTTAGTAGGTATAATCTGCTTAGGCTTCATATTCTGAAGAGCAGAAAAGTCTACTACATTAGGATCCGCTAATTTTGGAGCATAGTTAGTTAGGTAAGTATTTTCTACAAACCCTCTAAGTATTGCTGTAGATGCTAAGGTTGAACTTCTAGTAAAGTCAGCCATAGATAAACCATAAAATTCAAATGGTATATCTATAGGAACAATCGAAGCTAACGGTATTTCTTCCACATCATTCTCATAAATAATATGATTACCTATAGTCATTATATGTTTTAATTCAGCAATACCGTCTCCATCTCTGTCTACTTCAATCCAGCATTCAGTTACATTCACATTGATATTTGCTTCTAATGGTATCTCATGTTGCTCAACAGATCCTTGCCAATATTCTTGTCCAGTTACAGCTTTTCTAGCTGCAACATCTTGAGAGTATTTTGCAGATCCCAACCATGAGGTATCGTGCATATTATCAAAATCTATTTCTTCTGCTACATCTGGATAGTATTTTCTTATCTCAGATCTAGACATTTGAGTTTGGATTCCTACAAATTGAGCATCAGCTATCTCTGTAGAATCTCTTGAAATTCTAAAATTTTCTGGTGGAACTAATTCTAATTTTACTTTAGATTTATCTATCTTTTTTCTTACTCGTACATTAACGTATACTAGTTCTACTTCATCTTGGCTTGGATCTTCAGTTTCAACTGCTCTATTTTGAAAGTTTAATTCACCAACAATTTCTGTGCTCTCATCAGCTAATATTTCATCGAGCTTTACTTGTGTTACTTCTTCATAATCTTCGAATATATAATCATAATCTTCTATATAATCCCATCTGCATACAGCATTCTTCCAAAGCAAAGAAGATTTAATCCAACTAGACAAAAACTCCCATCCATTGTTCTTTCTAAAAATACAATAGTTTACTACATCACTTGCGTCTTTAGCTGCTTTGTAAGCTCCTGGACTATCATCGTACGGTACAAACCTTGCTAATCTATGATTAGATAAAAATAAGTCTGAAAGAATTGCAGTGTAAGCTTCTATTACTTCTGTAGTAGAAGTGTCTACAATTGTTGAAACTCCTTGAGGAGATAGGTGATCAGCTGCTACACCTGCGTATTCGTATGTTGATTTTAGTCTTTCTCTAGCTAGATCCGAACTATTTAGAAAATCTCCAGTACTACTTTGAACACCTTGCTCAATCATATTAATAAGCTGTTCATCAGTTACTGGCTCTTTATAACCATAACTTTTAGCCATTAATATTTACCTCCCATAGGAGAATATATCTTAGCTGCTTTTTCTAAGTCTATACTAGTGTATTCTCCGGGTCGCGATAGTACCCGAGGTTCTTTTTCTTTATCTTCTTTTTTAGGTTGTTTATCAGCAACCTTCTGAATGTATCTTTCTTCTTCTGACATGATCCGCTCCTGGGTTCAATCAAACAATTAACTCGAAATGTGGTCCATCAATAAAAGGTCTACGACCTTCTGATCTTCTTAAATCTATATATGCATTCATGGCATCTTCGGAAGTAGCAGGATAATCTCTAATGTCACCCTCAGACCACGCAGCTCCCCATTTAATAGCTGTTCCAAATTCTTGTGCAGCAGATTTCATTGCATCGCATATATCATCATATACGTTTAACTCCCAACAAGCAGCTCCATCTACGTAAGCCATAAGATCTACGGCATGAGAAAAGCCATCGTCTTGCTTTAAGTGTTTCGAGTTCATAGTTTTAGATCTTCCAGCATCAAATAGTTTTTGCTGTTCTTCTAAGGTTCTAACCCCGAACGTAACTCCAAAGTCTACTTTAGTTACTTTTATAGCGTATTTTACAACGTCCACCATATTAGGATGTACATCAACTAGTTTTTGAAATGATCGTTGAGATAAATTAAATGCCATATTATTTCCTTTTAAGCTTTATTTGGATTATCTTTTGTAGGAAGACCGAAGAGCCAAGGTATATTAAAACCACTTTTCTTCTTCTTTTTTGAAGGCTTCATAGTTATTTGACCTTGCTTTTGAGCATCAGTCATTGAATATGCTGTTCCTCCAGCTTGTCTATAAGCTACTACTTTATTTTTTCTTGCTGTATTCTTAGTACTCTTGGGCATTATACTCTCCTATTTCCTGCTCATCCAAGCGGTTGCTCCCATATATGCGCCTACTATACCTGCGCCACTAATATAAAATAAATTACTGATGTCTGCTAATGCGGCTATCCTATCTAAAGGCATGATAAACATTACCACCGTGAACGCACCCATTCCGATAAGTGTCCAAGTGGCCATTCGTCTTTGTGCACGCTGTTTCCGTAAATTATGTTCGACTTCCTTAATCTCTTTAACATGCCGGAGTTCTTCATCTGTAACGACTCCGTCTCCATCTTCATCATACTCGTTATATTTGCTACCTTTTTGTAAGGATTTCGTATCTTCCACATTCTTTACCTCAGTTTAGATTTTTTGATTCAATATTAAAATTTACGTTTAAGTCTTCTAAAGCTTCTTGTAATTGCTCGTCTGTTAAGTCAGCAGTCTGAGTAACTTGTGTTATGTCTTGACGTTGTAATTTAGGGGCTTCAAATTCAGCTAGCACTGTAGCTAGTCTAGTAGCTTCGTCCATATCTTCTACAGCAAGAGCCTTAGTCATTGCTATTTTTAATACGTCTAAAGCTGCTGGTGCATCATCTTTCACTTCGTCCTTTAAAGCCTTCCAATCGTTAAGCGTTAACTTCAAAGCTTCTCGAGCTTCTTTATTAGCTTTACGCGCTATTACCGAATTCTTTTGGCCGGCGCGCGCACCTTCTCGAGAGAAGGGGCGTAGGTTCTTTAGTGAATTTGGATGTGAATTACCGTCTCTACTCATGGTTTATACCTGTTTTATGTCACAATCACAAGACTCCGAGCACTTCTTGTTTATAATTGCACAACCTATTCTTTTAAAATATTGTATTATAGTACTTATCATTACATACTCCCTAGATGTAAAGTGACAGAAACAGTCTGTAATACTACTAAAACTAGTATCTCAACTGCTATTATAGTGTGGTACACTGTCCACAGTATTGGGAATTTTCTGTCATTTAACTTGTTGTTCTCCTTCATGCGTTTCCTTCCTCTCAGGATCTACGTTTAAAATTTTACATAACAATTCAATATACTTTTGAAATTGTTCTTTATCCATACTCTTTCCTTATAAATAAATTCTCTATTAGGGGACAGGTCTCATTAGACACTTCCATGAAACCGGAAATGCAGCCTCACAGGCTTTTGATATCTCTTTAGCTATGTCTCTTGTTTCAGCTTGTGTATCTTCTTTTAACCGTAATTTACATACTCTTGAAAATGCATATAAACTTCCAGACCAATACCAGCTTGTCATAGTAGCTTGAGGTAAAACCAGACGCGCTTGTTCCGGACATACACCAATACTTAATAAATGATTATACGTCCATCGAGCGCTATCCATAACTCGATCGTAATAATCAACCATCATTGGTCCGGTAGTTGTCGAAGGATTAATATCTATAACTTCTTCGGAACTACCCTGCTTTTTATCTTTAGGCTTTCCTCTAAATTCTTTTGGTTTAAAAAATTCAGGTTCATCTTCTACATAACGTCTACTAATTTCGTTCCATACCAGACCTACTTGGTGTTTAACCAATTGTCTTGCAACAAAGATTGGAGCGTTTATTTTAAACTGCATAAATGTATGAGCAAATGGACTCCAATGTTCATGGTCTGCAAGATACTTTATTAGCTTCTCATCATTGTTGTCGAGCTCAGTCCTATATTTAGCAAAAGAAACTCTTGCGGCGTTTACTACTGTCAAGTCTGTTCCGGCTACATCCATTACTTGTACAGGTACTTCAATTAGTTTCATGCGCGTATATCTATCTTTCTGTTAAGTTTTAAGGAGTCTAGCATGTAAAACATCTGGTTTTTCATGAAGTTTTGCATCATAAGCATATAATATATAGCCTTCATGGACTCCCAGTACTCGTGGTTTTCCCTGGCGGTTTCTTCCGCCCGGGTATTTATTTGACTACTATTCTCCACTCTATTATGGTAATTGTTAATATACTGGTTAGTTACAGTACCTATTTGCATTTTATTTCTCCCATCTATAGAATATATGCTTATCTATCCTGGTTGTTCTTGTTTTTGTTTTAGCCCATGCTGGTCTTACGTAACTTGCGTGGTAGTGAGTAGCACCATCGGTTACGTCTAGGTTAATACTTTCACCCATTATTATAGATGCATGTCTTATAGCATTACCCCACGCTTTACTATCTTTTCTTGGTTCGTCACTCTTACCATCACAGTACCAACTGAATTGGCATTTTCCTATTACTACCTTTCCGTTTTTATATGTTAAACCCTGCTTTACAACCTCACATATTGTGTTAGGGTATCTATGATCTTCTACTCGATTCATTACTACTTGAGCTACTGCGAATTGCCCAAGCATTGATTGGTTCTTTGCCTCGTGATATATATTAGTAGCCATACACATTAGTGCTGTTTCTAGTATCATATCCACCTCGTATTATCTGTAGGTGCTGAATCAAATCTTTGATTCCATGGCACCTTATTTGTTGTTATACGATCATAGTGAGAGCGCAGGACTTCTAATCCAATAGCAAGAGACATAACATAATCATCATGACATCCTGGTGCTGCTTCTGCTTTCCCATGGTCGTTTACTATATAGTCTTTTAGTTCCTGGATAACTTCTATGCTAGGTACATAGACATCATCGTTCTCTATTGCATTCTTTAGGTTTCCTATAATTGTACTTCTAGTAGCTGTAGTAGTCCTAAAGCCTAGTCTTTCTCCTTCTTCTTTACTTACGTTAGCTATCTTTGTTTGCTTATATAGGTTCACATACCCCATATCATCTAGCTTCTGTAGAGTAGCGATACCCATTGAGTTAGACTCTACAGCAAGTAAAGCATTGTTATAGTATCTTCCGAGATAAAATAAAAAATCTCCGAATTTACTAGGGTCTATTCTATTATTTCTGTATACTGCTACTATTTGACGATCCTCGTCTAATACTATAGAAGCAGAAAAATCTTTCCCTACTCCAAGAGCGACATCAGCACCTATAACATATCCTTTATCATGATCAGGATATGCGTAGATCTCAATGTCACCCTCGCTAGTAGTTTCAAAAAACTTAGAATCTAAGTCTAGTTTCATTTTCTTTAAATAAGGTACTGGTTCAAGGTCTTGTAGTTTCTTTAAATCGAATACACTACTACCACTTACTAAGAACGCTTCCTCAGAATTACTCGGATACTCCTGGACAAACTTCCTTTCACCCGACTCAGCAATCTTGAGACGGCGCCAATATAGCTGATCAAAGTCCAGTCCATGCTCATCCATGAGTTTAAGCTCTGCCTCAGTAGGTTCAAAGGTTTCCGGAGCTTCTCTCCTATATTCAGAAGTGATATACCAAGGTAGAAATATAGGTATATACTCAGACTCACCTTTACTATAACCTCTTTCACTTTGTTTCCAAAGCCTATAAAACTCTCCTTTAGCACCGTTGGCAGTAGACTCAAGGATAACCTCGGTACCATCGGCTTGAGAGATACCTTGGAATAGTCCGGCGAGAATCTTCTCGTCAAAAGTCCAAAAGGCCACCTCACTAAGGTGAGCAATAGTAGGGGTAGTTCCACGACCAGCTTCCGGAGAACCAGCAGTATATAATCTATAACCCGCGTTATTATGTTCAAATTTAATCTCCTTTGCGTTTGATGCTATTAAAGGAGGTTTGAATTCTTTTTCCATCTTATCTATTAAGTTTTTGCTCATACTGAATAAAGCATCAGAAGTAGCACTGTCATGAGCCATCACCACCGATCTTGCATTAGGGGTGAAGTAACTCTTCCATGCAGTGCGAGCAGTACAATAGGTAGAGATTCCTTGTTGACGAGCCTTTAAGATAAGTGCTCGTACTCTACCTTTTTCTTTTAGTTGTTGTTCTAGTTGTTTATTGATTTCCTGTTGAGCGTCATTAAAGATAAAAGGTGAAAATCCTTTAGCAGCATCTTTTGTTATTATTTTTACTTGTTCGGTAGCGAACTTCTCAAAGTTAGTTTCATATTCCTCTAAGAGCTTTCTTCTTCTTGCTTCTTTGATGAGGGCGAGTTTTCGCTTATTGTCCATAATATACCCCAATAGTTAGCAGCAACACTATCTCTAACATCATTATGCTTAGTACTATGTCCATAATTTTTCCTTTTTATCCACTCAATTACGCTTGATCCTACGTCATCGCAGGGATCGTTATAGAGAATCATTGTACCTCCTGGTTAAAATTTAACCAATTGTTATCTCTATTAGGAGACACTTCCTTAAGAAGAAACTTAAAAAATTTTAAACACCTATATATACCCCACTACTATTTTTATAACCCCCTACTTTTAATTATATCTTTTTTTAAATCTTTAACAATCTTTAAAAAAACAAACTATATCAAATTAATACCTTATTCTTCACAATCCTCCCTCTATATTAACAAAAAATAATTATTCAATTATTTTTCTAAATAATAATTAATAATCTTCTTTTAAAATATATCTACCCTTTTTAAAAAATAATTATTCAATTATTTTTCTAACTAATAATTAATAATTCCCTTTTTAAATATATATACTCATAATAAAATATCCCTTTAAAAATAATTATTCAATTATTTTTTTAAATATAAATATAAATCCCTTTTTTTAAATATATATAATCATATTAAAATATCCCTTTAAAAATACATTTATATTTATATTTCAACCCTTAACATTAACAATAAAATATATTACATCTAATAAATTAATATATATAATCATCATAACAAATTCATTTAAACATAATCAACACACAAATCTTTCTATCTTTAACCCAATCTATTCACCTAACCAATTAACCCATTTTACTACATTCTTTACCCATCCACAAATAATACCTCAATTCACTTCTTTAAACCAAACACAAACTAACCATTCACTTTTTTATTTAATTATTAATAACCAAACTCATTTACCATTAACCTCATTTCATAATAACATTAATAATTTCTTAAATTTACCACCTTCACCTAACAATCAATCTAAACAACCAATTAATACTAATCCTATTAATTCACAACCAAACCCATTTTCATCTACAAATAATAATTCTAATACTTCTCCATTCTAATTATTATTTTCAACTTATAATATAAATATAAATCCCTATATTAAATACAAACATCTTTTAATATATATTTATATTTATATTATAAAAATTTTAAATATAATAAATTATAAATAATTTATACATTATATCTTTTTTAAATCTTTAACAATCTTTAAAAAATTTTTAAATATAATAAATTATAAATAATTTATAATCATACTTTTAAATAAAAATTTTCGGGGGTTACCGCCGTCGTAATAACCGCCGTCTTTGGGTGCTATTGTACCGCCGTCTTGGTCTAGTAGGCAGGTGAGGAACTGTCTCCTAATAGAGAAGAGGGGCTGCGGGGCGGTCAACCTACCTATAAGTATAGTCATTGGGTGATTCCGAAGACACTATCGGGCACCCGCAACACCACCAGCCTGAACTAGTTGTAAGATAGAATCTACCCTTCTCAAAAATAATTATTCAATTATTTTTTTAAATTCTTTTTCTTTTAATTATAACATAGAAAGATTTGCCATGATTAAATTACAAATTATTGACGATATTACTTATGTATGTGAAGACTCAGATCTTATA
>Ga0209404_10002815_pt1 | contig 10511 bp, 9 predicted proteins | sample TroAtlMetagenome_2_FD_187447 | JGI IMG/M metagenome (GOLD analysis project Ga0209404, IMG submission 187447) | Marine eukaryotic phytoplankton communities from Atlantic Ocean - Tropical Atlantic ANT8 Metagenome (SPAdes) (version 2) | ecosystem: Environmental > Aquatic > Marine > Oceanic | place... | reverse complement strand
CATCGCCGCGCTGGTGGCACAAGAGGTGGAGGCAATGTACTTGTTCCTCAACGACGGCAAGGGCGTGTTCACCCAGAAAATGGTATTTCAAAGTCATCCGCTTTATGGGCACTCGTCGTTTGAGTTAACCGACTTCAATGGCGACGGCCAGCCGGACTTCGTCGTTACCAACGGTGACAACGGCGAGTATCCCTCTCCGCCAAAGTCGTACCACGGCATTCGCGTGTACCTGAATCGTGGCGGCATGAATTATGAGAAGTCACTCTTCCTGCCACTCAACGGTGCCTTCCGCGCGCTGGCTCGCGACTACGACGCGGACGGCGACACCGACATCGCTGCCGTCTCCTATTTCCCCAACTACAACAAGTCGCCGCGGGAGAGCTTTGTTTATTTCGAAAATAAGGACGGCAAGTACACCGCCAACACCTTCCGCACCTGCATCAGCGGTCGATGGCTCACGATGGATGCCGGTGACGTGGACGGTGACGGCGATATCGACCTTGCTCTGGGCAACTACACCTATGGGCCGGATAAGGCAATCTTTGTGCCGGACTTCCTCATGAAAACCTGGGAGCGCAGCGGTCCACCGGTGATGATCCTGTACAACACGCTCCACTCAAAACCGGCCAAGCGTTGAGCCGTTTTTTCTCTCGCTGCCGAACCCGGCGAAGGGTATAATAGATTTATGACGCTAGACAATGAAGAGATTAATTACAAGGTATGGGCCAGCGACAACGTCGTTTACGGGCCGGTGCTGCTCGTTACCCTGCTCGAGTGGGTTGCCGACGGTCGTGTAACGCCGGATACCTGGGTGTTCAGCGAGGAAGTAAACAGTTGGAAACCGGCCAAGACACTGCCGCCCCTCGGCGACGCATTGGCCAGCTACCACGCCAGCCAGGCACCACTTCTCAAGCCAACCAAACTTGGACAAGCCAGCGACTCTATCACCGTTGAGCAACTCCGGCAATTTGACCAACTAGCTGGACTTGGACAAGCGGAGCTCGAGCAGTTCATCAGCCACTGCTCTGTGATGGAGATCGAGGAAGGCGGCATCATCATGAAAAAAGGCAGCCCCGGCGACGGCCTGTTCATGATCCTCTCCGGTGAAACCCGCGTCCGGATTATTGCCGCGGGGCAGGACACCACCCTCGCCACGGTCAAGGCTGGCAGCTTCATCGGCGAAGTGGCCATGTTCAGCCAAACCCAGCGCTCAGCAGATATATTGGCCCTGACCCGGTGCCAACTGCTCTTCATGTCCACCGAGGCGTTCCGGGGCATGATGCAAACCCAGCCAAAGCTGGCCTCGCCCGTGCTGTTTGCGCTAGGCCAAATCATGGCTGACCGCATGGTTGCCGGGAATGATAGGCTCCAAAACAAGGTCAGCTCAGAGTTTCTTTGGTTGTAACGGTATTTCAGCCAAAAATAGTTCAAAACAGACCGTTGACACCAGACCGCCTGGTCGCTATTTTGCAGGTCCTTTTAGGAAATAAAATCGCATGGTTCGAATATTTTTAGTTTTAACAATTTTGGCATTACTCGGGGGAGGGTTCATTGCCGTAAGCAATGTAAAGAGCAAGATTGACGGCCTGAGCACCAACTTGGGTAAAACCGAAAATGATCTTAGAGATACCAAAAATCAATTGGTTGAAGCAAAAGATGCGGAGAAAGAAGCAAAACGTTTAATGACCAACGCTCAATCCGAAGCCAATAACGCCAAGGAAAGATTAGGCACAGCGGAAAAAAATCTCGTCGCTCAAAGGCAGCGTGCCGACGGGCACGAAGCCAACGCGAACAGGCTCAATGCCGAACTTGTTGAGGCAAGAAAGTTCAGTGAGTCTTGGCGACTATTCCAGCAGGCCAATGGCACACAGGAACAAATCAGGCAAAAGCTGGCTAACTTCGCCGAAGTCAACAACCAACGGGATAATTTTAAAGCAGAAAACGAAATTCTTCTGAGTCAAATCGAGAAAACCGGGGTTGAGTTGTCCCGTTACACCGGCACTTCAGTGAAAGTCACCCTGCCACAAAACCTCCACGGTACTGTCACCGCAGTGGATGCACAGTTCGATTTCGTCGTGCTGGACATCGGCGAAAGCCAAGGCGCTCGGGAACACGGCGAGTTGCTCGTTAGCCGAGGCGAAAAACTCATCGGCAAACTACGCATTCTTGACGTCAAAAATGATCACAGCATCGCCAACATCCTCCCCGACTGGAAACAGGATGAAATACAGACCGGCGACCTCGTCATCGTCGGCAACTAAACCGGCACTTTTATTTGAAGTCTACTAACTCATGGCATACAGAAACAAGAATGTTATCAATCAAGAGCCTGTCATTCTCTTTTGTTTTAGTATGGCTATTGCAGTGCTGACTGGTGACCTGTTTCGTTAGCAACTTTATGCGTTCATTTGCCAGGGCCATCCTCTCCTTTTTCGCGATTCTCTTCGCGAGCCTGGCATTGGGTCTGACCTCGGGGTGCATCGGGCCGGACCCTGAAAACAAGTCCGCCCGACCCTGGAACACGCCCCGACCCTGGGAACACGGCATCCCGGGAAGTATTTCGGAACGCCGCTGATTTCAAGAAAAACAGCCTTCCCCTGCCGGGCTTCTGCCCGGTTTTTTTGTGTTCCCCACCAGCTCCACTTGTGGTATAAACTATATCTGATTAAGTAATGCGGACCGCGTTCGGTTCGCAACAACAGACACTATGAGACTGGACAAACTGACAATCAAATCACAGGAAGCACTTGAGGCAGCGCAGAAACTGGCGCATAAACACACGCAGCAGGAGGTCGATGGCGAGCACCTCGCCCTGGCCCTGACACAGCAGCAGGACGGCATCATTCCCACTCTGCTCAAGCGAATCGAGGTGGACCTGGCCAAGCTGCAGGTCGATCTCAAGGGCGAGCTAGCCCAACGCGCCAAGGTACAGGGCGCCAGCACCGCTGACCTGTACCTCAGCACTGAGTTGAAGCAGGCGCTCGACGCAGCGCAGGAGGAGGCAACGCAGCTGGAAGACGAGTATGTCAGCACCGAGCACCTGCTACTTGGCCTGCTGGCCAAGGGTGGTTCGGCGCTTGGCCGCGTGTTCAAAAAACACAACTTCCAGCGCGACACCCTACTCGATGCGCTTGTCCACGTGCGGGGCAACCAGCGCGTCACCGATGCCAAGCCCGAGGACAAGTATCAGGCGCTGGAAAAATACGGCCGCGACCTGACAGCCCTGGCCAAGCAGGGCAAAATCGATCCGATCATAGGCCGCGACGAGGAGATTCGGCGTGTTATGCAGGTACTAAGCCGTCGAACGAAGAACAATCCGGTGCTCATCGGCGAGCCGGGCGTCGGCAAGACAGCCATCGCAGAGGGCCTGGCACGGCGCATCGTCAGCGGCGACGTCCCGGAGTCACTCAACAACAAGACGCTGATCGCGATGGATCTCAGCGCGATGATTGCCGGCGCGAAGTATCGAGGCGAATTCGAGGATCGCCTCAAGGCGTTCATGAAGGAAATCACCTCCAGCGACGGTCAGATTATTTTGTTCATCGACGAACTGCATACGCTCGTCGGCGCCGGCGCCGCTGAGGGCGCAACCGATGCCGCCAACATGCTCAAGCCGCAACTCGCCCGCGGCGAACTTCGCTGCATCGGCGCGACCACGCTCGACGAGTACCGCAAATATATCGAGAAAGACCCTGCCCTCGAGCGCCGCTTCCAGCCGGTGAAAGTGGATGAGCCAACTGTCGAGGACTCCATCGCTATTTTGCGCGGACTCAAGGAACGCTACGAGGTTCACCACGGCATTCGTATTCAGGACGCCGCGCTAGTCACTGCCGCAACCCTGTCCGACCGCTACATCACCGACCGGTTTTTACCGGACAAGGCGATCGACCTCATCGACGAGGCGGCGGCGCGGCGGCGGATGGAACTCGACTCGATGCCGACCGAGATCGACCAACTCGAGCGCCAAATCATGCAGCTCGAGATCGAGCGCACGGCCCTGAAAAAGGAGAAGGACGCCGCCAGTAGGGAGCGTCTGGCCAAGCTGGAGAAAACTTTAGCCAACTTGAAGAAAGAATCCAACGAGTTGAAGTCGAGTTGGCAAGACGAGAAAGCATCCATCGACGCCGTCAGCATCGTCAACAGCCAACTTGAGGAAGCCCATCGCGAACAGGAACAAGCCGAGCGAGACGGCGACCTCAACCAGGCGGCGCAAATCCGATACGAAACCATCCCTGGCCTCGAGAAAAAACTGATCTCTATGCAGGTGTCGCTTAAGCAATCCGGACAGGCCAAGCGCCTGTTGCAGGAAGAAGTCACCGACGAGAACATCGCCGAGGTGGTCGCCGCGTGGACCGGCATCCACGTGACCAAGATGCTCGAGGGCGAACGGCAAAAACTCGTCGAGATGGAGGAGCGCATCGGCGAGCGTGTCATCGGCCAAGCCAAGGCGGTGCGCGCCGTCGCCGATGCAGTGCGCCGAGCTCGGAGTGGTCTGCAGGATCCGGACCGCCCGATTGGCTCATTCATTTTCATGGGGCCAACCGGCGTCGGCAAGACCGAGCTCGCACGCGCACTAGCCGAGTTTCTGTTTGACGACGAATCGGCAATGATCCGTATTGACATGAGCGAGCACATGGAAAAACACACCGTTGCGCGACTCATCGGCGCACCGCCGGGCTACGTCGGTCACGAGGAGGGTGGGCAACTCAGCGAGGCCGTCCGGCGCAAGCCATACAGCGTGGTGCTGTTCGACGAAATCGAGAAGGCCCACCCGGATGTCTTCAACATTTTCCTGCAGATACTCGACGATGGGCGGCTTACCGATGGCCAGGGCCGCACGGTCGACTTCCGCAACACTATCGTCATCATGACCAGCAACATCGGCTCCCATATCATTCAAGAACATTTTCTCAACGGTAAAACGGACGGCGCCACAGACCGGCTGGGCATGGAGCAGAAAGTCGAGGCTGAGTTGAAGGAGCATTTCCGGCCAGAGTTCCTCAATCGCATCGACGACACAATCGTATTCCACAGCCTCGAAGAAGAGCAACTCGCGGTCATCACAGACATCCAACTGAAGTCAGTAGCCAAGCGGCTCGAGGCGCAGCAACTCACGCTCGAGGTCAGCAACGAGGCCAAGCGTCAGCTGGCCCGGGAGGGCTACGATCCACAGTTCGGGGCGCGACCGCTAAAGCGCACCATTCAGGAGCAGTTGCTCAACCCACTGGCCACGCGACTGCTAAACGGCGAATTCAAGCCGGGCGAGCACATCCGAGTGGGCTTGGCCAACGACGAGCTGACGTTCGAAGTGTAAGTCGATCTCAGTTCGCGCGCTTGGCCAAGGACTTAATCGGGCCAACGTGATGGCGAATGAAGGTATCGAGGAAACCGGCCAGGCGTCGAAGCTGCACCTCGCTCGGCCGCAGCCTGGCCAAGTCGCCCCAGCCGGCGGAGGCCATTTTTACGCCGACAGCGCGTGTGCCGAGGTCGAGCTTGGCCTTGGCCCAATCGGGCTCCTGCCCTTGACTCACCAGAAACTTGACCTCGAACACGCTGAGCCAAAACTCCACCGCCCCGCCGCCGTTAAGCCGCCGCACCAGTTCAAGCAATAAGTCAAACTCGGCCTGGAGGGGAGTCTGCTCCTCTGTGGATCGCGTCAGCAGCTTCGTGGCACGGGCGAGGCAGTCGAGCAGATCGACATCGGTGCGCAGGTTAGGAAACGACTCCGTCAGCGAAACTTCGCAAAGCGTGTGAAGTTCGGAGCGGCGGCTGCGGCGGAAGCTGAACTCAGCAAGGTGAAACAGGTCGAGCTTGCCCCGAAACGGGGACTTGAGCCGACGCGCGCCTTTGGCCACGGTGCCGATGCGGCCGGCCACGGGGCTGAGCCAATGAACGACGAGACTGGTTTCTGTCAGCGAAAAAACACGCAGGACCAGACCGGTGGCGCGCTCATCCATCAGCCAACATTCTCGCCGCCTGTGACTTGAACGCCGCCTGAATGCCGCTCGCGTTTTCCGGCGGCACCGCGCCGAGGCTGACGATATACTTGATGCCGTCGGCTACCGACATGTCTAGCTTGACCACTTTGCTCTCCGGCAGCACGAGCAGGAAGCCGGTGGTGGGGTTTGGCGTAGTGGGCACGAAAATGCTGATGATGCTTTCACCCTCGTCAGTTTTCACCTGCTCGGCCGTGACGAAGCCGACCGAGTGCAGCCCCTTGCGCGGAAACTCGACCATAACCACTTGCTTGAAATTGGATTTATTCTCACCCGCGAACGCCTGATTGACCTGCTTGACCGTGCCGTAGATTTTCCCAAGCAGCGGCACATTGAGCAGGATATAATCCATTAGCTGCACCAATTTTTTGCCAATGTAATAGCGTGTAAAAAAACCGAGAAGCCCGGTCAACGTGACAGCCTCGAGAATGGCAATCACTTCCCACCACCAATACAACTCCTTGCCCGGCTTGCCGTCGATGGCATCTTTCCAAATATGCTCCGCGTCCAAACCGGGAATATACTTGAACGGAAAAAGCAAAATGTCGGAAACAGCAACCGCTTGGTTGAACAGCCAAAGCGCCACGCCGATCGAGATAATGACCGGCAGCACAACAGCCAAGCCGGTGAAAAAATTCCGTCGCGTCCGCCCAAGCACAGTCGCTCGCTTAATCATCTGCCAACCACCCTAGTCCCTCTCGCCAAGCGGCTCAAGGGAAAGCGTCCTGCCGCCGCCGTCATCAGTCGGTTTTCCTCCCGTTTCATCGTCCGCCGCAGCTCCGGTGCCGAGTCGTCGTACCCGCGCAGATGCAGGATACCGTGGATCAAGTACCGCGCCACCTCCTTCGCCCATGAGGTTTTGTACTTTCGCGCAAACTCCTCCGCCACCATGGGGCAGATGAAAATGTCGCCGAGGATCGGTCCAGGCTTGGGTGTGTCACCCGACTCCCCGTAGTCGAAAGTGATCACGTCGGTCGGCCCGTCGTGCTGCAAATAATCCCAGTTGGCCCTGGCCATCTCGACCGGATCAACGAGGTAGACCCCCAGCTCGTGCGCTCCCGACTCGACAGCCTGGTCAGGCCCAGTCTCGGCAAGCGTCCACTTGGCCAAGCGCCGCAGCAGCCATGCATCGGCGGGATGACTCTTTTGGCGGCTACGGACGGTAAGTGGCATCTTCAGCTTTTGCGATGGTCCTCGTACGCCTGCACGATCCGCGCAACGAGCGGGTGACGCACCACGTCCTGTTTCTTAAATTTGCAATGAGCGATCCCCTCGACCTTGGCCAAGGCAGCCGGCCCCTCGATGAGGCCGGAGGTTTTGCTTGGCGGCAAGTCGATCTGTGTCGGGTCGCCGGTGATAACCACCTTAGAATTGAAACCCAGCCGCGTCAGGAACATCAGCATCTGCTCGGCAGTGGAGTTCTGCGCCTCGTCGAGAATGATGAAGGCGTTGTTGAGCGTACGGCCCCGCATGTAGGCCAGCGGTGCAATCTCGATCGTGCCCCGCTCCATGTGTTTCTGCACCTCCTCCATCGGCAACAAATCCTGCAATGCGTCGTGCAGTGGCCGCAAATAAGGATCAAGTTTCTCCTGCAAGTCGCCCGGCAAAAAACCGAGCGCCTCGCCAGCCTCAACCGCCGGGCGAGTGAGGATGATGCGCGATACTTTTTCCTCCTTCAACGAGATGACCGCCAGCGTCATCGCGAGGAAGGTTTTGCCGGTGCCGGCCGGGCCCACACCGAAAGTCACATCGTGATTTTGAATCGCCTCGATGTAGCGTTTCTGCCCGATCGTCTTGGGGTGAACCACCGGTTTGCGCGCGGAGGTTTGCAGCGTGATCGAGTACAGCCCCTCCAGCGCCTCCGGCCCATCGTTCAACACGGTGTTCAGTGCATAGCTGAAATCGCGGTTGCGGATCGCCACTCCGGCCTTGAGCGCTCCCTCAAGCGACTGGAACAATCCCGTGGCCCTCGCCACGTCGGCCTCATCGCCATCGAGCTTGATCCAGCCGTCACGATTGGTCGCCTTGACGCTCATCCGCACCTCAAGCATCTGGAGGTTCCTTGGGTTATTGCTGAAAAGTTGCTGGGCGATCCGGGCGTTGTCGAAATGCAGCGTGGAAATCATCTTGTCGGATTCTGGGTGCGAGTCAAACCAAGTGGGCGAAACGCTTGGTCTTGGCCAAGTGGGCAAGGATTTGTTTTATTTTTTGCGACTCGGACTTGCGGGCGACGAGCATCGCGTCGTCGGTCTGCACGACGATCATTTCACTGATGCCCACCAACACAATCTGTGCGCGGTTTCGCGTGCGGGCGTCGAACACGACGTTGTTCGCCGAGTCGACTTGCACAAGGTCACCTACGGTGCAATTGCCGTCCGCATCCGGCTTGAGATGCCGCGCCAGGGCCGGCCATGAACCGAGGTCGTCCCAACCGAAGACACCGTCCGCACAGACGATGTTTAGCGCGTTCTCCATGATGGCGTAATCGACGGAAATCTTTTCCAGCTTAGGATAGTCCCTGGCCAGGGCTGCATTGAGTTTGGCCAAACCACGGATGCCCCGCCATTTCTCAGCCGCAGCGAACAGCTTCGGTTGTTGTCGGCACAACTCAACGGCTATGGTCTCGTACGACCAAATGAACATCCCGGCGTTCCAGCGGTAATTGTTGCTCTTGATATAGCGCTTGGCCGTGGCGAGATTCGGCTTTTCGACAAACTTTTTAGCGGTGAAGAAAGTAGACTTGAGCGATCTGGCTGAGGACTTGGCCAGCTTGTTGCCAACCTGAATGTAGCCGTAGCCGGTAGCCGGCTCGTGCGGCTGAATGCCGATGGTGACAAGTGCCGGCTCGCGCTTGGCCAATGCCATCGAATCGATCAGCACGCGGCGAAACTTGGCCTCATTGGGAATAACATGGTCGGCCGGCAGCACAGCCATCACACCGTTCCCGGACCGGGCACCGACCAGTGCCGCGCCCAACGCCACCGCAGCGCAAGTGTCACGACCGCACGGCTCGCCAATGATATTGCGCTTGGGCAACTCGGGTAACTGACGGCGAACGGCGGCGGCCTGAATGGCGTTGGTGATGATGAGAATATTCTCGAGCGGTGCGACCGGCTTCACGCGGTCGACCGTCTGCTGCAGAAACGAGCGATCTCCCAACAGGGTGATAAGCTGCTTGGGCTTGCGCTCGCGGCTGACCGGCCAAAAGCGTTCACCGCGGCCACCTGCCATGATGATGATGTAGCGATCCTTACGTTGCATTTACTGGATAAATCAGCGGATGCCGTTGATGAGGTTTGCCGTGAAGGTCTTGACTGTTGATACGAGGTCGGTGGCACGGCCCTTGGCGGCGATTTGGTTGACGATCGCGCTACCGACGACAACGGCCTCGGCGTTCCGCGCGACCTCGGCAGCTTGTTCCGGGTTCGAGATGCCAAAGCCGACGGCAATCGGGATGTCGGTGTGCTGTCGAATAATTCGGGTCATCGGCCCGATCGTGTCGGAGACGGTTTGCTGCATGCCGGTGACGCCCTCGCGCGACACGTAATAAATAAAACCTTTACCGCGCTTGACGATCAATTCTACCCGATCCGGCGGCGTGGTCGGCGCGACGAGATAGATCGGGCACAGGCCAGAGGCAGCCATGAGCGACTCGTAATCCCCCGACTCTTCCGGCGGAAGATCGAGCACCAGCAACCCATCGACTCCCGCGGCGGCGGCGGCCTGCACGAACTCGGCGAGTCCCCACTTGTGCAGCAGGTTGAAATAGACGTAAAGGACGATCGGAATTCCAGACGACTCGCGGAGTCGTGAAACGGTCTGCAGTAATTTCCCCAGCGTGGTGCCAGAGTCGAGCCCGCGCTGCGCCGCGAGTTGGTTGACCAAGCCATCGGCCAGCGGATCGCTGAACGGCACGCCGAGTTCCAGCACGTCCACGCCGATATCGTCGAACGCCAGCGCCAGGTCATGCGTCGCGTCGAGATCGGGGTCCCCCGCGCCTATGTAAACCACAAATCCCTTTTGCCCCTCCTGCCTGAGGCGTTGAAACCGTTCTTCAATCCGATTCATGCCCAGGCATCATGCCAAGCTAGCGCTGCCTAGGCAAGAAACGCGCTTGGCAAAGCGGCTCAAAAACGAATTACAGAATCGCCTTGCCCAAGCGCAGGCCGTATAAAACGTCCGTGCCCGACGCATCTCAAACGACCGCCAGCCACGCCACCAAGTTACTCCGGCGCAGCCTGGCCAACGGCCGGCTTGGCCACGCGTATTTGTTCGTTGGCGGCACAATCGAGGCGCTCGAGGGATACGCGACCGGGCTGGCGCGGACGCTTAACTGCCAGTCGCCGCCAGCGACCGGTGAAACCGGCATCCCACTCGAAACCTGCGGCGGCTGCATCCCGTGCCGCAAGGTCGATTCAGGCAACTTCCCCGATCTCGACTTTGTCCGGCCAGAGAAAAAATCGCGCATTATCAGTATCGATCAAATCCGGAATCTCACCCGCAAGGTGTCGCTCA
>Ga0209404_10002811_pt1 | contig 10519 bp, 6 predicted proteins | sample TroAtlMetagenome_2_FD_187447 | JGI IMG/M metagenome (GOLD analysis project Ga0209404, IMG submission 187447) | Marine eukaryotic phytoplankton communities from Atlantic Ocean - Tropical Atlantic ANT8 Metagenome (SPAdes) (version 2) | ecosystem: Environmental > Aquatic > Marine > Oceanic | place... | reverse complement strand
TTGAAGGACCTCCGTGCGGCGCTGCAGCGCGTCCGCGCAGGTCGCCGAGGCTCGTCGTCGAGCGCCTGGGTCCGTTCCGTCGCCGCGCTGTGGCCCTGGTCCACCGCGCCGCGCTTTTGCGGCGTCGTCGGCCGCCGCCCCAGATCGTTCTGCGCTCTGCGATTTTTTTGATTCGCAAAGGGGCCTGGCGCCCCCCGGCCGGGTCCGCGGCCCCCATGCGGCGCGGGAGGGCTCGGGAGCCTTAGGGGGACGGGTACTAGCGGGTTCCCACTTCCTGGGGACGCCTGATACCCATTGCAGCGCGGGCGGCGCGCGGGGCCGCCACATCCCCAAACACTGATCTACCAAGGAGAAGCCAATCCCGTCTGGCAAAGGGTCGAACAACCGTCTGTAAACCTATCTGCTCTTAGGCGTCGATGGCGGCGCGCGCCGCGGCGGCAAAATCGCGCACGTCCGCGTCCTCGTCCGCGTCGAGCGCGTCCAAACCCGCGCGCACCCGCGCCAGCGCGGCCCCGTCGACGCGCCGCCCGACGGCGCCCAGGGCCGTCGCGGCGTTGAAGCGCACGTTGGGCACGGCGTCGGCGACGGCCGCCTCGACGACCGGCAGCACGTGGTCCGCGACGGCCTCGCCGTCGAGCGCGCCGGGCGCCGCGGCGAGCGCCGCCAGCGCCCCGAGCGCCGTCACGCGCCGGAGGTAGCTCTCGTGCCGCGCCAGCGCCGCGACGCGCGGCAGCGCGTCGCCGACCGTCCACGCGGCGCCGAGCGTCGGCGCGAGCCGGGCCAGCGTGGCCACGGCCGCGGCGCGCACCGCCGCGACGGGGTCGTCGAGCCAGCCCGCGCAGACGTCGCGCGTCGCCAGGTCGAACGCGTCCGCGCCCAGCTGCTCGCAGACGCCCGGCGTCAGCTCGACGACGGCCCGGCGGACGCGCCACTTCGCGTCCGCGGCGAGCGCCACGACCGCCGGGAGCAGCGCCGCCGCCAGGGCGTCGACGCCGATCACGGCGTGGATCGGCGCGAGCCGCGAGACCACGTTCAGCCGCACGTCGGCCTCGTCGTCGCGGAGCAGCGTCAGGAGCAGGGGCAGCACGACGTCCGCCGCCGCCGCCGCGCCGAGCGCCGGCGCCAGGTCCGCGGCGCGCTGCGCGAGCGCCGCGCGCACGCTCGCGCTCACGTCGCGTGTGAGCGCGTCGACCGCCGGCGCGAGGCCGTCGAGGGCGTCGCCCGGCGCGCGCGTCGCGTCCACGGCCTCGGCGACGTGCAGGGCCGCCGCGGCGCGGACCTCGGCCTCGGGGTCCGTCATGAGCTTCGCGTAGGCCGCGCGCAGCGCCGCCGGCGCGTCGAGGCCCCGCGCGAGCGGCGCGAACGCGTAGGCCAGCGCGTGCCGCGCGCGCCAGGCCGGATCCTCGCCGAAGGCGAGCAGCAGCGGGAGCACGACGTTGGACCGGCCGGCCGCGTCGAGACCTGCGCGGGAAGTGAGGTTATGGGGAGAATCGTGGATAAAAATTTCCGCGCGGGTGCGGGCTCGCGGCGACTTTCTCGAGCGCGGCCACGCAGGCGAGGCGCACGGCGTCCTGATCGTCGACCGCGAGCTTGCGGAGGACGTCGACGACGTCCGCGCTGCCGCCGGCCCACCATCCGCCGCCCTCGCGGGCCTGGCAGGCCTGCGCGAGGTCGCCGACGGCGCGCGCGGCCGCCGCGCGCACCGCCGGCGCGGCGTCGGCCGCGAGCGCCGCTCCGGTGTCTCGCGGCGCGTCGGCCGCGCGCCGCCGCCACGCGGCCAGCACGGCGCACGCCGCCGAGCGGGCCGTGAACCACTCGTGGCACGCGAGGCCCTCGACGAAGGGCGCGAAGTGCTCGGCCACGGCCGCCTCGGGCAGCGCCGCGCAGACGCCGCGGGCCGTCTCGGCCGCGGCGGCGCGTACGCCGGCGTCCTCCGCCGCGCAGAGCTGGGCGAGCGGCTCCAGCAGCACGTGCGCGTGCCGCGCGCCGCCCACGAGGGGCCCCAGCTCCGCGAGCCGCGTCGCCAGCTCGAGCAGCACGCCGTCGACGTCGTCCGTCAGGTCGCAGACGAAGGGCACGAGCTCGTCGCGGCAGCGCCGCGGGCCCAGCGCCGCCGCGATCTTCGGCAGGGCCGCGTGCGACCGCTGGCGCGCCGCGACGTCGTCGTCGCGCAGCGCGTCGATGAGCAAGGCGATCTCGCGCAGCGAGTCGCCGTGGTCGCTGACCGTCTCGGCGCTCGCGTCGTCGTCGCCGCCGTCGCTGCTGCCGCCCGTCGGGGCGCGGAGCGCCGTCATGGTGGTTTTATTTTATTGCGGTTGCGGCTGCGCTCGCGCAGCTGTCTTGCGCGTGCGGTCGGATAGGTCCTCGGAAGGGCCCTGCGCGGCTCGGTCCGCTGGCTCGTGCAGCGCAGCGCAGTGGTTTTTCGAAAAAGTGAGGTCGGGCAGCAGGAGCGATGGCACGCGAGTGCGCGCAGCCTCCACAACCGCGAAGAGCTGACAGTCTACGTACGCGAAAGCTTTCCGATGACCACTTAGGCTAGTCGGCCCCAGCTGCTTCGGCGACCATCGATTTTTGTTTGGGGAAAACCCGTTTTGTTTTGCAATTGAGACACCCGTGCTGGCGATGAAGTGTACATGCAGATACGCGTAGACGATTCGCCCGACACGTCCGACCAACCTCCGTACTCAGAAACTTCCACTTGATTGATAGAAGCGCGACGCGCCAGCCCCCTACGACTCACAAAAGTCTCACAGTTTTGATTTACGCGGGGGAGGGGGGACGACGGGAAGACGACAACCGGAGCCCGTCAGCCCGGCGCGGCCGGCACCTCGGCGGGCGCCGACGAGTGCTGCTTGATCTTGTCGAGGAGCCGCGCGCGCGCGTCCTGCTGGTAGGCGCCGTTGACGCCCGGGAGGAGCGTGGACCGGCGCTGCTCCATGGCCGTGCGCAGCGACGCCTCGCTGAAGATCGTGAGCTCGGCCTCGGCCTCGTCGGGGTCGACGGCCTCGCCCTTGACCTGCCTCTCGTACTTCTCCTTGTTCTTGCGGAGGAAGACCAAGCACTCCTCGACGGCGCGGCAGTCGACCTCCGCATCTAACACGGCGCAGCGCCGCATGATCGCCACGTACGACTCGTAGAGAGGCGCGACGACGAACTGGATGAACCCGCACGTCGACCGCGAGATCACGTTCTTGTCCCGATCGAGTAAGGGCGCGACGGGGCGGCCCCGTTCTCTATCTAAATCGCCCTCGTGGTAGAACTCGGCGTACACGGCGTCGTTCCACTTGCGGGCCACGCGCCACGGCCGCGCTTGGTTCGAAATGTCCGCGCACTTCAGCGCGATCTGCAGCACCAAATCGATACCCTCCGGCGTCTGCAGCGGGTGCCACGCCGGCTCCGCGAGCTTCTGCTTGATCCTTTCCATCAGCGCGCCGTGCCGCGCCATGTCGGTCGCGAGGACCATGCCCCGCACCACCTCCCGAAACCGCGCCGCGTCTTTCACGTCCATCCCATCAAAAAGGCGGTGCTTCTCCGCGAGCTTCTCGAAGACGGCCAGGTGATGGTTTTCCAGCGGCGACTGGCGGTCGTAGCGCTGGCTTAACTCGGAATTCTCGTTGTTCTGGAACGTGTTCGACAGGCCCGGATGATCTAAATCGTGGCACATGGCCGCGACCAACGCCGCGGCGCGTTCGACCGGCGATAGAGCATCAGCGACGTGCGTCGCTAATAACAAAGTATACATGTACTGCGTCACGTCCGTGATGTGCGAGAAGCCGTGGTAGGGGTTCGCGCGCATGCACTGCTTGATGTCGTACACGAAGGGGAGTAACGCACCGGGCGCCTTGTTCAGAACGGAAGCGACCTTCAGGTTCTCGACCATGCGCACGAGGTGGCGCAGCCGCGTGTCGTCGTCCACCCCCAAACAGTCGTAGTTCATGGTACATAAATCCGTGTGCACGAGGAACGCGTGCCAGTCGAGGTGGGCCATGGGGTCGTCCTTGTCGAGCTGCGTCATCGAGTCCTCCGTGATGAGCTTGGCCGCGTAGAAGCTCAGGCGCCGGAGCGGCGCCTGCGACGGCCGCACGGGGCGCGGCGGCGGCAGGTTTGTCAAGGTGTCCTCCTTGCGGACCCAGGGCGCGACCTTCGCGGCGACGGCGTTGCCCATCCCGGAAGGCTCAGCTGATTGAGTTGGAGGTAGGCGGCGGCGGCGGCGCGCGCGGCTGCCCTTTTCGGCGTGTTAATCGCTGCGGGCTTGTCGGAAACGGTCGCGTCGCCGCGTTGCTTGCTGCCCGGCCCTCGCGTTGCCTTGCGATGTGATGCTGAGAGAAGGCACAGCCGGAGAGGCTCAGCCCGGCGCGACGCATTTAGGGAAGAGAGAAACGCGGAGAGGAGTGTCAGACCCATCGCAGCGCGTTGTCTACGCATGGAGGGGTCTCAGAAAATCGTGACGGGTTTTCGGTGCGCGCGTGGCCTCGTAAAAATCCACGGCAGGAGCGCCATTTGTGGATCCGAGCTGTTATAGCTGCGTTGAAGTACAGCAGCGCTCGCAGCCAGCACGCTGCGGCAGTCAAAGTTGCAAAAACCGAGTATGCACAGTGGGAGAGCCCAGCTGCTGGCCCTCGCGCTCGTCGCAGCGACGACGCATGCCTTTAGCCTGCCGCGCGCGACGCAACGAACCCGGCTGCGCGCCGCGGCCGTCGAAGCCGTCGAAGAGTTCGACGTTGTTGTGATTGGGAGCGGCATCGGCGGGCTGTCGTGCGCTTCATTATTAGCGGCGGCGGGACGGGAGGTCTGCGTCCTCGAGGCGCATTATGAATTAGGAGGTTGTGCCCACGAGTACGATGTTGATCTGGACGGGAAGACGATCCCGAGCGAGAAGCTGAAGACCATGGACCCGCGGCCGCCGACGTTCAAGTTCGAGGCCGGCCCCTCATTGTACAGCGGCTTCTCGCCCGACCGGTCGCCGAACCCCCTCAAGCACGTCTACCAGATGATCGGCGAGGAGCCCGAGTGGATTACGTATGATAAGTGGGGCGCCTACCTCCCGGAGGCTCCCGAGGGCTACGAACTGAGTATAGGTGCCGAGAACTTTCTCGAGATTCTGAGACGCTACGGCGGCCCGACGGCCGTCGCGGACTGGAACAAGCTGGCCGAGGTGCTGCGGCCGCTGGCGAAGGGCGTCATGGGCGTCCCCTCGACGGCCGTTCGGGGCGACGCCGGCGTCCTCGCGACGTTGGCGCTGCGGTATCCGGGCCCCTTCCTCAACGTCGTCAAGGACGCGCCAAAAATTCTGGGGCCCTTCGACATGGAGGATCCAGAAAGTCCGTTCTACGTCGAAGATCAGTTCCTGCGGAACTACCTCGACCTCATCGCCTTCCTCCTGCAAGGCCTGCCGGCCTCGGGAACGCTCACGGCGGTCATGGCCTACATGGTCGAGGACTTCTACAGAGAGGGCGCGGTGATGGACTTTCCAAGAGGCGGGTCGCGCGGCCTCGTCGAGGCGCTGGCCCGGGGCGTGACGAAGCGGAGCGGATGTGATGTGAGGAGGTCGACGACGGTCGAGCGCGTGGTGGTGGAAGACGGCCGCGCCGTCGGCGTTTTGTTGAGAGGAGGCAAGACGATCCGGGCGAGAAAAGGCGTCGTGTCCAATGCTGACCTAAAGAACACCTACGACCTCGTGGAACGGGGCATTTCTCAGAAATTCGACGAGGAGCGCGACGCGAATCTGAAAAATGTGAAGCTCTGCAAGTCTTTTGTGCATGTGCATCTCGGCGTGCCGGCGTCGGCGATTCCCGACGACGCGCCGCCGCAGTGGACGGTGGTCGGGCCGTCCTGGGACGGGCCCATCGACAAGAGCGGCAAGGTCGTGGTCGTGAGCGTGCCGTCGAAGCTCGACCCGTCGCTGGCGCCGGAGGGCTACCACGTGATCCACGCCTACGGCGCGGGCAACGAGCCCTACGATTTGTGGAAGGAGTTCGAGGGCAAGACGAATACGGAGGCGTACAAGGCGTTCAAGGAGGAGCGGGCGCGGCCCATCTTCGACGCGATCGCCAAACGCGCCCCGGACGCGCGCAAATCCGCCGTCGTGGAGCAGATCGCGTCTCCAATAACGCACGCGCGATTCCTGCGGCGCCACGAGGGCAACTACGGCCCGGCGATCGCCGCCGGTTCCGGCGTCGAATTTCCTACGGTGACGACGCCGCTGCCGGGCTACTACCGGTGCGGCGACAGCACGACGGCGGGCATCGGCGTGCCGGCCGTCGCGTCGTCGGGCGCCCAGTGCGCGAACGCTCTGCTCAACGTCTTCGAGCAGCTGAAGCTGAACGGCCTGATCCGTATGCCCTAATCAATGTGTTATCTATTAGTCTTGGGGGCGTGCTGAGGGAGATATGATAAACGTGTGAGCGCTCAGGCCAGGATGGCGAGGGCCGCGGCCGCGGCGCAGAACGCGACCTTGACGGGCAGCGCCAGCGCCAGGATCGCCTTGACGAGCGCGTGGGCCGGGGCCAGCGCGCGGGCGAGCGGGCCCTTCCGCGGCTGCTTCGCCGCCGCTGGGGCCGGCTTCTTCGCCTTCGGTGCCGGGGCCTTAGGGGGCTTCGGCGCCGTCGCCTTCGGCGGGGCTGGCTTGGTCGCCTGCTTCTTCGGCATCGCCTTCGGCGCCTTCGCCTTCGGCGGGGCCGGCTTGGACGCCTGCTTCTTCGGCATCGCCTTCGGCGCCTTCGCCTTCGGCGCGGCCGGCTTCGGCGGGGCCGGCTTGACCTTCGGCACCGGCTTGAGCGCGGCGGTCTGCGCCCGGAGGACGATGGCCTTCCGCGTCACGGCCGGCGCCGCGACCGGCGCGACGGGCGCCACGGGCGGCGGCGCCGTGACCACGACGGCGGCGCCGAGCGCCACGAAAGCCACGAGCGCCGCGAGCGTGACGGGGATGCGACGCGCGGGCGCCGGCGGCGCGGCGGGCGCGAGCTCCGGGAACTTGCCGAGCTCGGAAAAGGGCGCGTCGAGTTTGGGGGTCCGCGGCGGCGGCGTCATGAGCAGCGGCGCCGCCGGCGAGGCGACGGGCGTTTTCGGCGTCGTCGGCGCGATGGCGCGCTCCGTGTGCAGCGGCGTGTCCGAGCCCGTCTCCGAGAACTCGGAGGTCGAGCCGCCGGAGCTGCGCAGCGTACTTACGGCCCGCACCGGCGACGGCGACGGCTGCGGCTTCGGGGCCGGCGACTTGGCCGGCGCGAGCGCGTTGCTCACGTCCTTGAGGCCGCGGCGCCGTTCGGGGAACGTCGCGATGGCAGCCGTGACGGCGGCGCGCAGGCCGAACGGCGGCGAGGCCGGCGATGAAACCGCCGCGACCTTGGCGGCCTTCTTCTCTTCGACGTCGCACGGCGTAAGCGCAACCGCGGGCAGTGGGCTGTCTGCCATGGCGCCGTGGAATGCTGGGCTCTGCATCATGCTGCACAACGCCAGCACCGGCGATTTCCGCCTGAGCAAACAGCAACGGCGTATGCGTCCTAGTGTGTCCATACGCTAGCTCGCCGGATCTGCGGCTCGCCAAATTACACCAACGTTTGACGCCGCCATCTACCGTCCATATAGTACATCATATACACTCCAGCCCAGTTTTCATCCAAGTTCGACGGAACCGGAGCCGACGGCCCGCGCTCGGAGGGCGGGAAAAGAATTCTACTAGACAACTCCCGAGTTTATGTTCGTTTCCTTCCGTTTGTTGGTGTTAGAGTCCATCTAGAGCGCTGGTACAGTTACCTATCTATTTTAGGTGCTACGTTAGAGCCGCGCGAAACGACGAATCCGCGACCTTACGTTTATGTGAAGAAAGCCTTAGAACCTAAACCCGCGAGTATCAGCGACGCCACCACCCAGATGGACCATAACGCCGTCATTCTATTCACGATCGACCGACTTGCCCGTTCTCCGCGGACGACGGTGCGTAGACGGAGGGCGGGAAAGGCCCCAGACCCGTGAGTTGTGAAATAAATTTGCGTTTGAGGCGCTTCGGTTGTAGGACGGGCCATCCGAACCGCCTGAGCGGTCACACATTTGATTTACTGTTCCGAAGGCCCCCGGCGGCTCGTCGGTCTCGGGCCCCCAAGATCTCATTCATTCGAGTGATTTACTTGGATCTGAGAGCATCAGCCCGTGTACCATCACCATGGACCATGACGCGATCATTTGTTCCATGATCGACCGACTTACGCGGGGTCCAGATCAAGATGTTCACGTCCCGGGCGTGGGCAGTCGAAAGTACCCTTCTCGCGGTGTAGATGCCATATACTTGTAATTGACTATCGCTGGGGTAGTATGGGGTCCAACGAGACCGCTACGGCGACTACTGGAGGCCCTCGGGTAATTGACGTTTTTGACGGGAACGGGGCGCCATCGGGCCCAAATTGTTTACTTTTTTCGGGGCCAGCTTGGCTCCTGGAGGCCTGTCGGGGTAGGCCTGGTTGTGGGTAAGCTCCTACACCGCATACGCCATCGATGCGGCGGCCTAGTGCTCTCGGAGGGCTCTGGAAGCAAACTTGGCCAAAAAATGCTATAGCTCCGCGGGCTGCTGAGAGAAATCGACCAAAAATGATTGAAGCGCCGGCGCATGCGGTGTAGGCGCTTGCACGTGTATAGTACCGACCCTAGGCGACCCCAGGGACACCTCCCCGGCAAGGATTGACAGGATTCCACCGGCGCGGCCGCCATAGACCGTAGGGCGCCCTCGGCCGCGAATTAAAAATATTTAGTTTTTCGGCCCCCAGTAAGTGTCCTATTGATCTCTTTGGACCAGTAGCGAACTGAAGGATACTCAAACAGCTGCTTGACGTTTCGAAGGTGCTGGTTTCTAGTGTCTTACAGCCCGCTAGCTCGACTGGGCCCCGGCCAAAAAAGCAATCGCTTGGCAGTGTGAAGCCGTTACGCGCTGTGCGAGACGCATTCCTCATCTCCGTCTCCGCGCCCAACTCTTAAGGCGAGAGCTGTGCCTCGGCCTGCAGCTGCCCACTGCCTATAGCTAGCCTCGCTGCCTAGCCCACCGCCGACAGCGAAGCGCTGCAAGATGGCCGCCATGGACACCAGCGAACCACAAACCACGAACCCCAACGCCCACCTCGAGCGCCTCTTCCCCGTGCCCGGCGAGGGCTACACGTGGGGCCCGCCCGAGGAGCCCACCTATCCCGTGCCCGAGTGGGACGCTTTTAAGACGAAAGTCGTCGGCGGCCACTCGCGCAACGTGAACAAGCTCGCCTGGAACGCGAGTGGCGACAAACTCGCGAGCGGGTCCGACGACCGGACGTGCCGCGTCTGGAGCGGCGAGGACGACTACCGCCACTCCCTGAAGCTCGACGGCCACGGCGACAGCGTCGTGCAGCTCGCCTGGGACCCGCGGAACAACGAGTCGCTGGCGACGCTCGCGGCGGACAAGACCGTGCGACTGTGGGATTTGCGGGAAGGCCGCGCGCGGTCGCGGGCGTCCATCAAACTCTCGCACGAGTACATTAACGTCGCGTGGAGTCCGTGTGGGGGCTACATCGCCGTGGGGTCCTCGGTCGGCAAGAAGGAGGGCGACGAGAAGGACTGCGTCACGGTGCTCGACGCCAAAACCCACAAAGCCACGAAACGGTTCAAATTTGCGTATGAAGTGAACGAGTTCTGCTGGGCGCCGGACTCGAGGCATTTGATGCTGACGACGGCGCACGGCACGATCGAGGTGCTACGCGCGGTCGAGGGCGGCCCGCCTCCCGTCGAGTTCGACAAGATTTGTAGCTGTGACGACGACGACATCCCCAAGCCGCACGCGGACTCGGTCTGGGTCGCGCGGGCGCACACGGACGCGTGCTACTGCGTGGACCTGTCGGTCGACTGCCACGGGCCACCTTTACTCGCGGTGGGCGCCAAGGACGCCTTGGTGAGCATCTGGGACGTCGAGGAGATGATCTGCCTGCGGTGCGTGCCGCGCCACGACACGCCGGTGCGCTGCGTCGCCTTTTCGAGGTATGGACAATTTGTGGCGTCCTCGGCGTACGACGCGGGTATTGATATCGCGGACACGAAGACGGCCGAAAAGGTGGCGACGGTCGAGGCGGCGCACGCGATGAACTCGCTCGCGTGGCACCCGCAGAAGCCCGTGCTCGCCTACGCGATCGACGCGAAGTCGAAACCTGACGGGCGGACGCGCGACGAGCCGCCCTACCTCCGGCTGCACTCCGTGCCCCTGCCATCAGGTAACTAGTTTATCACACACTACTGGGGCGGCGAAGTGGGCGGCGTGATGCCTGCGCGCGCGCATAGCGCGTGCGTCGCCGCCTGCGTCGCGTGCGCGACGGCCGGGTCGGCCAGGTGCTCCATGAGCGCGACCTGGAGCTGGACGTAGCCGTCGGCGCCGTCGTAGCCGATTGTTGGGGCGAGCTCGGTCTGGACCGCGGCGAGCGCCCGCATCACGGCGCCGGACGCCTTTTGCGCGTCGCCCTTCGCCGCCGCCAGGTCGGCGGCCAGCGCGTCCCCCAGGTCGCCGGCGGCCGCCGCC
>Ga0209404_10002807_pt1 | contig 10524 bp, 7 predicted proteins | sample TroAtlMetagenome_2_FD_187447 | JGI IMG/M metagenome (GOLD analysis project Ga0209404, IMG submission 187447) | Marine eukaryotic phytoplankton communities from Atlantic Ocean - Tropical Atlantic ANT8 Metagenome (SPAdes) (version 2) | ecosystem: Environmental > Aquatic > Marine > Oceanic | place... | reverse complement strand
CATAGGTGACGGAATATTCGTGATAGTGGGCAGACACTATAGCCCCTGTCCCATCTGCTATTGTGCCACCTTGAAAAACACCATTAGCATCTTCAATAGGATCTTGAGCATCTTGAAGTTTTCCGAGATTATCATATAAAGTTACTGAGGGAATCAAGCCATCAATTAAGTCTCTTGCTTGTTTTCGTGTCATACTATTTGCGACACGACCGTGTTGTCTATCTACTACTTGTCCTTCCTCGAAAAAGTGAACGTGATTTGTTGCTTCTGGTAAGAAAGCCGTATCGTGTTTAGAAGCAAAGAACTCTGGAATCTCAAAAACATTTTTATTCACCAAGTCTCTTGCTTGCTGAACTGTCATAGGTGCAGTAGTAGCAGTTTTTCCGTGAACGATTAAATTTTGTATTTCTACAGCGGGAGACTCAAATGAATGTACGTGAAATGCGGCTGCCCCTACACTCAAATCTGGAGTTGTTTGACCTTTAGTTAGATTTGTAGCTACTAGAGGAGCAAAACCATTCCTAGTTCCGCGTGAGTGAATTTCATTTGGGGCATCTTCAAATGCTTGTATTTCTATGTGGTCTATAACATCATTGGTATTACCATATACTTTCTGTACAATAGTATCCTCTCTGTTAGACTCAAAATGCCCATAAGATTTCTCTTTGGCATATTCAGCTTCAGGCATAAAGGAATCAAGAAATTCAACAAGTCTCTGAAGTGCTTTCTGAACTGTCAATTCCCAAACAGAACAAGAAACCATTCTACCATCGGTTGCACTATTAAGATCATCACGAATAATCATTTCCTGCACACTTGGCGGGAACTCTGTAATTGGAAGAACTTTAAGATGCTGAGTAAAATCAAGCATTATCTTCTCGGGAATAGTCCCTAGACCTATAGTAATCTCATCATTAATGAAAGAAATTGTATATAATTTTTCTTGAATTCTTGAACCAATAATACCAGCATCTATATCAAAGATAATAGCTAAGTGATCGTCTGGTTTAGCCCAACTTTCTGCTCCAACAAGTCCGGTTCTAACATCCAACTGTTTAAGAATCTCAACTTCATATTCTTCAAATCCTTTTTCAAGGAACAATTCAAATCCAGTATGGGCGTGCCCAAGAGTTCCGTGTTGTTCGTCTTCTTGATCCCATATGTCTATTGCAACATCAAGATAAGAGAATATGCTAATAAACCACTTGACATAATCAGTGGGCATTTCCACCACTAAGTCAACATTAGAATCGTATGAAAATTCAGCGAATAGTTTTAGTCCAACAGGGTGGACAAGTTTCTTTAATACTTCTCTATATGACTGAACAGGAACAGAAGATTTTACAACATATGAAAAGTCCTGATAATAATCGTTATCTTGCATCTTTCTGTCCGAAGACAAGAAACCTGCACTATCTAACCAATAACCATTTGTTTTCCAAACAGAAGTCCTTACTTCAGGTTGTGCTACTGGATCGTGAAGTACCTCACATTCTTCTCTTGTGGCTGGGGGATCTGAGATACCAGTAAGAAAAGTATTTTGTACATCTAAAATGTTACTCGTTAATTCTAGAACTGGATACCATTCTAGAAAAGCGGGCTCCTGATAATATGGTGATCCTATATCCCAAGCATCTGGATGTTTAGCATCTAAACAATCAATCATATTGTCAAATGGAGAATATTGCGATGTTGGATCTGCCGGCCAGTCGGGCGATACTGTACAGAAAGACTGTACAGGTGCATCTCCTGGATATGAACCTTGATATTGAAAAGCTAGAGTATGAACTAATTTTTCTCCAACATCAAATGTTCCATTAATATTCAATAAATTCATCTTTGTATAATCTACATCATATCCTTTAATCTGAGCCGTAGCACCATTCGTTAGACCAGTAATTAATGGTCTTGTATTTAACATAGGCACTTCATTAGGATGACCAGTAACGTGTACCCACTTGTCTTTCCAAGTATGACCATTAATAATACATTCACCTTCTGTTCTTATACCTTCTGAAATAACTCTTGCTACAAATGGAACAACATTGAGTTGTGTTCCGATATCTTCGTGTATTTCTTCATCTTTGACAAATGTACCTGAAACTTCTGTGAGCAATAACTTTTCATAAGTCGAAACAGTTACGTCCTCCGGCATATCAACGAAAGCGGTAGCACCTGAAGTTTGTCCTACAATCTTCTTATTATAGAGTGATTTTGCTGTTTCGGGAACAACTACATTTTCAGTTTCTTGATAATATTCAGAAGCTGGATCTGTGGTTGCTTTATCAGTTAAGATTGTGATCCACTCTGGCTCATACCAAACTGAACCAGATGCTCTCCACATCCATTGTTTTGGATATATCGTTTCTACATCACTATCGAAATCACGCCTGAAAAGAAAGTTAAGGGCGTTTGTAGTACCTTTTTGTCTATAAGCTGGCTGAATATTCTTGGTAAGAAAAGCCTTATCGGTAGTTTCTATGGTAGGATCAACAGCGGTGTGAGGAGTACCGTGAAGATATGCTTTCTCAAATTCTGGAATGAAAGCATCAATAGCGTGGTCAATATCCAGATTCTGGATTAAATCAGTTATCTGGGTGTATTCACCTAATTCCCCGTTAACACCAGTTTCTCTTTCCAAGTATTCAAAATACTTGCGTAAGAAAGTGATGAACATCGGATGGTCTTCCCGAACATAGTCGGGTACCATTCTTTCTACAAAGACGGAAAGAAACTTCGCAGGATGTACGTTAAAATTATCTTTTTGGGCTGCCATATGTAGTTACACCATCAAGCATTAATACTTACCATTGAAACATTACTATAGTTTAGAACAAGTAAATTATTTCTAATTGCAGTAATGTCGTTTGATTGAGGTGTAGCATATAGACTAATTACTGTGTTAGTATCTAAAACTGGGTTGAATCCAATCAACTCAATAATTCCATTTTCGTAATCTATTGTTCCTTGTTCGGTATTTAAAAACTGTTCACCCGCAATATCATACAAAAGAATGTTTCCTTGACCATCATCTAATAATGCGTATTGCGTTCCAGCTTCAGAATTACCAAATACAGAAGACACGGAAGTACCAGCTGTAATACCATTATCAAATCTGAAAATGTAGTTACCGACTGTATTCGAGGCTTCTATGAAAAACTTTTTATACATTTTAATACTGGTCAAGTTATTACTGATAGAAGGATCGGCATTATCAATCGTTTCAACAAGTCTAGAATAACGTAATGTTACTTTGAATTGTGTTAATTCTGCCTCAAAAAATGTTTCAATTCCTGCTATAATTTTTGTCTGAACTTCACCTGCAGATAATTGAGTTAATACAGGATCATACTTCACCGTTGCTTCTACATCAATATACGTATATTCTGGTGCAGTAATAATTGGATTAATAGCCAACATATTGTATTTGGAAAGTATCTCATCTGTAAGTCTAGTTTTCGTCAATGGAGATAATTCTAATCCGTGCTTTGGTTTGATACAAATGAATACTGCTCCATACTGTGGTGGGTCGTTTTCTTCACCGCCCCAAACAGCAATAGCTTCAATGTTTGGATATTTTTCAACTAAGATGGTCTTGTAGTCTTCTGCCGTAACTGCTCTGTCCTGTCTCTCATACGCTCGTGGTGCAGTTTCTTTGATACTTTGTGTGGTTTCTTGTTCAGAACCAAGAGAGGATATGTCCACTGTTTCTACAGTAACCGATGAAGCCGTGTATGCTCCAGCAATAGTAGATTCAAGAGCAAACACCTGTTCTTGTATAGTTGATGTATAATTTCCTGCTTCTCCCTGAGTACCTAAATATGCAAGTTTAATTGATTGGCCATCTTTCGGTCGTCTTCCAAAAAGTCCGTTCCCAAAATAAAGTTCGGTAACTCCATCTAGTCCTTCTTGAACAAAGAACACGGACGATTCGTTATTTAATTCTGCAAGATTTTGATTATTGATCCAAGGCCAATCAGCAACAATCATAGTAATCGTAGCCCTATCACAGGTTTCATCAGCTATTAAAAACTTTTGCGTATCAGATTGAGCATCCATTGTCCATTCTAGACCTTTTAATGTGCCTTGATTGAGTTTAATTTCTCCAGAGAATTCTCCACCTTCATCAGCAGATATATTTACTGTCTCTAAATTTGTAAAAGGTAGAGGTACACCATTGATATTAGATATGAATTGTGTTCCTTTCTCCACCACGATAAAAGAAGGATCAGATCCTGTAGTGTCAAAGGTTAGCTTTACTATAGCCTCTGCTGATATTGGAGATTTTGGAACATATCCTAGTGCTTTTGCGTGAGATACTACAGAATTCCGGAGGGTAGCGGTATCAAGAAATGATTCATTGATAGCCATATTTGTATGGAATCCCATATAGTGAGTTGTGTAAGCCATTACATCTAGCATTACACTCATCCCAGAGCCGTCGAAATCATAATCTATGAATTCGCTTTGGCCTTTCATAAACTCTTTAATGTTCTTTTTAATACCATCAAACTCAAGATTACTTAAATTTAATGCTTTTGTATTCTCCATTTTTTACCTCAATCTATTTAAGAAGAAATCAAGTGTTACTGGTGAACCTTCATTTATAGGAGTGTAATAAATTGTCACCGAATACCCGTTTCTATCTGGATCTGCTTCTACTTCTACGCCTTGTAATTGACATCTAGATTCAAACCTTCTTATTGCTTGTTCAATAGCACCTTCTAGAACCACTCGTGTTTCGATAGACATCGGTTCAAAAAGTGAACTGTATATTGTTGAACCAAACTCACTCTGAAATACACGTTCTCCTCGTTTTGTTCTGATAATACGAATGATACTTCCGTTTATAGCATCAACATCACTTCGCCCAACAATGTCATTGGTCATTGGATGCACCAGCATATCGAGGTCCAAATCTCTATATTTTCTAAGTCTTGTCTGTTTTATCGGTGCTGGCATATATTATTCCTCTAAGCTATAATATATTTATACTGTGGGACATCATCCTTCGTCAATGATTGCTGTTCCAGATCCCGAAAGATTTGTAGAACCGCAAGATAGCGAATCTCCAATTCTGGCCACTGGTATACCATTGATTAATACGTTTGGTGAACCGCTTGCTTGCATCGCATCGTGCGGATCACATACTGAACAGCCGTGTGCTTCCCAAAGATCCCCTACTCTAACAACTGGTAGACCATCTACCTTAACATCTGGAGATGCACTTATAACTGTTCTTGACGGAAAACATCCGTGTCCTGTACACATATCTCCTAATCTCACTATACCTGGCATAACTTTCTCCTATTAAAATCTTGTAAAATCTAAACTTGGTAATTTATCAGTATCAAACGCTTTTAATGTGGGCAATTTGGATTTAGTATTCACATTCTTTTTGTTTGTGAATTTCCCATACGATTCTATTGCTTTTTGTCCTCCTGTAGAGCCTGCTTGACCTTGTTTACATACCCATTCACCATTAGCATCTTCGCAAACTTGCTTAGATGTAGCATTTTTTATATCCGCTGTTGCTGATCCTCCAGCTTGTGCCGCTATTGCGGCCGTAATTACGTACCATTTTCCAGAATGCTTTTGACATACTTCTTTGCCTGGTTCAAAAGGATTAACTAAACTAGCACCGTATTGAGCCATTATTACTGCTTCTACTGATTCGTAAATATTATCATCCTTTACAATATATTGACCTGAACCTGTTGCTTCCGCGGCATCAACTTTAGCAATTAATGCTTCAGTATAATTAGCTGGGTCAACTAATTGATATCCATTCGGATATTCTAAATCTGTAAAATCACAAGCACCAACTTCTTTTGCGTTTGGTACCGCTTGTGTAGGCTGACATCCACAAGTCTCTACTTGTGACCAGTCTCCTGTTTTCATTGCTAATTCAACCACTTCTCTAGATGAATCATATTCTGATATATCACCACCAATGTTTGATTTTTGTGTTGTTCTATCTGGTGGAAGTAAAGCCGCATCTGCTCCAACGGTATACGTACCTGGCAATACTCCTAAACCTCTATCAACATACGATGGTACAGCCCAAGGTTTTGGATCATTCGGATCCACACTAGAAGCTGGTTTAGGAGGATTTTTCGCCAATGTTGGATCTAATCGTCCTGGGCTAAAAGGTGAAACTTTTGTTGGATAAGTCCACGTTCCATAATATGAACCTGTGCCTTCTATTGGATCACGATCTTTTGTCACAACTACGGGTGATGATCCTCCCATAGCAACATCACGTGCCTTAGGAGTAATTACGGGTCTCTTAACGGCTTTTAAAGCTGAAGAAGGGCTAGTAGGAGGTGGATCTTCTTTGTATTCTGGGAAAACATCTTCAAGTGTTTTCGCTACAGGACCCATAGCGGCTTCTACTGAACCTGCTATTTTGACCTCGTTGTCCGTCATCTCCTTTTCGTGCCACTCTCCTTTAGTTGCTTCACAAGCAGATTTATTTCTATTTGTTCCACCACCGGAACCACCTGTACACCATCCTACTTTGTGTACTTTAGCTACAGTATTTTTATCTTCGGCTACTGCTTTATATTCTACATCTTTTACGTTAGCAACAAATTTTTCATTTTTATTAGAGAATGGAGTTTTTCCTGCTTTTACATCTTTCGTGAAATCTGACTCTTTTACAATAGGATCTCCATTCTTATCTTCTGTTGGATAGTCTTCATCATTTGGCGTCACCCATCCTACACCTTCAACATATTCTGGTGGTGTAGAATCATATCCTCCAGTTGGAGAAGCCGCCTGTTGTTCTTCTACTACTTCTACTCCTTTTGGCTGACTATCTGAAATTTGTTGTACTGTAGCTTGGCCCTCCATAGGGGCTTGTCTATGCTTAGGTACATCAACAACTGTTCCAGGAGCTTTTGTTAATTCTTCTGCAAGAGGAAGTTCAGGCTCTTCTGGTTCTTCGAGTTGACCAGTTGCGCCTTTATATAACTTAACAATGTCTTCCATAACGGGTTGCGTTACGTGTTCCAACATTCTGTTAGAATTGACTAACGCACAAGGATCGGAAGTTGCTAATTTAGCAAAGGCTGCCCATTGAGCAAGTTTATTTAGGGCGGCTGCCAGTGCGGCGACATCTTTTCCAATAAGCTCATTAACCTTCTCCATCATTTCACCACACATATTATTGAAATCGTTAGTTAGATTTCTAATAACAGAGGCATTCTGAAGCATATTGGACACATTTGAAGCATTGGTACAATCTTCAACTAGTGTTCTTGTTCGATTAGAAAGCTGAGGGAGATCACCCATTCCCATAGCATCATCAACAACACCTTCAGATTCAAGCAAGGTAGCAAAGCCAGCGGCACAATCAAGCATATCATCATACTGCCCTAATGCTTTGGATAATTCTCTACCAGCTTGTTGAATTCCAGAATTTCGTATAAAATCTCGTGTAGCGGCAAGCAGAGCATCTTCTAAAAAATCTCCACAATGAGTAAAGCCATCTGAAACTTCTTGAACTCCTTGAAGAGTATCCCAAATTTCTTCTCCGTCTGCACCGGGGATTGCTTGTTTGAGAGCAAATTCATCAACTTGTCCAGTAATATCAAGAGGTTTAGTATCGTGTCGCATTTGATTCAATTTCCCATTTGTGGGAGATTGCATCATATTGCCAACTCCACCCATAGCATCGCTGGCACTGGAAAACGTTCCAGTTCCTTGTGCTCCTGATATTAAACTGCTTGGTGATACTGCCATTTATGTGACTCCTAATTTAACTTTAATCCTGCGCCTTTAACCCAGTTTATTTTACCTGATTCTGTTGTCAAATTTCCAACAGAAGTGATTGCACAATCTCCCATTATATCAGGTTTCCAGTCTCCTGTTACCTCCATCTTCCAATCACCACCACATTTTACCTCAAAATCCCCACCAGTTTCAATAGTCAAATTACCATCGATTTTCATATTACAATCTCCTGTGACTTCAAGGCTTTCTTCACCTGCGACAATTCTATAATTGTCCATTATTACACTTACTGTTCTTGTTCCATCTGGTCCTATTTCTTCCCACGTACCTGCTTTATGATATTTCATAAGTCTTTCAGCACCTGGAGTATCATCCCATTCTTCTACGTGACCACTTTCGCTTGCTCTTACGTGATTAAATGGATATTGGGCCGCATAATTATCCATAGGTAATCCTTCTTCTGCTTTAGATGTTCCACCTCCAGCATCTGGCGGACCTTCATAATCTACTCTTGCTCTTCTATGTGTATCTGGTTCCATCAAATGAGTTGCTTTTGGGTAGATCCCATTTGGATCATTAAACCCAGTCTTTGCTGGTGCTTTCATTGGATATCCACCCAAAGTTCCCATCATTATAGGTTCTTGACAATTTTCTCCATCTCTGAAGAATCCTATCACCCAAGTACCTTCTACAGGGCCAAGCGGTGTTGTTCCTATTCCATTCATCGCGGCGCTCGTAATTGGTTGCATAGGATAAGCCCAAGGTAAATCTGTAGTCGGAATCCCTTCATCAATACCTTGCTCCATTTTCTCTGTATGTAAACCAGCTATTCTTACTTTACATCTACCCAATGCCATCGGATCACGCCTGTCTTCTACAACTCCCGTGAACCAAACAAACCCATCAAATCCCATAAATTGCATAATCTATTCTCCTTAAGAACGTTCTTTTATTACTATATCTGGGTCTCCATAAAACCCATCTTTCATACATTCAACTGTCATTACATATTCCTGATTGTTAATCTTGTGATGTATTGCTGTAACTAACCATTTCCCAGTCATATACTGATCTTCAGGCTTATCAAAATTGGGTAAATTAGTTGGTATTCTTAGAACTACAACATCACCTGCCCAAGTATTAGAATCACCAGGAATATCAAACTTAACAGTATTTGACCTCATTTCAGTAGCTTTCATATCATAATGCGGGTAATGACTCTTTTCTCCTTTGTCGTGAATCTGATAAAGATAATTCCCACTCATAAAGCCACTATGTTGATGTACATTATAGTCTGCGAATGCGTTGTCTTTCGGCCCGTTTAGTCCTACTCCCTCAGCCATTATCACATCTTTCTCCCCATCATATTCCACTTCCCAAGTGTCTAGACTTTTTTCAAGAATATTATGCGTTAATATTGATGCCCCATACTGCCCATTTACCTGTCCACCGGTTATATTGAATCTGCTTTGTTCGCTGAAATTTTCCATCAGTCCATTATCAATCGCAAAGCCTCGAGCATCTTCTCCAATTTGAACGGGCATATTTTTTAAAGTGAAGACTCTCATTATGTCTCCATCTTTTAATTCATCTACAGTCATAAACTTGAAGCCGTCATTATTTTCAAAGAAAAGATAATTGGATGCCCCATCAGCAGATACGGAATTTTTAGCAAGAAAATTCATTAATTGAAATGGATTCCAATTTGGTACAACCATATTTTTTTCGTGTAATGAAGGAGATACCGTGAAGTCTGTCCATACGTGTGAACCGAATTCCATAATGCTCGTGCCCACGTATTCTGCTATTTCAGAAGCCGTCATCTTCATAAATGACCGACTTATCTTTTTCTTATTATTGATAATAGCATAAGGAGAAGTTATTCCCAAAATATATTGGGTGAGTTTTGGGGTCTTTATTCCTTGAGATACAGAATCGATTATGAATTCTTTTTCTAGATTTGAAGTTTTCTCCGAAGATAAATTTGGAGTAATTATCTCAAAATGGACTCCTTCAAGTCCTGAGCCTATTATTCCATTAGCTTCAACCATACCAGTACCATCTTCAAGTATTATAGCCCCACTCATACAATTACTGTATATGGATTCGTAAATACTCATTTGCTTGATGATTGCACTCATCTCTTCCGAATCACCTAAGTAATTCGTAAACTCACAATTCCAATCTGAAGTTGTTTTTGGATCTAATGTTTCAAAAGAATGGGCCAGTTGTTCCGCCATAATATATTACTCCTGATATTGTTGTTTTGTATTTCGCATCCATTTCTCAAATTCGTCTGCTATTTTCGGAACGTGACTAGTTTTGATTAGCTGAATATGCCTCTTCTTGTCATTTTTATACAATTCCCATTCTAAATTAGTAACCGGAAGTAGGGTTGCTTCTGCATTTTGCTCCTCATACTGTTTATATTCTGCATCTTCGTAATGATGAATTCCATCTTGAGAATCATAAAGTTTGTCTACATAAGCATAAACTTCAGTTTCTCGCATAACCCAATCATAGAAAGGATCGATGACTTTATTTATAGCCATTACAATCCACCAATAATCTTGATTGCCATAAAAATTTTCTGCTACTCTTTCAGGTGAATCTGCTTCGTCTATTGTAACAGTATAATACATTGTTTCGTATTTTCTAACCGTCTTGAGCATATCTAGCCTATGTGTAATATCAGCTATACTTACTCCATTATATTCTACTTGAGGGAGTATTTTAGTATATTTGGCCATTAGTATCCTCCAACCATCTTAATATCATCTGCCGTAA
>Ga0209404_10002805_pt1 | contig 10526 bp, 6 predicted proteins | sample TroAtlMetagenome_2_FD_187447 | JGI IMG/M metagenome (GOLD analysis project Ga0209404, IMG submission 187447) | Marine eukaryotic phytoplankton communities from Atlantic Ocean - Tropical Atlantic ANT8 Metagenome (SPAdes) (version 2) | ecosystem: Environmental > Aquatic > Marine > Oceanic | place... | reverse complement strand
GCGTAGGAGCCGAACATGTTGGACCCGCTGCGTGCGAGGTCCTCTCCGTTAATCCTCAGGAGAGATGCGGTTGCTTCCGCAGTCTCTATCCCTGCGGATCGGAGATATCTGCTTCCGAAGACCTGGGAATGTGGATACTGCGCGTTAAATTTCACGGACGGGCGGCCGTTCCATGGATCATCACTACGAAACTTCACGAGAAAGTTGTTAGGAGGCGGGTTTCGTGAGCTGGCACCACGGTTCCGGACACTGGCGAGGTAGCGCAGCGCAAGCCCGGTTCCATCCTCGACAATAAAGGTGCAGTTCATCTCCGCATTGCTTTCTTCTTCGTTACGAGGGGACTCACTATCATCCCCGATATCGGCCAGCTCGGCACGTTCCTCCTCGGTCATTACGATACGGTATTTTGGCTGGGACCCGGGGACCCATGTCGCGTATGGATCATGCGAATCGTCGAACTGCAGCAGGGCATTTGCCTGCTGCTCTCCATCCGCCTGCGAAGGAGCAGGCCATGTTCGTTCGGCGGTATCGGAAAATACGCGGAGGTAGAACTCAATAATCGAGCCGTCGGGCTGGCCGGGTATTTCCGAGCGGAGAACGCTATCTGGACCCTCGTTCATTTCTATTGAGTTCCAATCGGATTCTCCATCCAATCGCCAAAAAAGAAGCAAGGGGCCGGCAGTGTTCATGTAATCCAATTCGGCTTGAACGATCACGTTTTCACCAGAACGGGGAATAACGGGGGTATGGCGGACGCTCTTAATCAGTGGAGCCGTTCTTGTTGAAAGAATGGAGTTCGCGCTACCGGGTGATCCACCCGCAGCGATGCTGGACCCCCAGTTCTGTCCCTGATTATTTGAGAGAGCGGGGTTAATCAACTCAAGCGAAGCGCCTCCGCCGTCGTGATTGGCGGTCCAGGTCCAGCCCTGATGGCCGTTATCCACCGGTCCTCTTCTCCTCTCGGCCCAGTCTCCTTCATCAGCGTAGCGGACCCGGTCGATTCTGTTTCCGGTTTGATCGACAAGGGTGATGGTCTCTCCCGAGTTGCGGAGGCGACCGACCCACGGACCAAGAATGTTCCCGCCGGTATCAACCTCGGGGTATATGGAATTAAAGGAGGGCGGGTCTGCGGCGATGACGAAGTAACTATTCCCGGGCAAGATCGTCCCTGCAGGGAAGGTAAAGGTTATCCCCTGGCTAAAGGACCACTCTGAGAGGTCGACGCCAGAGGTAGATGGGTTGTAGAGCTCGACCCATTCCGTCATCGAATTCTCCGGCCCAGTGCCGTGATTTTCATGGTAGAATATCTCGTTGATTATCGGATTCGCCGTGCTGCGCGGACCGAGGGAAAGAAACGCAATAAGGAACAGGGAGGCACCGCAGAGGAGATATTGTTGCGTGGCAGCGGGATTTTGCATGGGAGGGGAGTTCTTCCGCTGCTGCGGAAGCCGTGCAGGTTGTCAAAACGGGGAAAAGTCCCGCGAACCACATCGTATGGAAGCGGTAGTTTCGAGGGCAAGCGTATTTGCCGGTAAGGGCTGCCACTGTTTGACGGGCATTCTTTCATGAAAATCGTCCAAGAAAATCCGTGGAAGAGGGTCTTGATTAGTGCAGGCAACTAAATAGGAAGGTTCAAGGTAGCCCATGATGAAAAGTCGTATACCAGTAAGGATCAGGAGATCGGCGATCGTTCTCGCCATGATAGGCGTGTCCGTTCCCTCATTTGGAGTAGAGCGGGATTATGTTGATCGAGCCCGTCTTGCCAAATCCGAGGAAGCGCTGGTGCTCAAAATGGCGCGCAATCGCGGAATCGAGGAGGTGGCGAAAATCACAACATACAACATGTTTCCCACCCCATTCCGGGGAATCGCCGTGCAGGGACTCGATAGGATCGAGGGGCGTGAGGTCTCCCACCGTGTTCTCAGCGTGAGTTATCGAAAGTGGTTGGAGCCTGGGGCGAAACCGGGGAAGGACGACCTCGTGATCGGAGATTTCTGGGCGGGACAGGCGAGAGTAGTGAAGAAGACGATTCTTCGGCATGGAAAGGACGAATTCCGAATCGCAACTCCGAGGGGAATATCAGTGGGAGTCTGCGAGTCGGTCTTGGCGAATCTTCTCGACGGACGCTACAGGCTCGGGCCTGCGGTGGAGGAAAAGATGATGGACGGAGTGGATTGGTCGAAGCCTCCATTTTGGGAAACGGGAAGATCTTATCTCGGCCGGCTACGGTCATAAGAATAAAGACTCGGGTTTTTTCGATTTACAGATCAAGGTTGTTGGAAAAGAGCTCATCATCGAGCAAGTGTTTCAGGCGATTCCCTAGGGCCAGAGTCAGAAGCTACCTATGAGAATAATTTCGATTTTCCTCTGCACTCTTGGGTTCGGATTCCCCCTGTGGAATTCCCAAGCTGAATCCCTCCCTAATATAGTTTTTATATTTGCCGATGACTGGGGTTGGGGAGACCTCGGCTGTCATGGGCACCCTTATGTCAAAACTCCGAATATTGACCGTCTCGCAAGGGAGGGAACGGACTTCTATCGGTTTACAGTGGCCAGTGGGGTGTGTTCGCCGAGTCGGACTGCTGTGATGACCGGTCATTTCCCGGCACGCTACAATATCGATGGGCATTTTGCCTGGGTGCCTAGTAACCAGAGACGCAATATGCCAGACTGGCTGGATCCGGGAGCGCCTCTGTTGTCGAGGTTCCTGCAGGGGGCAGGGTATGCAACGGCCCACTTTGGGAAGTGGCACTTGGCCAATGACATGATTCCGGATTCTCCTCCCCCGAGCGACTACGGATTTGATGTCTCGGCGGCCTTCAACTGCTCGGGAAAACAAATGCCTGTCCATGATGACGCAAGAAGGACGATTTCTTTTATCGAAAAGTGTCATGAGGAAGAGAAGCCTTTTTACGTCAACCTGTGGCTTCATGAGCCGCATACTCCCTTTCATACGAAGCCGGAGTATCGCCGGCGCTTCCCGAAGCTCGCAGAGCGGGATAACATCTATGCTTCCGTTCTTGCTCACGCGGACGAAAGAGTAGGCAGCGTGCTCGAGGTGCTCGATCGTCTCAAACTCGCAGCAAATACCCTCGTGATATTCAGTTCTGACAATGGACCGGCCCGGGCTCAGCCTGGGACCAAACTCCAGACAATGCATGATACCGCCACTGGGGAGGGTTTTAACATTGCTGCAGCGAGAGGGGTGACCGGGGGCCGGAAGGGTTATAAGGCGGCCCTCTTCGAAGGAGGGATCGGGGTTCCCTTTATTGCCCGTTGGCCAGGCAAGATCGGAGCAGGGAAGGTTGACCGAACTTCTCTTTTCTCGGCTGTGGATCTTCTCCCGACCTTCTGCGAGATTGCGAAGGTTGAGCTTCCTGCCTCCTACCGGCCCGACGGGATGAGCCAGCTAGAAACCTTGAAAGGCAGGGGACAGGCGAGACGATCCAAGCCCCTTTTCTGGAAGACGATTGCTCCATGGCCAGCCCGAAAGAGCAAGCCGGACCACTGGGTATCCTTTGCGGTAATCAGTCAGAACTGGAAATTGGTGGCCAATCGGAGTGTTGATTACGTCGAGCTGTATGATCTTGAATCAGACCCACTCGAGGCAGTGAACGTGGCGAATAAGCACGAGAAGGAAGTGAGACGACTCAGGACGATGCTGGAAGAGTGGAAAGCGAGTCTGCCTGCTCGTCCCACAGGGAAGGTTTTTTCCCGGCTTCGAGATAAGGGGAAACCATAGGGATTTTCCTGGGGGTTCCCCGGTTGAAAAAAGAGACAACGCTCTGCTAGAAAGGAATGTCGTAATAAAGCGTTAAATAAACGCAAAAAGCCCGATTTGTTTTCTGGCGTTGCAGCAGGAACAGAGACACGGTTCGATTCGCAATATGAGCTATATTTTTCGTTCCAGTCGCGCTTATTCGATTTTCGTTTTATTGGCATTTATCGCCTTCCTCTGTGACGTCAGGGGAGAGGTCGCTCTGCCAGACCCCGATGGTCAGCCCGCAGATTTCAATAAGCCCGTCCAGGTATTCATCATCATGGGGCAGTCAAATACCTTGGAATTCGGGAAAGTGAAGGGAGACAAGGACGGCTCGCTTGAGCATGCCGTTAAGAAGGAAAACCTCTACCCGTTCATGGTGGATGATGCCGGCAACTGGACGACTCGCAAGGATGTCCGCAATCTCCATGTCATGGGTAGCGGTGGGCCAGGAAAGACCAGTATCAGGCGCAACGACTGGCTTACCGTCTCCGGGGGAAAAATCGGCATTGAAATCGGCATCGGACACCACCTGGGCAACGCTCTCGATGCTCCTGTCCTGATTCTAAAGAGCTCAATCGGAAACCGCAGCCTCGGGTGGGACTTGCTTCCTCCTGGTAGTCCGAGACACGAAGTCGAAACCACCGACAGGAAAACTGGAAAAAAGATCACGATGGTGACGCCCGCTCACAAAGATGAGGTTCGTCATCCGAGCTGGATCAAGGGGGAAATACCTGCACCCCCCAAGCATACTTGGCATGCGGGACTCCAGTATCTTGGAGATGTCGCCCGGGCAAAAGAGGTTTTGACCAAAGTGCCCGAATACTATCCCGGTGCACCAGTGCTTTCGGGACTGCCGGGATACGAAGTTGCCGGATTTCTATGGTGGCAAGGTGATAAGGATCGCTACAACGCAGCTCATGCGGCGATGTATGGGAAAAACCTTGCCCAGCTCTTCAAGGCTCTCCGCAAGGAATTCGGCGCGCCCAATGCCAAGATGGTCGTCGCCACCCTGGGCCAAACCAACAAGGAGAACGCTAAGGGAAATGAGAAACTGATCATGGATGGCATGTTTTCCTTTGGCGGTGCCCACAGGGGAGAAACCTCTATCGTTTACACTCATCCGCTCTCCATGGGAGGGGCCTCCAACGGGCACTACGGGGGAAATGCGAAGACCTATATGAATGTCGGGTTGGCCATGGGTAAGGCCATGGTAGATCTCCTGAAAGGCGAGTAGGGATCATCTTTGGCACAGGCGAAGATGAAAATAGCGGTCGCGATATGAAGAAGAATCATGGGTTCGCGCTACTCGCCTCGGCAGTGGTGTTGTTCGCTGGTGCATTTTCCATCGGCATGGGGGGGCTTACGATGGCTCTCTCAAAATATAGGGGCACCGGCTTCGAAAACGCCACAAACACCGTTGGGTTTGTCCTTCTCTTGTTAGGAGGAGTGACCTTTGTGTGGACATTCCTCAAACACCATCGGCAGGGTGATTGAATCTGCAAATAGCGGGCGTCTATTTTCTTATCTGAGCATCACCCCCTCAGTCAGGGAGGAGCCTCAAATAGTCACTATGACGGCAACTCGCAGACTTACATGGATGCCGGCGAGGCCATGGTGGATCTTATGAAAAATGAGTGAGAGGCTGTCCACTTGCATTCGACTGCCCTGAAAGAAATTGAGATGCGGGGCTGCGTTAGGGCTTTCGCAGGGTAATTCATAGTGCCGGTCCATGGAGGCAGGGTGAGTGAGCGGATCGGGTTCAAGGATGAACGGTCCAGAAGAGAACGGGAAATGCACATCGAGGAGAGGCCGTATGACCCAGAGAAGTGATGTGGATTTTGTCGTAGAACCATGCTATTGAATCTTTCTGATTCGACGCCAGATGCGTTAGCGACGATGGAAAGGTTTGAGGTGTGCCGATGTTTGTGATGTATCTGCACGATTGCCAATCTAAGAGCATAACCCTAATTCGATGAAGGCTTCCTGTTATTTAATATTTGCCGTAGTGCTATCGGCCTCTGCCCCATTGCTGCCTGCAGCCCCTTTCGCCTTCCGTAGCGATGATCGGGTTGCTCTTGTAGGTAATACTGTGGTGGAACGTGCGCAGCGTTTCGGACATGTCGAGACCCTGCTGAATCTGGCAGCTGGGGCTGAGGTGAAGGGCCTCACCTTTCGCAACATTGGCTGGAGCGGAGACTCGGTGTTTGGAGATGCGCGTTCTTATTTCGGTGCGCCCAAGGAAGGGCGGGATCGTTTGCAGCGGGTAGTGAAGGAGGTCAAGCCCACCGTACTTATGGTGTGCTACGGCACTAATGCGGCGATGACGGCAAAAAAAGGCTGGACCGATGACCCAGCCGGTGCAGATCGCTCGAAGGCCGGTGATAAGGAAAGCCTCAGCTTATTTGTAGAAACTTACGGGAAGCTGTTGGATCTGATCGTAGCAGGAGCTGGAGCAGAGCTGCGAGAGGTAGTCCTGATCTCGCCCCCTCCGCTGGAAAATCTGGGCCATCCGCTACCCGACCAGAGTGTCAACAATGCCCGGCTGGCGGTCTACCGCGATGCGATCCGGGATCTTGCGGGCGCTCGTGGGCACCGTTTCCTGGACCTGTTCCAAAGGATGGGGGGTAACAAGCTGAAAGCTGGAGAGCAAAGTCGAGGTCCGCTTACGATCAACGGGCTGCACTACGGGGAAGCTGGCTACGTTTTGATCGGGGAGTCATTGGTGGGCGGGCTGGGTCTTACGCTGCCAGGAAATCTCTCTGCCAACGATTCTTCAGTGGTAGCCCTGCGTAACAGAATCATGGAAAAGAATCGGCTGTTCTTCCATCGATGGCGACCATCCAACGAGACTTATCTGTTCCTTTTCCGAAAGCATGAACAAGGCAACAACGCGAAGGAAATTCCCATGTTTGATCCGCTGATCGAGAAGGAGGAGCAGAGCGTGGAGAGCTTGCGAGCCGCAGTATTCAGTAAACGGTAAGGATAAGGAGACTAACAATGAAGAGAATCATTCTATTTGGATTGTTGCTGCTGGCTGGAGCGCTGACCGCTTCTGCTCAGCGTGGGTTGAAGGAGATCCCGAATCCTGACGTGAGGGTGCAGGAAGCGGGATTCAAGCTGCCGCCAGGAGCGAAGATTAATCTTTTTGCTGCGGATCCTCAGATTACCAAGCCGATTCACATGAATTGGGACGGCCAAGGCCGGCTCTGGGTGGTTGGTAGCCCGCTTTACCCTCATATCAAACCGGGAGAAGAGGAGACGGACCGGCTTTACGTTCTCGAAGATACCAATGGTGACGGTATCGCGAACAGAGTGAGCGAGTTTGCTGCTGACCTGCACATTCCGACCGCTGTTCTGCCGGGTGATGGAGGAGTCTATGTGGCAAATTCCACTGAGGTCATTTTTTTGCGAGATAACGACGGTGATGGCAAAAGCGACGAGCGAAAGATCGTGCTCTCAGGTTTTGGGACCGAGGATACTCATCACCTGCTTCATACGTTTCGCTGGGGTCCAGCTGGACACCTCTGGATGAATCAGTCGATCTACATTCACAGCCACGTGGAGACCCCTTACGGTGTGCGGAGACTTCTGGGAGGGGGGATGTGGCACTTCCGCCCCGAGACCGGGCGGCTCGAGGTTTTCATGAAGGGCCTGGTGAATTCGTGGGGCCATGTCCTCGACGAATGGGGGCAGAGCTTTATGACCGATGGAGCGGGAGGTGATGGTATCAACTACGTTTTTCCACGATTCGTAGGGGTGACGTCGCCTGGAGCATCGCGGGTCCTGCGCGGGCTTAATCCGGGGCAGCCGAAGCACTGCGGGTTGGAGGTTGTGACGGGTCGGCACGTGCCGGAAGAGTGGGTAGGAACTCTGCTTGCGCCCGATTTCCGAGGTCACCGAATCAATCGTTTTCGCCTCACCCACAAGGGCGGAGCCTATATTTCCACCAAGATCGAGGATCTGGTCTCTTCTACCCACCGGGCCTTCCGTCCCATTGACGTCAAGATGGGGCCGGACGGAGCGATCTATATTGCGGATTGGTACAATCCGATTATTCAGCATGGGGAGGTGGATTTCAGGGATGCGCGTCGTGATCACACCCACGGGCGCATCTGGCGTATCAGCTTTCCTAAACGCCCTCTGGTACAAAAGCCGAAGATTGTGGGGGCTCCGTCGGCAGGACTGGTGTCCCTTCTGGATTCTCCGGAAGAGTTAACTCGGACTCGTGTGGCAGTCGAACTGCGGCAGCGAGACGCTCAAGAGATCATGCCGGCGCTTGAGAAATGGTATGGTTCGCTCACGGAGGATCAGGCCCTGCAAAAGCTCCGTGCTATCTGGGGATCACAGGCAGTGGGCGCGTTCAAACGTAGCTGGGCAGAGGATCTGGTATCTGCATCGAACCCCAAGGCACGGGCTGGAGCGCTGCGAGCCCTTTACTACACGGCGGGCGAAGAAAAGACGTCCCGGGCGTTGTTGGAGAAGGCGGTAGAAGACCCGAATCCGCAGGTGCGCTTGTGGGCAGTGAGCGTTCTGGCTCAGTTGCCATGGCCAGATACGGTAGCATTGGCGTTGCGAGCACTAAAGAAGGACGGGGTGGATAAATATCTCGATTTTGCGGTGTGGTCGATCTGTCGTGAACACGCCTCGCGCTGGCTTCCCATAGCCCGGGAACGAAATCCCTTTCAACATACGTGGCAGCTCTTTTTCGCGGGGCGGGCCCTCAAGCAGCCGGTTGGAATCTCGCATGTTCTCAAGTCGCTGGCAGAGGGAGAGTTCGAGACTGAGGCCCAACTCGACGAAGTGATCAGCTGGATTGCAAATGTGGGTGAGGGAAACCATCTGGAAGTTCTTTTCTCTGTAGCGCTTGCAGACGGCGCATCAAAATCCCTCCAGATAAGAGCCCTGCGAGGCCTACGGGATGCTGTGCGTTTGCGTAAGCAGCGGCCTACCGGCCGTCTGAGCAGGCTGAACCGGTTTCTCGAGAGAGGGAATGGGGCGGTTTTTGCGGAGGCTGCCGCTTTGGCCGGAATGTGGAAGTTGGAGGAGGCCCGGGAGCCTCTTGAGAAGGCCTTCCTCGGGCCGGAAGCGGTCTCTTCTAACGCCGCTTTGGAGGGCTTGCGGGCACTTGGAGGAGAGAAGACAAAGCAGTTTTTTTCAACTACGGCGCGGAATGTCGAAATGGAGTTTGGTAAGCGCCTCCGTGCGGTGGTGGGGCAGACTCGTCTCGACCCTAGGAGTGGAGCGGAGTTAGCCGTATCTCTCCTCCAGGGAGCGAGCAGAGCGGAGGACGTGCGGATGATCGTGGATGCCTTTCTGGTGAATAAGAATGGGCCGTCTGCTCTGGCCGAGGTGCTGGAGCGCCCTGGGTCCGCCATGAAGCCCTCGATGGCTCTTGTGGGATTGAATCAAGCGGGCAGTTCGGCCAACAAGTCAGAGGCCCTGATCGAGGCCTTTCGAAAGGCGGGCAGTCTGAGGCCTATGAAGCTCAAACTGAGTAATGTCGAGATGGAGGCTATGATGTTGCGGGTGGCAGCGGAGGGGAGCGCGGTCCGGGGAGAACAGGCCTACCGCCGGGCAGGGATGCAGTGCATTGTGTGTCATGCCATTGGTGGAGCAGGCGGCATTATAGGGCCGGATCTGGTGAGCATAGGGGCGAGTGCTCCGGTAGACTACCTCATTGAGTCGATGCTGGAGCCCAGCAAGAAGATCAAGGAGGGCTACCATACTGCGGTGGTAACTACCCGGGAGGGTGATGTGGTAGCGGGTGCGATTGCCCGGCAGGACGATACGGAAATCGTAGTGCGGGATGCAAAGGGGATGGAGGTCAGGGTGCCCCGAAAGGAAGTGGCGAGCAGTAGTGTGAGCCCGGTTTCGCTGATGCCAATGGGCCTTACCGCGCAGCTGCGCGAGGACGAATTCGTGGATTTGATCCGATTTCTTTCCGAGCTGGGGAAGGAAGGGCCTTACAAGACAACGGCGCAGCGCTTCGTGCGCTCCTGGGAGGTTCTCCAGCCTCACGAGCGTACGCGCGACGCTATTGGACACTACGGCAAGAAGATCTTCGCGGAGAATATTGAGAGTTACCAGTGGACACCATTGGTAGCGCGAGTAAACGGCACTGTGCCGGGGGAAGAGCTGCCCAGAGTGGTTGGAAGAGGCAGGGAACGATACGGAGTGGCCCGGTTCCGCTTGCAGGTAAACCTGGCTTCGAAGATTTCGTTTAAGCTCAGGGGTAAGTTGAGTGACCTTACAGTTTTTGTCGATGGCACAGAGATGAAAGGTGCGCAGGAGGGCGCTAGTGATGTGATAGAGTTCAGTCGCAAGAAGGGAACCTGCACCGTGACCGTGGTGGGCCTGCTGGGGGGTGGCATGGAGGAATTTTCGGTCGAACTACTGGGAGAGCCGGGCGTGATCGAGGTGGCGCAGTAGGACGCGTATATGCGATGTCACAAATTCAATAGACGAGTGTCTTAGCAGGAAGCAGGGCAGGAATGATTCCCGGAGAGAGCCAGAGACAAAAATAAGAACGACAGAGGGGTCATTCATATCGCCTCGGGACTTGTCTTGCTCGTCGGGGATTTGGCTGCCCTGCCTGAGGGCGGGGAGAAGGCCTTATGCTCTCCGGCAAGCAGGTGTAGAGTGCCGCCCCGCATACCGCATGACGGGAGGTGCAGGGAATCGATATCCGCAAGGAAGGGAAGGGAGACGGAGAGTATGTTCGGAAGCTTACGGAGACAAAGTTCGACAGGATTACGAGGGGAGC
>Ga0209404_10002801_pt1 | contig 10532 bp, 10 predicted proteins | sample TroAtlMetagenome_2_FD_187447 | JGI IMG/M metagenome (GOLD analysis project Ga0209404, IMG submission 187447) | Marine eukaryotic phytoplankton communities from Atlantic Ocean - Tropical Atlantic ANT8 Metagenome (SPAdes) (version 2) | ecosystem: Environmental > Aquatic > Marine > Oceanic... | reverse complement strand
CAGGTGCGGACTCAGCAGGTGCGGGCTCAGCAGGTGCGGGCTCAGCAGGTGCGGGCTCAGCAGGTGCGGGCTCCTCCTGAGCGGAGAGTCCTACGCAAAATAGAGCGAACGCAATGAGCTGAATGAGAGTTCCTTTCTTCATGATGGAGCGCAAAATCGGCTCTAGCACCCGTTCTGTCAACCGCGCAAAATCGCAGACCCTCTCTCTCCAGAGAGGAATTGCCTCTCCCCGGGCGAAGCTTACTCAAAGCACCAGGTAATTGCCCGGCGTAGGATCCTGATAAAGGATTCCTGCTCAAAATCACTAACGTGCCCTAGAGAGGTATAGAACGTTTTCCCGCCATCAGAGCGCTTGAAAGTCCATGCCAAGGGCTCCGGGCGATCGATTCCCGCCACTTTGCCTGAGAGAAGGATCTCCTGACCAGGGCGGGACGAGCTGTTAATGTAAAGGGATCCTCCACTCCGGAACTGAAAAGGGGTTTTATCACCAAGAAAATGAAGGCCTTCCTCCGTAGAGCGAACCGCGGTCGCAAGCGCGTTACCATGATGCCCGGTGTAATTCCCCCCAATCACCTCCGCGTCCCACTTTTCCCAGACCGCATGACCCGGAGGCGCAGGCTTTCCTCTGAGGGAGAACGCATGACTGGCAGTCCGGATTCCTATTACGGGCTTACCCTCCTGAACATAATCTCGAAGTAAGTTAAGATCCCCCTCGGGCAACGCTCTCCTCCGGACACTGACAAAGAGAAGGTCCGCATCTCTAACCGCCTCGATGCCGTGGAACTTATTCCGGGAGGCGCCCTCCGGATCTGCAAAGACGAAGGTCGTCCTGAAGGATGGCGTGAGATATTTGGATACGAACCGGGGCAGGGTCTTTTCCGTTTCATATTCGCGCTCCCCGATCAGGAAGACAATGTGCTTCCGAGAGTCGGCGGCAAAGTGATGGGGAGCTCCTCCAAGGATCTGGTCGCTGGTGACAGTAGGGCAGACATATTTTTCGACATGGTTCACGATAAGGTCATTTCCCGCAAAATGGCTTACCCTCGGAGGCATCGCCGGATTGTACATCGTATCTGTAAGATCCCGCATCAGGACCACATTCTTGCCGTTTCTGGCCATTTGACGCAGTCCAAAGGGGCGCCCGAGAACACACATGTTGGTATGTACCCCCACGAGGATCACATTTCTGATGCCATGCTGCTCGAGAAGGTTCCAGTTCTCCCTTCCAGAATCAGTGATCGCATCTTTTCTTTTATCAATGTCCAGCAGCCCGAGTTGCCGGGTCCATGGAGCACCTGGATTACGCCCCATCTCCTTTAATTTCTCCGCCCACTCTGCATGCTCCCGGGGATCATCATCTTCTCCTCCATCGGAATGATCGATGGGATAACCAGCCGCCTCCTCTCGCTTATCAATCCAAGTCATCCACTGCTCGATGCCTTCTGGAATGTTGCCAGCATCTGGCGCTGACTGCGCCCGTTTCCGGGCAGGATGATTTTCGTAAAACTGCATGCACGAGGAAGGGGCGTGAATGATGAGCGAGCCCTTCTCTCTGGCGGCTGCCAGAAGAGCATTCATCCGAGGGGCCAGCTGAACTGCCCGGGTCACCGCGTTCTTACAATGATGAAGATCCCACATGTCACACACGATCACGGCCGTCTCGCTGGGCCTCCATTTCTCCCTCGACTCAACCGTGCGAAACCGGCCGGGACTTTCCTCTATCTCTTCCCTAAGTCGCATTTCGTAGTCCGCCGCTAGAACTGAAGCGCACCCGGCCAGCAAAGCCAGAAACCCCGGAAGTCTGCCATCCATCTTCATCTCCGCGAGATAACCGCCCCATTGTCTTCAGGACAAGTCTCACCTCTCAAAATAGAGCCTTTGATGGCCAGAGACCTGAAATGATCCATTCATCCATCGTTGCAGATCACCAAAAAGACAATATTCTCGCGCCATGAAACGGTCTATTCTCATCCTCGTTGCAGCTCTTCCCTTACTGTCAACTCTCGCCGGAGCAGCCGACATCAGGCTCAAGGTTAAGAATGCGACCCTCGGCTCCGAGCGCAAAGGCGACACCCGCAAGAGCCAGCGCCAACTTAAAATAGAAATAGATAACCGTGACCGCGAGGACTATGAGGGTGTCACTCTGGAATGGGTGGTCATTGCCCGCGATATTCGTAACAGAAAGCTATCAATCGCCAGCCGGGGTTCCAAGCAGATAGACATCCCTGCCGACGACGAGATGGAAGTCTCTTCTTCCCCCTACTCTTTTTCAAAGAAAGAAGGGGAAGTACGAGAGATCAGGGAAAACCGCTTTCGACCCGACCGGCCCCAATTTGATGTGGAGCCCGACAGCGGAACTCGCTACGCCGGCTACATTATTATCCTGACTAAGGACGAAGAAGTCATTGCTGAAGCCGCTACCTCAGGCATGAAAAAGCGGATGGCTCCTCTTCTTTCCAAGGGGAAGAAAAAGTGATGCTCCCTCTCACAAGGGAACCGAGATTCTAACATTTCCGAATGCTGTGCTCTCCAATCAAAATCACGCCTGATGACGTTGGAGATCATTATGACGAACTGGACGAATTCTACCGCTCGATCTGGGGAAGAACCCTTCACCACGGGCTGTGGTCTCCAGGCGACGCCCCCTCTGTAAGAGCGGGCACTAACCGGCTCCTCAGTCTTCTTCTTCCTGCCCTCTCACTAAAACCGGGCAGGCGTCTTGTCGACATCGGCTGTGGCTACGGCACCGATGCGCATCGTATCGCTGAACAAACGGGCGCCCTGGTAGCGGGAATCACCATTTCACACGCTCAAGAAATAAACGCCCGCGAGATGACCCCTCCAAGTCGGGGGGCGGTGTCTATCAAGCAAGGGGACTGGCTCCAGAATACCTACGCCGCACAAAGTTTCGACTGTGCCATGGCGGTAGAATCGCTCTCTCATATGCAGGACAAAAAGGGATTCTTTTTTGAGCTCCACCGTGTCCTCGTGCCAGGTGGTCGGGCCGCTATTGCCTGCTGGACCATCGACCCAGCGCCATCTGCTGCGGAAAAACTGCTCCTGCGCATACTCTGCCTGAGCGGAGCTCTCCCATCCCTTGGATCGATGAGGGACTACCGCAATTGTGCACATGGTGTGGGTCTTTCCTTCCTGGAATCCCACGATCTCACGACACTCGTTGAACCGACATGGGGTCTCATTGCACGGAAGACAATCCGAAGTCTCACCCAGCCGCGTTTTTTAGCAGCCGCCCTGAAAACTGCCCTCCGTCGTCCTCTTCTGTGCTGTGTGATCCCAGCCATGATTCTGGCCTTCCGCACAGGTGCTCTGCGCTACAGCGCATTCTGGACGAAAAGGAAGATCTGACGACAGCGCCAGTGGGTTTGCAAACTCTACCACTCAACATGCACATGGCTGCTATGGCCAGGCGTTCCGGGACCCTTGACCTCACGCGCTCCCAACTGACGGCACTTCCACATGAAACCCCTCAGATGACGATTTCCCCGGCCCACCTTGACACCGTTAATGTAGTCCACGTCGAAAGCCACCCCCCGGTAATGGCTCGATTTCTTACTATGAGACCCACCCGCCAATTCCGTTACCCGGAAGGACCATCCCGATTTGGTCAGGTAATGCATTCCCCAAAGCATCTGAATATCGAGGTAAACTGATCCTCCTGGAGCTCTCTGATAGGAGCTGCGCATTGAGGGCGCTCCACGCTCTGCCTGCCTCATGTTGTCCATTGCGGTAGCTTTATCCCGGCGACCGCTCACATGAAAATTTGCGAGACCCACACGTGGGTTCTTCAGAAGGGAGTGCGCCAGAGTCTGACGGACGGAAGCCGACCGGAAAGATCCAACAGAGCCCGAGCTACACGCTCCTGTGGTCCAAGCCACTATCAGGACAAGCAACACCACAGCCAGAGAAGAAGCAGCCCTCACGGGTCGGAGCCTACCACAGAAGATCGCCCATGCCAACGGATGTGAAATATTTTGTATCCTGATTTTCTAGGAACCGCTCCTTGCCCGAAACCGTCCAGGCAGATAGCACCAGTCATGGCCAGAGGATACGATTCGGACCGCGAGCGCAAACACGCCCTGTCGCTCTTCGGAAAGGACCTCGCCCGCCGGGCCAAGTCGAGATGCGAGCTAACCCGGGTTAGTGGCGTTCCCCTGATGACATACGAAATTCCACCGGTTCCGACGGAGCCTGACTTCAACCGCTGCCTCCTTGTCAGTGAGGCTGTCCTCGGCCAACTTGCTAAACCCCGAACCCTCCTTGGTGGCGAGTGGCACCACCTTAAGGAAGTCATCTGGTCGGATATTCCTGCGGTTCAGGCCATGGCCCTGCGGATCTTGCGACACCTTACTCGAAGCGATCCATGGGCGCAGAACCTCATCGACGAAACCTACCTCGACCCGGAAGTAGAGGAGCTCGCCGACGAAGAAGGCCTCTGACTCCTGTAACGCACCGCCCCTCTGGGTTAGCACAAGGGGTCCAATACCACTCCAAAAAAGTCGGAGAGGACACTCCGGTATACCGGACGTTTGAAGGCAGGAAGCCAATTGAGATCGAACAACGATGGTTCGATCCACATATGGCTACGGAATTCCCGCGGATTCTGATCCACGTTGACAGGGGGGGCACCCTTCTTTAGCCGACATAGAAAATAGGTCTGGTCCTGCCCGTCAAAGGACATGCGCTTGCCCTCCTGTCGTCGGATCTCGGGCGGGAAAAGGTAGCGATAGCCATCCCGGAACTCGATCACTTCATAACTGGCGGGAGGGAGACCGATTTCTTCCTCGACCTCCCGAAGTAATGCTTCCTGGGCAGACTCGCCCTCATCTATCCCTCCCTGGGGAAACTGCCAGGCCCCCTCAACCTTCATCCGCTCGCAGATCAGAAGCCGCTCCTGCTCATTAAGAAGCAGGAGCGCTACGTTGGGGCGATAGCTGGACACTACCCGAGAAAAGCCGATCCAGACGGACCCTTCAACTGTGAAGTGATGCGCAGATCCCCCAAACGATCCTTTGACGCAAGGTGGGACAACCTTAATACTTCCCACACAGCCCACAGAACATCATGAAACTACTGCCCATTCTCTCTCTTCTTCTCCTGCCTGTGATTGGGCTGGCACAAGACACCACCAATCCAAACTCCACCTCGACAGGCCAGGATGATAAGCCCTTTCAGGACTCCCTTGGAGAGAAGGGGTTCTGGCAGGGATCCCTGCCCGGCGGAAGCTACGCGGTAGCGCTCAGCCGAATTACGTCCATCAGTAAGCATGAATACCTTCTGGACGGAAACGTGATCGTCACCGAGGTCACCATCGACACCATCGGCTCAACCACCCTGCGCGTCTATCAAATCACTCCTGCGGCCCAGTATGGCACCCTCGCAGCCGGAAGAAAAATCGTCGAGCGGGGCAAGGATCTTCTCGACCGTGCCGGCCAACGAACCGGGGCCGACATCGCGAACATGGTTCAGAAACAATATCCCACCACCACCCATGCAAAGACCATCGAATTCCGGGTCAAGGATCTGGGCACTCTCGATGCCTTGCTAGGCAGCGCAAGAGGTTCATGGATCAGCGGAAAGGGCCGCAAGTTCGTCGTCAACGAGTAAATTCCGCGCCAGCGATCTCACCCCCTAGCCCTCACTATTTCCAAGGCTGGTTTCTTCAGTCCCCAAGAACAACCCCTCACTTCTCCAGTGGCTGGTCGGGAAGCTTCTTTACCTTACGGTCTGGAGTATCCTGATTTTTATCAGACCTCTTTTCCCCTTCCTTCTCAGCCTCTTCCTCTTTTCTCTTCTCGGCAGGGTCGGACCCCAGCCCCCGTTCTAGGAGATCAAAAGCGGCACCGGGAATCTTGCCTAGATCCCGTATAAGAGGGAGTCCGGTTTCTGGTTTCTCCTTCTCATCCGGCGCCTCATTGAGGGGATTGTCACCCGGCGTCTTACTGTCTCCGGGGAGCTCAGGTAATTCCGGAAGCAAACCACCTTTCGGGACAAGCGGCAAACCGAGGATTCCCTCAAGAATATTGTTCAAACCGTCCCCAAGCGGCTTCACTTGTCCCCCTGCGCCACTGAGAATATCGCTGCCGCGCCCAAGAATATCAGAACCGATCTCAACAGCCGCACCCCCGCTACTCCACAGTGCCTTCCCAAGGTCTCCTGCAACTTTCCCCCCGGACTTGAGGACAAGTTCTCCATTAACCATCTCATACATCCACTCGAAACCGGCCGCAATTAACCGGTCGCTCAAGTCTTCCTGCGGCGAGTCAGTCGTCCCGGATATCTTTACCGGTGTCCAATGAAGTCCATCCGTGCCCGGCTCAAAGACCCTGTGCGCAGCGACGGGAATTCGGCTCAGGGTCGAGGGGGTTAGTCCCAGCCTGAGGTCACCGTCTAGTTGCCCTCCATCGATGGTCAGTGATCCTTCGATTCTCAGCAGCCCCTCACTGACAACGACAATATTACTAAGGTCCAGTCGGTCTCCTTTGTGCCTGAAATCCAGATTAGCCCTACGAAGAGAAAGGCGTCGAAAACGTTCGGTCGAAGTATAAGAGGCGATTCGGTCGAGAACCGGGAGGGCCGTAAGGTGACCATCACTAAGCCGAAGATCCCCTGTGATGAGAGGCACCTCTCCAATTTCGCCCACTACCGTAAAGTCCGACATCAGCTCCCCGGTAATACGCTTGGACCAGTCTTCAGGAACCACCTCCTCACACTGCACATCTTTCAGTGCGCCCTCGAAGTCAAAGTCCCCAGCCTCGAAATCAATGGAGCCTCTGGTCTCCAGCCGTCCCGAGGAGAAAACCTTCCAAGATCCACTCTTGAGGATAAGCTCTCCATACTCTGTATAACGCAAGTCCGCCTTCTCGAGATCCAGTCTGGGGAAAAGCGATAGCGGGGTGAAAAGCTGCCCACGGGTAAGCGACCCCTCATAGGAGCCCCTGCCCTGCCCTGGTTTCACCAGTCCCTTTATCCCGGACCAGCGTAGGTCCGCCTCTCCCAAATTCACCGTGCCACTCAGTTCGTCAATCAGGGCACTTTCAAACTTCACCACCTGCCGACGGTTTTTTTCAAGCTCCGGACCATCTCTGGTTACATCGATTTCAACATGCAGCCGACCGAGCTGGAGGTTCTCGGCCTCGACCCGTTTACCCAAAAGGGGCGCAAAGCGAACCTCTGTCTTCAACTCCTCAGCTTCAATTCTGCGGATCAAATCCTCTCCCTCCGCGATGAACATTGGAGCGGCGACCTCCATCCCATCCCATTTGAATTCGTCGAAAGCGGCCTCTACCTTGAGGGTCTGACTCACCTTCCGGTTCACCATCGACCGGAAGCCCTCGCTACTCAGGTAGTTCTTCAGCCAGATATACCCGCCCGGCACCATCAGGACACCCAACCCGAGCAACCCGATGACAAGGCGCCCCACCCACACCCGGGCGCTGCCCCGGGAGGATCCGGCTCGTCTTCGTGCTCTTCGGGAGGCCATTTCTCGGGACAGGGTAACACTCCTGCAAACTCGCTCAAGGATCCTCTTACCCCCGAAGCACGCAGAATTACCCGTCTGAACCTCCTCGCCCAACACGACCTTTGTGCTTCCAACTCAGCAGAGAACCGGATTGAATCCTGTCCTTATCGCTCTCTGGACCCTGTCCTAACCAACCGTCACCCCGATTCCCATCAGTCGTGCTCGAACTTAAGGAGGTCTGTTTCACTATTCAGAAAGACGGCGACCCCGTCAATCTGGTGAACCATGCCAGCTTCGACGTCCCGCGAGGCCACTTCATGGCCATCGTCGGCCCCTCTGGCTGCGGTAAGACTACTTTGCTCAAAACCATCGCCGGCCTCAATCCCGAGTCGGGGGGCTCCCTCTGGTGGGAAGGACGCAATCTCTCCGAGGAAGGTGATCTTGAACCCTGGGAGATTGGCTACGTTCCTCAATTCTCCATCGCCTACGACGAGCTCACGGTCGATGAAGCAATCGAGACTGCAACTCGCCTCCGGGTCAAGTGCCGCAACACCGAGGAGCTCGACCAGCGCATCGATCGCGTCCTGGAGGAGACCGGCCTTGCTCCTATAGCCGACCGTCACATCGGGGTCCTCTCCGGCGGACAGAAGCGACGCCTGGGACTCGCTATGGAGCTTGTCTCCGACCCCAAGCTTCTCCTCTGCGACGAGGTCACCAGCGGGCTCGATCCCCGGTCTGAACGCGAAATCGTCCACCTCCTCCACGATCTTTCCCGTAACGATGGCCGGACTGTAATCCTGGTCACGCATTCCCTCGCCCATCTCGAACTCTACGACTCAATCCTTGTAAATCACGAGGGTAGCGTCGCCTTCCACGGTCCTCCCAGCCAGCTCACCCACTACTTCTCGGTCGACGACTCCGAGGAAGTCTACCCCACCCTTGCCAAACAAAGCGGGACTGAGTGGCAGGAGTCCTGGGCAAAACACCGCGAAGCCTACTATCGGAAGCTTGCACACACACGCGACCTCCATATCGAGGCCGGCGTGATCAAATTACCTGCCAGTGAAGAATCCACCAGTGAGGAAGAAGAACAGCCGACCAAGAAGAAAAAAAAGAGCAAAGCTACGCATCTCCGCCTGCCGAGCACCTTCAGCCAATTCGGAACCTTACTCACCCGGCGCTGGAAAATCTTCTTTCGCGACCGGACTCAGGTTCTACTCCAAGTCGCCATCCTGCTCTGCTTTCCCATCCTCGTCACTTTCTTTGCCGAAAGGGGAAAGGAACCCATCAAACGCCTCTCCGATATTCCAGAGGAGAATATCGTCCTCGAACTACAATCCCGGGTAGAAGTCCGCGAAGACCAGATCAGAGTCGGGTCAGCGGTCTCAGGAATGATCATGTTCGAGGTCATCCTCCTCGCCCTGATGGGTTCCAACAATGCCGCCCGCGAAGTCGCCGGGGAACGAAAGATTATGGAGAAGGAGAAGTTTGGGGGCGTTCGACCCATCTCTTACCTTCTCAGCAAACTCGCCTTCCTCACCTGTCTCATCCTTGCGCAGTCACTCTGGATGGCCATGTTCGTAGAATTCTTCTGGCAATTCAGCGGCTCCTTTACCAGCCACGTCATCTTCCTCATCCTGGTCAATGCTTCCATCACCGCGATCTGCCTAGCTATCTCCTCCGTCATGAAGACCCCGGAGCAGTCTTCCCTGCTCTCCATCTATCTCGTCGGCTTCCAACTCCCCCTTAGCGGGGCCGTGCTGGCGCTCCCCGAGTTCTTCGAAACCCTCACTCAACCCTTCGTCTCCGCCTACTGGGCGTGGTCCGGAAGCATCGAAGCGCTTGGTGGCAACATCCATACCGCCGTCGATGTGATTACCGAGACCGAACTCTCGCCCGGCAATGTCTGTTTCTTCGCTCTCTGCGCCCAGATCATGGTCGGAATCACCATAGCTTGGATGGGAATGGTGCGCCACCAATGGGACAACTAGGCCTCATTTCCATGAATTGCCCCCAAATGACAGCCCCCAGATCACCCGAAAGGGTGGATCAGGGGCCTCTTCACTCCTTTCTCCGAACCCTTCAGGCTCGAAAATCCCGAATTCCTGAGTTTAGCAATCTACGATTCCCCCGTAGACTCCAAGGGTAACCAACCTTCATCTCTTAGAATCAAGAATATGGGTCGCCGCGCCAGCTCCGGTCTAAACGCCACCGCCATCATCGGTATCGCGGCAGTGGTTCTGGTCCTCGTCGCGGCCGGAACCCTGCTCCTGAAAAAGGGAAAGACGGAGGGCTTTACCGGCCAACCCCTTCCCGTGGAGGAGACCTTCAGTAACGCGACCGCGATGCGACGCAATGAATACACCGTTGAAGGTAAGGTCTTCCGCATCGAAAGCCGCGATTCCGGGGTTGGCGTCTGCCTGCTGGTAGGAAGCGAAGGAGGAGAAGAAGAGGCCGTTTTCATCAAGGTTCCCGAGGAGATCGCCACCATCAACCTGGAACGTGACGTCACTTATGCTTTCAAGATCCGTGTGGGAGAAGGAGGCGTAAACGTTGCAACTGCGATCAAGAAACCCTAACTTACTGAGTAAGAGATCAGCTAAATCATCCGGCATGAAAAATCAATTGATCCGAATCGCACTCCTCCTCGCCTTCAGCGGCGTGGCCTTGAGCCAAGTATATACCCCCCCTGCTCCGGAAACCAATCCGAACCGGACCCCGACCGATACCAGCACTACAGTCAATCGGCAGCAACCCGATACCCAGTCCCCCTTTGGCGAGGAGATTCCGCTTCTGAATCCCGGAGACGAGACCATCACGGTTGCAGGGATTACAATTCCGCTTGGGGATAACCGGATCATGCGGTCCCGTTTTGAAAAGTATCTGAGTCAGCCGGAGGAGAATTCCGAGGACGCTCAAACCTACCGGGGCAACATCGATCTAATCCTTGGCGACCTCTCACCCTATCGGAAAGGAGGCCCGGACATCAAAACTGCCTACCAGACTCTTCCTGCGGCGTCAGCTTTCCCGGCAGATGCCCGTATCTGTATGA
>Ga0209404_10002798_pt1 | contig 10539 bp, 9 predicted proteins | sample TroAtlMetagenome_2_FD_187447 | JGI IMG/M metagenome (GOLD analysis project Ga0209404, IMG submission 187447) | Marine eukaryotic phytoplankton communities from Atlantic Ocean - Tropical Atlantic ANT8 Metagenome (SPAdes) (version 2) | ecosystem: Environmental > Aquatic > Marine > Oceanic | place... | reverse complement strand
GGTGCGAGAGCTGTCGTCGTCTGGAGTGCCACGAGGAATAAACTCGTGCGGAGCAGCATGGCTGCAGGCTGGTGCAGCTGGGCTGGTGCTGCACGCAAAAGCACAGCCAGCAAGAGTCGCTAATTGGTTCTATCGCTGCTGCAGCTCGGATTGGAGCACGCCAGGCTGCTAAAATCATGGGCTAGCGGCCTGTAAAGACACTAGCAAACAGGCACGGGTTTCTCGCGCCGCCAGGCCCAAAAAAGGCAGCCCCCACGCACGCCACCGCAGCAAGAGCAAGCACAATGTGCTGGAACCAGCAGACCTCGGCGGCCTTCACGGCCCTGGGCCTCGCCGCCGCCTGGGCCGTCCACCGGGCGACGGGAAACACAAAGATGACGGCCGCCATCCTCTTCTTCTGCCTCATGGAGCTCCTGCAGTCGGTGCAGTACTTTTTTATTGCGGACCGGCTGGGGGACCCGGCATGCTTCAATAAAATAAACCAAATCTTAACGCTCGTCGGGTACTTGCACATCCAGCTCCAGCCCTACTTCACGAACCTCTACCTGCAGGCCTTCCGGCCGAGCACGGGCAAGGCCAAGAAGAACGAGCACGTCGCCTGGGCCCTCGTGCAGAAGCTGTGCCTGGCGCAGTGCGCGCTCGGCCTTTCGAGGGTTCTACTCTCGCCGTCGCTCTGGGACCGGTCCCGGCTCTCCGCCCAAGAGGAATCCTACTACGCGGCGACGCGGGACTGGCTCGAGGGCCCGGAGCTCTGCACGTACCGGGGCGCCGTCCACCTCGCGTGGTCGATCCCGCTCCAGCGGCCGGGCTACTTCGTGCCCGCGATGGGCCTCCACGCGTTCCTGATGTTCGTGCCGGTCCTGTGCATCGGGGGCCTCGCGGAATTAGATTCCGTGGCCTTCCTCATGGGCACGGGACCCATATTATCGATGTACCTCACGCGCAACGCGCACGAGCAGGCCTCGATCTGGTGCTTTTTTAGCACGATGCAGTGCGCCATCGGCGCGGCGTCGGCCGTGCTCCAGCACCGCTCCGCCTCGTCAAAAACGCCTCAAAACCCCTACGAGACGCGGCCCCGTTTGAAGAACACGGCGACGCCGTCGAAGCAGCCCGCGCGCCGCGCGCGGAAAGCTGTCGACTACAGCGAGGACTAACTTTAATCTGAGGGCTTATACACGACGGCCCCCCGCTCGAAGGTCACGACGGCGCGCTTGTAGTTCGGCCGGCTCACGTGGAACATGGCGCGCTTGCCCTGGATGCGCCGGTACCCGCCATAAAAGTTGTCGGTCATGACCTTCTTCACGGGCAACCCATAAATGGTTTGGAGGTACTCCTTCACCTCGAGCTTGTTCATCCGCGGCGCTATCCTAAAGACGGCCTGCACCGGCCGCGTCTTGTGGCCGAGGAAGCGCACATTAATCAAGGTCATGAAGAGGTTCGGGAAGAACTCGAAGCGCGGCATCGCTGCGTCGGCGTCCCGCGCGCTCGACGCTGCCGCAGGGCCGGTGTTGCGCCTCAGCGCTTGCACAGCGATCGCGAAAACGTCGCTACGAGTTATGCGTATACTGTACTCCTGGGTGCAGCGGTGAGCTCTGCACTGCTGTAATAGTGAGAGCCTGCTGGACGGGTTGCTTGCTAGTGTCTTACAGGCCGCTAGCTGCAGGGCGCGGCGCGGGGGCTCATTTTAGCGTGCCAGGGGCGAAAAGGTGACAGGGACAACGCTGTTTGGGCTTAGTGGTACGCTGAGGCATAACCGAACAAGCGGTGCGGGCTAGCACGACACCTAATGGGCGCCAAGCGCGAGCCGCAGCGGCGCTGGCACCGCAAGCTCGCCGCCGCCGCGTGCGCACTAGCGCTGGCCACGCTCGCGCTGCGCTTGGCCGCGTCGCGGCCGGGCGCCGCGCAGCACTGGCTCGCGTCGGTCAACATCGAACAACGAGCGGGCGTGCCCCGGAGGTGCGGCTCCGACGGGCGAGCCACTTATGCGTGGATGAACCCGGTCCAATTCAACCGGACGTTCACGCGCGCGCGGGGCACGGCGCTGTTTCTGGTGGGCTGCGGCCACTCGGGGACGACGCCGCTGACCGCGCTGCTGCAGCGCCACCCCGGCGTCTTCGTCTACGCGCCGTCCGCGGACCTGGAGTACGCGATCAAGCCGGACAGCTTCTCCCCACTACTGGGGTCGTCTCAAAACGACCGGGCGACCTTGGACCGCCTCGCACGCGGCAACGCGTGGCTCGTGAAGAGTCCCTCGAACGTCTGCCGGCTGGGCTACATCCTGATGCACGTGCCGTCGGCGCGCGTCGTCGCGTTGGTGAGAGACGGGCGCGACGTCATGTTGAGTTTGATGGAGCGGTACCCGGACGCGGACCCCGCGGGCGACTTGTGTCTCGGGCGGTGGGTCCACGACAACACTGCATTATTACTGTACGAGCGGGACCCGCGGCTCCTGATCGAGCGGTACGAGGACCTCTTCGAGGGCGCGCCGCGGTACCCGTCCCTCCGGCGGATTTTGGGGCACTACGGCGTCACCTATGATAACGTCGCGGACCTGATGGCGCGCCCCGCGAGCGACGCGCATGGGTCCACGTCCGCCAAGGCGTCCGCGGCGCACACGCGCCTGCGCGCGCAACAGGTGTCGAAGCCGCTCCGCACGGCCGCGCCGCGCTGGCCCGCGGAGCTGAGCCCCGCCCTGAAGCGGACCTTCAAGCGGGACAAGGCGGCCGTGAGGCTGCTCGTGCGGTTCGGCTACGCGAACGATAGTAATTGGTAATTGTTAGTTGAGCTCGTCCTCGATGTGGCTGCGGACCATGGCGTCGATGGAACACGCGTCCGGAAAGCCCATGGCCGCGGCCTTGGACGTGTCGAAGCGCGCCGGCCACGTGCCGACGATGGCCGCCACGGCCGGGTCGGGCACGAAGTCCACGAGCCCCCGGTCGCCGCCGTGCCGCGCGAGCGCCGCCAGCATCTCCTCGACGGACACCGTGACGCCGGGCGCGTTCACGCAGCGGTAGTCGCCAAAGGCCGCGCCGTCCACGTCCAGCGCGTGCTCCAGCGACCGCAGCGCGCTCCGCGGCGACGCGAGCCAGAGGTCCGTGTCGAGGTCCATGGGGCACACGGCCCTCTGGCCCGCCAGCGGCTCGCGGAGGATCGACGACGCGAAGCCGGAGGCGGCCGCGTTCGGCGCGCCGGGCCGGATCGAAATCGTGGGCAGGCGGACGGACCGCCCGTCGACGAAGCCCTTCCGCGAGTAGTCGTTGACCAGCAGCTCGCCGATGGCCTTCTGCGCGCCGTACGAGTTGAGCGGCGTCGTCGGCGTCGCGTCGTCGGCCGCGTCCGTGGCCCCGAAGACCGCCAGCGAGCTCGCGAAGACGAACTTGGGCGGCTGCGCGCACCTGGCGCGGCAGGCCTCGAGCGTCCCCCTCAAACCGTCGACGTTCACGCGGTAGCCCAAATCAAAATCCCGCTCGGCGCCGCTGCTCACGACGGCCGCCAAATGAACGACGGCCCGCGTGTCGCTCGCGATCGCGGCTCCCAACGTCTCCTCGAGCGGGCCGACGAGGGCGCGGCCGCCGGCCGGCACGACGGGCGGTTCTATTTGGTCGCAGAGTACGACTTGCGCCCCGCGCTTCGCCAGGTTTTGCGCCAGCCGGTTGCCTAAAAATCCCGCCGCGCCCGTCACGACGACGGACATGACTTGCAGCCAGGGGTCGGTCAGCAATGCTGCAGGATAGCAACCGCTGCTGCCTCTTGCAAGGCTGGTTGCTGCGACTCAGGAGATCGCACAGCCTCTTGCAACGCCTCCAGGTTGACTGCGCTCAGGCGAGTCTGTCGCAAAAACCTGGGCTAGCGGAGTGAGGCACTAGCGAGCGCCTGCGACGTAACTAACATCGACGGTCGCACGTAACTAGCCTGAGCCTGAGCGCCTGAGCCTGGGTTGTCGGCGACGCGCGGTGTCTCCCCCCCAGGGGCTCCGCCCACTAGTCCTAGCACCGTAACATCGACTACGCCTGGGTTGTCCCGACACGTTCGGACCCTCTCCTTACGCATATATAGGGCGGGGGGCGCTCAGTCGTCCTCCGCCTCCGCGGCGGCCTCGGCCTCGTCGGCGGCCTGCTTCTGCGCCTTGACGAGGTCCCAGAGCGCGGCGAGGGCCGCGGCCCAGGCGCCGAGCTTGGCCAGCGCGTCGGCGGCGTAGAAGCCGTCGTCGCCCGGCGCCGCCTCGGCCGCCGCCTTGGCCGCCTCGACGTCGACGCCCTCGAGCGGCGCGGAGCCGTCGGCGTCGGCCGCTATTAATGAGACGAAGTCCTTCTTGCCCTCGCCCGACAGCGTTGGCAGCGCCTCGGCCAGGGCGGCCGCGGCCTTGGCCCAGTCCGGCGCGCCCGTGAACGACGCGCAGCTTTCGGACGACACGCCGCAGACCAGCAGCGACGCCTGCAGCGACGCGACGGCCGCCTCGCTCGGCGGGATCTTGTCGCGGGCGAGCTCGGAAAGGGCGTCCGCGTAGGTCGCCAGCACGGCCTCGGCGGACGCGACGGCGGCCTCGGCCGCCGCGCGGTCCTCGGCGCCGTCGGGCGCGCCGTCCTCGCCGTAGCCCTCGGTCCGCTCGGCCGCGGCGGCCTCGGCCGCCGTCGCGGCCTCGGCTTCCGCCGTGGAAGCGGCCTCGCGGCGCGCCTCGGCGGCCTCGGCCGCGTCCTCGCGGAGCATCGCCGACGCGGCCCAGCGCTTCGCGTCCGCGCGCGCGTGCGCCTCGCCCAGTTTCTTCGCCCACGCCTCGACGAGCAGCTGCTTGTCCTCGGCGAGGTCCTTGGCCTGGCCCATGGCGTGCACGCAGAGCACGCGCTCGACCGGCACGATGACGGGCTGGTTCTTCGGCGCGCGCGCCGGCGGCGCCGGCTCCTCGGCCGGCTCCGCGCCCTCCTCCGGCGCCTCGGGCGCCTCCTCCGCCGGCTCCTCGGGCACGGGCTCGCCGATGCCCTCGGCGTGCAGCGCGCTGTCGTACTTCACCGCCGCCGCGCAGTACGAGCCGCAGCGCGGGATGCCGAAGAACTTGATGCGGTCTTCGCGGACGACGTTCGCCACGAAAGCTCGGGACGGGTACTGCAGGACCGCGTCCTTGGCCGCTTCCGCTTCCGTTAGAGTCTTCTGGGCCTCATCTAATGTTTTCTGGGCCTCGGCTAACGTTGCTTGCGCCCCTTCCAGCGCCTTCTCGGCCTCGGCCAGGCCTTCGGGGTCCGCGTCGTCGCCCTCGAGGGCCTTCTTCTCGTCGACGGCCGCCTGCGCGCCGTCGACGGCGGCCTGGGCCTCGGCCACGGGCGCCTCGGCTTCCGTCGCCGGCCCCGTGGCCTCCTCGACGGCGGCCGTCGCCGCCGCGAGCTCCTCCTCGTACTCCTCGCGCTGCTGGAACAGGTCGAACGTCACGCCCTCGGCGGGCTCGTCTTCACCAATACCGCCCTTGAGCACGTTCCCCGCCATGTCGCAGCCCTCGGACGCGCCGCAAAAACCTATCAAAGGCACGCCCTCCTTCTCGCCCTTCACACCGACGTAGGCCGCCGTGCAGCCCGTCTGGCGCCGGACCGCGTCCATGAGCTGGGGGTACAAACTCTCGACGTCGTCCGTCTCCTCTAACTCCTTATCCAGCTCGGCCTCGGCCTCGGTCGGGTCCGACGCCGTCCGCCGCGCCTCCGCGGCCGCCGCGACCTCGGCGGCCGCCGCGTCGCTGACGGCGATGGACTCCGCGAGGGACGCGTACTTCTTGGCGCGCGCCTCCTCGCGCTCGTGCTTCGTGGCGTGGTTCACGAGGTAGGTCCCGATGAACTCGACGGCGTCGTCCGGCTGGTCGACGACCATGGCCGCCAGCGCCATCTTTAAGGCTTCGCCCACGTTCTCCTGGAGGTAGGCCGTCTCCGCCATGCTGCCTGTTTTTTTCTCGATTGGCTCGAAGACGGGAGGCAGCCTTTCGTGCGCCTGGGGCCGCAAAACGGAGCCCCGCGCGAGGGCAGCGCCTGGTGTTAATGTTGAACGCTAGTGCGCCCCCCCCTAGTGTCGAAAGCCGCCCGCGGGACGTCTATCCATCAAACGCGAGGCCTCCGCCGGCTGCCCGAGTCCCTGGTTGGGTTCTCATCTCACCTTTTTAGTGTGGCAGCCCATTTGAGATATTGGGCCGACCGCGGCGCGCGGCACCGTCGCAGACGTCGACGTATTACAACGTTGGTTCGACGGATTACAACCTCGTTTGGTTCGTGGATCAACGTTGTTCGACGGATTACGACCTCGCTTGGCTCGTGGATCGACCGGGGCAGCCGTTCGGCCCATCTCATAACACTGCCAGAAACAATGCCCGGCCGCCGCGAGACGGCCGAGCTCGTCGGCGCGCTGCAGAGCTCGAAGAAGGACGCGCTGATCGACACGCTGCGCACGACGCTGGACCAGGCCCGCGTCGAGCTCGAGCGGTCGCGGGCGCGCGCGGAGGCGGCGCGCGCGACGGAGGCGGCGCTGCGCGACCTCAAGTCCCAGATGCGCGCGGCGCGGCGCGAGCGCGACGAGGAGCGGCGGGCCTTCGCGGCGCGCGAGGAGGCCTGGGCCGCGCGGTGCGAGGCCCTCGAGAAGGCGGCGACCGAGGGCGACGACCGGAACGGCGAGCACCGCCGTGCGCGGCGGGGCCTCGAGGCGCGGCTCGAGGCGCTCGGCGAGGAGCTCCGGCGGGCCCTGGATGGACGCGCGGACGCGGAGGCCCTGCTGAGTTCGGAGCGGAGCGCGCGGCGCGACGAGGCCGCGGCGCTGCGGGCCGAGGCGGCCGAGGCGCTGCGGGGGCGCGGCGAGGTCGACGAGCGGCTCGGCGGCGTCGCTCTGGTCGCGGAGCAACAACGCGAGCTGCTCGCGGCGCAGGAGCGGCGCCTGCGCGAGGCCGAGGCCGCGCGCGTCGCCGAGAGGCGGGACCGCGAGCGGCGCGAGGCCGAGGCCGCGGCTCTGGAGGACGCGCTCGCCGCGGCGAAGCGCGAGGGCGCGGCGAGCGGCGCCCGGACGGAGGCGCTCGAGGAGGACGTGGGCCGGGCGCGCGAGGCCCAGCGCGCGGCCGAGGCGCGCGCGGATCAGGGCGACGCGCGCCTGCGGCGGCTCTCGCGCGAGGCCGAGGACGTCCGCGCCGAGGTCGGCGAGCTCAAGGCGCGGCTCCGCGACAGCGACGAGCGGGCGCGGGACGCGCGGCGGCTCGCGCAGGACAACCGCGCGCTCGCGGACCGCGTCCACCACCTCGCGGCGGCGCTCGAACGGGAGCGGGCCGAGCGCGCGCAGTGGGCGCGCGCGCGCATCGAGCTGCTCTCGCAGTTCTGCGCCGCCGGCGACGGCGCGCCGCCCGTCCAGGGCCTGCTCCGGGCCGCGGAGGCGTCGCCGCCGCCGCCCGTTCCACCGCCGCCGCCGCCAGCACTCGAGTAAGTCCGTGCTTTTACTGTCTTTCAGGGAGGGAAATCTTACCCGTACCTCAGCCCAGGCAACGTCCGGCGCGTCGGCTCAAGCGTTGACTCGAGCATTCGCGCGGACGTCCGTCCGCTCGGGTGGTGGTTCAGGTGTGGCTCTAGCTCTTCGCGCGGCGCGACCGGCGCGGGGCCCTCGTGGGAACGGCGGCTCACATGGCGTACTTGCGCGTCCACGCCCGCGCGGTCTCGTCGTGCTTGGCAGGGTTCGTGCGAAGGAGCTGCGCGATCTCGGGCACGAGCGGGTCGCTGGGGTTCGGGTCACATAGCAGCGAGCTGATCGACAGCAACACCTTCGGTATCGTGAGCGCCGGCGACCACGCAGTGGGCTTCAGGATGTCGAGGCAAATCGTGCCGTTCGCGTTGATGTTGCAATGGTACGTTTTTGTCGTGAACGAAACCTTCGGCGGCTTGAACGGGTAGTCCGCGGGGAAGTGAATCTTCAGGAAGAAGACCCCGCCGCTGTAGGGGCTGTCAGGGGGACCCATGATCGTCGCCTCCCAGTTGAAGATGTCGTCGCCCACCGGGCCCGCGGAGCAGTTCGCCGGCGGGTCGCGCATAATCTCTTGCAGCTCTTTGTTGATACGCATGGTCGAAGCAAGGGCTGCCCCTTTGTGTTTACGTATAAATGCTGGTCAAGCTAGCTAGCTTGCAAGCCTTTGCTAAGCCTTTGCCTAAAGAATGTTCCTGGGCACGGGTTTCTAATCGCGCCTTCCCGCGGACGGATATGGGGGCAACTCCGGCTTTCGAGGGTTGGGGGGGACCTTCACGGATCCTAAGGGCGATGGGTTCTACGGGGATCGGGATTAGGGCGCAAATGCGCCTCAAAAACGGCAAAAACCCGTGAAACTCATTAAAGCGTTTTTCAAGTTTTTGGTTTTTGGCCTTGTACATGCCGAGCTAGCTGCTGCCTTCGAGCGCATGCAGCAGGCAGGCGCGAGCGGCTACTGTGCATAGTTGACTTGTTCGCACACTTAGCACTCATCGCGGCAGCACTAGCAAGGTACAACTCAACCCACTGGACCTGCCAGCAGTCATTAAACCAGCGTCCGCATCGATGTTCAAAAGCCCGGGGAGGAAAAAAACACTTGATCTTATAAGACTCGCCGCGCGCCGTCGCGGCTCCCGCGGGCGCCGCGGCTGTTTGACGAAAACGAAAGGTTTGCCGAGGGCCCGCTAACGCATTAGAGAGAGAGCAACACCCCAAGCACGGCTCACGCCAAAACACGCAGGCATGGCGGCCCAGGTCGACAGCGCGCCGCGCACCGGCGCGCCGCACCTCAGGACCGACTCCAGTAGGCGGGAGATCGGCGAGGAGGCCGTCTGGTCGCTCTCGACGGCGAAGCCGGGCAACGGCGTCGACCAGCTGCGCGACGGCTCGCCGGACACGTACTGGCAGTCCGACGGCGGGCAGCCCCACCTCATCAACGTCCAGTTCCAGCGGAAGGCGAGCATCTGCGAGGTGGCCTTCTACCTGGACTTTGGGCTCGACGAGTCGTACACCCCCAAGAAAATCTCGATAAGGGCGGGCACGACGTTCCACGATTTGGTGGAGGTCAGGGTCGTGGACCTGCACGAGCCGGTCGGCTGGGTGCAGGTGCCGCTCGGCGTCCAAAAGGCGCCGCTGCGGGCCTTCTTCTTGCAAGTGTGCGTGGCGTCGATGCACCAGAACGGGCGCGACACGCACGTGCGCCAGTGCCGGGTCTTCGGGCCGCGCGCGCGCATCGACGTGTGCCTGGGCGAGTTCGGCGAGGACTTTGCGTCGAACAAACTCTCGCGCTACGCCGTTCTAAGGTAGTTTACACGCCCGTTTCTGGCGGCGGAAGTCGCGCTCGACGGCGGCGTAGAGCGCGTATTCCCACTTCAGGACGTCGGTCCGGAGGAAGTCGAGCGCGTCCGGCGGGACGACTTCCGTCTCCACGTGGTGCGTCGTCCGCGCGTGGATCGTCGCGCGCGCGTATGTTCCGGCGATGCCCGCGAAGTACCCCGGCAGGACCCGCTCCAGCACCTCCAAGAACCCCTTCAGGTCCTCGACGACGCCGACCGCGGCGAAGGCGGACCGCGCGTGCGCGAGCGCGCGCCGCAGCGACGCCTCGGACCCCTCCCGACAGCTACGATGGACGCCGCAGAAGTACTGGAGCTGCGCGTTCGCCCAGTAGAGGCAGCCGCCCCTGCTTTCTTCTCGTTTCCCACTCTGCCTCCGCCGCTCGACGCAGTCCCAGAACGGGGGCGCGCCCGCGTCCTGGCCCTTCCAGAACCGCGCCCAGGGCGACCGCGGGCCCCAGTGCAGGTAGTCGTAGTGCGACCGCAGCCGCTTCGTCGGCTCGCGTACTAATCCAAAATAGCACGGCGGCGTCCGCCGCAGCGCGCCGGGGCCCAGCAGCCGCGCAAAGTCCAGGTAGACGCCGTGCGCGCTCCGGACCGTCCGGGGCTTTAGCGCGAGGAAGTAGCGCGCGTAGGCCCGGGCGGACCGCGTCTCGTGCTTGGCGTCGAGGTACTGCGGCCGGTTGTTCACGCGGTACTTGTTTTTCGGGGCGAGGGTCCCGATCAGATCGAAGACGGTCGTCGAGGCGGCCTTGGGCACCTTGAGGTGCAGCACGAGCTCGGGCGCCTGCGGCTCGCACGCGTGCCGCGCCGCCGTGCCGTTGAAGTGGTAGTGCTTGTGGCGCGGGACCGACGCGGCCTCGGCGGCGGCGGCCCGCGCGGCCCAGTAGGCGTCGCCGAGCCACTGGCGCGTCGTCAGGTGCGCGGCGTCCAGTTTGAGGTCCACCGTGCGCCGCGGCATGACGATGACGGCGACGCCGAGCGCGGCGAGCGCGACGCAGGCCGCGCACCGCCGCTTGAAGGTCTGTTTCCGGCGCGGCGGCGCCCGCGGCGACGCGGTGTCCGCGCTCGAAAGGCCGCTCGCGCCGCCGCCGCCGGCGCGCCGCATGAGAGAGCGGATGGTCGCCGCCAGCGCTGCTATTCGTACGTGTTTCGCACAATCAATGCACGAATCGACAAATGACGCCGCAAGCAACGAGTTATGGTCACCCAACACAAATAATTGGCTGCTTGCTAGTGTCTT
>Ga0209404_10002797_pt1 | contig 10542 bp, 4 predicted proteins | sample TroAtlMetagenome_2_FD_187447 | JGI IMG/M metagenome (GOLD analysis project Ga0209404, IMG submission 187447) | Marine eukaryotic phytoplankton communities from Atlantic Ocean - Tropical Atlantic ANT8 Metagenome (SPAdes) (version 2) | ecosystem: Environmental > Aquatic > Marine > Oceanic | place... | reverse complement strand
TACCGATGCGCCGCACGACGCCGCCCAGCGTCGTGCCCGCGACCTTCTTGCCCTTGACGAACAGCACGTCGCAGGGGAAGGTCCGCCCGAAGCCGGCGAGCCAGGGCCTGGCTTCCTTTTCTTGGGCCGCAGCGATGGCGCCGACCGCCGCGAGGATGATGCATGGCCGCATCGATGCGATGGCGGGTCGCTGCCGCGATGGGCAGCCACCGCGTCCAGGCTCGGTGCCGCTGAAAAATTTCGGCTGATTCTAGTGTCTTACTGCGCTAGCTAGCACGAGACGCCCACTAGTCCTAGCACCGTAACTAATACTCTCCACGAGACAAATAAGTCACAACAAGTCTCCTTATCAACGCACGAGCTCCATGGGCGCCCGCGCGTTGACCCCCGGGAACTCGGCGGCCGTGTCGCTCGGCCGCCGCGCGCATTCCACAAATCCGAAGCGCGCGTACCAGTCCCGCTTGATCGGCGGGCACTCCAGGTGGAGCCGCTCCAGGTCGCGGTCGCGGGCCTCGTCTATAATTTCTCGCAGAATCGCCGAGCCGACGCCGCGGCCCTGATACGCCGGCAGACACACCATCTGGCGGACCTCGCCCGTGGCGCGCGTCAGCATGCCGCAGCCCGCGACGTCATCGTCGATCGATGCGATATAGATAAGGCGCGTCGCGAGGTGCGCCTCAAGGTCGCAGAAGCGCCCTAAGATCGTGTCGAGCTCCGCAGGCGCATACCGCCGTGACAGCTCATTTTTCTCGTTAGATTCGCGCACGGTCTTCGTTATCACCTCTTTGAGCGACGCGACCAGCGCCATGTCGTCTAAACTCTCCAAGACACGCACCGCGATCGCGCCGGGCTCCTGGGCGGCCGCCGGCTCCTCATCAATGTTATACACGTTGATCTTCACGGTGCCGCTCAGGTAAAAAATTAGAGCCGCGACGCCGACGGACCAGACGACGTACTCCGTCCAGTCGCTCGCGCTGCCCTCGAAGCCCTCGCCGATGGCGTACGCGTTCAGCGCGCCTTCATTTATGTGTTTCTGCGCCACGGCGTCGGCCGGCGGGCGGCGCGCCGTCACAGCATGAAGGCAGCAACCGGTGAGGAGCAGGCGGAGGCGCATCGCTCTCGCACGCGTCCCGAGAGCTTCTGAGCGATTGCACTGATGCGTATGGTGGCCCAATAGCGCTCGTGGAGCACCAATGCGCCACAGGAGCGGGCTAGCGTCGAGAGACACACTAGGATGAACTGACAAGCTTTGTTTTTCGACGCAGCCGTGCCCACGGGTGGGCAATGCACGATGCAGCATAACTAACAAACGACATTCATCCATCATGCGCCTCGCAAACGGTGGCTTGGAGCTGGAAGGCCTAGCCCTGCCGATCAGAGGAGGCAGCCTGCTCATACAAACCCTCCGCCTCGGCCTCCTGCGAGTCCACGTCCGGGGCGTGCGGCTGAAAACGGCGCTCCCGAACGCGACGAACAGCAATGGCCTCGCACAACTCGTGCGACGGCTCGCCGCGCGATTGGTACAGGTGTCCGTCGAGGGCCCAATCGAGGTGACCATCACCTCAAAAGACGGCGAGATCACGGCGAAGGCGGCCGCGTGTACGGTAGAACACCGCACCCTGCGCGCGCCCGCCGTCTCCCTCGCCTTCGAGGGCGCCGAGGCGGCGCTGAGCGAGCTCACCGTCTCGGCCGACGGCGCGAGCGCCTCTGAGCTGTCAGCGACGGCGTCCGCGGCGTGTGTCGAGCGCGCCAAGGCGCTCATGCCGCGAGCCGCGTCTCCGGAACAACAACTGCCCTGGGCCTCGCTCGCGCTCGTCGCCGCTCTATTAGCGTGGTGGCCTCTGATAGGTGTGGTGCTGGTGGCGCTCTGGGCGCTTTCAGTATATATGGAGGAACAACCCTCGTCAAAAAAGCCTTATGAATTAGGCGCCGCGCGCGTCGCCGTCACTCTTGATAAACTTCATGCGACGGCTACGAAGCTGCGCGTGTCCGGTCATAAAGTGCGGGCCGACGCCGCGACGTGTATACTACGAGCGGAGGACGACGAGGTCCTTTGCGTGCGGGCGATGGACGTCCGAGCCGAGGGTTTGAGTATAGAATGCGAATCACTGAATGCGACGGTCGACCCGCGCGCCTTCCCCCGAAATGACAGAACGGTACAGGGCGCCTGGCGCCTCGAGCTTGCTGTGAGAAAAACGGTCGAGGCGGTCTTCGTCAAGGCCGATTGTAATGGTGATAAAGTGCGCCGCGCGCTCGTAACAGCGACAACGAGCTCGGCGCTCGTCGAACCCGGTTCATTGACACTGAATCTGGCCGCGCTGTGTGTGAATGACGGCGACGGCCGCAATCAGGTACGGGGATGTATGCTAGCGTTCCGACGACGAAAGGCTGAGATAGCAGTGCAACTAAACGGCGGAAACGTCGCCTACGAGCACCGCTTCGTCGCCGACGTGCTGCGGTGGTTCCACACGGCCCGCACTGTTAGCAACGACCCCGCGCCTTCGTTAAAAGTGGACTGTAGCGACGTCGATTTAGTGGTACCGGAGTCGATGGCACGGCGGGGCGCCGCGACCTTCTCTATCAATACTCTAAAGGCGCGGCGCGGCGACAAAGATATTCACGTAGAGGCGGACTGTCGCTTGAAATGCCTGGGTGACGAGTGCGCTCATTTACCTGATCTGAACGTGCGAATTGTGAAAAGTCGCGTCGACGTGGCGTTAGCAAGGGACGCTCTAGCTCTGCGACTGAAGCGCGCGCAGTACGCTTGCTTAGTAGGCTTGTTCTTCGGGAACGTGGGGGACGACCACGGCGACGGCGCGTCCGAGAAATGGTGGCCCGAGACGGATTCTACAGAAACAGAGTTTCCGCCGCTCTGGTACGAAAGCGGCACGGCGCCCCACGCCCTCGCGAAGACGCTCGGCTTCGCCTGGCGCGTCCGCGTCGCCTGCCCCAACCTGTCAATTACGCTTGTTGATTGTGGCTGCGCCCTCGAGACGGTCAAATTGCGATTAGACGTGGACCGCGTCGCACAAGGCGGCGGCTGCGCCTCGTCCCTAGTTCTTGAGACATTAAGCGTCGTCAATAACGACGACGTGTGGCTCACGATTCAAAAGCGAAATGACGCAGCGTTGAGATACGAGCACCGCACAAACGTCAAATTCACCTGGGCGGGCGTCTACCTCGGTCGAATGGATTTGAGGGCCGTGCCGTCGGATATATCCGGATTGTGCGCGTTTCTGTGGGGCGGCTTCAAGCGGGCGTCTCGGTTGGCTCCCATCAAAAGGCCGGATGCGGTGAGTCCTCGACGGGAGACCCATGCAGCTTCATTGGTCGTGGATGTTGTGAATGCGTCCTATACCATCGGTGAGCTCGTTTGCATGCTTGACAGAGTCAAATTTGTGAGAGACGCTTCATTATTAAATGGAGAGGCGTCCCTCGAAGGGAGGATCGATTCGATAATAGCGGACGACCGGACCCTCGCGAAGGGCTTTGACGTGACGTGGAAGCGCACGGCGACGTACGAGGGCGACGCGTGTACCGCCGAGGCGTCTCTGAACATAGATCATATCGATATGTATGGAGACCGCCACGACCTGAGACGGTGTAGAGATGTCGTAGCGTTACTCAAGCGGCCCCGTCCACCAATTAAGGGAGACGCTCATGCCTGGGCTTTACTGGTGAATGAAGCGGACGCACCTAATTTGCCAGGAAGGACGACCTTCACGGGCGAAGGGTCTCTGATACTCCACGCTTTACGAGCGGGTGGTAGAAGGCGCGTGGCGCGCGGTTTATTGAACTGGAGGGCCCAGGGCGCGGCCGAGACGGATCGCGTCGCGTGCAATGTGGATGTCAAAGTCGAGGCCTCGGCGCGGCCGGAAAAGAGCTGGGCGCCGGTTCTTGATAGGCACGGTCTGGTAATAGCGCTCGAGAGTAGACACGGCGGCCGCGCGCGGTCTTGTAGAATAGTATCAGCGGAGCCTTTACATATGTCCTTGGACGTGAAACTCGTCGAGGCCCTGCGGGAGAACGACGATAGACCAGAGAGGTGCAGCTCCATTGTGTGTCGGCACCGTATTAACGAAAGCAACTCATTGGACGCGTTCCTGCGGCTGAGCGGCTCTTCAAATGATTTCGGAGGTACTGTGCAAGTCGAGGCGGACCAGTCGCAAGCCATCTCCCATGGCGAGGACTCGGGCGACGAGGACGAGGATGATGATACGCCTTCCATAGTAGTGGACGCGCTTTCAGTAGAAACGGGAAATGGTAAGTGGGTCCTCTGCGCGGATGATTATGGAGGGGCCGCGCCCGTACTCCTGGAAGGGTCCACGCCACTTCGATTGAGACGTAATGATGAGGTCGCTTTGTGTTCTGCAACGTGTGAGAGAATCGGCCCACGTTTGGTGTTAACTCTAGCGTCGCGCTTCTCCATCACAAATAAGGGAGACGAAGCACTCGATATACGATGCGGTAGGTTCGAGAGTACCATAGGACCGAATCAGACGACACATTTACCATTAGTGCCGGAGACGACAAGTCTAGAGGCTCGGACCTCACAGAATTGGATCGCCTGCGGCCGCGTCGGCGCGAGCAATGCTCTGACCAGGTTAGAAGGCGGCTTATGTCGAGGCGGCGCTGACCAATCTATAGTACTAAGGCCGGCGCTGACCCTGAAAAACGCCTTACCGTGCGCCGTGGCGTGGGAGGCAGCTGTCAATGGCGTCCGCCGGGGGTGTCTGCACGCGACGGAGCGCGTATCGCTGTATACCGACGCTGAGAAAGCAACTCTACGACTGCGCGTGGCCAACTACCAGTGGTCGCGCGGCGTCGCCTTCGACACGAACGCGCTGATCGAGGCCTCCTCCACCAAAGAAGGCGTCGTGTCGCGCACCGATCTGATTTTGGACGCCTTGGATGCGCGCGTCGAGGGTGATGATGGCGAGCGCTGGGTCCGCGTCGCGCCGTCACTACGAGTTACTGTAAGTGTCGATGCGGCCGGGCTCATCACTCTGGGATGTCGCTACGCGTTGGAGAATTTGCTGGAGGCGCCCTGTAGCTACGCGCCCGCCGAGATCCCCGACGAAGCGCAGCGCGTGCTCGCGGTGCAGCAATTAGGAGTGGCGACGGGGTTGTCGCGACGACCGTCTCTATCCAGAAGATCGTCCGGGCGGCGCCGCATGCTCTCATCCGTGCGCAGCGTCTCAAAGATTGAGGACAAGGAGCCGGACACGCCCCGCATGGACGTAACTCTTCGACGCGCGGCGCACCATGAACGATATGTTAACGTCCGAGCGAAGACGGCGCGCGAGGCCGTCCGAAAGGTTATACCTGATTATAGTGACGAGTACGACGTCGTCGGCGAGGACACGCACCCCATGGATCTGGACGCGCCCCTCCTCGAACCTTGTACTTTATACTTGAGACATCGATTGGAGAGAGCCCTCGCGCAGCAAGATGCTTTAGATGTGGACCAGCTCTACCCGAGCGAGGCGGCGGCGGCGGCGGCCGTGGCCGTGCCCTGGAGTGGTGCGATGCCCTGGGACCCCGTCGCGGGCGGGCCTAGAAGGCACGGGCCCCAGCTCGCGACGCGCGCGGTTCTGGTGCACGGCCCGGCACCTTCTAGAGGTGAAGCTACTGCGAGGATCCGTGTGGACGGGTGCTCGGAATGGTCCGCTCCACTCGTACTACCTACAAGGTACGATAACAAGTTGGAGGGCACGGCATTAAGGTACGACGACGACGATGCGGAGGCGGCCGACGGCGCTTCTACTCGTTTACAGTTACGGGCGCCCGAACGCTCACAGAGAAGACCGGTTTATGATTTGAGTTTACGAGTAGAAGCGTGTAGGGACTACGTTGGCGTGGTACTCACACCGAAGCTGTCGTTCCGCAACCACACGGACGGTGTCCTAGAAGTACGACAGGCGGGCGTTGATGTGGATAGACCTCTATTAGAGTTACAACCGAAGGAAACGGGCCAAGTGATCGCGTGGAGCGACGAGCAGGGCCCTCGATTGGTACAGTTACGTCTAAGAAATCAAGATGATGCCATACTGAAGAGCGGTGCTCTGAGAGCTGATTGTTTGGTGGGCCGGGGCGAGACGGTCTTTGCCGCGTTCAATAATGACCATGAAGTCCACCTGCGGTTACGACGAGAAGCTAGATCATTTACCGATGACGACGGCAATGAACTCTCTGATACAAGTATAGAAACTTTATGTATCGTCGAAGAATCCGACGAGCGGTGGCCGCCCTACCGGTTGGTGAACAAGACCGACATTAAGTTGAGATATAGACAACGGTTAGCCAAACAGAACTTCCCGAAAGAGGTTGCGGACTTTGATGGTGAACTTTCAACAGTAAAAGACACTTCATTTACATTGGCATCATTGAATCACGCCTCCAAACCACGAGGACCGCGTCCACTAATAGTACAACCTAGAAACGACCAGAAGAAGCAGGGCTTGAAAGTAACAGGGAATGACGACGAGGCCCCCGACGACGAGATCGGCACCGCCCAAAAATTCGTCAAACAGTCGTCCATGAGTACGGAGCTGGAGCGGGCCGCTTCCTCCATGTCTTCCGCCGTGTTCGGGAGTACGTCCAAGCCTCCTGTATCTGCTTCTGATGCTCTGGAAAGAGGTGTTAAGTACCTGGGCAAGAAGGCCCGATCCGGTGCGCGGAAAGTCGGCTTGCTGGAAGCGAAACGCGCGGAACAGCGCATCGGGCCCTGGCGGCAGTTATTATCAGGTGACAGTGCATCGTACGCGTGGGAGCGGCCCCTGGATGCCGTTGGGTCGTCGACTCGGAGTCAACGAAGAGTACTCATAGTGGAAGGCTACACCGATAAGGGCTGGACTCAGCGCGTGCAGGTGGCTTTAGACGAGGCCCAAGGCGAGCTCAAAGGCGACTTACCTTGTGTCGTCAAAGCGGACGGCCCGACGCGAGTTCTAGAATTTGGCTCCAAGTCTTGTGATGTAATCAGGCCCGACCTCTCGGCGACGGAGGACGGCGGCGACCGGTTAGTCGCGCACGCGGCGGAGCTCGGGGCTTCCATTTTGATCCGAGGCTTAGATGATAAGCCGCGGGAACTTGTGAAAATAACGTTATGCGACGCGCGGGCGGCCTGGACCTGCCTCGAGCAGGGTGGTGTGAATGCTGAGTTCTCGATCCACCACGTGCAGGTGGACAACTTACTTTCACCAAGACCGTTGTACGCGGCTGCCTTAAGGCCTAGACTAGGCGAGGACGACTCGCCGTGCCTGGCCGCGTCCGTTCGGAGAAGGACCGATGAAGATCTCACTACCGTACAACACGCCGTCACTTATTTAGATCGGTTTGTGGTGCGGGCGAGGCCTCTCGATGTCCACTTAGACCATGAAGTGGCAGCTCTATTAGTAGCTTTATATGCGGACTGTTCACGGAGCACGGACGAGGATATTGAACTTCAATCCACACTAGTGAAAACGACCACGTCTCACCGACGCAGACGCGAGGTTTTGCGACTCGTAAAACAGCGCGCGCGGCCGGCCGTCTTCTGCGCGCAAGTAAGGTTGCACCCCGTCGACGCGCGCGTCACGCTCAAGGGCGGCCTCACACCTCTAACGAGGAAAGAAGTCGCAAGAGCTTGCGGGAACACTTCCGTAGATGCGGTATCAGCTGCCGTCGGTCAATTGGATACGGCCCAACTTAAAGTAGACGCTTTGTACCTCGATGATGCCTTAGCAAGGACGGCGGAAGGTTTGGGTAGGAGGGTCGCGAGGCACTACCTCCAAACGTTACTCAAACAAGCGCATCGGGTTTGTGGAAGTCTGGACATTGTCCGAGCGCCGATGTCGGCCGCGTCCTCGCTAGGCGGCGGCGTCATGGACTTGGTCTACCAGCCGGTGCAGGGCGCGTCGACGGGCGGCGCCTCGGGTCTGGCTTCTGGTGTCGCCCGGGGAAGTGCTTCGGCCGTGGGCGGCGCCTTCGACGCCGCGACTGGCGTGGTTTCGTCGGTCACAGCTTCTACTGGTTCCGCTTTAGCTGCCCTAACGATGGACTCGTCCTACCAGACGTCGCGAGCCACGCGGCGCGCCCAGGAGGCGAACAAGGCGCGTGGCGCTAGTTCGTCGTCCACGAGTTTAGCTGATAGTGTACAAAAACATTCAAAGGTCGCCGCGGAAGTTGTAAGGGGTGCCCAGGATCTGGGCGGCGGCATCTTCGAGGGCGTGACGGGTATTGTCGTCGAGCCGTACAAATCCATATCGCGAGGGGATGATGCTATAGATGTCGCGAAGGCCACCGCGCGCGGTCTAGTGGGAGTAGCGATAAAACCAGCCGTCGGTGTTGTGGATATGACGACACGAGCGGTCGAGGGCGTCCGGACCGCCGGAAAATACGCCAACGACTCCTTCCAATCAGCGGTGTCCGCTTCGTTAGCGGCAAAAAAGCTTAAAAGAAGATCATCTATATCGGAGGCGCCCTGGCGAAGAAAAGCTAGACTAGATCCGCACTGCCCCTGGTCTCGTTTGTCGCACTCGCGCATGGTTTTGAGTGGTAGTTCATTCAGGATGCTCGATAGTGAAGCGGCCGAGGCCCAGCAGTGTCTACGCTTAACGTCAGATAGCAATGAGCGCTTTGATATGGTTCTGAGATACGGCGCGGCGTTGGACAACTTTGGGGATGTCCGCTGGTTCGGGCAGCGCACTCACTCCATCGAGTACTGTTCCGATGACGACGGTGATGAGGACCCTTCAGGTAACATGCGGAGGAAGGCCCGGACACGTGTCACGAGGAGGTGGGTCCTCGCGTCCTCGACCAGTTTACAGTACGTCCAGGATTTAGCGAGTGACGATGATCGACGGTGTCGAATCGTGTGGGAGGCGCCTTTGTCAGATATCGTAGGCGTCGAAAGTGGATCAGATGACGACGACGACGTGAGAGTTGTGTTTGGTGTACCCGTCGACGAAACACCCAGGAAGTGGTGCAAGCGGCACATCCCCGACCAGAAGAGCAGGGTGTCATGTGTGGTAGGTCTGGAGGTGGCCTGCTTACTCAGGGACGGCTCGGCGTCGTTACCTCGAAGGGCCGCTCCCAACAAAGCTTTAGTTTCTGACGGCGCCACGTATATCTCAAATCCTCAGAAAGGAGCGAAGCGGTCCAAGAGAAGATTGGTGCTGAGGGGCGGCTGCCTCTACGCCTATAGGGATGTCAATAAGAGTCTCGGTGGCAGAGACACTCCCGAATTATCGCGAGCTTTGATCTTGCGAGACACGTTCGTCGAGCCCGTGTCCAGGCGCGCAAATCCGCCCGCGGCTCTACGCCCGGACGAGCGCGACCGCGCGTTACTATTACTACCGACGGAGGCGCCCAAGCTACGAGCCGTGCGCGTGCGCGCGGCGTCGGGCGGCCTACCTCACGAACGTGCTTGATGATGAGAAACTAGAGCAGGTCTGCCTGCTGTTTGAAAGTGGATCGGACGCGTCCATGTGGCTCGAGGCCCTGCGCGGCGCCGCGGCGCCTTCTGTTTCATCGGCGCCGCCGGGAGACGCCGTCGCTTTATCGTTGGACTGCGCGGGCGTGCCGCGCGAGGCGCGGCGGCTCCTCGCGGCGCGGCTCCGGCGCGGGCTCTAGCTAGTGTTTTTGTGGTCTTCTTCGTTTAAGTCTTCTCTGTGTTTTACGGTTCCTTACGCTTCCCCCGGTTTAGCTTCGCGGGCGCGGAGCGCGGCTCGTGCGACTCGCAGGGACCGCTCCATATCCACTATGACCGGGTGCGCGCCACCAAGCACGCGCCGCGCGATCCGTTCAGCGTCCTCGAGCGTCGTCACGGCCTCGCGGAGATCGTCGAGTGAGGCGCTCGGGTCATTGTAGAGCGCGTGCGCGTAACTCGACCGCATCCTGAGCGTGAAATCATGATTCGCTCCAAGAACGCGTTGCGTGACGGGAACTGTTTCGCGCAGCAGCGACTTGGCTTCTTCGAAGCGATCTATCCCCACAAGGGAGTTCGCGTAGTTGTTGGCTGCAATGAGAGTTCGTTCATGTTCTTTGCCGTAGAGCTTCAAACGTCCGGAATATACGTCTCTCAGCACGCAGTTGGATTCTTCAAACCGTTCAAGCGCATGATACGTGCTCGCAAGATTGCTCTGCGCGATGAGAACGTTTTCTTCTGGTGCGCCAACGCGCCGCATCGTAGCCAACTCGGCCTCTCTCACGGTCAATGCGTCCTCGTAGTGTTCTGCTAAGTGCAAACCGTTCCCGAGCTCCGCCATCGCGCATCCGAGGCTCAGACACCAGTCAGTCTCTGGTCGCCCCACGTACGTCTTCCAGCACGCCCACCCGAGCGCGCACCGCACGACGCCGTGGTAATCTTGCTCGCACAGACTACACGTGTGCCACCGGTTCCACCTCTCATTCCACGCCTTGTCACCCAAATTGTTCTCCTCGGCCTCCGCGACCACCAGGCCGCCTTCTTCGGCCAGACGGCGGCCGTCGAACTATTGCTCGACGCCGGCGTGCACGTAGACTGCTCAGGTCAACCTGCCGTGGTGGAGGATCCGGACGACC
>Ga0209404_10002796_pt1 | contig 10546 bp, 11 predicted proteins | sample TroAtlMetagenome_2_FD_187447 | JGI IMG/M metagenome (GOLD analysis project Ga0209404, IMG submission 187447) | Marine eukaryotic phytoplankton communities from Atlantic Ocean - Tropical Atlantic ANT8 Metagenome (SPAdes) (version 2) | ecosystem: Environmental > Aquatic > Marine > Oceanic... | reverse complement strand
GAAGTTACAAAAAATAGTAATCAATGTTCAAAATGTAATTCAAGTAAATTAGAAAAAAAATCTTTACCATGTAAAATCTGTATGGATGCATCAAAAGTTGAAGTTCAAAAATTAATTGAAGTATTAATTAATGATCTAGGAATTGAAAAAGAAAATATTCAAATTTATTTTTCTGGTAATGAAGGATTTCATGTTTATGTTTTTAATTCACAATTTCAAAAACTTGGTTCAAAAGAAAGATCTGAACTTGTTGATTACATTATGTTTCGTGGAGCTATTCCTGAAACATTTGGAATGAAAAAATTTAAGCCTAATCGATCATCATTTCCAGATTTTAATCAAAATGGATGGAATGGAAGATTCTCTAAACAAGTTTTTGGTTCTAAATCAAAACGCTCAAAAATTATTTCAGAATTACTTGAAAATGGTTATTCTTCATTTCAAAAAACACTTGAACATGTTTCAGAAGAAATTGGTGTCAAAATTGATCCTAATGTAACAATGGATATTCATAGAATTTTTAGATTGCCTGGTTCAATTAATAGCAAAAGTGGTTTAACTAAACTTCTTTGTACTGATATCACAAAATTTGATCCATACAATGATGCATGTTTTCTTAATGATGAACCTGTTGAAGTCTTAGCAACATGTCCAGTAGAATTTAAATTAAAAAATAAAAAATTTGGCCCATTTTTGAATGAAAAAATTTCAATACCAACTTATGCTGCAGCCTATTTAATTTGTAAAAAATTAGCAACAATTGCTTAATTTTGCTGGTAAGGCTTTAATTTAGTGAATCATGACTCAATGTGATTTTGTATAGCGCCTCTACTGATAAGCAGACTCCACCACCTGATACTGGGAAATTCATCAGGTTAGCCATAATTGCAATTATCGGAATTGTAATTTTTGCAATGGTTGGAAATCAGGCAGTAGTCTTATCAATGAATTTTACTGAATTTGGAGAACAATTCACAAAGCCGTTATACTATACCATTCTTTCAACTTTGATTTTATCAGCAATTGCTCTTATTCGTGTAAATATTGCAGGCAGATCTTCCATTTTTTGGTATGGAATCAATACTGCAATAGGATTTATTGCTAGAGGTCCACAGCAATCTGTTTCAGCTGATGTTCAAAGTTTTAGAGATTACAAATTAACCTCTCCTCAATTCGTTCTTTGGCAAATAACTAAGGTTTTGCTATTTGGAGCATTTTTTGCAAATATCATGTTTGGATTTGCAGCAATGTCCTTTATTGATGGAAATACTTTAGGTGTTGAAAATTTACCAAAATTATTCTCTTTACCATTTGTAACTCCTGACACAAATCCAAACTATGCATCTGAAGAAGTCGTTCCAATGATTCCTGCATTAGTTATTTTGATTCCTCCAATTCTTGCTGCAATTGGTTTACGTTTAGTTTTGTACGTTGGTATTCATAGAATTATTGATGTCATTACAAATTATTTGAAAGACTCTAAAGAAGGAAAACCACGTTATCTAAATTACGTTTCCACTGTTGAAGGAATTTTTGGAATTGCAATTTTATGGGTTGGAATAAATCTTTTCTTTACTGATCAAATTGATTATAATACAAGATATGTGATAGGTGGAACACTTGCAATTGGTGCAGCTTTAATTGCATTTTCATTAATTGATAGAATTAGAGCACGTGTGTTAACTCACATGTTTAAGCGTGATGTAATTATTAGATTTGCTACAATTCTTCTAATTGGGTTAATAGTTGGTGGTACTGTTGCAGTTAACAATAGTATTGCTGATGCAAAGAAAATTGAATTTTTAGGACCATATACTGCTCAACAAATTGGTGTTAATAGATATCTGGGAGAATTAGACAATGTTCAAGAAAATATTCATGATGTTCAACTAACGTCGGTTTCTTCAAATAATATTAAAAATTACGTTAAACAAAATAGCGATGTATTAGATGTAATTCGAGTTTGGGATTGGGAAGCTGCATTTGCCAAATTAAAACCTGAGATAGGATTAATTCCATACGTTGACTTTGAAGATAATGATATTCTTAGATTTAACAATACATTGTATTGGACTGCTTCAATGAAGCCAATTCTACCAACTTCAGTTAGTCTTGATAATAGATGGTATAACGAACATCTTGTTTATACTCACGTTCCAGAAGGATTTTTGACTTTAGAAGCAACTGATGGTCAGATTGTTGATAGTGGTGAATTTTTCAAACAAAGAGAAATTTACTATGGTGAAGGTGGCTTATTTGAACAAACATGGTCTGGTTATCCAACTGGAAGAGGTGACACAAGCGCAGAATTAGGAGGTGTTTCTTATTCTGGAATTGGAGGTTTGGATGTTCCACCGCCATTAAGTTGGATTTTTGAACCAAACTTTTTGCTTTCATTCCCAGGTGAATCTGTCCATATAATGAGATACAAGGATGTAAATGATAGAATGGAAACGTTGTATCCGTACTTCTTGTATGATTTGTTTGGAAAAGAATTAGATTCTTTACCAGTAACTGACGGTGAAAATTCTTATTGGTTAATACCATTAATCATTGGATTTGATACACGTGATGTTCCTTGGTCTGTTGGTAATCCGTATTTACGTTTAGTAGGTTATGCACTTGTTGATTCGTATAATGGTGATATTCAATTATTGAAAACTGGTGATGATTTCTTTTCAGAAATGTTTGCTAGTCAATACTCTGAACAATTCAAACCAATGCCAGCTTGGTTAGAAGAACAAATTAGATATCCAGTTGAATTATTCAATTGGAAAACTGAGATGTATAATATTTACCACGTAACAAATGTTGAAACATTCATCCAAGCAAATGAATTTTATGAAATTCCTAGAGGACTTGACACATATTATGTTGAAGCAAAACCACCTGGATTTGAACAAACATCATTTTTGGGATTACTCTCATTGGAATTGAAAGGCTCACAAGGAAGAAATCTTGCAGGTTACATGGTTGTTGAAAATGATCTTGCTAATTTAGGCCAATTACAATTTTATGAAATTCCTTTAGATTCTGAAACTAAATTAATTGGACCTACTGCAGTAAGAGAAGCTCTTGATAGAGATCCTGAATTTGCTCAATTGAAAACATTATTGAGAAATCCAAGAATTGGTGATAATATTTTGTATCGTGTAGGTGATCATGATGTATACTTTATTCCTGTTTACACAGCAGGAGCAGGTGGAGTAGTAGCACAATTAGGTACAATTGCAGCAGTTGGTGCAGCATTTAATGGAGAATATTTTGTAGGATTAGGTGATACTCAGGAAGAAGCATTTGAACAATACTTGAAAAAGGTATCCGGTGTGGCATCAACAACTACAACAGCTGATGACGATTATGTTGAATTATTAAAATCAGATAGAATTGATATTATAAAATCTGTATTTGAAAATAATGAAATAGGAATTGCTGAACCAACATCAATTCAAATTCCATTATCCTTCAATGAAGGTGAATTATTCTTCTTTACTGAAGATGATCGTGCTGATACAGAGGAATTCTTAGCCAAATTCATAGATGACTTTGTAAAACCACGTAGTGATAGAGTATTCATGTGGGAAGAAGACACAATTCTCAATATTGGTACTGTGTATGTAAAAGATGGATTACCTGAAATACACTATGTATCAATTGAGGTTGGTAACTAATTGCTTCTTGTTGTTGATAACGGATCTATCTATACAAACCAATTAACTGATTTCTTAAAGGAAAAAAAAATTATTTTTGAAAAGTTTACTCCTGAATCTTTTAATTTGAATTCATTAAAAAATTATGAATCAATAATTCTATCTGGAAGAAGAAAAAATAATAAAAAAATTAATGAGGTAAATTCAAAAATAATTAATTTTTCAATAAATCATAACAAAAAGTTACTTGGGATATGTTACGGTGCAGAAATCTTAGCACTTACATTGGGAGGTACTATAAGAAAATCCTCATCTATTCAAAAGGGCAATGAAATTATTGAAATTTCACAAAACAATTTAACTCCAAAAAAATCAATTAACGTTTTTGAAAGTCATGCCTTTGAAATTTCTAAATTACCTAATATGTTAGTTGTAACTGGTAAGTCAAAAAATTGTAAATATGAAATTATTCAACACAAAGAAAAACCAATTTTTGGAACTCAATTTCATCCTGAAATGAGTACTGATGGAAATAATTTAATTGAAAATTTTTGCTCACTTTGATTGATATTAATAACTCTCAAAATTTCTTATAAATATGGAAGAAGAGGATCATCAATTACTCTTACCTTTAGTTGAGGATGAAAATATTTGTCTTCCTTTACCGATTAATGTTGTATCTAGATATTGGAATATTGAATTACCTATGGCTGAGGCTATTGATTCTGCAAAGAAATATTCTGACTTTAATGGAAGTATAATTATTGAAGGAATAGAACTTGCTGAAAGACATGGATTATCTTGCAAAATTGTTCATTCATCCTTAAATGAATTAAAAAAAATTATTGATGCAGGTATTCCTCCAATAGTTATTCTTCCTGGAATTCCTGAAATTACACAACATGCTTCAGTAATTACTGGTTATAATGAAGATGAAAAAACAATTTTACATTATATTCAAAAAGGTAATCAAGAAGGAGAACAACAAGAGGGTGCAATACCCCAAGAAATTTTTGATAGAGAATGGTCAGAAGAAGGAAGATTGATGATAATTATTTCTCCTTCAGATATTTTATCAAAAATTACATTAGAAAATGATTCTAAAAATAAATCTAATCGGTTATGTTTTGATTCTGAAAAACAAAATATTTTAAAAAATTATTCAGAAGCACTTTCATCATTAAAGGAATCTATAGAACTTGATCCAAATAATTCTACTGCGTTGCATTTGTATGCAACAATGCTAAATCAACAAAACGCACCTGAATGTATTTCATTTTATGAACAAAGTTTCAAAATTAATTCCAGATCATACTTAACATTTAATGGATTAGGAAATTTCTATTTAAAAACAAATGAATTTGAAAAAGCAGAAAAGTTTTACAGTAAAGCAATTGAAATCAATCCAAAAAGATCTGCAAAAATTTACAAAAATCGTGCTTATTTACGTGAAAAATTAAATAAAAATTCTGATGCCAAGGACGATCTTAAATCATATTTGAAATATTTCCCCAAAGCACCTGATAGAGGAATAATAGAACAGGCAATAAGAGAAATTTAATGCGGAATACGGGATTTGAACCCGTGACCTTCAGCTTGGGAAGCTGACGTCATACCAGACTAAACTAATTCCGCTTACTGAACAATTTTCAAATATGATTAAATATCTTAATTGCAAATATGTTGTATGGATGCAAAATGTCCTGAATGTGAAAGAGTTGCAATCTTAGATGATGATGTCACTAGTGTAAAGTGTCCTCATTGTAATTTTGAAGCAGATTATGATACGTATCTCGAGATAATGAAAGATCATGCTATGAACATGGCATCAGATTATATTCCAGATCGACCTGGAATGTGATTACCAATAATTCCCTTTATCTGAACAATCTAAATGGGCTCCACAATTTGGACAAAACATGTGACATGCTTGTATGTCCACCATTTTGTTTTCACATCTTGGACATATGATCTCTTCTCCCATGACTATCTTAGGAAATATTGATTTAAAAATAATGTCCAAAGGTTAATTAGTACTTCAACTTTTTTTTCGAATACTTGGCAAACTTCAAGATTACAATATCCGATATTAAAGGAAAGTCTCTATCTAAGGAACTTAAAGATAGTGATGCCAATCCATTACTAGGATTACAATTAGGAAATGAAACAGATGCTACAGTTGTTGGTCTTAGTGGAAAATTAAAACTAACTGGTGGTAGTGATAAATCTGGAGTTCCTATGAGAGATGATGTTCATGGCTCAGCAAGAAAACGTGTTTTACTTTCCAAAGGTGTTGGATTACAAGATGCAGAACATGGTGATCGAGTAAGAAAATTAATTCGTGGAAATACAATCTCTGAAGAAATTTATCAAATAAATTGTAAATTTGATGGTGAATTACCAGTTGAAGCACCTGCTGAAGAATCAGCTGAAAAAACTGAAGATAAGAAAGAATAACTTAACATATACCGATTCTATATTTTGACTCATGCATTGGCGAGAAACGCTTCCTGATTGGTACATAAAAAAATATGGTTATCAACCATGTGTCAATATAGGAACCTCTGGACATGTAGATCACGGAAAAACTAGTCTTATTCAAGCATTAACAGGTTCATGGACCAGTGTACATAGTCAAGAATTAAAACGTGGAATCACAATACGTGTTGGTTATTCTGATGCTGCTTTTTACAAATGTAAAAAATGTGAAGAACCATTGGGATACTCTACAACTCCAAAATGTAATAATTGTGGAGATGAAAGTGAATTATCTAGAGTTGTAAGTTTTGTAGATAGTCCTGGACACGAAAGTTTGATGGCAAATATGCTTTCAGGCTCTGCCTTAATGGATGGAGCATTATTGTTAGTTGCAGCAAATGAACAAGTTCCTAGACCACAAACAAAGGAACATCTTTTAGCTCTTCAAACTCTTGGAATTAAACAAATAGTTATTCTTCAAAATAAAGTGGATTTACTTTCTCGTGATGAAGTATTGGCAAATTATAATGATATCACTAAATTCGTTAAGGGAACTAATGCAGCAAAATCACCAATCATTCCAATTTCTGCTCAATCTGGTTTAAATCTTGACGCATTAATCGGTTTAATTGAATCTACCATTGAAACACCTGAACGAGATGAAAAAGCTGATCCAGTAATGCATGTTTTACGTTCCTTTGATGTTAACAAACCTGGAATTAAATTAAAAGATATCAAAGGAGGTGTAATTGGCGGAAGTTTAACTCAGGGAATTTTTAATGTCGGTGACGAAATTGAAATTAAACCTGGTCTAATTAATGAAAAAAAGAAATCATATGAACCAATTCTTACAGAAATTACATCATTAGGAACTGCTGCAGGAATTGTTGAATCAGTTAAACCTGGAGGCTTAGTTGCAATTGGTACCAAATTAGATCCATCCATGACTCGAAGTGATTCCTTTATTGGTTCAGTAATAGGCAAACCTGGAACACTTCCAGAAAATTCTACAAAACTAAAATTAAGTGTTAATTTATTTGATTCAGCTGTGGGAACTACTGAAGATATCAAAGTAAATCCTATTCAAAATGGTGAATTACTTCGATTAAACATTGGAACTGCCCCTGTTTTAGGTAAAGTCACAAAAGTCAAATCATCTAATGTAGAAATTGAACTTAGAAGACCAGCTTGCATCTTTAAAGATGGACATGTCGCAATAAGTAGAAGAATTGCTGAAAGATGGAGATTGATTGGTGCAGGTATAGTTGGTTGAAGTAATCTGTGATACCAATTTTTTAATTCATTTAGCAACTAGAAGAATCAAAAATATTGATAATTTAGATACAGAAATAGGCTCAATTTCTTTTACTGTTCCAGAAGTTGTTAAAAATGAATTAAATAAATTACAACAAATTCCAGAAAAAAATAAAGAAATCATAATTACATTAAATTTTATAAAAAATTTCAAAATTATTCCAATAAATGGAATTTATGCAGATCAAGAATTAATTAATTATGTAAAAAATAATCGTAGTATAATCGGCACAATGGATAAAGGTCTTAAAAATAAAATCAAAAAACTTGATAGTTCTATTTTATCAATTCATAACGATAAGATAGTTCTTGAAAGTTAGAAAACTTTATTTTTAAAATGATTTATTGAATTCTATGTCTGAATTTACTATAACTAGTTCTGATTTTGATGATGGGGATGAAATTCCAAACAAATTTGGGTATAAATTTGAAAATAAAGAACCAAAACTAGATTTTAAAAATATTCCAGATGGTACCAAAAGTGTTGGATTAATTATGGATGATCCTGATGCAATGGCTGCAGTTGGAAAAGTCTGGGTACATTGGTTACAATATTTTGATTATCCTTCAAAAAATTTGATTGTTGAAGGAAAAACTGATTTTGATGAAATAGGATATGGGGGACCAGCACCACCTAATGGACGTCACACATACATCTTCAAAGGATATGCTCTTGATACCTCATTAGATTTGAAAGAAGGTTATTCTAAACAAGAACTAGAAGATCTGATGAAGGGTCATATTATTGCAGAAGCACAGTTAACAGGAACTTTTGCACCTTAATCTTATTTTTTTAAGAATATCTTTCTGCTAATCTATATCTCATGTATTTGTCATCTGGTGAAAATTTAGCTGGATGTACAGATTTTGTATCTTCGCCACACTTTGGACACTTATTTTTTAACGTATAGTGATTACATTTTGAGCATTTTCTTAATTGAAATCTCATTTTAATTTTCTCTTGTTTTTTTAGAATCTTCTCTTGTAAATTTGAATGAACCTTTTTTCTTTTCTATATTGGTTTGAATTTCTTGAATTATGGGTTTTAATGATTTTTCAGCAGATTTGAAGTCTTCAGATGTTATTGAAATTCGGTATTTTGGTGCACCTAAATATGTAATATCTAATGTTGAATCCTTTTTAATTACATCTAACAATGTTTTCTTAATTATTTCAACTCCATCTGATTTATTATTTGTAATTTCCATAATTCCTCTAATTTCTACTGATGGTAATTTTATTTTTGAACAAATATCTTCGATTGCAGTTGTAGTCTTTTTTGCTAATTTTAATTCTTTAATTGTAACAATTCCATTTCGGGCAATTTCCATAAATGCATCATAAACTGAATCAAATTTTGTATAAATTTTATCTTCAATTTTTTCAATTTCTTCATCAGATAGTTTTGCTTTATCTTGAACATTTTGTAATAATGTTTTTCCTTTTTCAAATTTTTTAACTTCTTTTAACTTCTGCTTTTTTTGATCTTTAGAGACTTGTTTTAATGACAAATCTATATCCCCTGCTTTTACTTTTTTTACCAGTAAAACTTTCTTTTCTCCATCTTTTACAAATCGATTAACTGATCTAATCCAACCTGGTGCAATTTCGGAAATATGTAAAAATCCTTGAATATCCTCATATTCGTCTAACGTGACATATGCTCCATGATCCATCACTTTAGTTACTGTGGCTAGAATGATTTCACCTTGTTCAGGCATTTCTTGAATTTCAGTCGACAATTCTTCTAAAAATTTCCAATCTGTAAATTAATGTTGCTCGTTAGAAGTCAATTCCTTCTTTTGCTTTTATACCCTTTTGAAATGGATGCTTAATTTCTTTCATTTCTGTTACTAGATCTGCTGCCTCAATTACTTCTTCTTTGGCATAATTTCCTGTTAATACTAGATCCACATTCTGTGGTTTTGATTTAATTAAATCTAAAACATCTGCGAGAGAAATTAAATTAAGATTCACTGCATAATTTACTTCATCTAAAATTATTATATCATATTTTCCTGATTGGATCTTTTCATTACTGATTTTAATTGCCTCTTTTGCAATTTTTTGATGATCTTCTTTTGGACTTTTATCGTCTATTATTCCGACAAATCCTTTACCTATGGCAACCATTTCAAATTCAGGTTCTAATCGTTTTGATGATTCCATTTCACCATAATGCCAGGAACCTTTGATAAATTGAATCATACATATTTTCTTTTTATATCCAGTTGCTCTTAACGCAATTCCTAATGCAGCAGTTGTTTTCCCTTTACCTTTTCCAGTATAAACAATTGTTAATCCATTATTACTCATAATCATTAGTAAATTTTTATCAGTAAAAACATTCGTTATTTTTACAAGGTATCAATTTAAATAAAAAAAAAATTCTACACATACATTGAAAATACCAAGAATTGTTTTAGCAGGAGCAACTAGTGGGGTTGGAAAGACATCGATCACATGTTCAATAATCTATGCTTTACAAAAAAGAGGTTTTTCAGTTCAACCATTTAAAGTCGGTCCTGATTATATTGATCCCAGTTATTTGTCAACTATTTCAAAAAATGAAACGTACAATCTTGATGTATGGTTAATGGGTAAAAAACAAGTCTTAGAAAGTTTTGTAACTCATTCAAATTCAGATATTTCAATTATTGAGGGTGTAATGGGATATTATGATGGATTTGAAGGAAATTCTAATCATGCTAGTACTCATCATGTAGCATCCATAACAAAATCTCCTGTAATTTTAGTATTAGACGCAAGTAAAACTGCTCGTTCTATTGGTGCAACAGCTTTAGGATTTCAAAAATTTCATAAAAATTCTAGAATTGTTGGAATTATTTTAAATAAAATTGGAAGTAAAAAGCATGAAATTTTATGTCGAGATGCTTTAGAAAAAACAAAATTACCTGTTATTGGAGTAATTCCAAAAAATTCTACTTTAAATTTAGAATCTAGACATCTAGGATTAATTTCTACATATGATAATAAGATTTTAAAAAATAAATTAGAAAAAGTTTCAAAGATAATTTCAGAGTCATTAGATATAGATAAAATTTTAAAAATTATTAAAAATCCTATACCTATTCCTAAAAATA
>Ga0209404_10002794_pt1 | contig 10550 bp, 13 predicted proteins | sample TroAtlMetagenome_2_FD_187447 | JGI IMG/M metagenome (GOLD analysis project Ga0209404, IMG submission 187447) | Marine eukaryotic phytoplankton communities from Atlantic Ocean - Tropical Atlantic ANT8 Metagenome (SPAdes) (version 2) | ecosystem: Environmental > Aquatic > Marine > Oceanic... | reverse complement strand
AAGGCGACTCTACTATAACATTTCGTGTAGTGGAACAAGACGATGAAGATATCGCTTAGACAAGCGCACGACATTCAGAACAGGATTCTGGCGAGAGTCAACGAAATCTTGGAAGAGAACGAGAGTCAAATCGACATTCTCTTTGAGGAACAACCTCACCAAGCTCTCGACTCAGCTCGCGACAGAAACCTTCAGAGAATGAATCGTGCTGATATCCTGATCAACGAGATCAGAGATATTCGTATGTCAGTCTCACGACTGAACCAAGAGTCAGGTATTAACGACCTGCTCGCAACCATCTCCGCTGAGGAGCGGAAAGCTCAATACCGAGCAAGGCTAGCTAGGATGAGACCTAGAGAAGAAGAGCGGACTATCGACCGCAGAATCCAGTCTGCATTAGCAGAAGTGGGTACTGAGCGATATGGTCGCGACTCCCTTGATGTCATAGTCTACCAGATTAATGACCTTCAAATGGGAAAACAACTGGTGCGTGAAAGTGATAAGCGCATTAGGGAACTGAAGGAGCAGGTGCTTCATCTCAATGTTGGGACGAAGTTTGACCTATCTCCTGCAACTGTTGATGTCCTCACGGACGAATCAATAGTATAGGTTCCAACGGCAGGGAAAGACAACCCACACTTCTCACAAGTGTACAACAAATCAAAAACTGAACGAACTAAGTCTTAGTCTAGAGACAAGTGTTCCTCAATTGCACTTTGTTCGGTCCCTAGCGGGGCTATGCTGGCTAGAAGAGACTTTTTGTTCTATGTTCTTGGACACCGACTAGGGTCCATATGTTTTGATGTCTTTTGCTTAGTCTGAACCTGCCTCCTCTCATCTCTAATAGATAATGAAAATAAAACTTGGCAAGCCAGGCCGAAAGAATAAGGCACATGACATTGTTATTGACGACTTTGATACTTGGAACTTGGATTACTCTCTTGCTTGTATCATACACCCTGCTCTTGTTCGTTTAAAGAAACTCAGACACGGATATCCAGAGTTATGGGAAGATGGTATGTGTTACCACGAATACTACACCCGCCAGCTTCACTTTGACTTCATCGATGAGGATGTTGAATCTCAGTATCTTATTGATAAGTGGGAGACTATCCTTGACAAGATGATTTACTCATTTGAGGTCATTGCGAGTGAACGTATATTTGACGAAGACTACGATGAAGAAGCTTTACAAGAGGGTTTAAACCTCTTTGGAGAGCATTACTGTTCTCTTTGGGATTGATATTGGCTTGATGTTCATATGGAGTGTGAACTAAATATGGAATGATAACAAGTGTTCTAATAACTTATCTAATATTGTTCATTGGACTGTTCGTAGAAATCATTGCCTCCTACCTTGGAGTAGTAGGGATGATGTCAGTCTTTTCAGGTAACGTTTACGTTATAACCCTCATTGGAATCGGTCTTGAATCTACCAAGGTCGCCCTTCCTATTTTTCTTACCATACAACATAGTATATCCCAAACCAGAAAAATAATTCTCTGGACTGGAGTTGGTGTATTGATGTGTATCAATGCAGTCGCCGTGTATGGTACTCTCACTCGTTTCTCTCTGGATGTATTTACTAATGTCGTAAAGATAAACAACGACATGAAAGGTATTGAGAATCGTGTCGCTCTGTATGATGAACGAATAGATGAAGCCAAAGGAACTCTTGACCTATTCAACCAAGCTACAGAGAAATACATAGAGAAGGAATATGTCACAAGAGGTCTGAAAGAACGGAGAAAGGACGAAGAGGAAAGGGAAGGTTTAAGGTCTAATGTTCAGAAACTACAAGACGAAAAACTGGCACTCAATGTTCAGTTACTAGAGCTAAAATCTGAACGTACAAAAGTCCAGTCTGAATTCGGGGCTCTTCGCGAAATAACAGGACTTTTCACTGCTTACCCTGACGAACACCTAAATATTGCATACCTAATCTTTATTCTAGCGATACTGATGTGCTTCCAGCCATTAGGTCTAATGATGGTACGAAGTTCTGTATCAGAATTAACAGACCCTACATCGGAAGTTGCAAAGATACGTAAGAAGGCTAAAGACCTAGCCCAAAAACGCAAGACGGCAGAACAGGACATACAGAGTCGTTCCAAGTTCCTATTGGAAAAACAGAAAGAACTTGAATTGAAGGAAGAATTACAGAAACGAAATATACATGAAATAGAGGATGAATAATGGCAAAGAACAAATGGAGTAGTGCCCGATTGTCAAGAGCTTTCACTTGGACTACTGCAGAGCATATGGCCGAACTCAGTCGAGATGCTTATCTACCAGAAAAAGAGTTCAAAAAGATTTATCCACGGGCAAAGTTTATTTATAATGAGGAACATGATACTGAATGTTACCTGTGGAGACCACCAAAGTCAAACCAACCACGAATAGTTTTTAGAGGTACAGAAGCTAATTCGTTTGAAGATATCAAAACAGACCTAAACTTCAAACAGACTGAAACAGCGGGTGGACTTGGAGAAGTTCATTTAGGGTTTAAGTCCGCTCTTGATGGAGTATGGCCTGATGTTGAGAAATGGTTAAAGGATACGGATGAAGACATATTTATCACAGGTCATTCCCTTGGTGCAGCATTGGCTACTATTGGCGCTGTACGTATTAATAACGAGAAGGTCAGACTCTATACATTTGGTTCGCCAAAATGTGTCGACAAGAATGTAGTTGACAACGTAAGTATCGGCGGACATTCATGGAGATTTAGAAACAATAATGACCTTGTAACCAAAGTTCCCCCTTTCGGAGACTTTAAACATCTAGGCAAGACAATGTACTTTGACTCCAAAGGAGACTGGGTGCATCATCTAACTAAATGGACATTCTATATTGGATGGTTGAAAGGAACATGGGAAGGACTAAAGAAGGGTAGTTGGGATGGTTTCAAAGACCACTCCATAAACGACTATGTTTACTTAGTATCCAAATCTAGTAAAGAGGACCAAGATGCGTTTGAAAAAGAAATTGAGGTGGACGGAGAAGCGTGACCAGATGAAACAATCGGTCATTACATTCGAACAGTTCAGTCAAGCATTACTCAAAAAGGAATTGGCTAAACAGCCAGAGTCACCAGATGAAGATGACAACGGACCCCCCACAGTTAACATCGCTTGAGCAAGTAAAATATGATAAGTTGATGAAGCGTATTCTAGAACACGAACATACCATATCGCATAGAGAAGTAATAGGTCCCTTCACAGGGAATTTAGTCCACGCATATGATGCGGACTGGGAGTATTCTCTTGCGATGTGGAAACTTTTAGTTGAAGAACTAGAGTTGAAGTATGAAGTGACTAGAGATATGCCAGAATGGGCTCCTTGTCCTGAAAATGAACGGAAGAAGCCCGATAAGAAAAAACATTATTCTTTGTCTTAGGCTTTTGGTGATTCCTTAGAGAATATCCCCCATAGAATCCAAACAGCGACCAGACCAACAAGTCCTTCGCTACCTAGTTTATTAACAATTCCTACAATAGCCCCCACAATATCAATACCTAAAAATGGGACTGTTGCTCCGAAAATGATTTGGAGTACGACACCAAGTGCTATGATGGCCATCCCCAACTCAGTTATTTGTTTACACCATGCGATCGCTTTATTGATCATGGTCCTCCTTACTTATTAGTGAAGGTCAACCCAGTTTGAACCATCATTGACCTGAAGTTTGCTAGTTGTGCTATTAAATATCACCGCACCTGCACTAAACGAACCATTATCACGTTCTGTACTCGTCCATGAGGTAAACTGCATATGAGAAGTAGCGTTCTTTCCAGTAAACTTACCACTTTCGTTCATTGTCCAGAACGCGTCTGCGACTGCCAATGAAGTATTGTGAGTATCGTTAAAGTGGAAACAAATACTACCATCTCCATCGTTTGCGTTTCTATCTGACAGAAAGTGAATATTTTCACCTGCTGACATAACTAAGTTTTGACTACCCTCGTTGGTAGTTGCCCCGACAGTTACTTTTGAGTCACTGCCTGAGGATTTTATACCCTTACCAGTAATCAGTTCATCGAATGTATAGTTACCTGTTATTGTTTCATCCGACGCTAAGGTGGCATTCAGTTCTAAAGCTGTTTCAAGGTCTTGTAATGCACCCTTGAGTGTTTCGTTATCAGCTATCGTAGAACCTGTGAATGTACCTAAGTGGTCACTCGCTTGAGCGACACCCGAAAGGGTTACTAAATGGTCTACATGAAACTCAGCTTGAGTTTCCTCCGCCGCTTCTACCGCTGTCTCCAACGCCTGAATCGCAGCTTTTATCGTTACGTTATCACTGATTGTTGAACCAGAGAAAGTTCCGAGATGGTCAGACGCAGATGCGACTCCAGTCAATGTGATGATGTGGTCTACATTGAACTCCGCCGCTGTTTCCTCCGCCGCTTCTACCGCTGTCTCCAACGCCTGAATCGCAGCTTTTACTGTTACGTTATCGCTAATAGTTGAACCTGAGAAAGTCCCAAGGTTATCACTCGCCGCAGATACACCAGATAATGTTATCAAATGGTCTACATCGAGTGCGGCTTTTGCACCTGAACTATTTAACTTGGTTTCTACTGCTGTTTCAAGTTCTTGGAATATCTCTTTAGAGTCTCCGTTGTCAGAAATCGTAGAACCTGTGAATGTCCCATAATGAGCATCACCTGCACTCAAACCTAACGCGCCTGTATAGACTGAGTTAATGTTACTTGATTCCTCTGCCGCTTCAACCGCTGTTTCAAGGTCTTGTAACGCACCCTTGATTGTCTCGTTATCGGCTATTGTTCCTCCAGCGAATGTTCCAAGGTTATCGGAAGCATCAGCTACACCAGATAATGTTATCAAATGGTCAACATCTAAACTCGCCTTAGTATGGTCAGCAGTCGCTAACTTAGTTTCGACCGCTGTCTCTAACTCTTGCATTCCTGCTTTAATCGTTCCGTTATTTGAAATCGTAGAACCTGTGAATGTCGATAGATGAACCGAAGGTGTTCCATCTCCTTGTACAACACCTGACAATGTAATAAGGTCATCTTTTTCTCCATCAAGAGATTCAGCAAGAGTCTCTAATGACTGAAGAGCTGTTTTGATGGTTTGGCTATCTGCGATAGTTGAACCTGAGAAAGTTCCAAGGTCATCCGCCGCGGCTGAAACACCAGATAGAGTGATAAGATGGTCAACATCTAAGTCAGCCTTTGTCTGGTTAGCCAACGCTGTTCCTTGAACCTCAAGGGCATTTGCATTAACTGTTCCAGATGCGGTAACTCCTGCTATCATAAGGTCAGCAGAATCTCCAGATACAACTTCTCCTGAGACTGAAACACCCTTCATCATTCTCATCTTACCTTCTGAGTCATCCCAACCTACAAACGCTTGGTCTGCGGCGGAACCAGTATGATATCTCATTAACATACCGCGATCTTTGTTATCGTCTGAAGAAGGAGCTGTGTCTCCACCTAGTTGTATCAACGCATCGTCTACCGATAGGGTTGTAGCATTGATGATGGTATTGGAACCATTTACCAATAACTGTCCTGTGATAGCTACGTTATGTGCGAAGGTAGCATTTCCATTTACTGTCAATGTTCCGTTAGCGAAAGTCGTTCCATCTACGAGTGTGTTATCACCCAGTTTTACAGTACCAGTTGAGGACTGTATTTCGCTACTCTTGGCATCCAAATGTCCACCAAGTTCAGGAGTGCTATCGTCAGCAAGTGATGCTATCTTAGTTTCAACAGCAGTTTCCAACTCTTGCATTCCTGCTTTGACTGTTCCGTTATCAGAGATGGTTGAACCAGTAAATGTACCTATGTTTTGGCCACCAAGAGATGTTCCAACAGCAGTATTGATATCGTCTATGTTATCATCATTTACTTCAACCTTAGTCTCTAATTCCTGCATCCCTGCTTTGACAGTACCACCATCACTGATGGTAGAACCACTGAAGTTTCCAATATCGGTATCTCCCGCATTTGTACCTAATGTTAGTTGATGCCTACCGATGTTGTCAGTATTTGTTGCTATCGAAGTTGACTCCTCTGCCGCTTCTACCGCTGTCTCAAGTGCCTGTAACGACGCTTTAATAGTAGAACTGTCGGCTATTGTTGAACCTGAGAAAGTCCCAAGGTCATCCGCCGCTGCACTAACCCCTGACAAAGTAATCAGATGGTCAATATCCAAGTCCGCTTTTGTAGTCGCTGATGGAGTATTCGTAAAGTTTGAATAGTCCAGATAATGAGAACCTTCTTGTCCGTCAAGTGTATCAGCGTCAAGTCCGTTGCCCGTACCTTCATCTGCCGAAGTCAATATTCTATTCGTATTGAAATAAGGTGTCTTGTTGAATACCCACTTCTCAGGATTATCTTGATAAAGAATAGTAGCGTCTGCAGTTGGACCTTCTACTGTAATACCTGCGTTGTTTGAAGCTGTAGCTGAGGCTGAACCTTTAGCCATTGTGATGTTGATGTCTTCAACTTCTAATGTTGAAACATCCAGTTCTGTCTTAGTTCCTTGTACTACCAAGTTTCCTGTGATAGTCAAGTCTGCGAAAGTCGTTGGTTGGTTTGTTAGGTCTGTATATGAACCAGAAGTAGCAACTGTAGCCAATGTTGGAGTACCAGTTACATCAGCGTAAGCTCCAGATGTTGCGACTGACGCAAGTGAAGGAGTTCCAGTAACATCGGAATATTCTCCTGTGGTAGCGACTGTAGCAAGAGCGGTTGACTTCATTAATGTAGTTCCGTCTATTTTTAGTTCTCCGCCTGATATTGTAATGTCGTTACTTCCAATAGACAGAGTATTACCTGAACCAAGTTTAAGTCCTGCTGGTAAGTCTACTCTATCATTTGCTCCAGTAGTGATAATATTAGAGACAGTCTCTACGACCATGTCTGTAGTTCCTACGGCTGGAGAGAATATTGCGTTTGAAATATTATCGTTAGAAGCTTTTTGGTAGGCTACTGGTTTGGCTGTAATGACTGAACCTGTCGAACCAGAAGTTCCTGCGGTGTATGATAACAGTCTCCAAGTTCCAAACTCAGTTCCGTCATCAGCTTTTCCTACAAAGGAGAAGAGTTTTCCAACATCCAAAGAACCGAAGATAGCAGTCGCATTAGTGATACTGTTTCCGTCTGTCGCTGTAGTAAAGGTTCTTGTCGCTCCTGCTCCTGAACCTGCAGGAATCTGAACTAAGTTGACATGAGGGTCACCACCACTTCTGTCACGCTTGGCGTTCTGAAAGTCGCCGTTCTCGTTAGGTCGTATTGCGTGGTTTCCAATGTAAAGTGAGTTATCCCCAAGGAATAGATGTCTTACCTTGTAGTCAGCGGAACCAATATCGTAAGTATTAGTGACGGCTGGCAGTATGTGACCATTTGCAGTAAATGTTCCGTTACTGGTAAAGGTATTCGCCTGTACTGAGTTTCCTGTGAATTCATTCACAGCTCCGATATTTTGATTATTCGCACCTAAAGCGGCGGCTAGCTCAGGTGAAAGGTCAGAATGAATATCACTAATAGCGGCGGCCTGAGCAGGGTCTATGATATAGTTCAACGATGTCCAAGCGGTACTTCCGTCACCTGCCTTTATCTTTCTGGAATCAGTCTCGTATGCTAGTTCCCCTGCAGCTAATGTTGGATTTGCTGAGGTGAAGTTCGCCGCTGTGTCTCTCCTCAACTGTATTCGTGTAGCCAATTTATCTCCTACGAAATAGTTCTTGCGGATGAACTGGTAGCATTACCAGTTTCAAATCCTGTGTTAGCGTTGTATTCAGGAATAGCATCTGCCGAAGCATCGCCCCCATCCAGAATGAAAACTGTTGTATCACTTAATGAATAATTATCAATAAGGTTTTGTTGTATTGTTTGTCCTGTGACCTTTTGCGTTATTGGAAGTCCTGACCCCGCCATCTGCGAGTTCATCAGAGACACATCAAGATCATCCATCGAACTTAATTCTGGAAGTTCGTCTATCCGTGTTACTGCCATCAGGCACCTCCTCCATCTAGAGCATTTATAAAATCGTCATCGTGGTTACCTCCGTCAACCATCAATGTCAGCCATATTTCGTTCATCATATAACCCCTCACGCTTCCCAACGATATAATGTTCGTTGTATCGGCTTGAGTATCTACGCATAATATCATCGTAGAGTTCGCTATCTGATTCGCTGCGACTGTTTGTAACTCTGAAATACTCGCCATGGTTATCCGATTCCTCCATCGAACTCCATCATGAAGTCGTTATCCGAAATAGCACTGCCACCATCGACCGCACCAAAGATAACGAAGTTGCTGACCGCAAAAGATTTGAGGTCACTATAAGACAATCGTCTCGTTTGCTCTACACTTGAAGATAAAGTGGGAACATACGCGAGGAATGTATCAGAGTTTGCAATGCTCGTTACCTCAGTGAGGTTCGATACTTTAGTGGGTAATGCCATGTGATGAGTCCTTTATCTATTTAGTTTTATGTGTTATGTAAGTCAGGTAGGTTACCACTAAAATCAGATGGATATTTATTTCCTTTTGATGTTCTTATATTCTGTATCATTCCTGTGTATCCTCTTCTACCATTACCATTCTCGCCCCAATAATCATCACCAATAAAGTATGTTGATGTATCCCAGTCATTGAACCCTTCATTCAAAGTTGAGTTTGCTTGTCCTCCACCAACTTCTATACCATCAACAAAAATATGAATATTGTTTGCACCTGTTCCTGATGATTTCGTGACAGCCAAGTGTTGCCATGACCCACTGGTAGTATAATCATAAAACGATACAGCACCAACACTAGATTCTATAGGATTAGTCGCATCTATTATATCTGTACCTTGTCCTCCTGAACCACAACGTATTGTCCCATCTGCTCTGAGTAATATGACAGGATTATCTCCACCACCTGAAGCATTTTGTCTTGCATCGAAAAGAACTTGGTGTTTATTTGTTTCGAGTGCCCATGTATCATCTTTGGGCCATATCCACATCTCTATGGTCCACTCATCACCCCAACTACCCTGCGAAGCAAGAGAGTTGTAATCTGGATTTCCAGTTGACCCAAGTGTGACTGTTACTCTATTTGGAGAAGGATACGTAGTGTTATACTGTCCGTTGTTTGCACCATAGAACCGCAATGCGTATTCTCTTCCATCTCTCTTTACGAAACCTGCACTATTCAGATTTATTTGATCTGGTCTAGCATTGACATAGAAAGTTGTGCCAGGTATTCCTGCAGTCTGCGTGACTGTTGCATTATAATTATACTTTCCATAGAAAGTGCCATATTGATAATTATAGCTGGTCGAACCATCAAAGTATACCCCTGCTGGTGTGGATGTCCCATCAGAGTATTCATAATTACCTTCATAGGTGACTCCTGAGGCACCCCTTGCGTAAAAACTATGTGTGTAACCTGCGACAATTGGCATTTTTATTCCTTATCCGTAACAGAGCATGTGTCCGTAGACTTCTATACTCGATGTTTTGGTGATATTGAAAAAGTAAATATCTGTTTTACTTGCGTTCGCAGATGGTGCAGAACCACCCTGCCACTTAGTAGTAGATGCTGCTCCATCTATTGTACCCAAATCAACAGTATAAGGAGTTGCACCTTGCGTTACCTGCACGACAACAGCAGTCGCCTGATTTGTGCCCAATCCTGTGTTTGTTAGATTCAGTGTTAAGTTACCAGTTACTGAAGAACAAAGTATTATGTGACCATTGTCAAGATCAATAGTATGTGCTCCAGTTAATGATAAGAATGCTTGTAAAGATTCAGCAATACCAGAGGAGAGTGCTTCTACTGCTGCGACAGTTGAGGATCCTGCCCAACTAACACCATCATACGCATATACGATTCCTCCTGCTGTATGAGTATCACCACTTGACGGTGAACTTGGAAAATTTATAGCCATTTGTTATCCTTATGTTTGACCGATCATTTTTGTGAGGTCTTCTGATGAAAATGTATTTCGTTTGAGTCTTTGTGGTGGTCTAAAATCTTGTTCATAGATACACTCACCATTTATTATTCTAAAATCCTCTATTTTTCCTGCCCAAGGATTATGCCTAGTAGTAGGGATGAATGATGAACCAGCAGTACTCTCATCACCTCCAATGTACCAAGGGTTAGATAACTCTATCGCCCCTGTGTATGTAAAGCCATGAGCATTGTCTGGACCGCCACCAGTAGCAGTATGACGTTGTCCATCAATAAAACATCCTAATATATCATCTTTTCTAACAATAGCAAGATGAAACCATTCCTTTTCTGGAATACCTCCACCTGGGTGATTCTCATCTATCCAATCTCCATAAGCGTATCCATCAGTATCATACATCGCACCCCATTGGCAAAGGTGGGTAGTACCATTCTTTAACGCTATGATACCATGTGCTTTGACTTTCCATCCTGGCGAGGCAGGAGTTTGTACATTAAATCTTTGCGACCAGTTTGAGATTGATAGGTTAAACCCAGTTGATGTAGAACTTCCTATAACAGCATCAAATGGGCCATTGTAAGTTTCTGTTGCTGGATCAGATGGATC
>Ga0209404_10002791_pt1 | contig 10560 bp, 8 predicted proteins | sample TroAtlMetagenome_2_FD_187447 | JGI IMG/M metagenome (GOLD analysis project Ga0209404, IMG submission 187447) | Marine eukaryotic phytoplankton communities from Atlantic Ocean - Tropical Atlantic ANT8 Metagenome (SPAdes) (version 2) | ecosystem: Environmental > Aquatic > Marine > Oceanic | place... | reverse complement strand
ATCTTCAAACAAAGCTCTAGGAGGGATATGTATTTTTTGAGTTTGTAAATAATCTCTTAAAGCTTCAAAACAATCTTTTACACCAAACTCATACTCTCTACCGTATAAATCTACAGTATTTGTTTTCGGTTGTACTATTTTTAGTTCCATATCAGGATAACTAAAAATGTAATAAGGTATTCCTACAGCATTGCAATACTTTATATCAGTCTCACTAGGTTCTGGTGTTGCATCGGGATGACTGTGTACAATTCCTACTATATCTGTCGTTCTTTTTAACTTTAAATACTCTTGCGAGTCTAGTATAAAATCTTCGTCATCTTCTGCAACATTCGTACAAGGGATATACTTCTTTTTCCCTTTTACAACACTAAAAACTCCGCAAGCTTCTCTGGGGTACTCTTTTGCAAAATGCTCTTCTAACTGCTGTACATTCACTATCTGAACTTTCTACTTCCAGGGAATCCGCCAAAAGGTAGACTTATGTAGGAATTTAAATCAGCATCACAACGAGGAACAGTAGCAGTTAAATCATTAGTACTTCCAGTTAAGAATGGAACAGCTTGGTATCGTCTTTTACAAGAAGTTAAAAGCTTTCCACAAACATCTCCACGAACCCAGTAACGAGTATCAGTTCCTGGAGTTTTATAATCACTACTACTTTGATTCCGTACACACCTCCAAATAGTATATGTGTCTCCACTTCCATATCCTACATATGGATTTTTTCTATAATCTGGGGGAGAACTAGTATTAACACTATAAGTAGTATTACTGTTCCATCCTGAAAATGTTCTTACTATTTGCCAATATGCGGAAGTTTCCGAAGGAGTATTACCTGTGTTGCTGTCTGCTTCTGATCTCCAGAATAGTCCTTCAGAATCAGAAACATACTGACTTTTTGCATAAGTTGTACCACTATTATAAGCCCCCTTCCACGCTGTACCTGTAGAGCCTGCTAACTGGGAGGCAAGTACTAAAGGCTCATCATCCCCTGTGAGATAAAAAGAGTACTGTGCCCCACTAGTGTCTTTTACTTGCTTGGAAAGTTTCCAATAGCAAGCACCTGCATCTGGGTCAGTCTGTCTCCATCCTTGATATACCCAGGGACAGTATTTTCCAATTACTGTTCGATTCGGGATTCTAACTCCTGCTAAATCTATTGGAGCAGCTAATTCTAGTTCTACAAACATGAAATTCTTGGAAGAAATTCTGTCTATAATATAAGTATCTGTATTGAATTCTTGTGGTGTTACTCCACTCCCACAATACTTTTCTAACGTTCTTCTTCGTATAAACCTCGCTCCGATTAAATCTTCAAGCTGGAAATTGGAAGCTAGTATAACGTCCCCGTCTATAGAAGCATCCCAAGTACCATCGGTCATTTGGGTTTTAAATGTATTACTAGTTGTTTTTAATATTGATTCAACATTAGCTATTTGTACGGTGGGGCGCGGCATAGCTCCATCAGTTTTTATTTCTATACCATCTAGCATAATAGGAAGAGTAATATAAGTATTTCCGTCAAAAATTATATCACTATTAGTATCTCCATCCTCTAAATCTTTTTCTGAATGAAAATATAATGTATTGTTAGAGCCTGCTCCTATCTGTATTTCATATAAACTTATTAGGCCGCTTGTAACTTCTAACGATTGAACATCTGTTGCAACTACATCACTCATGGTTCGAACACTCTTTTGAATTGAGCATTAATATTATAATAACTTCCGTTTGAATAATTCACAGTCCACTGACTACATAGAACTTTTATACTTTTCTCGTTTGGATTGGTAAATGTTAGAGTTACATTGTTACTAATGGATTGGGCAGTATCTAGTACAATTAAATTATTGGTTAGATCTATAGTATCGACTTTAACAGTTCCTGAAATTCCTGAGCCCGTTACTGTTGCTCCTTGACTAATCTCTAAGTTATTTGTCGCGGCATCTATAGTAACATTTTTAGAGCTGCTAACTGCTCCATTAACAGTAGCAGTAATAGTGCTAGTTGAATTAGTATCTGGAACTGTGAAATTAAATGCACTTACTCCCTTTTGTGCTTGAAAAAAAGCATCAATATCATCTGCATCAGCTTTAGTATGGTTATTAAAAGTTACACTATACTCTTCGGGATTTGAATTTATTCCATCTACTATTCGTTGTTGATAACCATCTCCAAATTGTACCATTCTTACTTTAGGAGTTGTAGACTTAGAAAGAGATTTATCAGGTCTAATCTTCTTTGTAGTTATATTAGTTGCTATAAATCCTATTGCCATTATGCTGCTCCATAGGGACTTAATATACCCCCTGATCGTTTTTGAAATTGCAATTCTTTTTGCACTGCAGCGGCTACAGCTTTCCCTAAGTTCTGGCCTGCTGCGTCACCTTGAGTATCGACTTGAGCACCGCCTCCTTGTCCCATGCTAACATTTACTGTAACATTATTTACATTTCCTGCCCCTCCTTTTAAGTCTACAGGAATTGAACGATTATTCGGCAAAGGTACTACTGCTTCTGTTCCGTGTAGAATTGCGGGATACCCAGCTTCTCTCCCTTTTGCTACGCCTCCGGTAGAAAATTTAGGAGGACTTGTTAATCCTCCATATCTTCGACTAGGAGGCTCGACTATACCTCCAAAACGTATCCATTCGGGACCACTATACTTCCCACTCGTAGGTTTCGTCATCATATCAGGCTGACCGAATCCAAACATCTTAAATACACCTATTGCAGCTTCGAGTAGTTGTATTGCTATTAATTTTGCAATGACCTGTGATAATGCTTGTAAAACACCCATTGCCATTTGCTTAAAGGCATCCTTTACTTTCATCGTACCTTGAATTATACCATCAAAAGCACTAGTCATACCATCTAAAAAGGAGTTAGAAACTGCACTTTGTATTTTTCCTAAAGCACTGGACTCTCGCTGTAATTTTCCAACCTGTGCATCGTTTAAGTTTATTTTGTCATTAATAGTTTGAATATCTGCAAGTATTTCTTTTTGAGTTCTGCCTGTACCAGTTCTCTCTCTGTCGCCCAATTCCCTACTTAAGCGTCCTAGTTCTACTTGAAGTTGCTGTTGCTCTACAATTTTTGTTTCAAGGTCTAGTCGTTCATTTAACCATGATGCATAAGCTTGCGGATACTTTTCATTGTTAATTTTTTGCACATTAATTTCATTAAGTTTTCGTTTCTGATCTTCGAGCATCTGTAGCTCTGTCTCCAATACTTCTTTAATACTAGAAGATCCACCATACATATCAAGAGCTTTTTCATATTTTTTCCATGCATCAGTAGTAATACCTAATTTTTTGGCGAGCTCCTCTGAACTTCCCGCGGTTTTTTCCATAGTGCTAATAATTTCTAACTGCTCATAAACACTTTTACTAGAGAAGTCACTTAAATTAGTAATTTGATCCTTTAAGGAGTTAATTGAGGCGGTATAATTTCGGTTAAGTTGTTCAACTTCTAATGCTGCACCTACATCACCTTTTTGCAATGCTTTTGCTAAAATTGGAGATAAAGTTTTTAAAGTATCTAAATTGAGTTTTGTACCTAGATCTTTTAGAGCTTGTTGTAAGGTTACTCTACTATCTGCTTCTGCTATCATTCTAGCTTCTTGAATTAAATCAGAAACACCTAATGTACCTATTCCTTGAGCCCTTTGCTTACCCAACTGAGCCGCTGACAGCCCCTCTTTTCCTAATCCTTGTACAATACCTGATAAATCTTTGGCGGCTGTGTCTGCATTGCCCATTAGACTTTCCATTCTCTCATCTAAACGTCTAAGATCATTTTCAGTTTCTTCTATAGCTGCCCAGCCTCCCTCTTCTGACATTTTTGCACGGGTATCTTCTAACTTTTGTATAAATCCTTCGGAAAATGTAAATGGCTCTATAACCATAGGCTTTCCTTTTTCTATACCCATTAAATCCCCGATCCAGGTTCCTTCAAGCCCTTCATTTATAGATGACAAAACAGCATTCATTAGTTTGACTGCCATATTTAAGGCAAATTCTATACCTTTAACCATCCCACCTAACATTGCTACAATTCGTTTTGATACTGTTTCCGGTGCTTTTGCCATTTCTGTAAACATATTTAAAACGGTTGTTAACACACCTAAGATCATTGTAACTTTCATTGCTGCACCAATAGCTTTTCCAGCAAGATTAGCAACTTTTGCAGCAACTTTAAAAGGTAGAATTATTCCGGCCTTTATAGCCTTCCCAGTACCTTTCATGACAATCCAAGTACCTTTTATTGCATTTTTAATTTTATCTGTTGCTCGTAAACTCTCACGAGTCATATCCTCAAAAGACTCTTTAAAGTGTTTGAATCTTTTTATATCCTCGCCTTTAAAAATACCAGATACAATTTTTCCGTGTTTTTTATACTGCTTCTCAGCTCGTTTTAACGCCTTGGCTAACTGAGTTTTATCTCTATTTGTTAACTCTTCGCCCCTACCCATTTTATCAATAATAGCGCTTTTGCCTGGGTCAGCTTTAGACATCTGCCCAGCAATACCATAACTCTTCTTCTTAGCGGCGGCGGCTAGCTGTTCTTGTTTTAGAATAACCTTGTCTAACTCTGACTTATAATTTTTCCACTCATTTATAGTATCTTTTATACCAAAATTAGTTATATCACCGAAATTCTTAAATTTTTCAGTAAGAGATTGTACTCCAGGAATAGTTTTAATAATAGAAATAGCTAAAAGACCAAAGAGGGTGGCTGCAACAGTTGCATTTTCAGCTACAAAGCTGGCGAAAGATTCAAAGGCAGGAAGAATTGCTTCAGTGACTTGTTTAATTATGTCTTCAAAGGTTTTTTGAAGTTTTACAAAGGGGTTACTTAAAGCGTCTGCTTCACCAAACTGATCATTTAACTGCCGTTGGGTTTCAACAAGAACTGCTTGGCTTCGTTCAGCTGCAGTAAGTTCTTTAACATTTTTACCGATAGCATCAGCATACCTTTTAGTTGCTGTTTCTAATCGTAAAGTAATACCTAATTCGTCCAAAAGTTCTGGTTCTGCCTTTGAAGCACCACGAACTAATCTATCAAATGCGTCTTCAAATCCTACTCCTAATGCTGCTGACGCTTTTCTGGCTCCAACAGCTAAATCTTCCATTTGTTTTGGAGAGAATCCTTTTGCAGCTCCCATTGCAGTTGCTGCGGCAGCTTCCCTAAAGCCTAACATGCCATCAGAGGCTTCTCTCAGCCTCTCTGTCATACTTCCTAGAGCTGTACCAGTGGTTTGGGCAAAGCCAACTTGAGATTTTTGTAGATTCGCAACGTCAGCGGCTCTCTTAAAGAAATTAAACGCAGCTGTTAAAGCAAAAACGTTAGCTGCTAAAGTTGCATAAGCAGGTACAAGACCCCCGCTTATACCTTGCATCATTTTTGCATTATTTTTTGTAGCATTTGCAGAAGTAGCTGCTGCACCTTTTAAATTTCTATCAAAATTACGGGAAGACGTGGATGCTCGATCCATGCCCGAAGCTAACGCTGCCTGATCAAGTGCTATTCTCTTAGTAGAGCCCTTGTCATCAACAACTATATCTACAAAAACTTTATTTCTGGCCATTAACCTTTCACATTATGGGTATAAGTCTTTCCACCGCCGTGCTTAGCTTCGCTAGCTTTTCGTTTTCTTTCTGCCTCTTCATGACGTTTCTTAGTAACAAAAGCATCGTACATCTTCATAAAATATAATGTTTCTGTCTGCTGTAATTTATTTAAGTCATATAGTTTAAATAAATGTTCTGCTTCTAACCAATTTTTTCCTAAATAGGTTCCTGACATCCCATCCCACCTATCAGAAATATAACTGCACATAAAAAATGCCATCTGAACTTCCTCCGGAAAAGATGAGGAGTCAAGTGGCATTCTTTTGGGATCGGGTTCTTCGCCTAGTTCTTCACATATACGAATATATTTCTCCCAATCTAAGCCGGAAGAATTCTCGTTTACGTACCGTTCAAGTAGAAATTCAATTTCCTCTACTTGTTTCTGGTAAAATTTTCTAGATCACCTACTGTTTCAGTTACCCAGGAATCAAAGTCAATTCCATTCTGCATTAATAATTCTGCGTTTTCAGAAGTATACGGTAAACAGTCATCAGCATCAAGGTTACTAACATCCACCAAAAGAAGCTCTTCTAAGTATGAATATTTTAAACCTGACCAACCTTTTATTACTGCTTTACAGTATTCGGTAAGAAATTTATCATCATCTAATTCTTCCACAGGTTGACGGGTTTTCTTGTCCCACTTAGTTGTTAAACATTTTTTACGAAGTTTTAATAATCCTTCGCGGGCTAAGTGACACAGACTAACTGAAAATCCTGTATAACCAGGGAAGTCAATCTTAACAGTTTTACTTGGAGTCATTAGACTCGCTAGTGATACGGGTTCTTTCTTTGCTTCTGTCATGAGATAAATCCTTATTTAAAAATTAAATTATACTAAATAACACACGAAATGTCAAGAATTATTTTTGGAGGGTTGGATGAAAAAGGGGCCGAAGCCCCTTTAAATTTAGTAAGAAGAGGGTGGGTAATATCGAATCTGAGAAATTTCATCTGCAGCACCGAAGTCGGTCGGTAATGCTTCAAAACTAGTCTCGAGAGATATAATATCCTCTACTTGGTGAGTTGGTACTGTAATGTGACAAGTTGGGAAAGTAATAGCAAATGCAGGATCCGGTTGAACCGTATCATCGTCTGCTGCAGTCTTTCCACCAATATACATGGTTACTTTAAACTTGTTTACAACTTTACCCATAGCACTTTCACTTACCAAGTCATTAAAGAATTGTCGTGAAGTACCATTTGTAAGATCCGAATCATTCAAAGTGATATAACAAGTTGCTGTACCCGTAGCAGATCTTGTACCTGTTACGTGTTCTAGCGGCTTGTTAATAGCACCGAGTTCTTCTGGAACCAGATAAGTAATGTTGTTCCCTATAGTAAAGTTTCCTCCGGTCAGTACCAGACTGTATTTACCATTGGCAATAGTACCGGAATCATCAGTATAACTACCGTCCGCGGGGATAGCCACCAAACCAGTTGAGGCATGCCCTGCTTCTGCATATGCTTTTGTAGTATATAACTTAATATTGTTCGAGTCAACTACATGTGCAAAATGATGAGTACCATTCAAATCTGTTACATTTGCACAGCCAGTGATATACACCTGATCTCCAGTTGTAAGTCCATGTCCTGTAACAGTAATACGATCATCCGTTCCGTCATCAAGTGTAGTAATTACATCATGATTACCGGGGAAAATTGTAGGAACTTTATCGGTTGCAACTGCAGCTTCAATTTCTACAGAAGTGAGTCGGTTTCTGATAAAGTTCTTTGTACTATTGGTTGCTTCATCAATCGCTTGGGTAATGGTAACAACACCGCTGGATGCTCCGGCTTCCGAAGTATTACCAAGTACTAAATGAAAGGCTCGACCATTTGCATTATCAGTATCGATAAATACATCTCCACGAGTTATTGCTCCACCATCCTTGGTTGTAGCATTATAAGCGGGGGCACTGGTACCTTCTATAGCATTACCTGAGTAATCCTGTACTTCTTTTGAGAAGCCAGTCCAATTCAAAGTAGCGATACCGTCAACATCAAAGTCAATACTACACTCATTTACAATAGACTCTGGGAGTCTATATATCAATGGGTTACTTGTAGCAGTATCAATCCAGAACCATAACGTGAACGAGTTTAATGCCGATCTGTTGGATTCTGTCATTTCAATATTTGAATAGTTAGCTGCAGGAGTTAAAACATCTCCTCCTGAAACTTTTGGATTCGTGGTTCTAGTAAATTCAGAATTATTTCCTGCTAGTCCAGACCATGTATCTGCTCCAAACATAGATGCCCAAAGAACTTCCTCTACTGCGTGTACGTCTGTGCCACTTCCATCAGCTCCTAAATATCCTGCTGCTACACTACCTCCTAACGACTTAAAAGGTCTAATATATGTACTGAATGACCACTCTGCTGGAGCAAGAGAGTCAGTAAACATACGACGACCTCGACGTGAGATGCCTGCTGTACTTTCCATTTCAGCAAGCGTTATTTCGGAAGTATTAGTTGTCTGGGAGAAGCTGTATCCGTCTAATACTGGTATCTCCCATATACCTCCTTTACCAAGGTTTGCCGTAGTTTCGTCATTATCTCCAGAATTACGAAACTGGACAAACATCCTAGTATCACGGCTAAAATATAGCTGTTCTGCCATAGTTATCTCCTATGTATCTTGAAAAGACTGGTCGTGAATGTTTATTCGTGCCAGAATTTTCTAATATCGAACCTCTATGAGTAATTCTCCTACCCCTAAAGGATCTAACGCACCTTCATCAGTATCTATACTAACGACTGTGATTTGTTGAGTAAACTGCTCTAGTCCATTCCTGTCATGATATTTTAATCGACTATTTTCTTCTAAAACAGTTTCTACATCTTCTAATAAATCATCTAATGCTGATACAGCATCTTCTTCGTTTACATAACAACGTACTGTTATGCTTAAAAATCTATCTTTTCTTCCAGCTGTTAAATACTGTCTGCTCTCTGATCCAGCATTTAAATGTATTGCAGGGAACTGTTCAACTTCATCCCAAAATTTAAGTCTAGGGCTTGTCTCTGCAACTGCTTGTCTATATAGACCTCGCCCATCAATTAGAGCGAATTTGTCTGCTAAAGCCTGTGTAATTCCTGCCCTACGAGAAGTATAATTTCTTTCAATTCCCATTATACCCTCCTAGTAAAAAATCTTCCTAGTGCCATATGTGAGGCTATTTCCCGAATAGAGGCATCTATTAAAGCTCTTGGGTCTCTTTCAGTAGTTGCCCAGTTTCCCCTAGAGCCTGTTTCGAATACTTCATAAGGGTCTCTTTTATAAGTGTAGCCAAAACTAGGGAACCCTTTTGGAGTTGAAACTACATTAACCATTCTAGTGCTTTCTGCAAAACGACCACTAACATTTTCTAGTCTTGGGTACCCCATGTTCTTTTTGACAGTTTCTGGCAATTTTTGATTAATCATTGCCATAATACTAAACATACTTTGCTGATTATTTGTACTAAACCCCGGGGTTTTTACAGAGGTGGTATCTTTAAATCGGGCTCCTGCAGTTACTTTATTTTTTATGCCTTTACTCTTGGCTTTTGTGGTTCCTTCAACTATACTTTTGGGGGTAAAATTTGCTGTAATTCTTGCATTTCTTTTAGCAGTTTTGGCTATAGGATTTAGAACTCTTTTGGTGATTCGTGTAACTTTAGAATCAGACCCCTCTTGGCCTGCCCAATCAAACGCATCTATAGACTGCATAATTTTATTAAAATCTTTCTGTAATTCTAAACTAAGTTTTTTCTCTTCCCCACCGCCTCGCTGTCGGTTGATGAACTTACTTTCTAGTTCGACCTCAAGGGTATCTATTGGTTCTCCTGCTTTTTTCGTGATCTTAAAGAAAGTTTCATCACGTAACATTTTTATAAACTTATTGACAACTGGATTTTTATTATCAGTGCTCCACTGGAACAAAGCTTGCTCAACTTCTTTTGCCCTTTGTGTAGATACTGCAGACCCTTCTTGGTGTCCAATATCTAAAAAGTTTCTTCCAATCTTTCTGATTTGGGTCTCGTCACCCCGACTTTTATTTAACTTTTTGATTTGAGCATTTAATTTTCTAATCAGAACTCTTTGGTTCTCTTGTTTAATTTTTCTAAATGCATTAAAAATATTAGGGGCATGCTGACCCTTGGCCCCTATAGTAAATCTAAAGTCAGTAGTACCGCCTGTAAACTCTGTAACTTGTGAAAATTTTCTGTCGTTATTAAAACTTTTTGGATGTAAATCTTGATGCATTCCTTGGCACATTTTAGGTACTTCTAGTTCTATAATATCCATAATACTTTTAGGTAGTGTATTCGGAGCGTAACCCCCACGAGATTCCATTTCTCGTTTAATCTGAGTTATAAGCATAGCTTGACTAACTCGTATACTATGAACTTTCTTATCTGATATTAACTGTCTATAGGCTTCGGAAGAGTTTTTCATTCTGTCCTGAACCATATTTAAAGTTGATTCTAATGCTTGTTTCGACACTAAAAATTCTTATATAGGTCTAATACCCTCTTAATGTGGTCGGGAAATCCTACATTGTTTGATTGACCAGAACTTCCTTGGTTCTGTATACTAGCACCTGCTATAGATTGCCTTTGCTTATGCTCGTCCTTTAGGTAGTAAGTAATTAGATCCAGCACTGCGAGCTTAAGATCAGAAGGCACAGCACTATAGCCGGCTGTATAAACTACTTTGACAGCCCCAACTCCTGTAGGCCAATTTTTGAAATGCCCAGACGTTAGAGTTCTATAAATACTATCTGTTTCGGTATTTAAGTAATATTCGTATGCACCTGTAGTAAGAGTTGTATATGAATCATCATATGAATCCCTTTCCTGCACGCTAACGATAGAATTAACTGGACTTTCTGTCAGTTGTACAATATGTGTATTCCAGTTAATATCAAAATTCTCAGTT
>Ga0209404_10002790_pt1 | contig 10565 bp, 20 predicted proteins | sample TroAtlMetagenome_2_FD_187447 | JGI IMG/M metagenome (GOLD analysis project Ga0209404, IMG submission 187447) | Marine eukaryotic phytoplankton communities from Atlantic Ocean - Tropical Atlantic ANT8 Metagenome (SPAdes) (version 2) | ecosystem: Environmental > Aquatic > Marine > Oceanic... | reverse complement strand
CGCATTTGATTTTAGTGAAGTGCATCCTAAAGATGAGATGGATGAGAATGGTAACGTATATGACTTTTATAGGGTAGATGATGATGAGTAAAGACTATAGCATAGGCATTTGGGATTGCACCTTCTATAAAATGGATGAAGATGGCAACACGTTAAACAATCCAGATGGAACTGTAAAACTTTTTAGAGCAGATGATGTTGACATGGGCTATTGGGCTGATGGCATGGATGAAGATGACTTAACTGAAATAGAGGAGGAGGAAGAAGATGGCAAAGTTGAATGAAAAAGAATTTGAAAAGTACAAACAAGAAACAAACGTACCATGTATTAAGGTATATAAAAGAGAAGTTGAAGAAGACGATGGTCGGACAACTTTTTTTGGTACAGAAAAACACTTGAAAGATTGGAAGCTAGAGGAAGCTGATTGGATAGCACAAGATTTATCGGTATGTAATGATAGTATTGAGCTTTTCGCTGAGTTCTCTATTGATGAAGAAGGTATAAGAGAGTTTTTGGATGAAATAAATGATGAAGTAGGACATTGGAGAAGCAAATGACTAAAAGATATAACTCAATGAGCATAAATAAGATACATGGCAAGACATATTGGCACAAATCCTTTGAGAGCATGGAAGAAGTAAAGGCTCACTGTAATAGATATGTTCGTAAACCATGTGATATAATAGTGTATGAATATGTCTTACATGAGCATCCTTCTCAGCCTATAAAGTTTGTAGAATTTTGGGAGGATTTCAAATGAACTGTTGGCACTGTAACACAGAACTAATCTGGGGAGGAGATCACGACTGCGAGGATAGTGTGGAGTGGCTCATAGTTAGCAACCTACATTGTCCTAACTGTCAGAGCCATGTTGATGTATACTTCCCTAGAGATGAGGAAGATGAGAAGGATTGGATAGATGAGTAAGGAAGACCCATCACACGTTGCACTAGCAAAGGCTCGTATATTAGCTGACCTACGTTACTTAGATGTATGGAAAGCTGACCTGATTAGAGATGTAATGTTGCTAGAAAAACCAACTGAATCACCACTATTTAATAAGAGAGGATTGTTTAGAGATGCCGAAGAAGGATTACCGAAAAGAGATACTAAAGATGAAGGAGATGTTTAAGGTCATGCCTTTAACTGTAGTATGCGTTGACCAAGCTGAAAAAAGTGCTTATATAAGACAAGCTAGGCAGATGCGTAATGTAAAGAACTTTGAGTTCATAACTAGGGAGGAAAATGATGAACGAAAGAAAAAGCTCAGTGCTAAGATCGAAGCTGAGACAAGAGCTAGGCTTAAAAGTATTAGACCAAAAGTTGAATAAACACTATGATGCTCAACTACCTAGCTTTATGCTGACCTATAATGGTACTATATATTTTGGTCACACAAAGGAAGAAGTAATAGATAAAGTAGAAAAAGAAATACTACGGTCATCAAGAGATGGGATGGGATGAGATAATGATAAAGAAAACAATGGGAGTGCAACCAATTAATCCTGTAGCTAGAGCTATGTTGCAAAAGCGAAAGAGTCCTATGGTCATTCCTAACAAAAAGAAACAGAAACCTAAGAAGATAAATAGAAGGGAGTTTGACAATGAAAGAGATCTATGATACCTTAAACGAATCAGTCTTACTTGATGAAGACTTTGATGAGTGGGCAGAAGAAGAAGATTTAATTAATGATATAGTAGATAGATTTAACAATATAATAAACCAAGAAAAGGAGAATTAATATGATAGGAATAGCAGAAGGATTTTTAGCAACAGTAATAGTAGCTTTCAGTATACACCATGCAGACTTTAATGAGATGGTAGCTGAAAGATATAAGCAAGGGCATTGGTGGAAGTTTAAGCCTGAGTTTGTAGAAGAAGAAAGAATAGCTATACCATTTAACTCAGAGCATGGAAGATATGTTCTATTTCAAATTGGAGAATAAGGAGATGAAAGACAATGAACCAGTTATATTCAACACTATTATTGGCTTACTATCGGTTGTATTCATGGTATATTTTTGGATGTTTATACTGTACTGAATACATAAAGAGAGTAGGTTTAACAATAAGCACACTATTTAATGTAGTTCTAGGAGGAGAAATGCACCAAACTTTTTCCTCTAGGAACTGGGAGAGAAGACGCAACAAAAAAACTAACCTAGTCTGGATCATAGATTTCTTTTTCGGTGACGGACATTGCATGGAGTCTTGGGTAAAATGGCAAACAAAGATACTAAAAAAGTAAAGACCCTTAGTGATATGATTGACTATTACTTTCGTAGTCCACAGTACCGATCTTTAAGAGGTAGAACTCAGATGGACTACGAGTATTGTCTGAACAATGCTTTAGCTACTAAGATAAGTGAAAGCAAAACACTAGGTAGCTTAAAGTTAGACAGACTAGGTAAAGCTGATTGTAAACTAGCTTATCAAGAGTGGCTAACCAGAGGTGTCAGGACAGCTAATATAACTGCTACAACCCTGTCAGTTGTACTGAATATGGCAGAGCAAATGGAACTACTTATGATTAACCCTATGAAAGCAGTAAAACGCATGACACAGAAACCACGACAAGTTATGTGGACACCTGACCAAGTTAGGACATTCTTAGATACGGCATACTCTGACTTTAAGTGGAGGAGTGTAGGTCTGCTTGTGCATATGGCATATGAGTTTGCCCAAAGAGTAGGAGATATGCGTCTGCTTAAATGGAATAACATTAACTTTGAAGCTAGGCGATTAGACCTTACACAATCTAAGAAAAGAGCCGAGGTTCACCTTCCTATAGAGGATAATCTATACAAAATGCTTGAGCAACAACAGGAGGACTTTGGCTTCCAAGAATATGTTGTTCCTCATGTAAGACCGATTAACGGTGCGTACAGACCCTATACTAATATTGAAGTCTCACCCATTGTAAATGAGGTAAAGGCTGTCTGTGGCTTACCTAGTGAGTTACAGGCTATGGACATGCGTAGGACAGCAATTACAGAGATGGTGGAAGCAGGAGTAGACAGCACTCAGATTATGGCTGTAAGTGGACACACAAATCCTAACTCTATGAAGCCTTACTTGAAGCATACCTTTGCATCAGCTAATAATGCCCTGTCCAGACGAGGAGAATATAAGCATGTCTAACCAGAGGATTAAACAGCTTATAGATGGACTGCACCTAGATTTTAGTCAGAGTTTAACTCTTAACTGCCCTATCTGTGGTGGGTACAAGAAGTTCAGTGTGACTAACCTAGATGGAACAATAGTGTATAACTGCTACAGGAATAGCTGTGGCACTAAAGGAGCAGTGAAGACTACTATGACAAGTGAGCAAGTACAAAAGAAGATGAGACTAGCCCACGAAGCTAAAAAGAGAAGCCTAGACTTTGCATTGCCTGAGTACATAACAGTAGATATTCTTAACACATCCATGAAAAGATTTATCAATAGGTGGGGTCTACAGAATGTGCCTTTGTATTATGACGTTAAGGATAAACGAGCCGTATTCCCTATCTTTGAAAACAACAAGATGGTAGGAGCTATAGGTAGGTCTTTAAGTAATACCTTTCCGAAATGGCTACGCTACGACAAGGAAGCTAACTACTATTCATATTTACTAGGTAGCGGATCATCTGTAGCTGTAGTAGTTGAAGACGTTATCTCAGCTACGGTACTAGCTCAAGAGATACCTCAAGTTACAGGTGTAGCGATTTTGGGTACGTCATTAAACGACAAGCACAGGGAGTACTTGACTAAGTTTAAAAAGATAGTGATAGCTTTAGATCCAGATGCAGCAACTAAAACAATAGGTTACACTAAAGAGTTAAAGTCTTTTTGTGGAGATAAGACATCAGTTTTAGCTTACAGATTAGAAGACGATATTAAATACAGGCGAGAAAACGACATCAATAATATAAAGGAGATAACTTATGAAAAATTGTAATGTTTGTGGAGAAGATTTACTTAAAGATGTAAATTGGACACACTCCAGACAAAATAAAAAAGATTATATTTGTAAGTATTGTCACAGTGATAGAGGTCTTAAAGACAGGATGTGGGTAAACAGTGTTTACATACCTACAAGCCATCCTGATTGGAAAGCAGGAAGGTATCCTGATTGGGCAGCCGCAGCTTTTTCTAAGCTGAATATGTACAATGCAAAAGCTAAAGGTGATGTATATGTGATTACAAACCCTGCTTGGGAAAATTGGTACAAAATAGGTAAAGCAGTTGATGCTAAAGACAGGGTAGCACAATTAAATACGTCTTCCCCTTTTAGAGACTACAATCTATTAAAAGTATTTACTACTGAGGATAGAAATAGAGCAGAAATACTAGCCCATAGAGCCGCAGAAAAAATATGTGTTGAAAAAAGATACGAATGGTTCTATACTGAAAACGTAAATGAATTAATAGAGGGAATCACACCATGATGGAATTAGCACTAATTCGTAGTTTAATGAACAAGGACTTCTATGAAGACCACAAGGGTATACGTTGCCCAGATAAGCTGTTCACTAAAGATATACGGAAGATTAAGCAGACAGTAGACTACGCAATGGAGAACTTTGAGAAAGACTTAACTGTATCGGAGTTGCAAGGTTTGTTTATGACTAGCAACAGTACAATGACTACAGCTACTAAAGAATCATATGACCAACTATTCAGTAAACTAGAACAGGAGAAGCCTATGTGTCAGGATATATCTAAGCAAGTATTTTCTAAATTGTTTCAACAGATGGTAGGCGAGGAAATAGCCAACTTAGGTTTTGACTACGTTAACGGTGACAAGAGTACACTAGAACCATTACGAGTATTACTAAACGACTACCACGATAACTTTTTACCTAACCTAAATGTTGAGTGGGAAGATATGAGCATAGACACACTACTTAAAGCTAACGCTATACAGAGCCAGTGGAAGTTTAACATACCTAGTTTGCAGAGAAAGGTGGAGGGTATTAGTGGAGGACATTTAGTTCTAATAGGAGCAAGACCTAACACAGGTAAGACTAGCTTTCACGCATCTTTAATAGCATCTAAGGGTGGATTTGCAGAGCAAGGAGCTAAGTGTATTATCTTATGTAATGAAGAAGCATATGATAGGGTTGGAGCTAGGTATCTTTCAGCCGCTACAAATATGAGTATGGATGAGGTGCGTCAAAATGTCTCATTAGCTTCAGCTAGGTATCAGCCAGTTAAAGACAATGTATACGTTAAGGATACAACAGGAAAAGATATGGCTTGGGTTGAGGCAGTAGTTAAAGCTACTACACCTGACGTAGTAGTGTTAGATATGGGAGATAAGTTTGCTAACAGAACAGGAGAACGATCTGACATATACTTAAAAGAATCAGCTATACACGCTAGGAACATAGCTAAACAATATAACTGTGCAATTCTGTGGATGTCACAACTATCAGCAGAAGCTGAAGGTAAAATTATGGTAGATCAATCTATGCTTGAAGGTAGTAAGACAGGCAAGGCATCTGAGTCAGACTTGATGCTACTCATCAGCAAGAACCCTACCATAGAAGGAATAGATGAAGATACAGAAAGGCACATAGTTATAGCTAAGAATAAACTTAAAGGTGGATGGCACGGTGTTGTCACTGTTCAGCTAGATGCAGAAAGAGCTAGGTTTACAGCATGAAGCTAATACTTGACGTAGAGAACACAACGACAAAGCGAGATGGCAAGAATCACCTTGACCCTTTTGAACCGTCTAATACACTTACTCAAGTGGGTGTTCTTAATGCACAGGGTAGCAAACCTCATGTGTTTACTTATGACCACACTGAGAAGCAAGACACTGATGGTTCGCAAAGGAAACAACTACAGGCTGTACTAGATAAAACGACACTCCTGATAGGACACAACTTACAGCACGACTTACAGTGGTTGTGGGCATGTGGGTTTAAGTATGATGGCACAGTGTACGATACCATGTTAGCTGATTACCTCTTACAACGAGGACAAAAGAACTCTGTGTCTCTTGAGGCTTGTGCTGATAGGTATGAACTAGGCTACCAGAAGCAAGACACTCTAAAGAAATACTTTGCTGACGGATATAACACTAATGAGATACCATTGGCTGAGTTATCAGGTTACTTAGAGCAAGACCTGTATGTAACTAAATGTCTGTACCATAGGTTAGAGAAAGAGTATGAAGCTCCAGAGGCACAGTCTCTACTTGGAGTTAGGGATATAAACAATGACGTTTGTAAGACCCTTACTAAGATGTACATGAGTGGCTTTAAGATAGACAAAGATGCCCTAGCTGAAGTGAGAAAGCAGTTCGAGACAGAACTAGCAGAGATAGAACAGAGATTAAACACTACAGTAAAAACTATTATGGGTGACACTCCTATCAACCTTAACTCACCAGAACAGGTTAGCCAAGTAATATACTCTAGGAAGGTACGGAACAAAAAAGAATGGGCTGTGTTGTTTGATTATGTAAACACTAAGGATGAGTTTCTATCAGCATACAAGTCTAATAGTGACAGGATGATGCGAACTAAGGCACACACATGTTTAAAGTGTAATGGCACTGGCAAGGTGCGTAAGACTAGAAAGGATGGGAAGCCTTTTGCCAAGCCTACTAAGTGTGACGCATGTGAAGCTAAAGGATACCTGTACACTGAAACTAGCACTATGGCAGGGTTAGGCTTTGCACCTCCATCTAAGGATTGGGTGAGTGCCAATGGTTTTACTACCAGTAAAGGCAACTTAGAAACGCTTATGTCAGCCGCTAAGAGTAAGAACATGGACACAGCATATAACTTTCTGTCTGACTTAAAGCGTCAGAGTGCTATCTCTAGTTACTTATCTAGCTTTGTTGAAGGCATACACAATTTCACTAAGCCTGATGGGTTGCTCCATGTAGGTTTAACTCAGCACGTTACAGCTACAGGCAGGTTCTCAGGGCGAAACCCTAACATGCAGAATATGCCTAGAGGAGGTACTTTCCCTGTTAAGCGAGTATTTGTATCCAGATGGAACGGAGGTAAGATTATAGAGGCTGACTTTGCACAGCTAGAGTTTAGAGTTGCCGCTTTGTTATCTCAAGACCAGACAGCTATGAAAGAAGTTGAAACAGGGTTTGATGTTCATAGCTATACAGCTAAAGTTATATCTGATGCAGGTCAACCGACATCACGACAAGAAGCTAAAGCTCATACCTTTGCACCGTTATACGGAGCTACAGGGTATGGCAGGAGTAAAGCAGAGGCTGAGTACTACACTCACTTTACATCTAAGTATAAGGGGATAGCTAAGTGGCACAAGAAGCTAGGCAATGAAGCTATTAACTTAGGCAAAATAACTACACCTTCAGGAAGACAATATGCGTTTCCTGATGTAGAGAGAAGGACTAATGGCAACCCTTCTCATTTCACTATGATTAAGAACTACCCTGTACAAGGCTTTGCTACAGGAGATATAGTTCCTATCGTACTCCTAGAGATAGAGAAGCGTTTAGATATAGACGGATTAAATAGTCTACTAGTAAACACAGTTCACGATTCTGTGGTGATAGATGTCCATCCATCTGAGGAGAAAGCAGTCTTGGGGATAATCCAAGAAATAAATGACAAGTTGTCTGACATAATTGAAACGTACTACGATATAGATATTAACGTACCAATGTTACTAGAAGCTAAAATAGGTAATAATTGGCTTGACACTGTTGATATTTAGTGTATAATGCGAATCACTAACTTACTTAAAAAAGGAGTAAAAACTATATGGAAAATAATTTAAGTGTAATTGAAAGTAACCCTTCAGCATTAGCTGATATTATGGGAGTGTCACAATCAAGTGGTACTTCAAGGTCAGCCTTGGCTGAAGTTAAACAAATACATCAGCCTATTATGGGTACTAAGAATGTAGACGGTGAGGACATGGAGGTTGCAGTTATTAAAGCATCTTCTTACTCTGTGACCTTTCCTGACGGTAGTATGTACTACAGTCCTACAGTTACCATCAGACCTTTTATGCAAAGGTTTCAGTTCCAAAGATGGGATGGAAACTATAAAAGTGATGAAGGTAAGGAAGGACGCATGTTGAAAACTGTGTTGGCGAAATCGCTTAACCAAGACTTAAAGGATAACTACGGTGGATATAACTGTGGTAGACCTTCAGGCTACGTTGAGGATTTCAAGGCTCTCCCCCAAAAAACACAGGAACTCATGCGTCAGACCAAGCGAGTCAAAGTGATGTTTGGCTTGTGTACACTCGACAAACCAATGGACGAAAACGGTGAGCCTGTTGATGTAAAAGAGTTCCCTTTCTTTATGAATGTAAAAAACAGAGAAAGTTACAAAAACATGGATGCTATTTACAATACTATTCAAAAGAAGAATAGATTACCAATACATTATGAAATATTGTTATCTGGTGAAGTAAAGAGTATTCCTACAGGAGCTACCTATGGTGTTATCCAAGCTAAATTGGGTAAGTCTGTTGAAGTTACTCTTGACGATCAGGAGGTCTTGAATAACTTTGTTGAGTGGGTGGAAGCTACTAACTCTATGGTTCTTAACTACTGGGCAGAAAACAATAAGGAGGTTCTCTCCCAAGAAGACTCCGATATTGTAGGCTCAATAGTTGAAATTGACGAGGAGTAAGTAGCATGAACCATCCTGCAGAACTGGCGATACATTCTTTCTTAGAGCAAGCAGTTAAAGGTAAGGCTGAAGTGGATCAATCTATCCTTGATAAAATAGCTGATGACGTTAAGAAAGCAGTGGATCGGCAGTTCTCAGGAGGTTCGCCTAGAGATAAGTTTAGACTTCGTATGTCGAATATAGGAAGAAAGAAATGTCAACTTTGGTTTGATAAGAATGACCCAGACGGCAAAGAGCCTCTACCTTCGCACTTCCTAATAAACATGCTACTAGGTGATATAGTTGAGGCTGTCTTTAAGGGTGTGATGAGAGCAGCTAAAGTAGACTTTGAAGATAGTGGACAAGTTGTATTAAAAACTAAACACGCTGACATAAAAGGTGAATACGACATGGTGTTAGATGGTAAAGTTGACGATATAAAGTCTGCTTCTTCTTGGTCTTACGAAAATAAGTTTAAAGACTTTAGTACACTAAAAGCAGGAGATAGCTTTGGCTATGTAGCCCAACTAACAGGATACGCTAAAGCGTCAGACAATGACGTTGGTGGTTGGTGGGTAATAAACAAGAACACAGGAAACTTTAAGTATGTAGAAGCTGAGAACCTAAACGTAGATGAAGAGATAAATAAAATAGAAGACACTATAGAGTATCTTGAGAAAGACGAACCTTTTAAGAGATGCTATGAAGATGAAGATGAGACTTACTACGGCAAGCCTAGTGGTAATAGGAAGCTAGGAATAGAGTGTAGCTTCTGTGCCTATAAAGAGAAGTGTTGGGATAACATACAAGCCCTGCCTTCTAAAGTCTCTAAGTCTAGATTTCCACCAACGGTTTACTACACGCAGTTAAAAGATGCGTAAGCATAATAAGTTTAGATACAGGAGTGGTCTGGAAAAAGAGATTGCCGCTTTCCTGAAGTCGTGCCAGAAAGAACTAAGGTATGAACTTCTGAAGATAGAGTGGGAAGATCTTAGGTACAGGCATTACACTCCTGATTTTATTTTAGACAACGGAATAATAATTGAGACAAAGGGTATGTTTGATTCAGAAGATAGACGGAAGCATCTCTGCATTAAGAAGCAGTACCCTAAGTTAGATATACGTTTTGTCTTTAGTAATGCTAACGCTAAACTATACAAGAAAGCTAAAAGTAGATACTCAGATTGGTGTGAAAAGAATGGTTTTTTGTATGCACATAGAATTATTCCACAAAAATGGTTGACTGAAAGAAAAAAGCGAGTACAACTGGGGGTTCTTCCCTTCAAAAAGAAAAGGGCAATATAATGGAGATAGATAAAAACGAATACGTTATACTCTTTACTCCTACAGAAGATGAAGAAGACGGAGAATTTTCAGGACATGTAGGCATAAGAGTACTATACAACTCTGACAACGATTGGGATGAGCGAACAAGATACCTGATGCTAGAGATGCTAACATTAGTTACAGCTACTGTACCATTACTAGAGACAGAAGATGAGTTCTTAATGAAGGTTAGAGACAAAAGGACGCAGTTACTTGAAGATGGGTCGTTAGCTCCTATATATGATGACACAGGTGCAGAGGTAAAAGACACACCGTTAATAACAGGAATAAAAGATAACGTAATACATGTAGATTGGAAGAAGAAAAATGGACGAGACTGATGATATGGTTAATAGCCCTCCACATTACAATAAAGCTAACGTAGAATGTATTGATGCTATTCATGCCGCTACGGATGAAGGGTACGAATACTATTTACAAGGTAACATCTTGAAATATGTTTGGCGATACCGATATAAAGGTGGTGTTGAGGACTTGAAGAAGGCACAGTGGTATTTAGATAGATTAATAACAGAAAAGGAGAATAAATGAACATGCACTATAAATCACGAGAAGACAGCTTACAAGAATTTCACTCAGCATTTGGGCATCCTGTAGATGAAGTGATGAC
>Ga0209404_10002788_pt1 | contig 10571 bp, 12 predicted proteins | sample TroAtlMetagenome_2_FD_187447 | JGI IMG/M metagenome (GOLD analysis project Ga0209404, IMG submission 187447) | Marine eukaryotic phytoplankton communities from Atlantic Ocean - Tropical Atlantic ANT8 Metagenome (SPAdes) (version 2) | ecosystem: Environmental > Aquatic > Marine > Oceanic... | reverse complement strand
AGTGTAAGCCTAGCAAAATCCAACCTATCAGACAATATCAAAGAAAGTATAAAATACGAATTTGAAGAATTAATTCGTTTACTCGACTTTAGAAGAGTAGGATACGAATTATTTAGAAAATGGTACGTTGACGGAAGATTATACTTTCATGTTATTATTGACGAAAGAAACCCTAAACGTGGTATACTAGAACTGCGGCCGATTGATCCTCTTAAAATAAAGAAAGTTAGACAGCCTAAAATTGAAATGAGTTCTCAGGGTGAAGCACACCTTGATACATCAGGATTTCAAGAATATTATATGTTTAATGAGAGAGGAATTTCACAAGCTTCAGGTGGTACAACAATTCAAATTTCAGGTGATTCCATTTCATATTGTCATTCAGGTGTATTAGATCCTGACAGAAAACAAGTTTTAAGCAATCTACACAAAGCAATCAAACCACTCAATCAATTACGAATGTTAGAAGATGCGGTGGTCATTTATCGTATCTCACGTGCTCCTGAACGTAGAATTTTCTACATTGATGTAGGTAATCTACCCAAGATCAAAGCTGAACAGTATCTACGTGACATTATGAACAAATACAAGAACAAACTTGTATACGATTCTAATTCAGGCGAAATCAAAGATGAACGTAAGCACATGAGTATGTTAGAGGATTACTGGCTTCCACGAAGAGAAGGTGGTAGAGGTACAGAAATTACAACATTGCCGGGAGGGGAGAACCTTGGTGAGTTGGCTGATGTTGATTACTTCAAAACAAAACTATACAAAGCACTTAATGTTCCCCCTTCACGGTTAGAACAAGATTCAGGTTTTATACTAGGAAGAGCAGAAGAGATTTCAAGAGATGAAGTAAAATTTACTCGTTTTATTGAACGATTACGTGCAAGATTCAATATTTTATTCAATGATCTCATAGAGAAACAGTTATTACTTAAAGGTATCATTTCATCTGCAGATTGGAACATTGTAAAAACTCAAATTGTTTACGAGTGGCAATCTGATTCACATTTTGCTGAATTACAAAATGCACAAATGATGAGAGAACGATTAGGAATACTAGTAAATGATATGGGTTATAGAGATGAGGTTGTTGGTAAGTTCTTTTCACAAGAATATGTCAATAAACAAATTCTTAAATTGACTCAAGAAGAAATTGATCAAATAAAAGATCAAATTGAAGCTGAAAAAGCTGATGCCGGTGGTGGAGAACCAGAAGATCAACAATGGGAATTTGATCCATCTGCAAATAAACCAGATTTAAAAATTATATCTGGGTAAAATTTATAAATAGTATAAATATAATAGAGGAATTTATGTCTGATGAAACTACAATTGGTGATATCGTAGCATTATCCGTTAAAGATGATGCGGCAGGAGTAAAATCGGCAATAGGCGATGTACTTCAACAAAAAGTGATGGTATCATTAGAAGGAAAGAAAAAAGATTTCGCAAGCACTTTTTTAAACAAAACGGATACAGACTCGAAAGAGCCGGAAAGTTCAGAGGAAATAGAAGATGGCAGCTGAAACACAAGTACTAGTAAATAACGAAAAAAAATACATTGCAAAATTCTTTTCTGATGCGTCAGAATCAGATGTGAAGAAAGTAGACCTTTCTACACTTGCATGGGCAAAACATACACTTACTTTGTCTGGAGCAGCAACAGAAAACTTCAAAATAGGTGAATGTATTTCAACTGCCGCTAACCACTCAGCAGTTGCAGACGGATCAGAATTTTTCATTGTTACAGGATTTACAGCAGGAGCAACCACAGTTGAAGTTGTAGGATGGGATTTTACAAACAAAAAAGCCATCGCAATTTCAGATGCTTGTTCAAATGGAGATAAGATTGTAGGAAGTGTGTCAGGAGTACACACAGAAACAGTAGCAAATAGTGGTAACTTAACAGAACACGATTACAATGTTTTGGTTACTAAGCTAATGTGGACAACAAGTGGTTTACAAGTAGGAATTGAATGGGATGGATCTACTGCAGAAAAATATATAGCAGAATTAGCAGGTAATGGAAGTTGGTCTATGCCTGGAATGGAATGGCCGGGAATTGGGATAAACGCAACAGGCGATTCTGGTAATGTTTTAGGAGACATACAATTCTCTACAGCAGGACATGGTGGAACAGATTCATATACAGTCATAATGGAATTAAAGAAACAGGCGCCAGGATATGATGTTCCAAACTACGAAGAAAATGCAAGATTGGGATTCCCAGTTGATTTTAAATTAGGTAATTTCACATAATAGGAGAGATATGAAGTTAATTTGCGAACAATTAGATAATGTAGAATTTATATGTGAAGATACCAAAAAAGGAAAGAATTATTTTATCGAAGGTGTTTTTATGCAAGCCAATGTGAAAAATCGCAATGGTAGATTATATCCTAAAGCTATTTTACAAAAAGAAGCTAAGAGATATGAACAAAATTACATAAAACAATCTAGAGCTTTTGGAGAATTAGGACATCCAGAAGGACCTACAGTTAATCTAGAAAGAGTTTCCCATTTAATTCAATCACTTGATGAAGATGGAGACAATTTTGTAGGTCGAGCAAAGATTATGGATACGCCTTATGGTAAAATTGTAAAGAACCTTATCGATGAGGGTGCCCGATTGGGTGTCTCATCCAGAGGAATGGGCTCCTTAAAGCCTATAGGTCAGAATTGTAGTCATGTACAAGATGATTTCTATCTTGCAACAGCTGCAGATATTGTGGCCGATCCTTCCGCTCCAGCGGCATTTGTCAATGGTATTATGGAAGGAAAAGAGTGGATATGGGATAATGGTATTCTAGATGAACGCCACGTAGCCCGCATCGAAAAACAAATAAAAATAACTAGTCAAAAGCAATTAGATGAAGTTCAGATAAAAGCCTTTGATCAGTTTATGTCAAGTTTATAAGTTTACTAAATAATAACAACAGTAAACACCTAAATTAACGGATATAGGAGATTTAAATGTCTGAAGAAATTTTGGAAGGACAAGAGTCTGAAGAACAGAGTGTTGAGGAAACCGAAGAGTCTTCAGATGTTCAAATTCAAGCAGAAGCCAAAACTAAAGCTTCTGTGACAAAAGAAGAAGAAGATTCTGAAGAAGAAGATGAAGAGGAAGTAGAAGAAAGTAAAGCTTCCGTTAAAAAAGAAGAAGAGGAAGAAGGAGAAGAAGAGGATGAAGAGGAAGAAGAGCCCGCTGCAGAATCTATTCAAATTCCTAAGACTAAAAATCAAATGTTGAAAAACATTTATGATGAAGTCAATAAAATGTTAAAATCGGATCTTTCAACTAAATACGAATCCATCTTAAGTGCTACTAAAACAGTAGTAAAAGAGGAAGAAGTTAAAGAAGAAGCTGAAACAACAAAAATTCAAGCTGTTACACCTCAAGAAATAGCCACACCTAACGTTGAAGATGATGTAGAAGCGTTAGTTGCTGGAGAAGAGGGACTTTCAGAAGAATTTAAAAAGAAAGCATCTACAATTTTTGAAGCTGCAGTTCATGCAAAAGTCGTTGAAGAAGTTAATGTACGTATGGAAGAGCAACAAAAAGAAATGGAAGCTGGTAAAGAAGAATTCCAGAAAGAACTTACTGAAAAAGTTGATGGATATCTCACTTATGTTGTTGAAGAGTGGATGAAAGAAAATGAATTAGCAATCGAAAGAGGAATTCGTTCCGAATTGGTTGAAGATTTCATGTCCGGACTTAAAACTCTGTTTACAGAACATTATATTGATCTTCCTGAAGAGAAAGTTGACATGGTTGACGACTTATTCACAAAAGTTGAAGAACTTGAAGGCTCTCTAGATGAAGAGATCAATCGTGGAGTAGAACTCCAAAAAGAATTGGCCCAGTTCAAAAAAGAAGATGCATTAAAAGAGGCAACTAAAGATTTAGCCGATACTGATTCGGAAAAAATCGCAAAGTTGGCTGAAGGTATTGAATTTGAGAACACGGAGCAATACATTGAAAAGTTAAGCGTCCTCAAGGAAAGTTATTTTCCTAAGTCAGAAGCAGTGACCTCAGAAATTACTGAAACTGATGAAAACATTGAGGTATCTGCAGAAGAATCTACAGAGAAGCTTGATGAATCTATGCAACATTATACATCAGCGATTCGTCGCTATAATTCTTAATAAACCTATAGGAGAAAAAAATGTACCTAGCTGAAGACCTTCAGAAAAAATGGGGTCCGGTCCTAGAGCATGATGACCTTCCTAAAATTAAAGACAACTATCGTAAGGCTGTCACTGCTGTTCTCTTGGAAAACCAAGAATCAGCAATGAAAGAAGAAGCCGGAAATGGTGGGACTTTGTTTGAGGCAGCTCATGCTAACAAGACTGGCGGTAATATTGATACCGTTGATCCTGTTTTAATTTCTTTGGTTCGTAGAGCTATGCCTAATCTCATCGCCTATGATGTTTGTGGAGTTCAACCAATGACTGGTCCTACCGGACTGATCTTTGCTATGAAGTCACACGTTACATCTCAGGCTGGTGTTGAAGCAGCAGACTCTGGCGAAGCCGACACTAGCTTAAGTGGTAAAGGAACACATTCCGCTAATAGCAACCCAGCACATGCCAGTATGACTACTGGTACTGGTCAAACCACAGCAGAACAAGAAGCTGATGTTACTATTACTGAAATGGCATTTGCCATCGACAAAGTGACAGTAACTGCACAGTCAAGAGCTCTGAAAGCCGAGTATACAACTGAACTCGCTCAAGACCTCAAGGCCGTTCATGGTTTGGATGCAGAAACGGAATTGTCAAACATTCTGTCAAGTGAAATCTTGGCTGAGATTAACCGCGAAGTTATGAGAACTATCTACACCAACGCAAAAACTGGTGCAGCTCATAACACCACAACCGCAGGAACTTTCGATCTTGACACAGACTCTAACGGTCGTTGGTCAGTTGAGAAGTTCAAAGGCTTGATGTTCCAGATTGAACGTGAAGCAAACGCAATTGCTAAAGATACTCGCCGAGGAAAAGGTAATGTTCTCATTACATCCTCAGATGTAGCATCAGCATTGGCAATGGCTGGTCAACTTTCCGGAGCACCTTCTGGAAACGCATTTGATCCAGACGATACAGGTTCAACTATGGTTGGAACTCTGAATGGTCGTTTCAAAGTTTATGTTGATCCATATGCACCATCCGCTGCAACTAACTATTTCACAGTTGGTTACAAAGGTTCATCCGCATATGACGCAGGACTGTTCTACTGTCCTTACGTTCCGTTGCAGATGGTTCGTGCAGTTGGTGAGAATTCATTCCAGCCTAAGATTGGTTTCAAGACACGTTATGGTCTCGTTTCTAATCCTTTCGCGAATGACACAGGTTCCGCCAATAACGGCGCAGGATCCGGTGCACTCACAGCTAACGCTAACCGCTACTATCGCCACGTTATCGTTGCAAACCTCATGTAATTCCGATTACACGGGAATAAAGAAGGGTGGGCTTTTTAGTCCACCCTTTTTTTGTGCTTACTAAATAGTAGTATATAATGGAGATAGTGAAATGTCAGAAGATGTCTTTGTACTAGGAAATGGTCCTAGTAGAAAAAATATAGATACATCAAAATTAGATGGAACAGTTATAGGATGTAATGCTTGTTATAGAGACTTTACTCCTGATGTAATTTGTGCTACTGATGCAGGGATAATGAGTGATATCATTGACTCTGGATATGATGGAAAGTGTTATTTTACACATAATTCTTGGAATTTACTTCCTGCAGAATCTTATGATGGTTTAAAATATGGACTAGATGGAAATGAGATTGAAACATACAGAAGATTCGATGCACAATATTTTGTATATATTTCTGGACTTGATAGTAATGTAGAAAATCCTCAAAACTATATTTTCTGGGTTTCTCCAAGTATGGAAGACAAGATAAAAAATATAGGTGAAGATATTTTAGGGTGGTCTACAGGAACTTCAGCATTACATATTGCATGTCGTGATTATACTTGTAATGATTATGAAAAAGTCTATCTATTAGGGTTTGATCATGATAACGAGTATTATGATAATATCTATACTGACACAGAACATTATTTCGGTAAAGATAGAAAAATGAGGGATGAATATTATAAATGGACTAAACAAATTATTAAAGTTGTTGAAGAACATCCTGCTTTACAATTTATTTGGGTCAATTATCAAGGAGATAATTTTCCGGAACTACCGAATTTATTTTCAAAAGATGAAAAGGAAATATGTCAGTTTTAACAGATCAACCTAAAAATATAAATCCTTTAGCAGATGTTCAATTTAAATTTGATGTTGGTGCCTTACCAAATACTTCATTTTTTATTCAAACAGTTAATTTACCCGGTATTGCACTAGAAGGTGCAGTCATGGCCACACCACAACTACAAAATTTTACTCGACATACTGGTGTTATAACTTATGAACCTCTTAATGTGACTTTTATGATTGATGAGTATTTGAAAAACTGGCAAGAAGTTTTTGAATGGATGGTAGGTGATGAAAATAAATATACAACTGCCGTATTAACTATTTTAAGTAGTGCTATGAATGCAACAATGGAATTTCATTTCAAAGATATTTTTCCTACCTCATTATCAGAAATATCATTTGATAGTACTACTACAGACCCAGTATATCAAGTAGCAACAGTATCATTTAATTATACAGAATATAATATTAAAAACCTATTAAACAACTAAGGTATATTGGTGTTTCTGGCGAACACACCTTATTATATCATAGATTTATTATTTGTCAAGAGGTATTATGAAAAGTGATTTTTTGAATTTATTATGGTTATTTAACTCCCCCAGAGAAACAAGAAATATAATCCGATTAGATTTACATGAAGCCGGTTTATTGTATAAGTATGCTTCACAACAATGGACAAAAATGCCCAAAGATGAAACGGGTAATGTTATATTAGAGATTGGTAGATATTGGGCAGGATCAACAGTTTTACTCGCAATGGCCACCCATGATACTAAAGTAAAAATAGTTTCGGTTGATATTGTTGAGGGGTGTCATGATCCTGATGCAGATGATTGGTTGAATAATTACGAAGAAAAAGAACGAATAGATATTAGGACAGATAATTCCCGAATGATGGAAAATTTTCCAATATCCTTATTGTTTGTAGATGGAGATCATTCATACGAAGGAGTGGCACAAGATTTCATACATCATTGGAATTATTTAAATGGTCCTTGTTTAGCACATGATTATACTGATCCAACTTGTAAAGGTGTAACAAAATGGATTGATGAATGGATCGAAAAAGGTTATGCCGAAATAATTGAACAGGTGGGCACAATGGTAGCACTCAAAAAATTAAAAGATTATGAAGTTTGAAGAAATACAAAAATTATGGTCAGGTGATTGTGAGATTGATGAAACAGAACTATCTCAAGAATCAGTAAAAATACCACAACTACATAACAAATATCTAATTCTCTTTCATGATGAGAGATTAAGACTCCGTACTATGAAATTTGAACATAGTAAGATTTTAAAAGTTAAAAGGGAGTATTTTTCAGGAAGAATGGAGCCCGCAGAATTAGAGGCGTATGATTGGGAGCCGTTTCAATATAAATTGCTCAAAGCAGATGTACAAGAATACATAGATGCAGATGATGATATAATAGAAGGTAAGAAAAAAATATCACTACAAGAAGAAAAAGTAGAATATCTTGAATCGGTGGTAAAAAGTTTATCAACTAGGGGTTATTTAATTAAAAATGCAATCGATTGGAAACGATTCACAGAAGGCAACTGATACAATTGAGATATCCAAAAAGGATGAAGTATATCTTAAAGTTACTTGTGAACCGGGTGTAGCTCAAGAAATTTGTGATTATTTCACATTTACTGTTCCAGGTCATACATTTATGCCGGCATATCGTATGAAAATATGGGATGGTAAGATTAGACTATTCAATATTCATAATAGATTACTGTATAGTGGTTTACTTGAATACGTGTTTATATTTGCCGAAAAGAGAAATTATCAAGTAATTCCGGATGGTGATTGGTGGAGGCCACGAAAGATAGAAAAAAATGAAAAATTTCTTTCAGACTTAAACTTACCATTTGAACCAAGAGACTATCAACTTGAGGGATTTCATCATGCCTTATCATACAAGAAAAGTTTATTAGTATCTCCTACCGCAAGTGGTAAATCTTTAATCATATATTTGATAGTTCGAGCACTTAACGTTAAGACTTTAATAATAGTTCCTACCACTTCCTTAGTTTCTCAATTATATGCAGACTTTCAAGAATATGGATGGGATTCTACCAAATATTGTCATCAAGTTTATGCCGGACAAGATAAAGTTTCAGATAAACTGGTAGTTATTTCTACATGGCAATCTATTTACAAACTTCAAAAGAAAATATTCGAACCATATAAATTGGTGATTGGTGATGAGGCACATGGATTTAAATCAAAATCACTTACCTCTATCATGACAAAATGTGTGAACGCAGAATACAGAATTGGTACTACAGGAACATTGGATGGCACACAAACTCACAAATTAGTACTTGAAGGTCTATTTGGCAAGGTTTATAAAGTTACAACAACTAAAAAATTGATTGATCGAAAACAATTAGCCCCATTCCGTATAGATATTGTAGTATTAAAATATTCAGAAGAATTATGTCAACAGTTTACAAAAATTAAATATGCAGATGAACTAGAATTTATAGTTGGACACGAAAAAAGAAATAAATATATAAGAAACTTAGTATTATCACTTGAAGGAAATACTTTGCTACTCTTTAGATTAGTGAAAAAACATGGACGTATTTTATACGATATGATCAAGGAGAAAATAGATGACAATAGGAAAACTTTTTTCGTATTTGGAGGAACTGAAACAGAAACCAGAGAACAAATACGAGCAATTGCAGAAACAGAACGAGACGCCATCATCGTGGCAAGTTATGGGGTATTCAGTACCGGCATCAACATTAGGAATCTTCATAACATTATTTTCGCTTCTCCTTCTAAATCTCGCATCAGAAATCTTCAATCGATAGGTCGAGGATTAAGATTATCAGACAATAATCAAGAAACGGTATTGTATGATATTGCGGATGATTTGAGATGGAAGAACAGAAAGAACTATGCTTATCGACATCATGAAGATAGAATGAAAATATATGATGAAGAGAAATTTCCCTATAAAATTTATAATATTACTCTCAAGGCATAAATGGCAGAATTAGATAAAGAAGACTTAAAAGTAATTCGGCTAGATAATGGAGAAATAATTTTTTCAAAAGTATTAGTGACCGATAAAAGTAAAGATAATGGTTATTTGGAATTACATTGGCCAATGAAAGTTTTAATAAACCGCAATGATGAAACAGGTCAAACACAGTTAGCATTACTTAAATGGTTACCTTTTACAGATACCACATTTGTACCTTTGGCTGCAAGATGTATTATGACTGTTTCAAATTTAGGAGAACAATATCTAGATTTTTATGTAAATTCTGTAAAAGAAGACAATAATCTTACTCAACAAGAAGAATTAAGTAAAATGTCAAATATTTTAGCCGATTTTGAACCAGACGGATTCATGAATTAGATAGGTTGACAATAGTGGTTTTTATGATATAATAGATATTATGTCAACAGTTTATAGAAATTAAATATGGCCAAAAGAAAATCAAAAGTAAATAAAGCTCATTATGTAGACAATGCCAAATTTTTAGAGGCAATGATCGAATATAAGCGAGAATATAACGAAGCTAAGAAAAACAATGACGAGCTTCCAATGATTACCGAATATTTAGGATCAGTATTTCTAAAAATCGCTCAAAGGTTATCATTCAGACCGAATTTCATAAATTATGCATTTAAAAATGACATGATTTCTGATGGGATAGAAAACTGCCTACATTATATCCACAATTTCAATCCAGATAAATCAAATAATCCATTTGCATATTTTACTCAAATAATATACTACGCTTTTATAAGAAGAATTCAAAAAGAAAAGAAACAGTTGTATATTAAATATAAGAGTATGCAAAACTATGAAGTTTCTCCTGAATATATGGATCAAGAAGCTGCTAATAATAATTTTATAACTCTTAGTGATTATGAAAACTCTGATTTTAAAGTAATGGTTGATGAGTTTGTAGATAATTTTGAAAAGAGTAGAAAAAAGAAAACAGTCAAAAAGACTGAATCTAAATTAGAACTTTTTATGAGTGCAGCATGAAAAAAATAGTTATTATAGTTCTAGTAATATTATTTGTTTTAGAGTTTGCACTAATTGCCGGAGAATGGAATGAGAAGCCGGTGATATGTGCAAGTGAAGAAGAAACATTTAAAACATTGAATCAAAAAGAAGAAAAGCTGCTCTTTATGGGTAATGGTTTTACTAAAGTTAGAACAAAAACGGGCCTTGCGCAAAAACCTGTGACTTTACCTTTTCATATCTATGGTAATTTAGAAACAGGAACATTCACAGTTGTAGAACATCATACTACATATAAAACATATTGTGTTATTGCGTATGGTATAAATTTTCAAG
>Ga0209404_10002787_pt1 | contig 10574 bp, 10 predicted proteins | sample TroAtlMetagenome_2_FD_187447 | JGI IMG/M metagenome (GOLD analysis project Ga0209404, IMG submission 187447) | Marine eukaryotic phytoplankton communities from Atlantic Ocean - Tropical Atlantic ANT8 Metagenome (SPAdes) (version 2) | ecosystem: Environmental > Aquatic > Marine > Oceanic... | reverse complement strand
GAACTTTGAGATTGACTTTGAGCATCCAGCCTTTGATAAGGATTTCCAGCATGCTCAGTTCCACCTTTCCACTCATAACTTCATCGAGCAGTTAAGCGAAGCGCGTACCTTTGGTTTTATGAAAGATATAGAAGCCCTGCGCAAGAACAATCTTGCTTTAGGTGGCAGTATGGACAATGCTATCGTCATTGATGAGGCAAGAGTGTTGAATGCTGAAGGCTTACGCTTCAACGATGAGTTCGTTCGTCATAAGATTTTAGATGCATTAGGCGACTTATATCTTATCGGTTATCCTATTTTGGGCCGTTTTAGTGCATACAAGTCAGGTCATGCACTCAATAACTTATTGGTTCGCGAAATACTATCTGACCAAAATAACTTTGAAATTGTAACATTTGATGACAATGTAACTTGTCCTATTGAATATTTGCCACTCTCTGGGCTAGTCGTTGAAGGATAAATACACGAATATACAGGATGTATCGCAACATTTACGCAATATTACATAGTTTACGAAATAAAAAATTCATAATTTTGAATATATTTAGTCGTTAAAACCGAATAAAATCGCTGAAAGTTAGGTAATACAAAAGCTAACAGCTATCAAAAAACGTACGATGATAATGTCAAATCAAAGACAATCTTCATCATACGTTTTTTTTTGTGCAAAATTTTTTGGATAACGAATTAATAGCGACTAATTTTTAATATGTTATTTACATAACTTTACAATGTAATCTGCAAATTTTTAGTCATTTATTAGCCGCAAAAGTGCTTTTTGCAGCTTTTTATCCGTGGTGACATGCTCAGCTGCCTGTGATATAGTCCGCTTTGTGTTTTGGCTAAGGGCCTGATGCACATTGGTTTTATTGGATTTTGAGACCGCTAGTTGTTCTGAAACTTTAGAATCATGAGCGGCAGTATGAGCTACCACGACGCTGATTTGCTTGAGTTGTTGAAATGTAATTGACTGCTCTGTTAACACTGATAAGTAAGCATTTTGTAAATAGCGAATGTGATTAGCCGCAGTTACTGAACCTACACTGAGTGTGAGTTGCTCATCGTTCAGACCGACAACCCAGCAGGTATTAAGAATCTCTTCTGGTAGACAATCTGCCAATAGTTTTTTTATCTCAGTGGTTGCTTGCGTAAAAACACGCATATTATCGCTCAAGCTTCGAGGTAGTGCGCTACCAGCAAATGCTTGATGATCGATAAGTTGGGCAAGTCGATTAGGCTGTTTTTTTGACATCGTGTTGCTCATTGCGAGATATAAGGTTAAAGCGGACAATCTACGAGGCGAATGACAAAACTAGTAATGATGCTAGTGTCGGGCGCTTAAGACTAGAGTGTTAGCTGCTATACCTAGGATTTTATCATGATTGTTTAATGGTTATATCCTTTAAATGAATTGATGCTTCGTTATGGATGACGAGCGCTCTTGTATTAACTATAGGTAGTAAATTTATGAAACAAGCTTTATTAATTTTGTCAGTACTAGGAATGGGCATAGCACAAACAAGTGGTGCTGCCGAAACGACCTTTCAATCAAATAATACCTTGACTCATACCATCACAAATATCACGGCTGCTTCGAACTACGGTTCTAGCCAGAATATTTATAGCACCAACAGTGGCGCTCGCGTTTATAGCAATGACGAAATCAGTCAAGCTATTGATAACCTAAGCGAGCACGCCAAGCAAAAAGAATATCAGTTAGCATCACTAACTAGCCGTTTAGCGTACGAGCGCGAACAGCAAATCCGCAGTAGTATCCCAGATAGCAATTCAGCGCCAGCTCGCGCTGCAGCGCGTGCAGCAAGAGCAGCGCACGCTAGAAGTACAGGCTACTGTGCCCGTTATGTGCGTAAAGCGCTACAGTCTGCCGGTTACGAGTTTACTCCAAACCCATCTGCTTATCAGTATGCGACGCGTGGCACGCTTGCTCAAGCAGGCTTTACCAAAATCAGTAATGACACACCGCATCAGGTGGGTGATGTGATCGTCTATGACCGTAGCTCAAGACGCCCGCACGGTCATATTCAAATATTTGACGGTAACGGCTGGGTCTCAGACTTCCGCCAAAAAGGTATCAGCCCATACAGCGGTGTCCATAGTTATACCACATGGCGCGACTCACAATACGTAGATGATGCCTCAGATCGTGGTATCTATCTTGCGATGGCTGACGAGTAACTGCTACTATATTTGTAGTCAATTATAATCTAGCTATCGTTAGTTCAGCAAAAAACCCAGTAATGATCTAAATGACATTGCTGGGTTTTTTATGCGGCATCTCATGCTACGCCTATGAGTTTTATCATCTTTTAGATCTGCTAAGTCATTACTCTTTATCCAGCTGCAGCTTTGACCAGTGCTGGCGCTGATGAAAATCGGCTGGCGTGGCGTGCTCAGTTGCAAAGTAAAGTGGCGTGCCTGCGAAGTTGAGAATGACGCATGGATGTATCAAGGCAGTCGAGTTAGAATTGAGTATGCGCGGCATAGAGTCAGGTAGCATATCTAATGCGATTGAGAATTGGCGCTGTTTCAATAACGAATCACTACTTGCTAGTGTTTTATTATGCCATTGAATATGGACGGGATGTTGACTGCCTTTTATCAATAAGGGTATGGGCGGCAGCGTAACAGGGGTACGGTAGTCCGTAAACTGATAGACAGCATATTGACCATTTGGACTGGCATTTATCTCCACATAACTTGCCGCGTTATTGGTTATAAAACACTCTAAGCAAGTCTGCTGCCATAGATAATCTGCAAAGCCGACTTTTTGTTTATTCCAAAGCGGCCATTGCAGCTGATCCACTAAGGTCATCGACGGCAGCTTAACCTCATAGCGGAGGCTTAAGCTGGTATCCATATCGCTACTTATTGTATTTAGCGTATCGCTGTCAGCATTCGCTGAGTCCATAATCGTAGCCGTTACTTTAACGATAATTTGCTGTAACTGGGAAACGGACACACCGATCTTTTGAGCATCACTCACTAAGCTATCGTTTGCAAGCTTAAGAATAAAAGTCTGACTCATATTATGGATTGCCTTATCGTAAATAGGTTAAATGCTGACAACTCGCTGAGCGGCCAAAAAATATAGCAAAAGTAGAAGAGTAAAAATGACAAAAGCCGCAAGTGTCATCAGCTGCGGCCTTTAAGATAAGTCTATAAAGAGTATTAAATCATCACTCTTTATGCATTACTGAGCATAACGGGCTAAGTTAGATAGCTTAGGATTGGCGTTTGGGTTTTGGCGTAATAACAGCGCCATACGGCCGATAGTGTGAATCACATTGGCATTCGCTGTAGTCGCAATCTCAGTGCTCACGATATCACGCTCATGCTTAGTGCCTGCTGGCAGCTTCACTTTAATCAGCTCGTGATCGCTCAATGCTCTATCAATCTCTTCACTAATGGCAGGGGTGATGCCTTTATTGCCGATCATAACGATAGGCTTGAGCTCGTGGCCAATACTTTTTAGGCGTTTAATGGTTTCATTATCAAGTTGCATAACATTCCTTATATCAATATAAATAAGTTTTAGTGTCTGTATCAACGACAGAGTACACCGGCGCAGTACAAACGATATCATCAAAAATTTAATGCGTATTATAAGCAATATGAGACTATCTTGCTTGAATTCATTAGGATTTTGGACGATTTTAGGTGAGGGAAATGTTAAACTAAGCGTCTTAACTTGGTTTTTGTAGCGCTTTTTTGTGATAGGTATAGGAGCAAGTATTTTGGCTACGCGTATTGAAAATAAAAAACTCTCAAAAAGTAGCCGTGCTTGGATGAAAGAGCATCTTGATGACCACTATGTCAAGCAAGCGCAAAAAGACGGCTATCGTGCGCGCGCCGCTTATAAACTGTTAGAGATCAATGACAAAACTCAGACTATCACTAAAGGGATGACCGTAGTCGATTTGGGCAGTGCGCCGGGGAGTTGGTCGCAAGTAGCGAGTAAGCTAGTAGGCGACACTGGCACCTTGATAGCTTCTGATATTTTACCGATGGATGCTTTGGCTGATGTCACTTTTATCCAAGGTGATTTTCGTGAGGCTGAGGCTTTTGACGCGATTATGGCGGAAGTGGGCGATAGCCAAGTCGATGTGGTGCTATCCGATATGGCCCCTAATACCGCGGGTAACAGCGCGGTCGATCAACCACGCATGATGTATCTGTGTGAGTTGGCAGTAGATTTTGCCTTAGCAACTTTGCCTAAAGGCGGCGCGCTGATTATGAAAGTCTTTCAAGGCGAAGGCACACAAGAGCTTAGGCAGCAAATGCAGCGCGACTTTAGTAAGGTTCGCAGTATCAAACCGGCTGCTTCTAGACCACGCTCCAAAGAGATGTTTTGGATAGCGATTCGATAGTTTTGAACAAGATTTAAGCGCTGCTAGTGTTGCTACAATAGTTAACTGAAAAGTGATATCTAGTGGTTGAATTGTACCGATTAAAACCATATATCGTGGTATATTAGCTTTGTTTTAAGCAATTATTAAAATGAAGTCGCCTTAGAGTAACGGGTTATTTATATTGGTTTTTATCTTTTAATCAAGGTGTTTAGTCACCATATACTATATATAGTCCACACAAAGACTGAAATAAATAATAGGTTAACGCTTTGAAGGCGTCACGTGTCGAGTTGACACACCAATAAGTAGGGATGGGAAAGCTTGTGAGCGACATGGTAAAAAATACCTTATTGTGGCTGGTGGTAATCGGCGTTCTAGTGCTAGTGTTTAGCGGCTTTGATCAATCATCAGAGCCTGATAACCTTAACTACTCTGAGTTTGTGACCGCAGTGTCAGAAAATCAAGTAGCTAGCGTTGAGATCGACGGTGAACAAATCACTGGTGAGAAGAAAAATGGCTCAACATTTGAGACCATTAGACCGGCTGTGGCTGATGAGCAGTTAATGCCAATGCTGCGTGAAAATCAGGTCGAAGTAGAAGGCACAGCACCAAAACGCCAAAGCATACTAATGCAGCTATTGATTGCTAGTTTCCCGATTCTATTGATTATCGGTCTCTTCTTATTCTTTATGCGTAATATGCAAGGCGGCGCTGGCGGTAAAGGCGGTGGCCCTATGAGCTTTGGTAAGTCAAAAGCCAAAATGCTGAGCGAAGATCAGATCAAGGTTAATTTTACTGATGTTGCAGGCTGCGAAGAAGCCAAAGAAGAAGTCGTCGAAGTGGTTGAATTCTTGCGTGACCCTGATAAGTTCACTAAGCTTGGTGCGACTATTCCGCGTGGTATCTTGATGGTCGGACCTCCAGGTACCGGTAAAACCTTGCTAGCTCGAGCTATCGCTGGTGAGGCCAAAGTACCGTTTTTCTCAATATCAGGTTCTGATTTTGTGGAGATGTTCGTTGGTGTGGGTGCTTCGCGTGTTCGTGATATGTTCGAACAAGCAAAAAAGAGTGCGCCTTGTATCATCTTTATTGATGAGATTGATGCGGTCGGTCGTCATCGCGGCTCAGGTATGGGCGGTGGTAATGATGAGCGCGAGCAGACACTGAACCAATTACTCGTTGAAATGGATGGTTTTGAAGGTAATGAAGGGGTGATTGTCATCGCCGCGACTAACCGTGCTGACGTACTCGATAAAGCGCTACTCCGTCCTGGCCGTTTTGATCGTCAGGTACAAGTAGGCTTGCCAGATATCAAAGGCCGTGAGCAAATCCTAAAAGTACATCTGAAGAAACTGCCAAATACGATCAGTGTCGATGCGCGAGCTTTGGCTCGTGGTACACCTGGCTTTACTGGTGCTCAGCTTGCTAACCTCGTCAACGAAGCCGCACTATTTGCCGCGCGCCGTAATAAGCGCAGCGTCGATATGAATGACTTTGAAGATGCCAAAGACAAGCTCTATATGGGTCCTGAGCGCAAATCTATGGTGATACGTGAAGAAGAGCGCCGCGCCACCGCTTATCATGAAGCAGGTCATGCCTTAGTTGCTGAACTACTACCGGGTACTGATCCGGTGCATAAGGTAACGATTATGCCGCGCGGATTTGCTCTAGGGGTTACTTGGCAGTTACCTGAGCATGATCAGACAAGTATGTATAAGTCAAAAATGCTCAATGATATCGCTATTTTGTTCGGCGGTCGTATCGCTGAAGAGGTGTTTATCAATCAGATGTCGACTGGTGCTTCTAATGACTTTGAACGTGCGACTAAGATGGCACGAGCAATGGTGACTAAGTATGGTATGTCAGATGCGCTAGGTATCATGGTCTATGAAGACGATGATAGCTCGCAAGGGTACTTCGGCGGCGGTGGTCGGACGATTTCTGAAGCCACGCAGCAAAAGGTCGATGACGAAGTTCGCCGGATGTTAGAAGAGCAATATGACATCGCGCGTGAATTAATCGAGGCAAATCAAGATAAAATGCACGCTATGGTAGACGCGCTTATGAAGTGGGAAACGATTGACCGTGATCAGCTGCAAGATATCTTAGCTGGCGAAGAGCCACGTCCACCGAAAATTTATCAGCACAATGAAGTTAATTTATCAAAGGATAGAGAGAAGCCTGAAGGCACCATTCCGCCGCCACTACCAGCGATGTAATGACTTGGTATAATGGATATAAAATCATTGAAATAAAGAAGCCCTTTTCATAAAGGGCTTTTTTTGGGTTAAAAATTAGAGATCTAATACCCCAATCCTAATGTAGGAGCTGAATGTCGTAATAAAAGGTTTAGACTCCGTTCTGAGGAATTGTAAAGGTCAGACAGACTTTAGGAGTACCGCTCATTTACTGATATGATAAGCTAAAAATTAATAGTGCTTTATTAATAAATTTTCATCTACATGAGATCAGTTATGCCGTTGTTTCAGCCCTTACCTGCTTATAGTATCCGCATACGTCACAAAACATTAGACTTATCGAAGCCGCAAATTATGGGTATTTTAAATGTGACCCCAGATTCGTTTTCGGACGGTGGGCAGTTTAATGCTGTAGACAGTGCTCTAAATCGAGCGCAGGAAATGATCGCAGCAGGCGCCACTATTATCGATATCGGCGGTGAATCCACACGCCCAAATGCTGAGGCAGTAGCGACAGACGAGGAGATAGCTCGCGTCATACCAGTAGTCAAAGCGATTCGCTCGCACTGCGGTGATGAGATATGGTTATCGATTGATACCAGCAGCCCACAAGTGATAGAAGCGGCATTCGCAGCTGGCGCAGATATTTGGAATGATGTCCGTGCGCTCAAACGTGAAGGCGCGGCTGCCATGGCCGCTAAGTTAGATATTCCGGTGATGCTGATGCACATGCGCGGTGAGCCGGCAACCATGAACAGCTTAGCGCAGTACGAGGATGTGGTCAGCGAGGTAATGACGGAGCTTGCAGCGCGTGTAGAAGACGTGACTAGTCTTGGCGTCAAACGTGCTAATATTATCCTAGATCCAGGATTTGGCTTCGCTAAAGATTACGCACATCATTGTGCGCTGTTGACTCAATTAGCAAGCTTACAAAGCTTAGAGCTACCGCTGATGTTTGGTATTTCACGTAAGCGTTTTTTGGCAGAAGTACTAGACAAGAGCAATATAGCCCGTTATAAAAACTCCAAAGCTATCGAACGTGATATAGCGAGTACGGCAGCCGGTTTATTTGCACTACAACAAGGCGCGAGTATCATACGTACCCATAATGTGGCGATGATGCAGCAAGCCGTAGCACTTTGGCAGCAGCTCACAGACTATAATCATTTATCAGCTTAGCTTAAACAAACGATGCTTAACATTTAAGACGGCACTTATAGTTAAGTATGAAAAAGATGTAGCGAAACTAGGATGAATTTTTTGCAGCCTCTGTCGACGTAGGCACAGCAAGCCAGAAAAATTTATACCAGTTTCGCGTATTAAATAACGTATCCATTTTATTTAGTATCGGCTATATATAAACTAAGCGTGTCTTCAATCAAACATCATATTATTAATAATAAGCGCTTAACCAGCAAGCGCGTTAACGACTAAAGAGTTATTTATGACTACCCAACCCGAGCCTACCCCTGAACAGCGCCGTATTATTTATCAAGCCCGTCGCGGCCTCAAAGAGCTAGATTTTTATATTGATCCTTACGTAAAAGAGCTTTATCTAGCGGCTGATACTGCCGAGCAAGCTACCTTTGCTGAGCTGCTCACATATGAAGACCCTGATTTATTAGATTATTTTACCAATCAAAGTCAGCCGGATGACGCTGCGGTTTGGGCGCTAGTCAATAAAATTAAGACTTGGCGTCATAGTAAGGACTTAACCTAGTAAGGACTTAATGCGTTAGGCACTGTGCTAAACTGTACAGGTGTGCGCTAAACTGTACAGGTATTAATCACTCGGCTCTACTTTACGCAATTTGCTGGATAATTAGATGACCATGTCGCGCTTATCGTTACGGATTGATACTCCTGTACAGCCTACTAGCTATTTGCGTGCCTTATTATATGGCAGTTTGACAGCTATTATTATTCTACTCGCTTGGTTAGCGAAATTATGGCTTTGGCAATATGTGCTCATTTTGCTAGTAGCTGCTTTGGTTGTGAGTTATTTGGCTTTATCAAGGCCAATCTTAATGCATCTTAGTCAGCCTCCAATGAGCAAACGCATCGATCTAGGTTGGCAGCTGCTGATGCGTACCGGACGCGCTGACGAGCTTTGGCAAGCTACGCTCTCTACAGCCCATCACTATCCGTGGTTGATACATTTAACCCTGATAATAACTGAACCTTATCAGCGGCCCTTTACCGTGACCATATTCCGCGATCAAGTGAGCGCTGAGCAGTGGCGACAGCTGAGCGTATTAGCTAATAGTGTCGATGGCGCTACTTAAAGCGATTAAAGTACCACGATCGAATGTTCAGCACGCCCTAAATCTATAAGCTACTAGACGATACAAGCCATAACAAAACACCTCACTAGCTATATAAATGGATTTGTTATATTAGGGCTGTTGAAAACAAATATAACGATAAAAGGAGAGACTTATGAGTTTATTAGGAAATTTAGTTTCGCAAGTCGCGCGTAGTGCTATGGATCCAAATGATGCGCAGCGTAATCCGATCAATCAGCGCACCAGCCCGCGCCGTACTGGTGGTCTTGGTGATATATTGGGCAGTGTGCTCGGCGGTTCGGCAGGCGCTAGTAACCAAGCAGGTGGCTATAATCCGCAGCAATACGGCCGTCAAGCAGATAATGGCTTCGGTCTAGATGATCTATTAGGTGGCTTAGGCGGCGGCGCACAGCGCGGCAGTATGAGCTCAGGTGCAGGCGGCCTTGGCGATATCTTAGGCAGTGTGCTTGGCGGTGGTCAACGTAGTAGAGGCGGCTTTGGCGGTAAGGGTATGCTAATAGCCGCGCTGATGCCGATGGTGCTAAGCTGGATACAGCGCAATGGCGGTCTCAGCGGTGCGTTATCGAAGATTACTGGTATGGGCCATGAAGCACAAGCGCGCTCTTGGATGAGCAATAGTGAGCCTAATGATAACTTAGATCCTAATGAGATCAATCGTCTATTTGACGAAAACGAGATTCAGCAAGTGGCCGCGCAAACCGGCGCTAATGATAGCGAAGTTCGCCAAGGGCTAGCAGAGCTGCTACCTGAGGTAATGAATCAGCTGACCCCAAATGGTAACTTAGATAATGAGAAAGAAGCGAATCAAGAGATTGATCAGATTATCGGTCAGCTATCGAGTCGACTAGGTACTTTAAAATAGATACTGTCAGATAAAATCTCGTTAGACCCAACTGGTCAGATCTTGAAAAGAGCCTTTATTAAAAGGCTCTTTTTTATCGAAGGCTTAAAATTAAAAGCGCTCATCCAAAGTTTCTAAAGTATAGTTAAGCGCTTGAAAACAGATGTCCGTCTTAAAGCCGCGATACTGCAAAAATCGCAGCTGCTTAGCTTTTTCTTTTTGCTCCACTGGTATAGTGTCACCATACTTCTTAGTGCGAGCCTCTACCGCTAGTTTGAGCCAATCAACCCCCTCAACTAAGCTGTCATCAGGATCAACGAACTCGCGAAACTCTTCAGACTCACTATTTGCCATATCAATGAGCTCATCAATATTGCTTGGCATAGTGATTTGCTTTTTATAAAACTCCTGCTTGATACGCTGACGGCCGCGGCCTTTACGAATGTTTTCACGAATTAGCATAAGGGTAGTGCGGTAGTCACTTTGATAACCTTTCTCTTCAAATTCAGCAAGCAGCTTATCAATACTATCCGGGTCTTGCTCTTTGTCGATAAGCTTTTGTTTGAGCTCCGCCTTACCGTACTCACGCCGTGACAGATAATAAAAAGCCAACCAGCGCAAACGGCTCTCAGCTTTGATAGCATCGAGCTCGGCTTGCTTTTGTTCAGGGGTGCGCAGGTAAGCTTTAAGCGCCGAGGGTAGGTTGTCTATCTCGCAAGCCGTGAACGCCGCTGTAGACGCTTCTGTGTTCTCTTGCTCAAGAGACGTCGCAATATTATCGGTTACTTGTTTGGCGGTATCGTGAGAGCTATCTGCTTCGTCACTACTGCCGTCTGTATGATCTTCATCTGTATGTACC
>Ga0209404_10002783_pt1 | contig 10581 bp, 6 predicted proteins | sample TroAtlMetagenome_2_FD_187447 | JGI IMG/M metagenome (GOLD analysis project Ga0209404, IMG submission 187447) | Marine eukaryotic phytoplankton communities from Atlantic Ocean - Tropical Atlantic ANT8 Metagenome (SPAdes) (version 2) | ecosystem: Environmental > Aquatic > Marine > Oceanic | place... | reverse complement strand
CGACGACGCGTTACTAGATGGCGAGCGCTTCGACAAGCGACGAGAAAGAAGAACGAGTACGATCACGATCGGTCGCTCGAGGTCACTCACGGCCGTGGACCCGGCGGCGACGTGCCAGACGCAGGATGGGAAAGATGGCATCTTCTGCTGGCTCCAGTGTCTGGAGGTGGACTGCGAGTACGGCGCCGTGTGCCTCGACGACAATGATCAGGTGGTTCCGGAAGACACGCACTGCGAAGGGCATAGCTTCGACAACTGCCAGCCCGTCTGCGTATCGCAGTCTGGTGCTCTCTCAAACTCCTCAAGAAGTAGGGAAGGCGGTTTTTGTCGAGGTTCAGGACAAGACATGCACATGGACGGCTTTCGCTCGGCCTTCGAGGAGAGCACGCCGCCCTGCATCAACCTCTACGTGGCGGACTGGACCCTATCGTCGGTAGGCAAGTATGTGGGCGGCATGTTCGGGGCGTTTTTTGTGGGGTTGCTGGTCGAATGTACTTCATTTGTGCGGAAGTACGTGCACCGAAGACGAGGCGATTCACAGAAGTCGAGGATGGGTTTAGTGGTCTTGCACTTCGTCCAATCGGTATTGGGTTATTTGGCGATGTTCGCCGCGATGACTTACAGTATAGAATTGTTCGCCGCGGTGTGTCTCGGGGCGACGACGGGCTACGCCTTGTTGCACTTGGACGACGCGCCGGCGGCGTCCACGGACCCGTGCTGCCAGGCCCAGGACGATCTAGATGCGTCCAAGCCCATACCTACGCGTGTGACCGCGGACTGCTGCGGCGACGTCGAGGCTTCCTGATGTGGGCCGTCGAATTCGAAGAGTAATGATTGTGTTTTCGCGAAGTGCTCGATGCGTCGCGCCGATGACGGCGTGGGGTGCTAGGACTCGTGGGTGGGGAAGACACCGCGCGGCCGACGGCGCGCCGTCGAGGCGCTCTCGCGCCCGCCGGCCGCGGGACGCATGCGCCAGCGACCACTGGCGGAGCGACGGCCCACAGGGAGATGTCCTCGGGCCGTGCATTTCTATGTATCTGTAAGTCCTAGATAGCGCGCTCGGCCCGGCGCACAGCGGAGCAGCGCCCGCGCGAAGCTTGGGAAAGGAGACCACCCGCGGGACCCTCGGGCTGCCTTAGACATCATACGAAAGCCACCGGTGGAGCAGGGGCTGCCCGTGATTTCAGGCATAGCGTAGCGGGGCTGCCCCCTAAAAAAGGCACGATGCCGCCGCCCAAGCGCGGCCAGGCGAGCTTCGCGAAGAAGAAGGTCGAGGTCGATCCGGAAGAAGAAAAACGCAAGAAGGCGGAATACGACGCCGCCCAGAAGAAGAAGCGCCTCGAAGCCGCGAAACGGTTCTCCGTCGGCGGCACTGTAGATTTAGCTGAATTCATGGACGACGACCCGGACATGTCTGTGACCGCCAAATTGCAGCAAGTTATGAGCACGGCCAAAGAGAGCGGTCTCAAGGTCCAGCAGATCTTCAGCTACTTCAAACCGAACGGCAAGCTCGAGGGCGATATCACGCCCGAGGATTTTGGGGCGGCCATGCATAAGCTGGGCTGGAAATGCACCGACGAACAACTCAAAACGTTACTGGATGATTTCGACGAGGATGGCAACGGTACCATTAGTATCGAGGAGTTCCAGGCGTACTGCTACCAGATCCCGAACATCGCCTGGAAGGCGGAACGACTACGGTGGCAGCGCGAGCAAGAAGCCGAGAAGAAGCGCAAGGAGGAAGCCAAGAAGAAGCGACGATCTCGTAAAAGTTCAGCTGGTGAGAAGACGGGAGTGGAGGAGGAGGAGGAGGTCGACCCGGGGCCGCCGCCGCCTACGCCCGTGGAACAGATCTACGAGGGGCAGAAACCGCTCTGGAAAACCAAACAAATGCTCTGCATCAAGATTGGGTATGCCGAGGAGAAGAACTGCCTCGCGATCAGCTGCAAGGACGCCGAGGAGAACTTATTTCCGCCCGTCTTCCTCGACGCGTCAAAAATCCTCCAGGCGAAAGGTTCAGAATTTGAAGCGTTGATCGAGGAGGACATCGAGAAGAAGGAGAAGAGCGGGAACAAGAAGCTAGAAGATAGCGCGAAAGCTATTGTGGCCAAAGAAGTCACTAGACAAGCCATGGCCGACTTCACGCTGAAGCGGCTCATCACGTCGAAGGCGGACCCTTTGATTCTGGAAGTTAAATTACTTGGTAGCGATGGTGCTCTCGACTTGGATACGTTAGTGCTGAAGGAGAATCCCAATGTGGAGTTGTTACCAGTACTCAACGAGACGGAGGCGCCGTCGGCCGAAGACTTCGCGAACCAGATCGGTGCTGTGGCTGCCGAGCGAGATAAAGTCGCCGCCGAGCGCGAGGAGGTCGCGAAGGCATTACGTAGAGTCAAACAAGCGTTGGATGCCTTCAAGGTCGGCAAGGGCTGGAAGGACATGAACACCAGAGAAAGGTGCGTGTTTCTCTTACAAAGATTTGGCGTGCGCCACGTCATCACGAAGGTCGAGAAGATGCTCGAGACGTCGCCGACCTACGCGGCATTGTTGGAGGAGCAGGCCGCCAAAAGAGCCAAGGCCGCGCGGAAGAAGTAGTTATGCGTAAAGGCTACTTAGTTCCGCTACGGTCTGCTCTAGGCACCTTCTCAGTAGTGTCTCGGAGTCGGAGCTCTGGTCCGCTTTGGAGACGAGGGCGGTATATATTGAAGAAAGGGGGCCTTTTTCAAACACGACGGGGGCGTCGGTCTGCGCGAAGTGGCCCGCCTCGGCCTCGTGGTGCCGCACGCCCACACTTCCAGCCTTCGCTAATATTGAGTCCCAGTTGGCGCCGCAGGACTCCTGTAATGGAGAAGCACCGCAGGACCAGAGCGCGAGTCTCTTCAATGTTCGAGGAAACTTGCCCTGGTAGTCCGCGTCGGGAAGCGGGTGCCGGTGCGGGCCCACGCCGTCGAGCCACGGATCATAAATGCAACAATGCGAAAATCGCGCATCACGGGCACAGCACGCCACCGCCGCGGCGCCGCCGAAGCTCTGGCCCAGGACGGCGACGTTTGATGAAGTCCGCGCGAAGGCGCCGCCCTTGTGTACTCTCGGACAGATCTTTTTGACGCCGTCGAGCGCCGCGGCGATCTCGATCACGCGCCGGTCGACCTGCGCCCGCCGCCAGGCCTCGAGGGCCGCGCCGACGTCGTCCGTCTTTTGTTTGAGCTCCTCGGTCTTCTCGCGCGCCCAATCCACATATTCGGCTAAAACGCGGCCGTCCTCGGAGGAGGTGCAGAGGCAGGCCGTGCCGTCGGCGTGCTCCATATGTATCACCACGGCGCCGTGCGAGGCCAACTCCGCGCAGAGGCTCGAGTTCACGTGCCGCCAGCCCGTCAAACTGTGCGAGAAGACGGCCACGGGCCAGCCATTAATTGGTGGTGGTTTGGCATCGGCGCCGACGGCCGCGCGCACGACCTCGTAATTCGTCGCGGCGGGGCCCAAATTCCCCATCAACGCCCCGGCGGACCACGCGCCTAATGTTCCGGTGAGGTGGCTCTTGCCGAGCGCCGCCGCGTAGCGCGCGTCGAGCCACCGCAATTGCTCCGGCTCGCTACTCGTCGCGCCGCAGAGCGCCGTCGACGGCGGCGCGTCGGGTTCGTCGATTGCCGGGTAGTAGACGACGACCGGTACGCATCCGGCATCCGTTCGTGCAGGCACGTCCGCTTCGATGACGCCGACGCGGTGCGGGCCGGTCGGGTCCGGGAGCGGCATCCTTATTGGCCAGTGGTGGTGCTGCGAATCGACCGCTTCTGCACAGCGAGTGCTGCAGCGGGAGTAGCAGGCTAAGTGTGCGAGTTGGTTTAGCTATTCTGCCGTGCAAGGACAATGAGCTATGCAGCTCTGCGGCCTGTGCAGCCCGGCCACCGCTGCGTGCTAGTGTCTTTATACGCCGCTAGCTGCCAAACGCGGGAGCTGCAGGGGCCGCGCCCTTACGAGCTGTACCTGATACGTGCGCACAGCTCTGGCGGTATCTGTGGGCTGGCGCACGAAGCCGTAACAATTATAGGCGGAGCATAGCTTCACACGCCTTGGGGCCCGAAGCAGCCAAACCAGCGCGCCGAAGCAGCAAACCAGCGCGCATCGATGGACCGCCTCCTCCTCACTTTGTCAAACGACGGCCGCGTCGCCTACGCCACGCAACCCGACGCGTTCCACGTCGGTCCGGTCGGAGGCGGCGCCGCCGCGCGCGTCGACGCCGAGGACATTAATGACCTCGCCTTCTGCGGAGAACTATTATTAGTCTGCACGAAAGACGGCCTCGTGCGAATCAGACGTAGAGATGCGTGGGCGTACACGCTCAAAGTCAGCGAAGAGGCCGGCGCTTGTACCGTCGCTCCCGGCGCGACGCAAGAGGCGTGGTACCGCGCGGGCGGCCTCCTGACCCGCCTAAAATTCGACGGCGCCCCAACAGCATCTCATTTCGCGTTCAGCAGGCCGCCTTCAGCAATCGCGCCCGTCGACGCGGAGACGTTGATCGGCGCCGGTAGCACACCGACGGTCGCCGAGCTCGTCGCCAAACCGCCCTCTTCGTCCCTCATCAAGGCCGCCTGGCGGTGGTTAAGACCCGTGGAACCCAAGGAAATTCCGGAAGGCGTCGTCGACCTGAGCCAAGGCAAGCGCGGCACCCTACACGTCAGGAGGACGTGCTTCGACGACAGCCGACGACAAGCTTTGAATGTTTCGATAGCGCCGACTTGTACCTTGTGTGCTGTCGCGGACAATAAGGGCAGAGTGTTACTGGTGGACCTGCGGAGCGGCCGCGTCGTCCGGCTCTTCAAGGGCGTGCGAGACGCACAATGCGCCTGGCTCCGGTTGGACGATGGAGAGGATTCGTTGTATCTGGCCATCCTGGCGCCTCAAAGAAAACAAATTAGGGTCTGGCGCTGTCGATTCGGGGGCTGTGCGGCCGCGTTTACTGTAGAACTGGAAAACGCGTCGCTCGTCCAAGCGCCCTCAACAGCGTTTCTAGCGGCTTTGAGAGGTGATTCATTAGTCCTGGAACCGGTGCAACCGGATTTGGAGAGATGTCGAGCCCTCGCGGACGAAGAGCGGCAGCGGGCGCGATTAGCCGGAGCGCAGGCGCGGTGTAGAGCCGCTTTACAACGAGCCGACGCCAAGGGCGACCCGAATCAAGCTAGGAAAGCTATGAAGGAAGCTGTTAAGGAGGAGAGCGAAGAAAACGTCTTAGGCTTGTGCGTGCGGACGTTTACTTCATCATCATGTCTGGTCGCCGTCCTCGAGACGTCAAAGGATGAACGCGCCAAGGCATTAATATCATGCGAGAAAGCGCGCGACCTCGTTACGAGGGACTTTGCCGGAAATGCCCAATCATCGATAGACGACCCGCGGTTGTTGGAAGCTAGAGCGTGGCTCACTATACAAACAACGGCGGAGCGGACGCATCCGCTGGTGGAGCAAGCGTTAGCGATGTTGCTGAAGAGAGATGCGGCACCTGCGGGTTTAGTTGATTCTGTCAATGGTGAAGACGGCGCCGCGTCCTTCTTCCGGGGCCACCGGGCCTTCCGGGCCACGTTCTACAAGGAGATGGTCGCCCAGACTTTTAGAATTGGCTTCCGACCCTTGGCGGTGGGGAAGACGGAGGACGCGTCGGAAGCGGCGACGGCGCTCGCGTCATCGTGTTGCGCCTCCGCGTCCACGTTGTGCGCCCCCTTGGCAAGTTGTGATTTGAGCGCCGTCGAGGTTGTCGATGAAGCTTGTACTTTGCTAGATTTGGATAGAGGTAAGCGCGCCTTGGCGACTACTTTATGGTTCCTACGATTATCTTCAGATGATGCTCTCAAAGCTCTGGAGAGCGGCTCATTGCAAAAGTGGTTGAGGTTCTACATCATCGATCGGGCCGCGGTGTTACGGGCGGCTCAATTACAACCTCCCTCGAAAGCCGAGAAGCAGCTTCACGAGTTGGCGGCAGAAACGCGCGCCGTCGTGACACCATGCATAAAGCTCTGCCGGTCCTCGCATTCCCAGGTCCAGGCACTCGCCTTCGCTTGTGCGATTACGAGCGCCGTGCGCGTCTGCGCCGCCGCGGCGGAAGATAAATGTCACGGTGCGCTCACGGCCGACGACCACCGCTGGGGCCTCGCGACGTTGGATGGAGAAATAGCTACTTTGAGGTGCGCTGTGGTTGTTGCGAAGGGACCGTCTCAATTGTCAGATGTGACGGCGAATGCGTTGCGGGACGAACGGGGACGCCTCGCGTACGCCATTTGCGCGGACGCCGCGGCTTGTGATGAGGATGAGCAAGTCCCGGCCGCTTTGTCGGGAGAAGGTGTTAAACTTGCAGAATTCATAAGGAAGAGACCGGAACGGGGCTGGCTCCACCGGGCGTTCCCCGAGCTCGACGCGGACGCGTTACGGTGCCTCCGAGCCTTGATGCGGGCCGCCGATGCTGTAGATGACGGCTGGGCGCTCGCCGCGTCGTGCAGCGACGTGCGCAAGTCCTCTTCATCAAAAAACGGCGCCGCGCGGTGCTGTTCGGCGTGGTGCGCGTGCGAGCTCTGGAGGACGGCCATCGCGCCGAAAGTATCAAAGCGCGTGAAAGGTGAAGACGGTGCGATAAGCGAGCGCGACGGCGACGGCGCGCTATTCGGCGCCGCCGTCGACGTCCTGGAAGCATTAATTGCTTCGTATGACGCGGTGCGGCCGTACGCGGGCCCGGCCAATGTCTTGGTGCGAGGCGCGGACGACGGCTTCGTGTCCTTGGCGATTCCTCTCGAGGCCGTGCGCGACGCCTATACCGTGCCGGCGGAGTCTCGGTTGATTGTGTTAAAAGCGCTGGCGCGGAGCCTCGTGGCGGGTCTGTCCATAGCGGTGGACGCCGCGGGCGTCGCGGACCTCTTCGGAGATGTAGATTTGGACCTCGAGCACGCGGCGTCGGACGCCGAGGTCGCCGCGGCGGCGGAGGCCGAAAAGACGCTCGCCGTCGCGCTCTCGAACCCGGCGGCCGCGGACGCGCTGCGGGCGAAGCGCGCCGAGCGGGCCGGCGCGGAGCTGGCGGACGAGCTCGCGTCCGAGGAGGTCTTCGAGGACGCGCGCGACGCGGAGTCGGACGACGACAACTGGTGAGCTTTGTTTTTGTGTGTAAATACTGCTGTTTGTTCAGATACTTACTCCGCCTTAACGCCATGTGTCCATATCAGCCTTAACGCAACCATTCGTCCATATCGAGGCTGACGACCCTCTCTCTCCAATCACCACCGACGTCACCACCGCCGCCGAACACCACCACGCCGTGACCGCCGCCCCGCTTGTAGTTGATGCGCGCCAGCGCGGCATGGATGTCGTCGAGGTAGTCCTCCGCGAGACCTCCGTCGGTCCCCGCCGCTGCGTGTGCCGCCGCGAGGGCCTTATTGATCAGGCGCCAGGCTCCGTCGAGGTTTGTCGCAATGCCCTCGCCATTCTCGTGACACATTGCCAGGCCATATATACCAGCGTAGTGCCCTTGTCTTGCCGAAAGTACGTAATAGTGGAGACCCTCGTTCACATCCATTGCGACACCGTAGCCTTGAACTAATCGAGAGCCCAGGTTTGCCTGGCAGACCGCGTCACCTGCTTCTGCGCCGATTCGCCAAAAGTGTACAGCCCCTTCCTGAGTCTCTTCACACCCCAGATCTCCATTGGCGCAGACAGTGCCAATGTTTCTAAGGGGAACGACGTCGCCTTCACTGACCTTTCTGAACCAATCGCGGACCGTGGGGTGCAGTGATTGGCAACGTGCCATGCGCACCCAGAAGGACTCTGACTCATCGTCCGACATGACTGAAAGCCTGGATGATTATGCAATGTACTGTGTGGTGGCAGTGATGCGGGATGAGGGCAGCCGCTTGCGCAAATTGGGGCACTGCGCTCGGCTGCCCCGACTTGCGGACGATATATGCCGAAATTACAGCTTTCTGTCGACGATAGATGTACAAGTTCGTAAAACTCGCTTACAATTTCAGGCGGAGGCCACTTCCAAATGTACGTACCCGCACCTTCTACCGAAGCGCGCAAGGATCCAACGCGCGGTAGAACGAGGCGTGGCAGCGCACAGGATCGCGTATCACGAGGCCGGCCCTAAAAACCCGTCGCATGTTTTTGCATTCATGGGGCTGCATGGGGTTTTGGCTGCATGCATGCAAGTACAGGGTGCCGGGCAGCGTTTGCAAGCCGTCTGGTTCATTGATGCTGCGGCACAAACATGACGAGCGGAATGGATGACGGTGATAGCAACGACAAGGTGGCTCACCTCGTGGTCGGGCTGTTTCTGTGCGCCTTCGGCCTGTCGTTGCTGGGGCTGACGGTGGTCCGGATCCGACGATTGATGCGCAGTGCGAGCGACGCGAGCGTGCTGCGGCGCTTCCTGGCAGCACATGTCCCGGAGCGGTCGCCCGCCGTGCTGAAAACGGCTTCGATCAGTATCGGTGGCGCTAGCCTCTTCGGCATGACGTGGACCATGCTCGGCGCCCGCTTCGTCGACCGCGACCTCCATCCCGACTACACGGTCTTCCACTACGTGACGCACCTGGCCGCGCTGGCCCCGTATTTGTTCGTGGGGTGGACCGGTTGGCTCGAATATAAGCGATGCCTCCCCGCCGAGAGCCTGCGGGCGGCGCTCGCGGTCGCCCTCTGGGCCGAGGCCCTGCTCTGGGCCGAGCACGCGCGGTCGAAGGCGAGCCCCGTGGGCGCGCGGCTCCATCTCGACCTGGGCATCCTCATGGGACTCACCGCGGCGACCACGACCGCGAGCGTCGTCGTGGGAGGCGGCGACCCCGACCGCAGCCCGACGGCGCCGTTCCTGCTCTATGTCGCGACGCCGCTGGGCCTCGTCTGGCAGGGCGCGTGGTTTCTGACGATCGCGGTGCACCTCCACGGGGGGTCCGAAATCCCGACCAGCGGCCACGCCGTGGCATTATTCGTCCTCGAAGGCCTGGGGGTGCTCGTGCTGGGCCAGCTCGTGGCCGTCTATCTCGTACGGGAGTGGCGCCGCCAGCGCCCCGAGGAACGGCGCGGCCTAGTCTAATTGTCTTAAAGTGTATCTAGCTCGACGCCATGGGGGATGGGTGCAAATAGAATGCGTCGCGCCATGTCCGAATTGGCCTCCATGAAGAGGCAGATGCCCAACCAGATTGCCTGAGATAAGACCGCTGTCCAACCATATCCTTTCGCCGCGACCCTGCCCAGGGCGACGCCGGTCGCGAGGGTGCGCAGGATTTGCCGTCGGGCCCGCGTCAGTTCCCAGACGCAGACGGCGAGGACGTGCGCCGCGTAAGGCAACGTCTGGAACGGGAACCGGAGCTGGGCTATCAGGATAAGAACCAGAGGTACTACAAGCGCCACGAGGGGCCACGGTCCCACACTTTTGTTCATCGACCGCATCGCATTGTCGAATAGCATGAGAAGCGGGGACTCCGACGACTCGAAGGCACCCCGGACGGCCTTGATGCCGAAGAAGGTCAGGCGGTGCGCTGCGATTTTCAGATAGTTCATCGGCGTCTTCGTGTCAAAGACGTGGATGGCGGCCTTTATGATGACTCGCGGCGCGGTATCGTTGACTCTGACGTGATGGAGCTCTCGGTAAAAGTCGAGGATGATCGTGCTGCCTTCGTCGGTCGTGTAGTTGCGCGCGCTCGTTTCGGCCACGAAGCGCGCCCGTGCGCCTTTGAGGTAGATCAGGGACCGGAGCGTCGTCAGACCCGGGACTTTTGGCCCGTCGAAGTGTTTTTTGTCCGCGTCCAGGAAGTCGATCTCCGGTCGCATCACGTAGATCTCGTGGTAGACGTCGGGGACGACGAAGGCCCCCGCCGGAAATCGCGATCGGACGGCGCGCAGGGCATTGTCGTTCCACACGAACTTGGACAGCTCGTGCTGCAGGGCCACCGGCGCGAGTCGCACGAAGAAGTGTTGCGAAATAGTCGAATTATTGACATAGCCCCCGTACGTCTCGCGGATGAGGTCAAGGGCTCGTCGTTGCGCCTCGCGCTCGATGCTGGTGGGAGCGGCGAGCTTTTGCGCTGGAAACAGGACCGCTTGGGTTGCTGCCAGCATGAGAATGGGGGAGAGCATAGCCCCCAGTCGGAATCAGCACATCGCATGCATTGCGCGTGACCCAGGCAGTCTCGGAGCCCTTGTATCGCGCTTAGTTTCAGCCCCTGCAGGCTGCCCCAACGCTGCAATTCATCAAAATAATCGAGGCAGCTAGCGGCCTGTAGAGGCACTAGGAAGCTCCCGACTCATCAGCGGCCGCGGCCGCAGAGGGCAACGCAGGCTTTAATAAGTTGCACTCGGCTCTAAAATCATTCATTCGACATATCATGTCATTCATCCGCCACCAGAGATGAACCCTGAGGCTGCCGAGTTTCACCCCTCAGTGCTGGCCCTGGTGCCGGCGCCGCTGGTGCTCGCCCCCTTACCGATACCGGTCGTCGCGCGAAAGCAGCAGCGGCGGCGCAAGAAGAAGAAGAATCCTCCAGATGCCAATGCGAGGCGGCCCAAGCCGCGCGCCACCAACGCGCCAGCACGCAAGAGCAGGAACGCCAAGCC
>Ga0209404_10002782_pt1 | contig 10583 bp, 12 predicted proteins | sample TroAtlMetagenome_2_FD_187447 | JGI IMG/M metagenome (GOLD analysis project Ga0209404, IMG submission 187447) | Marine eukaryotic phytoplankton communities from Atlantic Ocean - Tropical Atlantic ANT8 Metagenome (SPAdes) (version 2) | ecosystem: Environmental > Aquatic > Marine > Oceanic... | reverse complement strand
CTGGGACTCAACATCACTATGTATAAGATTAATAAACCCTATACACCTACAGCTGCGTCTCCTATAAGTGACCTGTAAAATAAGTTTAATAAATCAATATGCTTATATAACTCATTAATATCGTATGACATCTTCAACATAATTGATATACACATTACCACAAGAGCAATGAGTATAATTGTAAGTATATTTTTCTTAACCCATTTCATATGAGTATTTATTGCTCTTACTGCTGTTAGCAGACTTTGTTAGATATTGTAAATTATGTATTGTGTGTAAACCACTAACATACTTACCATTTAAAGGAACAATATGATCAACAGTCATATGTAAAGGACATTGTAAATAAAATTCTTTAATGGCTGCTCTATCATTAAATACAAGTCTTTCCCTTAAACGTCTTGCATTAATACTATTACGTTCTTTGTGTTTATCCTTTGTATAATGCTTTCTTTGATAGGCCCTAATATAGTCGGCATTCTTTATTTGCCATTGTTTGTAATAAAGGGGATCCTTATATAACTTGTTCTTTTGTCTATTACACCTAATACAATAACTAGATTTGTATTTTACTTTTGTTTTGTAATGTATGTAATATTTTAATCTTCTAATACGGCTGTTGCATTTAGGACAACCTGTATGATGTAAATATAATTGTCTTCTATTCAATTTATTCATATAGTATATTATATATGACTTATTTAAGAAAGTCAAGCACACCGACTTATATCCGAAAAAAAATCTGTGGGAAAATTTTAATATAAAAGAATATACCTAGAACTTGATCTATGAATGTTATAGATTAACTTTCCTAGCCAGTCCTAATAGTGCTTGCTGCGCTACTAATTATGGTCAATTGGGTTACCGTATGTGTGATACTCACCTTGTGCTGTACGTGTGCTTGTAGATTGTGATGTTTCTAATATCTGGCCAGCCACTAGCTTATATGTACCACCTACTCTTACATTCATATTGTTATTAGCGAACATATTAATATCTCCATCTAAAGCAGCCATGTTAATGTTACCTTTATCTACTTGTATATTCACATTAGCATTAGGCCCTATCTGTATGTCATAGTTGTTATTAGCAGCACCATCAGCATTGATAATGATCTTATGTCTTCCCCCTATAGTAAGGTCAGAGGAGCCTTTGATATAGACCTTTGAGTCTTTCTCGGTTATCGTGTGGGTTGAGTCTTTGTTTATATCGTTTCGTGTACCATCGGCCGTGATTTCTGTTTCTGTACCAGAGTGATGATATAAAAGGATTCTCTCAGCCTTTGGTGTATCATCAAATTCTAATATATGGCCTGATTCTGATTCATATACGTGATTGTTAGGATAGGTAGCAGCGTAAGTGTTTTCAGGTAGGGACCATACGTCTCCTTCTGATTGGGCTATACTCACTATACCATCTGCGACAGGAAGTATATTAGCGGAAGGTATGCCTGTATAAGAATCCCCTCTAAAGGCCTTACGCCATGCAAGGGTTAAGTGTTCTTTTTCTTCGTCATTTACTGCAAGTCTATTTACATCATTCTCAGCGAACCGTGGGTAGGTACCACTAGGGTCTGAAAACCCAAGGCCTTCTTGCTGATTCTGATAACCTGTAGTAATAGGTTTGCCAGGGAGGGAACCAAGTATTACTGCGTCTTGTTTTGTTTCACAATCTCTAAAGAAACCAATTACCCAAGACCCTTCAAGTAGGCCGAGAGGAGTTTGTCCAATGCCCGATACGCCAGATGAAGTAATAGGTAATAGAGGATGGGCCCATGGTAGATCGGCCGTGGGCATTATGTTGCGATCATCTGTGTGATAACCTAAGCAACGAACACGTACTCGGCCCAATTTAAGCGGGTCTGCTCTATCTTCTACGACACCTGCGAACCAGATGAAACCATCTCTGCCCATAAAATCTGTACTACTCATTTAATTTTTTCCCATAAATGACCGTATTTAACCAGGTCAAGCTAATGTATTTATCCGTATTTAAAGGTATTGCGTAGGCGCCGCGGTGCGTAGCACTTATTATAGCCATCTCTTGTACCATCTCTTAATACCTCTTATATTCATTGATTTATTGTGTATCTTATCTTTCATATATCTCAAATTGTCTTTGGTTTGTATGTAAGGCTGTGTTCTATGTCTGTCTTACATTGTTTGTATATTGCATAGATGTGGCCTCTCATATGGCCATAACCCTTATATAAAAATTTTTTTCGAATCTCGCAATAAACTTTGAGCATACTAGAAGAATCCTTTAAAGAAGCTTCTAGCACTCTTTAGATTTTGTTTAAATGAGACCATACTAGACGCCACAAAGTTATTGATTCTACTAGAAATTCTATCTCTTGCCATAGGGTTTAGTGAGTTAAAGTTCGTTAGAGATGATAGGTTTATGCCCCCTAGTGCTAACTTGGCCTTTTCTGCGATCTTCTCTACCACAGTCTTACGTTCTAATACTGCTTTGTTTATCTGCGCTAGATGTTTTACTTGTTGTACCCTATTGGATGTACTGTTTAAAACGGCATTAATACTCTTATTTGCGGCGTCCTTTGCATTTAGATCACTTGTATTGAGATCAACACCTAGTGCCTTTGCTATGTCTTCTACGGTGCTTATCTGTGGTGATGGAATTTTGCCGTCTAATTTGTTCTTTAATGGGATCAATGTTGATATATCAATCCCAGATCCTATTACATCTATAGGTTGTGATCTGAAATGTGCATTTGCCTTAAAGGTATCTGCATTAGGTAGATCAGTAGCAAACACGTTTCTAACCACGGTTATACCTGTTGTATGTTTCTGTTCAATGAAATCCATCTGATGGTGTAATGATTTAATTAGGTATCGGCCTGTTAATAATTGATCTATTACATCAAACCTTTCCACCTTATTATCACTTGTTGCTTCTGCGGCGTTATAACTAGGTACTTCACACCATACTAGATCACCTATGTTATAGGTAAAGTTGCCTGGTACGTCTATGTTCATTGAGAAGTAATCACGGCTTGCAATAGACAATGCTCGTTTCGCTGCCCTTCTTTTATCTTGTGATGTACCCTCGCTATTTCTTATGTGATTTGATTTTGTTATTGGTTTTACAAATACACGACTAAAATAATCATCCATATACTTACGATTATCAGCACCTGACGCCTTGGTCAATTTGCTGGCGTGTAATCTATTAATCTGGTGTTTGTTCTCACTACCATATGTCTTATCATCAACCGTATAGTTATCATCAAAATCAGCAGGACCTGGTGGCATAATACCTTGGTATATGTTCATTTGTGTTGGCGATCCTGTTGGAGCGTCTATGTGTAATGCTCTCTCGTAATAGTTTGTATATGTCATTTTGCTCTTGACATATTTCTTATCAATTAGGTCGTGGCCATAGGTTGTTGATCCAAACAATCCTCGTCTTGTATTTAATAGTGTGTTATATGATTCGTTAAATGAAAATGAATATGGTTTAGTTATAGGTGAATCTACATCTGCGTCTGGTGTACTAAAGTTAGGATTGAAAGCAGATAACAGGTCTATGTATGCTACAAATGGTCTGTTTTGATCTGTATCAGCTGACTCTCTATACAATGACTCAAGCGTTCTAAAATGAAAACCTCTATTGTTTTCATAAAACATATAGTGTGGTGTTCTAAAATTAGCAGGTTCACTCTTTGATTTGAGCATTTTGATAGCGTCAATCGGTCTAACGTTTGGAAATGTAAATGAGTAATTACCTAGTGTCGGGTCTACGAATAATTCCTTTTTAGAGTTCAACAATTCTTTATCACCTTTAAATATATTATTGACCATCTCACCATATGAACCTGATAAGGTTTTACTAACTCGTATTCTCTCGTTTCGTATTGATTCTATTGATGTAAAGAACAAGGCAATCGCCTGAACATTTTGAGATGTTTTTACTGACCTCTTTTCATACACTTGAAATCTATGATTGGATGCGTCTATCTCCTCATCACCAGTAGCCAAGTCTATTGGTGTTCTCATTTTAAATTCTAAAAACTCATTACCGATAATAGGTAGTTTGTTAGTAGCACCTACCGTATCATAGAACATTATATTGCCTGATTGAAATGGGGAATCTAAATCTTGGTATATATTGACTAATGCTGTTAGACCTGTAATGTCTAATTGTGAACCACCATATGAATATAGGATTATTTCTTTAACTCTAAAATCGCCAGGGTATCTAGGCGTTGTATCATCATATTTTGGCATATCCTGTTCAGACATTTTATGCTCCTATCAATGTAGTAAATTCTTCTGCTATTAGGTCTAAAAATTCACTTCTAATTAATCTTATTCTACCTTTTTTATTCTGTTGTCTTAATTCGTATTCGTAATTAGTTATAGCTGTTGCACCTGCTGTGCCTTCACTTACCTGTATTTTGTGTGAGTCGTCAAAAGAAGTTATGGGACCAGACTCTTGTGCAACCTCATAATGATGAACAGCATTTACATCAGCGTATTTGTCGTTTATGTATGTTTCAAATTGGGCACTTCTTAATGGCCAGTCATAGAAACGATCTTTTATATTGTTGAATAGTAAAATGATCCAGTAGTATTTTTGATCACCATAGAATTGCTCTGATACTGATTCAGGTGTTTCTTCACCACCCACATCATACAGATCAAATAATGCACCTGACTCTTTTATTCCACCTTTAATCTGCACTCGTCTTAATAGGTTGGTAACTAACTTGTAATTACCTTCGCCTGCAGCGTCATAATAGATTTTAGGAAATTTACTGAAATATGCTGGCATAATTATTCCTTATAGTGATCCATTCTTTGCTGGTGTGTCCCTTGGATCATTTTGAGCGCTGTTTCTTAAAGTGTTATATCTAGTTCTTTCCATTAGTTCTAGTTCTCTAAATGTTAGTGTTGCGTCTATTGACACAGGATCACCACTTGGGTGTGCGCTAAATTTGTCTGAACCATAATCTATATCAACAGCTGTACAAGCACATAAACCTATTTGATCTAGGTATGGATTGATTTTAGTACCTTTCATAAATCTAATTACAAACTCGTGTGGTACTTTGTAAGCAGCAATACTTGAACCTGTTCCATATTTAGAAGGCAACATTGCGTTTTTAATTGCGTGTAGTATATTATTTACTACATCTGATTCTCTTTTTCCTCTAGGTGTAAATTTAAAAGTAAATGAGAAAGTTCTATAATCAATACCATTAAATATCATCTCGGTCATGGCTGCTGGAGCAATACCTGTTCGTCTTTGTATTGAAGCACCTAGACCTGCACCTAAACCTCCAGTGACAAATCCTGATAGTCCTGTGACTAACTTACCTGCTTGTTGAGCAATAGCACCTGCGTCTGAACCAAAAAACTCACCTGCGTTAAAGGCGTCTTTAATCTTTGCCATAGCACCAAATACTCCACCTATTTCAGCAGGACCGTATTCGGCTGCCATATTAAATTTTAATGTTTGTGGCATATAGATTGCAATTGAATCTACAACGTTTCTTGCATTACCTGTACCTGTAGGTAATCCTAACATACCTGAAGCAGTACCTTCACCAAAAAATCTGTTTGCACCATATACGACCGTGTTTAGATTGTCTTCTCTTTTTGTCATCTGGTGGTTACCTACTGAAGTTGCATGGCCAGTTGAGTTTCTAGGTCCTGCAGCTTTTGTTCTTTCTATAATATCAAATAAAATATAGTGCTCGTGGTCTGGCTTGTTATCGTCCGTAGGATATACAAATACTCTACCACTATTATAAGTATGTGGATTTGAATAATCTGCATTTGTGGGATTGTAATTGATAATACCTTTTTTACTTGCTATAACTTTTGAAAAACTAGGCACATTAATGCCTTTCAAAACACTCTGGGATTTACCCAGGCCGTTTAGTATTGATGTTATTGCTTTAAAAGGTTGAAATGCCATATCTATATTTATTAATAATAATCAACAAATCCTGAGTTGTTCTTTGTCCCTATTGTATTTGATCCGTATTCTGTTTTGTTAGTGTTTTGTGAATTATCGTTTGTTTGAACATTGTTATTCACAACATTATTAGTTGTTGCAGCAACTGAATCTGTAGCCTTGGCTATATGTGCCTTATTGATTGATTCAATAGTATGCATTTTCTTTTCAGTTGTGTTTGTTATTGATGATGTATCCGTATTTGTAACCATATCACCTTGGTTTGTTGTAGGTGACGTGATTATCTGCATAATCTTTTCTACTTTGTCGTCTTTAATTTTGCCTGAAAAATAACTTGTGACCCTTTGACCTACGCCTGCGTCTTGTTTTGCTTTTGCGTATTGTTCTAATGATACAAGTTCTGAATCAATATCACCTCTAGCAATTAATTTCTTATATTCATCTTTGTTGATAGCGTCTAGTCTTCTTTTGTTCTCATCATCTATATCCTCTTGCAACACACCTTCATTCATATATGATCCTGAGAAATTCTGACCTTGTTCGGCCAACTCTGCTTTTTCTTCATCACCTTGTGCTCTGTTTAAATATGCAAGAAAGGCAGGTATACCGACTATAGTTGCTATTAAAGCAAGTGGGGTTGCAAGCCCAGCGATTGCTGTACCGAATAACCCAAGTCTTGCAGCCATTTTAGCTAAACTAGCGCCTTTGATAAACTTAACAAACTTTTTAATACCTAGATAACCAAGTATGCCTTCTGCCCCACCTATACCACCTAATAAACCACCATCTTTGTCTGATTTCTTACCTAGTAATTCGTTTGTAAGTTCACTTTCTACTAAAATCTTTTCTAATAAGCCAGATGATGTATCAAATTGCTCATCTGATTCTCGTTCTTCTTCTACTTTTTCTTCTTTATCTTCTTTAAACAAATCAGTTCTGGTACTTTGACCCATTATTTGTTTAGTGGCCTGTTTTGCTTGTGTCTTTGTCTGTTGTGCTTCACTAGACGTTTGGTTTGCTACTACATCCGAATTGTTATCTTTTCTTGTTTCTCTAGCACTTCGTTTTCTTAAACCCTTTTTCATTCTTAATGACTCGGCCTCACCTTCTTCTTCAGCACGAATTGCTCTCTCAATTCTTTTACCTATGATAGGTATTTGTGTAAGGCCTATTCTATTTGCAAGTTTAAGAGGTTTAAGTTCTTTCTTAAAATCTCTAAATGCAAGTTTCAATCTAGTTGATACACCTAATACCGAATCTAGTTTTTTATTTGTTGCACCTACAGTATTTTCTAAAAACTCTCTTTCAGCTTTACTTAACTTAGCGTCACCTTTTAATTTGTATAGTTCGCTAAGTGTTTTATCAGTTGATTTCTGCGTTTGGAGAGCCTCATCATAATCTGCACCTTTAAGACCATCTAAAGATGAAAAAGTATAGTTATCAACAAAGGTAATTATATCTGGTCGTATACCTGCTTTATTTAACTTCTCCTCATTCTGATAACCACCTTGTTTAGCAGATTGATCAATAAACTCTTGTAATGAGTCAGATATAGCAAACTTCTCATCATCTTCCAACTTTCTTTGTTTCGCTAAGATGGATTCAAAGTTTATACTAGGTTTTCTAAATTTTACTTCTTGCTCTGCCATTTAATTATTTCTCGTTTTCACAATTACATTCTTTACAAGGACATAAGTCCAAATATTCATCAATGTGTTCTTTGTCTCCAAGGCCTGATAATGTAGGATTGCAATGACAATCGTGGTTACAATCTTTACAGTTGGCCATTAGTCTTTATTCTTAATTTTAGTTGCTTTACCATTTACATAAATTGCAAACCAACCTGCACCAGCCCCAACGACTACAGATACTAACCCTGCTTGTGCATTGTTAGGTGCCTCTAGTGCCATAAACCAAGTGATAACTTCCATAAATGCATATGCATAAGCTGCCATCATTAATCTTGGTACTGCTCTCCAGTTAGAAAGCAATTCTGGTATTTCTACTTCTATAAAGTGCCATAGTTGTCTAACAGCAAATTTAAAACCGTTCCAACCACCACTTAAAAATTTATTAATGTTCCACATATTAATTAACCCCTTTTCTTTTCTCTTATTTTTTCGTTTTCTTCTTTTATATGTTGCATTAACATTTCAACATATATTTCCCTCTCCCACGGTATCATTTCTTCTAACTCGTTCAATGAATACTTATGGTACTGCATTAAAGCAAAGTTAGTTCTATAATAAGACTCTAGGCTCTCGTGCAAGAGGGTTACTGAAAAAAATCAGACGCCCCTTGTAGCAATAACGTAAAGTCTTTACCTGATTGAGGATTCTTATACTTAACCAGGTGTGATACAACAGGTAACGCTTCAAAATACTTTCTTATCATATTGAATTGTTTTGTTGTAAGGTGATTAACAAACTCCTCTAGTTCTTCTACAGACAGATCAGCTGCTTCAAACACCTCCTCACCATTATAAATTTGTTCAATGCAATCTCTTACCAGGCCATAACTTAAATCTAATAGTGTCTTCTTATTAGATATATGTTTTATGGTCGGCACTTTCATAATCACACCATAGTCTTTATCAAACTCAACCTTTCGCTCAAACTTCTTATTGAGATCAGGTTTTACATCTTCTATTTTCAAACTATAATCTACACTCATTTTTTCATCATCTGGACATTTGAGTTTTAAATCTATTTGTTCTCCAACAGACTTACCTCTAATGTTTAACCATAGATATTCAAAGTCATAAACTGGTAACTTCGTCACATCTATTTTAGATAATGTACAAGATTGAACAATATTAATTAAAGCATTGTTCATCTCGGCCTCATCTTTACTTTCAACGGCCATCAATAATATCTTTTCTTCTTTTATCAAAAATGGTCTATACTTAACCAGATTGTTATTTGATAAAGTCAAATCATATTCAGGCACTTTTATAAATGATAAACTCATTATTTAACTCCTTTATTAATAAAATATATCACGTATGATTTTAGGGTCTGGAAGACCTTTCGGGAACACACGTCCTCCCGTGACTCTGCCAATTGGCAAATTTCTTCTAACTGTTTCATAGACTTGACGCCCAGCACTTCCAATCATACCACCTATACCAAAAGGTAAGTTATCTAAAAAGTTACCTTGTATTGCTGTCGTATTCTGTCTATATTCGTTTCTATTTAATGTACTAAATTCTTTTGTATCACCTTTTGCCAAGTAATTCCATGCTGTTGTAGCATAATTTCTATATGCAAAGGTCACACTTGTTTTTACTATTGCATTTTGAGTATCATATGACAATGGTGTAGCAGCAATTGATTTAGGCCATGCCTCATAACATTGTACTTGAAATGCTGATTGACCTGAATGGTCACCTAACACTTGTCTTAATTTCTGTCTATCTGCAGCTGCGTCACCTGTGTTCTCAAAATTCATAAGGGCTGCTGTAAATGTTTTTGTAAGTGGTGTAATTGTAATCATACAATTTTTAGCATAGTCATCATAGTAACCTATATTGTGAGATATAGGATCAACAATCATATTCTGCCATGCTTCAAAAAATAGTCGTTCTTCAAAATTAACACTTGTATAATACTCTAATGTTATTTCATCAAAGGATACATTTTTTGCAATCTTTCTACTAGGTCCATAAAATGTTTCATTAACATCATCCGTAATAGTTTTACCTGGCATTTGAACATTTGAACAAAATAAGTCCATACGATATTGCATTGCCTTTTTAATTGCAACTGATAACCCAGCTGATCTATACATTCTAGCAGTTTGGTCTTTTGCGTCTGTATCAGGATAAACCATATTTTGTGCTAACATACCTTGAGGACCATCAATGGTCACCATAAAGTTAGTTGGTCTTGCAAACCCACCTGCCTGTGTTATACCTGATCTGAATACGTTATAAACTGAATTGTAATTAGATGAAACGTTGTTGTGTGATATTCTACGATTAGTTGCCTTTACATCAAATTGTGGTCTTGATGGTGGTATACCTAATCGGATATCTAAATCGCCAAATCTTTTACCTACACTTATTACACTCATTATAGAAATTTCCTACTATCTGCATATACGGCACTATCAGGCGCCTTTTTAAACCTCTGGACAGGTAAATAAATTGCGATTGCAGCGTCATCTGTATTTATCCTTAAAAAACCTGTCTGTACATATGAGTACAAATACTTTTTGATTGTTGGTTTTACAATCTTCATTCTTTTTACATCATCATAATTGACATCAAATTTTGTATTACGATCAAATCTATTATCACTTGCTGTTGCCTGCATACGTTCTAATAATCTAAATCTCAATAGAGGTGGTAGATAGTGAAAGTTCATACCCATAAACCCACCTTTTATTGGTTCTAAAGGTAATACAAGTGGGAATATATCATAGTATGGTAGTGTCTTTCTGTGTTTAGGATTATACCCAAATAAGTTCAATCTCCCTACACTAGGTCTCCCTTGTAGTTTGCCTTCTCTAAACATCTGACCTGCTGTTTTACCACTAGCAATCTTATTTACTTGTGCTCTATACCAGGTAGCAGACCTGTCTGTATCCCCTGCTTTTAACTTTATATTGTCAAATATACTTGCCATAATACTATTTAT
>Ga0209404_10002778_pt1 | contig 10584 bp, 14 predicted proteins | sample TroAtlMetagenome_2_FD_187447 | JGI IMG/M metagenome (GOLD analysis project Ga0209404, IMG submission 187447) | Marine eukaryotic phytoplankton communities from Atlantic Ocean - Tropical Atlantic ANT8 Metagenome (SPAdes) (version 2) | ecosystem: Environmental > Aquatic > Marine > Oceanic... | reverse complement strand
TGAAGATCCTCTTTCAAAGACCAGACCCATATCGTTTGCTGGTGTTCCTGTTGTTCCGTTTCCTAGCTCAATCAATCTATCTGTTATTGTAGAGTTGGTTGAGTCTAAGGTTGTAGTTGTTCCGTTTACATCTAGGTTACCTGTAATAGTAACATTACCTGTTGCTGCTACATCTGCAAATGTAACATCATCTGTTGTTGCTACTGCTTGTCCTATTGATACTGCTGTGCCTGAAACTGAAACACCAGTTCCTGCTGTTAGTGTTGTAACATTGGCCGAACCATCAAATGATACACCATTTATTGTTCTTGCTGTTGCTAATGTTGTAGCTGTAGTTGCTAAGCCAGGAGTTATATTAGCCGAACCATCAAATGATGTACCACCTATAGTCCTAGCTGTTGCTAATGTTGTAGCTGTAGTTGCTAAGCCAGGAGTTATATTAGCAGTACCATCAAATGATGTACCACCTATAGTCCTAGCTGTTTCAAGAGCTGTTGCTGTTGCTGCGTTTCCTGTTGTGTCTTGGTTAAGTGTTCCTACAGAAATTGTTGTACCAGATACAGACAATCCAGAACCTACTGTCATGAAAGCCGAAGCGCCAGCGCTGTCGTCCCACATATAAATTCTGTCTGCGTTTGGATCTGTTAAAGATTCTAGTCCTAAATGACTAAAACTTAAATTTGTAGCTGTTATATCTAGACCTGTTGTTATGTCTAAAAATGCAGTTGCTCCCGCTGAGTCATCCCAAAATATTATCTGATCGTCGTTAGGGTCACTTAAGCTTTCAATTCCTAAGTGTGATAAATTTACCGTTACACCACCGCTAGTACCTCCGCCGGATAGTCCTGTGCCTGCTGTTACACCTGTTATATCCCCAGCTTGTATTTCTGAGTATTTTGCAAGTCTAATACCGCCTGCTGTAGAACCATCGTGGACTCTAATAGTATCTAGCGTAGTATCTACGGATAACTCACCTACCGCACCAGTGAAGGATTCATTCTGTGTTGTAGTCCCTCGTCTTAATTGTACCTGTGTTGGCATTGTTTTCTCCTAATTAATATGTTCCGCCATCGATATTACCGCCTGATATATTTGTACCTGCGATATTTCCTGATATGTTTGCTGCTGAGGCTAACATCAATTCATGTCCGCCCTGTGTACTTCCGTCATGGACCCTAATAGAATTATTTGTTGTATTAACCGAGACTTCACCTGCTGCACCTGTGAACGCATCGTTCTGTGTAGCTGTGCCTCGCCTAAATTGTACTGTAACTGCCATCTATTGTCTCCTTATGCTACTGAACCTAAGTCCTCTGTAGCTAGTCTGTATTTAATTGACGTATTTAAATCATATATGACATCAGTTAATTGTCCAAACGCATCTGTTGCAAGTGAAGAAGCAACACTTCCATAATCTCCTGTAGGAAATTCTAATGAAAGGTCTTTTTCTGCATAGTTTGCAATCTTAACAATGGCATCTGAAGAGTCTCTTACATAAACTTCTTTATCTGCAGAGTTAAGTGCAACTTCACCTTGTACAATATCTGCTGTAGTTGGTGCATTACCTGATGTTTCATTACGCTTAATTTTAATTACTGTTGCCATGTCTTTATCCTTGTTAGTTTATTTTTGCCTCTGCCTCTATAAATTTAGGATTAGGTATTACTTCTCTTGGACCGTCTACTTCAATATTATAACCTTTAGGTTTAGGAGCTTTTATCATTGGCTTAGGTTTTTTCTTTGCCTCTGGTTGTTTCTCTTCTACCTCTTTTACTGTTCCCGAAGTAAAGGTTGGAACCGGTTTTTTCTTAACCGGCTCTTCCTTCTTAACTTCTGGAGTAGCAATTTTATCTAATGCTTGTTGTAGTTCCAATTTTAATTGTAATTCTCTTTCCTGATATTCTTTTTCATTATAGCTTGCTTTAGCTTTAAGTAATAAGTTTTCTTGCTGTAACTCATTTATTTTCTGAGATAAGCTATTAATATATTCATCTACTAATTTTGTATTTACTTCTTGTTCCATTTCACTACCTATTGATTACTTGTTATTAAGAATAAGTTCCGCCGTCAACTGTATTTGTCCATGCAGGTGTTCCACTATTACTGTATAGGAAATAACCATTAGTACCAGCTGCTGTTGCCTGTAGGGCTCCAGTACCGTTACCATATATAATTCCGTTACTTGTGAAAGAGCTAGCTCCTGTACCACCGTCTGCTACTAATAGATCAGTAATTCCAGTAATTGTACCGCCGGTAATTGTAGCACTAGCTGATTCTATGCTAGCTACTAATGTGCCGACTGTATAACCTGTTCCTGATACATTAACAGTTGTCGTTGGTGCTGCTTGCAAGTCTTTAAATAGTTTCCATTTACCTGAATCGTCAGCATCTCTAAATAAACCACCGTATAAATCTAGTGAACCTGAAGTGTCATATAGACCATACATACCAATATCAACTGCGTCTGATGAATTATTACCAGATGCTAATATGATTAATGGATCTGCAACACTTAAAGTTGTAGAATCTACCGTAGTTGTTGTTCCTGATACAGTTAAGTTACCTGAAATTGTTACATTGTTAGGTAATCCAATTTGTATCTGATTGTTTGAAACTGTTGTTTCTACTTCGTTGTTTGTACCTACGAAGTTTAATGTGTCTGTTCCTACTGTAACAGTATCATCAGAACCACTATCGGCTCCAATTGTTAAAGTAGAACTAGTCGCTGCTGTTGTTGCTGCTGTAATACGACCTTGTGCGTCGACTGTGATAACCGGTATCGCAGAGCTAGAACCGTATGAGGCTGCTGTAACTGCTGTGTCATCAAGTGTTGCTGTAATGGTTGTACCAGAAGCTGCTGTTGTGATACCTGTACCACCCGCTACTGTAAATGTTTCTGAATCTAGATCAATGTCTATTGTTCCAGAGTCACCAGCTGCGTCTAAATCAGCTGCTGTATTTTGAGCGTCAACATAGGCTTTGACTGATTGTTGAGTTGGAATAAGCGTTGCACTGTTTGAAGCCATATTGTCTTCATCAACAAATGCTGTAGCTGTTATTGAACCGTCGCTTAAAGAGCCAAATGTTACAACACCAGCACTAAAGTTTCCTGAACCGTCTCTTTTAACGATTGTAGAAGCTGTGCTAGAGTCTGTAGCATTGTCAATAAGATCTGTGTAATACTTACCACCTAATTCCTGGATAACTTCGTTACCGCCTGAGTCAATAGATGAGATGTATAACTTTGCAGATGCTCCTGAGTTGGATCGATCCTCGGCATACGCTAATTCGCCTTCAACTAAGTCAGAAGTAGCTGGGGCTGTTGCGCCTGTACTCCTTTTAATCTGAATAGTTGTTGCCATTTAATTTTCTCCTAGTTAAGTTTTATTAATTTACCATTTTAAAATGTACCACCGTCAATGCTGGGTGGGGCTGCAACATCAGTTGGTGCAGTAGCTTCCCATTTTCCAGTTGTTGCATCATAAATTAACGAATAACCATTCTGTGCTCCGGAAGTATCAATACCAGACAAATTGTCTATTGTTGTTGATGTTGCTACTTGAGACTGGCTTGTGGTTGTGGTTACTACTCTTGAACTTCCAGTAGAAATTGTTACCTTTGCCGGTGTACTCGATGTGCTTACATTAACTCCCATATATTACTCCTTAAACTTTCGTTACTTCTGGGGTTACTGTTACCAACCCCTCTAGTACTCTTAAAGTTTCTGATGCGCTTGTTATTTCAACATCATACACATAACGCCCTGGTTTAAGCGTTGCTGTTTGAGCTGCTGTCAAACTAATCGTCACCTTTCCTGTATTATCTACCTTAAGACAAGTAAAACTCGTGCTAGTAGATGCCTCATAAGACTTTCTCATTTGACTAGCTACTGTATAAGATGATAGATCTTTTGCTGAAGCATCGTCATTAGTTAGATTTATATCTAAACTAAAGGTGGTTCCTTGATCTATAACTATATTTTGTACGGTGGCCATTCAATTATCTCTTATAATTCGTTGTATAGTCTTATTTATAAATAAAAGTAATTACAATGAAAACTATTTTAACATTAAAATATGGTGACAAATACAGCGCAGATGCTGTTAATTCTATATACGAGCATACCGAAGGCAAGTATAACTATGTTTGTGTAACAGACGAACCAAAAGATTTGCACCCCGATATAGGAATTATTTATATGGAACATGAGCCAAATGGCAACATGGAAAAAATAAAATTATTCCAATTAAAAGACATGGGCACAATATTATATCTAGATTTAGATATAAGAATACAAAAACCAATAGATCATTTATTTGATTATTGTCATCATAACCCTGTAATTGTATATACATGGTGGAAAGATAAAGGCGATAAACAAATAAGCATACACGATTTCCCATGGCAACCAGAGTTTGTAGGACCTTTAAGTAATTATAATTCTAGTGTAATGCTTTGGAAAGATGCTACACATATATGGAATCACTATAATAAATATCCTGAAACATATGATGTTCAATATCCATATGGCGATGATACATTTTTATATCATGAAGGATTTACATTTGAACACTTACCCAAAGAAGAAGTATATGCTTTTAATACGACAGGAAGAAAGTATAGACCTGAATATACAATATGCTTATTAAATGGATTAGACAGAAACCCGGAGATTGAGAAAGAATATGATGAACTTTGTATGCATCAAGTGGGGCACTAAATACTCACCTGATTATGTAAACAATTTGTATCGTATGGTACAGGATAACTACCATAAAGATTTTACTTTCACTTGCTATACAGATGATAGTGCAGGATTAGATTGTGATTGTGTAGATATACCTGATATCAATCCTTTACATCCTAAGTATTGGTTTGGTAAAGAAAATTATTGTTGGGATAGATCTAAATTTATAGTATTCAATTCACATAACTTTTTAGGTTATGATGGCAAATGGTGTTACTTTGATTTAGATATTATTATACAAAATGATATAACAGATTTAGATGAGTTAGCTCTTAAACCTAGAATAATACATTCTAAATGGCAAAATCCTAAACATAAACATGATAGAAAGTTTATAGATGTTCGAGGAACATTTTTTAATTCTAGTGCTATGTGTTGGAACAAAGATCAATGTGAACAAATATTTTGGGATGCAATACAAGAAGAAGATATGATTTTTAAAACTTTCTGGAAAGGAACAGATAACTATCATTACTGGAGGCAAAGAGACTTTTGGAATAACATACCTTATGAATGGGTGTACTCTTATAATAGGGGAATGGAATATCCTGACGATTTAGAGGCACATAAATATAGAAAAGAGTGTAAGCTCTGTTTGTTTAATGTAGATGTATTAAAGTCTAATAACAAACAAATAAAAATAGATGAATTAGAAGATGAGACATTATTGAGATTATGGCATGGTAACAATTATAGCAAATCAGCTAGACACTAATTACAGTCAAATACATATCAATGCTTTTTATACGCAATGCAAAAAGCTGATAGAAAATCCTTTTGATTTTTATGTGTTTGTAGATAAGGCTGAAATGGAACTGCTAGAAACTACAAAGAAAAAAGACGGCTATATTGATGGTATAGAGTTTCATGTTCCTAAGCATGGTGTAGATTGGATTGAAATAGATATTATGCAACACACCAAACCAGGTGGCAATACATTGTTCTTAACTCCTAATGTTATTATTAACAACATAGAGGACATAGACATTTATAAGTCAAATAAGAAAATTCAGTTAGAGGATGGTAACCTAGGTTATTTTGTACACCGAAATGCTAAAGTGGAAGGCATACTAGAAGAATGGGAAGAAAATGAAGACGAACTCTTATATGAATATGATGCTTTCCATAATAAATTTTTTATAGAAGAAGGTACTTTACCTTTCTTACAAGATTATACTGCTTCATATCCAGACTTAACGAAGAAAATAGAAAGTATTGTTGCATTACCTTATTGGTATGAAGACTTTAATGAAGAACAAATAGAAGCAATGTATAATAAAGCAACAGATTTATATCCATGGTTGCCTGAAAGAGTAGAAATAGAATTATCAGATGATGATAACGAACTATCTTATGATGACATAAGAAAAATTTTCTCTCAGGACTTTATGGAAAAAGCCCACATGAAAAGAATAAAACTTAAAGGACTTGGAGGCGACCCTACTAATAATAAAGACATAGTAGATATATCACATTACCTTATGGGGCAATGGGGTATAGGTATTGATTTAATTAGTAAGGGAGATACAAACGATCCTTTTTGGTGGGGCATTATAGGAGACTTATATAAAGAGTCTGGTAACATAACATTTAATATTAATACAAGCAATCCAGATAGTTTAATATTAATGAACGCAGACATTCTTATTAAAAAAGGTTGTAGAGTGTTTTGGTCTTATACACATACCAATCAGTTAAATACAGATATAGAAAAGGCAAGAGAATTATCAGAGAAACATAACTTCACAGGGTTTATTTACTTAGACAATGTGCCTGAAGAAGTTCCTTATGTAGATGAAGTCGTCAAACCTGATATGCCAGACTATAAACTTATAGAACTAGAAACTCTACAGACACGAAAAAAAGACGACATATATAAAGAGAGAAAGATTAAATTTGCACCACATGTTAAATGCGAAGGTAAAGTTAATAATCAATTTTATCTAAGTGCTAAAGGAAATGTTTTTCCTTGTAAACATGTTGCTCTTAATGTTTCTACAGCAGACAATTCTCCCGAACATAAAACAGAATTATTATATGATTGGGAGAAAAATAATGCTAATAAATATTCATTAGAAGAAATATTTACTAATGACTTTTATAAAGGATATTTTAATAACTTATTAAAATTAAATCCTACAATTATACACAATGAACAAGGTGGAGTATGTTAAAAATAAAAAATGGAATTATAATAGAAGGACCTTTTGATAAACCAGTATTACATTTGGAGACAAAAGGACTTTTCAAAACAATCAAAGAATCTGAATTTACAACACTAATAGTCCAAGTCCCAATAGAAGACTTTGAAGCTAAATGCTATAGGCTCACAGCAGACTTAGCAGACGCAGGGATAATGTATGGTAGGGACTATGTAATAGCAAGGAAAAGTTTATGAGAGTGAATGTTGTTTGTTCTAAATGGGGCACAAGATATGGTCCTCATTTTGTTAATAGACTAAAAAATATGGCGAGGAGAAATTGTAATGACAGACATGATTTTCATTTTTACTGTTATACTGATGATGCTGACGGTCTTGATCCTGACATTAAGGTTATTCCTTTTCCTGATATTCCCGATATTCATCCTAAGTATTGGTTTGGTAATGACAATTTTAAATATGGGATGGCTCGTTGTTGGGACAGGCCTAAAACTATGGTATTTAATACCCATAACTTTGCTGATGATAAGCCAACCGGCCGTTTTGTTTTCTTCGATCTTGATGTTATTATACAAAATGATATAGAGCCTTTACTTACCTACAATATGGAAAGACCTACAAAGTTAAGAAGTTGGTGGCAAGATCCTAGACCAATGAAAACTCGTAAATTTAAATTAGCACATGGCGCATATACAAATGGCAGTTGTCAAGTTTGGTCCGACGATCAAGCAGAATGTATATGGCATGATGTATTAGAGAATCAAGAAAAGATATGGTTTACATATACAGATGGAACAGATAACTATCACTCCTGGCGATGGGGTGATTGGGGCAAAAAATTATGGGATCACTTCCCATCAGATTATGCTTACTCGTATAACCGAGGTCGTAGTTGGGAAGATGACGATTTAGAAACAGAAATATACAGGGAAACACCTATCCTCTGTGTATTTAATATTGACTTACTACCTGAACCAATGCTTAAAGGCAGGGGTAGTGTTAAGCAAAATGAATTAGTAGATCCGGAGTTATTGAAACATTGGCAATAAACATTTATACAGTAAAATGGGGCAGTAAATATTCTGCCAAACATGTGAATAAAATATATGAATCCTGTCAGGAATCTATATCACAAGACTTTCATTTTTACTGTCTAACAGAAAATCCAAAGGGACTGAATGATTGGATAACTGTTCTACCATTTCCTAAAGGAAACAAATTAGAAAAGTGGTGGAACAAAATGTATCTGTTTGATGATAATGTAGTAAGGCAAAAAGGTGAGAATTTATTCTTAGATCTAGATGTTATTATACAAAAGAATATAGATGACATAGTAAACTTTGATCCTGAGGATTGTCTATGTTTTGGCCAAACACATTGGCATGATTTGGAAACACAAAAGAAAGAAACAGAACATGTCCCTCATAGATATACAGATTTAAATTCTAGTATATTAAGATGGAATGATAAACTAGATAAAGAGAATATAACTCTTTATTTTAACGCACACAAAGAAAAAATATTATGGTACTATCGAGGAATAGATAATTTCTTTATGCACAAGGGTGTAGCAAGAATTAAATATTTTCCGTTAGGGTGGTTTTATAGTTATAACCAAGGTTATATATATCCACATGATATAGAAAAACATGTATTCAGACAAATACCATATGTCTGTTTATTTGACTCAATGGGAAGAAAAGAAGATGTTAAATTTTAATTTTTTAAACAGTATGCAATATTGGGGAGAAGGTCTCGCTAAAGTTGAACATGAGATGAAACATAAACATGATGACTTTAGACAAGCTCTTAATCCTAACACAATGGAGGGAGCTATTTGGTTAGTTGAAGAACTACAAAATAGTCTTAAGGATTATATGAAGGACGAGCAGTTTAACATTCTTGTATTAAACAGCTGGTTAGGAGTTCCTTTAGTTCCACTCTTATGTGAGAACTTGTCCGTAGGTGAATTGCACCTAGTTGACATCGATAACGAAGCTTTAGAGCTCTCTAAGGTGTTTAATAAGCATTATATCACCGAAGAATTCATAAAAATAAATCACTGGAACATGGATATTCCATTTGCATTTGACGAATTAAATCAGTTGAATGTTGATATAGTTATTACAATGGGAGCAGAGCAAATGTATCCTTTAAAGGATTTAAATACTGCAAACAAACATGCAATATTTGCCGTACAGAACTCTAATGTTATAGAAGAGATGTATGGTATTAATTGTGTAGATAGTGAGAAAGCATTAATTGAAAATGCAGGGCTAAAGGATACTTTTTACACAGGCAAGACGAAACAATTTTATTATGATTGGAACGGGAAGGTCTATTTTGATAGGTTTATGGCAATTGGCACAAAATAAAGCATTAAAGAAAGCACTGCACGAAGCAACAGTTGATACAGCTATTGGAGCAATAATAATGTTTCCTTTAAGTGTTGGTATCATTAAGGCTTGCATAGACTACGCAGGCACCTCTGCTGAGATGGCTGCGTTTATTAACTTCTTAGGATTAACTGGAATTGCTATTGTAAGAAAAGCTCTAGTTAGATTAAGATTTTCTAAGTGGGATTAGTCTACTCTCTTACCTACACCCCAATCAATTACAACCGGGAATCTAGGAATATTATCTACTGACCTTTCAAAGAATCTACATGTAACCCAAGTAGGTTTCTCATCTTGTTCCAATAGAGCTTTAAGTGTTTCTTGATTTCCTCTAACACCACTCTTAAATGTTTCTGTTCCATCTGTAAGAACAAAGTGTTTAGCATATCCTGCCCAATTACCTGAGCCTTCTAATACTTCTACAACATCAAACTCTTCTGTAATGAACTCTTTTCTTTTCAGTAAGTTCTTACTTCTTTTGTTTTCATAAGAGGCATCGTTACGAATCATTTGGCCTTCGTAACCATCTTCTGTATATTGTGAATACAAAGCATCTAACTCTTCTTGATTTTCACATACTGATGTTGGAACTGTAACTACAGGACTTTCAAACTCTTGATCTTCTATAAAACTTATTCTGTCTAGAGTAGTTTCAGCTAAACCTCTGCCCCAGTAAGGACAATCATAAACATGATACTCAACAAGTTTTTGACATTCTGCTGCTTCTTCTGGAGTAGGTTTTACTTTACGAACTAGACTTGTAATTTTGTTGAAGTCATCTTTTAGTTCGTGATTGTAAAGTTCACCATCTAAAATAGCATCAGGATATTCTACAAAGAACGCTTGTAGTTCAAAATATATGTGATCACAAGTTGTAATTGCTTTACCTGCTCTTGTGTAAAGTCCATCTTTCCTTGCAATACATCTAATGCCATCTAACTTAGGTTGACTAATACCACTAGACTGTGGCCTTTTTGTGTAGTCATGCGCTAACATTGGTTTGAACTTATCGTAAGTATCAACCTTTGAAATGTCTTCAAAGTATTCTTTTTCTACTTTTTTATCCCACATTGCTTGTGCTTCTTTTTGTGCTTGTTCAGCATCTGTAGTAGCATTTGCTTTGCCTGTGTTCTTGCCTGTAGCATCTTTCCAACCACTTGTAACTAGGTTGCCGTCTTTTATACCAGCAATAGTTCTAGTGGCATTCAATACGCCATTGGAATATTCAACTGTAAGTTCACGAATGTTTCCGTTCGTGTCTCTTTTGTAAAGTGTTGGTA
>Ga0209404_10002777_pt1 | contig 10585 bp, 5 predicted proteins | sample TroAtlMetagenome_2_FD_187447 | JGI IMG/M metagenome (GOLD analysis project Ga0209404, IMG submission 187447) | Marine eukaryotic phytoplankton communities from Atlantic Ocean - Tropical Atlantic ANT8 Metagenome (SPAdes) (version 2) | ecosystem: Environmental > Aquatic > Marine > Oceanic | place... | reverse complement strand
TATTTATTTTCCTTTTTAATTAATTAATTAATTGTTATTTGTTCATTAATACCCAACCATAAGTTGATACAAACATTAATTCAAAAGCGGATCTATTTATAGCCACAGTTAAATTACTTGCATCTCCTTGGATAGTATTATTATTTCTATTTATTGTTAAATTATTTGTAGATAAATTATTACCAATATCTATTATTTTTATTCTCTGCCCATTATTAGGTGTACCTGGCAAGGTCACTTCAATAGTATTATTTGTTGTATCAACTAAGTATGCTTCAAAATCCGAAGATGTTGCAATACTAAAGTTTGTAGTTTTAGCACCGAGGTCTACAACCATTCCTCCGGTACCAGAATTATTACCAGTAGAACCTCCACCAGCAATAGTTTGTTTTGTTATAGCAGGTATTTTATTATATGTTTTAGGACTTGCAAAACCATTAAATAAATGAATAGGACTACCATCACCAGCATTAAATGCAGTTGCAATTCTTTCACCTACAACTTCAGACCAAAGTTGAATAGAATAATCATCATAATATCTTAAACTAACTACTCCTTGTATTGTACCTGCACCGCCTTGTCTCCAACCTGGAATAGTTCCACCACCAGCTTCAAAGTAATTTGTAGATGATGTATTAAATTGATAATCAGTACCAATAAAACTTTCATTAGTTTGATATCTAAATTTATTATGTATCTGGCCTTCAGCAGTACCAACTCCTGAAGAGGCACCAAGATAATTAGTTCCATACCAATCACCCTGAGCGGATTGATTAAAATTAATATTTATTTGTTCACCTGGTACAATAGACATAACACTCTTAATAACAGTATGAGATTTAACACCATTAATAATACCATCTTCTGCAAGATTTTCATCATGGGCAATTTCCCATATTGTATTAGCATTAGATATAGTTGGTACAGGGAATACAGCATTCGCCCAGCCAGAAAATTGTACCTTAAATGAATCTACTGTTAATGGAGTAATTGTTTTACCAATTGTCATTTCAGCACCACCAGTAGTATCTATTAATTCTAAATGACCATTATGTAAAAATCTAAGAACTAAAGGAGCATTACTAGCTACTGTATAATTACTTCCATTATTATAATCTTGAACTTCAGTATTACTAGCACCTACAAATTCAGTGTTTCCATTTAAAAAAGAAAATACTGTATCCCAATTACTATAATCTATAGCTCCAGTATTATATGTTTGAGGAGATGTATTATTTCCCCATATACCCATTCGCCATTGTTGCCCTGTAGACATATTAAAACTAAAATCATTACCTCTAGTTAATGGTTCACCCCAATAATAAGGTGCTTCATCCCATACAGTACTAGTTATTGATGTAGGAATAACTTCTTCATCAGCATTAATTCCGTATGATCTATACCAATTACTACCTGTAGATTCCAAAGCATTTGTAGTTTTTGTTGTAAATGAAGGATATTCATTACCTAAATGATCCGCCATAAAATGTATCTTTAATGGATCACCAGATTCAGGAACTAAAGTAGTAGCCATTAATGTATTATTAGCATAAAGTCTTAATTTATAATCAGTAGCAGAATAAACTAATCTCATTATAGAACCATCAGCAAATTGAGTTGAACCAGCTATATCTGTATTTTTAGAACTGTAACCACCGTTTGCATGTGTACTTGTATCTTCCATAAGATATTTAAAATAGAATCCAAATTTAGTAGACCAATTTGTCATTGCAGTTGAAAGTACACCTGCTGCTTGAGTTGTATCACCAGACCATACTCCAATAGACATATAATATTGTTGATTATTAGTTAAGTAATATTGTGTCCATCTGAATTCTTTACCAGGTTCAAGAGCCTCACCCCAATACATTGGATTATGAGAATACATTGCAAGATCAGTTATAGGAGTTGTAATTTCTTGATCTGATTTTGGTCCATAAGCTACATACCATTTATCATCTGTTTCAGATAATCTATCTAAATTAAAAGATCTATTAACAACATCTGGTATTTCAAGATTAGCACCACGATTAGCAAAGAATATATCTAAATCATTACCTGATTCTGCTACAATAGTTGAAGCTACTAAAGCATCATCAGCATAAAGTCTTAATTTATTATCTGCACAATATCTTAATCTAAAAACAGTTCCACTTGTAAATGTTGTACTTGCAGCAATATCAGTATTTTTAGAACTTCTTTCAGCATTATCTACATTACTAAAATCTGCCATTAATTCATCAATACAAAAAGAGAATTTAGTAGACCAGTTAGAAAGATCTGTTGCTGAACTTTGACCAGCTTGAGTAGGATCACCATCATAAATACCTATAGAATAATGAAAAGTCGTCTGAGCTGTCATATGAAATTGTGTCCATACAAATTCAAATCCTTTTTGTAATTTTTCTCCATAGTATAAAGGAGCATTACCAACTGTATAATTTGAAGTTTGAGGATCTGTTACTTCTACATCTGCATTTGTACCATAAGCAACATACCAATGTTGACCTGTTTGGTTTATAAAAGGAGTTGGATTAATTAAATCAGTAGCATCAATAGTAACTGTTGTAGCATCAGCATTAGTTAAAACTAAATCAGTTCCAACAATTGCACCACTTGATACAGAACTACCACCACCACTACTAATTGTAATAGTTTTAGTTGATCCTGTTCCACTAGCAGTTACACCAGAACCTACAAAGTTAATTGTAGATGCTGCTGTTGCTAAATCAACACCTTCATCTTGTATAGTAATTGATGTTCCACTAGCCGTTGAAGCAATTGTACCATCAGCAGCAATAGTAATATTACTACCAGCAGTTAAAGCAGCAACAACATTAGTTGTGTCAGTAACATCAGCATTTATTTCAATATTAGAAAGTTTAGTTTTTTCAGTATCTGTAAAAGCATTTGTATTAGCTTCAGCTTCATATGCAGTTTTAATTTGTGCTGCACTTATAGAACCTGTTTGACCAACAACACTTAAAACAGCATTTGTAGGAGTTGCTAATAATGTAAAGTCTGCCATAGTTCCAGCAGTACCACCATTATGCATATAAGATTCATTAAGATCAGTTCTAACAACAACATCACCTTCTTGTAATGAGAATCCTAATTGAATAGCTTCACTAACCGCTGTTCTTACACTTGTTAAAGCAATTGAACCAACATCAATAACATTACCTGTTATAGTTACATTTGTTCCTGCAGTTAATACTTGTGTTGATGGTTTATTAATTAAACTATTATAATCACCATCAAATAAAGTTGGCTTATTAGTTAAAGTGTTATAATTACCATCAAATAAAGTTGGTTGGTTAGTTAAAGTATTATAGTCACCATCAAATAAAACTGGTTTATTAGTTAAATCATTATAGCTACCACTAAAATTACTTGTTCCACCACCACCTCCAGCAGATTGGTTAACCCAATCATAGTCAGTACCATTCCAAGATAAAACTTGATTGGTTGCAGCTGTTGATAAGTTTAAATGATCATCAACATCTAAATTTCTGTAATATGTTATACCTAGTGGTACATTAATTAAATCATTATAATCACCAGTTTGTGCAACAGTATGATAAACAGGTACACCATTTAAATCACCATAAGCACCAGTTGATGCTACAGCAGCTAAAGTACCAGTTTGTATAAATGAACTAGCATGATAACCATCTAATTTATCAGCATTAATATTTAATGCATTAATATATGGTTGTGTTATCTTAGCATCTATATCAGCATCAGCTCTTGAACTTGTATAATATAAATTAGTTGAACCTTCAGGTATATTATTTGTAGTTTTTGTACTAAATCTTGTATCCCATAATGCATTAAAATCTGCGGAAGCTAATTTAGTATTAACCACATTTGTTAAATTAGTAGCAAAATTCGAATTATCATTTAATGCAGTAGCTAATTCTTCTAATGTATCTAAAGTACCAGGCGCTCCATTAATTAAATTTGCTATTGCAGTATCTGTATAAGATTGTAATGCTGGGCTAATTAAAGTTTCAATTTTAGTATTTAAATCAGTTAAAGTAATTTTAAATTCATTACCCGAACTATTTCTAGATAAAAATAATAAGTCATTATTATCTATAGAAGAAGTTACAGCATAAGAATCAATATCAAAAGAAGCTCCAGCAGCCCCAGTTAAACCTGTTGGACCCTGCGGACCAGTTGCCCCAACAGATCCTGATGGACCTTGGGCTCCAGCTGTTCCTGCAATACCTTGTGGTCCGGTTAAACCTATTGAACCAGTTGGACCAGTATTACCTGTATCACCTTTTATTCCTTGAGAACCTACAGGACCTTGTACACCCTGTGCACCATCTGCTCCTGCATCACCTTTTATTCCTTGAGTACCAGTTGGTCCTTGTGGACCGATTGCACCAGTATCACCTTTTAATCCTGCAGGACCTTGTGGACCAGTTGCACCCGCAGGACCTTGTGGTCCCTGTGCTCCAGGTTTATTTGTACCTACATTAAGATTAATTTTATTATTATCAGTAATTTTTATTGTCATGTCAATTCCTTATTGCGGTTGATATCTTATTACAAATAAGAACCTTATTGATTTAATTTCTTCACCATTTGCCCATTGTAACTTCATAGCAACAATATAAGGGCTTGTAGTATCTGGTGAAGCATTAAATACATGTCCACCATTATTAAAGTCTGATAATAAAGTATTTGGTACCTTAAGATCAAATGATCCTTGAGTTGCGTTTCTAATTAAACTTGTTGAATTATAATTTACAACAGTTGCATTAGGATCCTTAGTTAATGAATTAATAGTTATACTACTTCTTCCTTCAGTAACATCTGCTGTAAACAGTTCTGTAGCTAAAGTAAATGTTGCTGCAGTTGAATAGTCAATATTTTCATCTCCACTAACATTTAAAAGGAATTGATTGCCTTGTAAAACTTCTCTAGCGATAACTTGATCTGCTCCGCCAAGGAAGTGTCTTATATTTGATATTCTCATTTTTTTCTCCAATAGGGTTATGAGTTTAATATATAACTATGGCTATATATCATTTTCGTTAATTATTAGTTAATATCCAACCGTTACCAGTTAAGAATATAAACTCTGTACCAGCTCTATTAGTATTTATATTATAGTTATTACTAGAGCCTTGTATATTTTTTGAATTACCATCTATAATAATATTATTAGTTGAAGCATTATCTCCAACATCTATTATTTTAATTATGTCTCCATCATCAGGAGTTGCGGGTAAAGTTATTGTTACCGTATTATTTGTTGTATCTATAAAATAACCTTGCCAATAAGCTTGATTAGTTATAGAAAAATCATTTAATTTAATTGTATTATCCCAAGTACCAGTATGTGCTTTAACTGCATCAGCCGGTAATGTAACAGTCTTACCAGTAAAATCTACAACTTGTGCTAATTGATTAGTACCAACAGCATTATTTTGTATTTGATTACTACCAACAGCATTATTTTGAATTGAGTTTTGACTTACTGCATTATTTCCAACATTAGTTGAAGCATTAGCAGGCGTCCAAGCACCAACATTTAAACCTGTTGAATAACCACCTCTTGCAAAATCATTATAACCTCTTATCCAAATATATAAATCAGTTGTAGTTGGTATATTACTTAAAGTAACTGCTTGAGTTGTATTAGCAGCAAAACTACTTCCAGGTGCAGCAAAAATATTACTAACTTTTTTCTCACCTGTAGCACCTTCTGAATAATAAACTTCTACACCTTCCATATTACTTGATGAAGGAGTAGTAAAATTTATAACCATATTTGGTATTGATGCAAGTGGATTAGCACTTGCTAAAGTTAAATTTGTTACAACACCAATATTACTATAATTTTGTGCATTTAAAGTAGGTGCATCAGCTTTTTGAGTTAATGTTCCTACAGTATAATCACTTTCATTATAAGCTTGTGCAGTTATATAATAACCTTGTAAACCACCATCAAGTTCAACTTCAGAAATACTATTAACTCTAAATTTAGAACCATTATCAAAATCTTGAATTTGACTTGTTGTACCTATAAATGTTGTATTATGAATATTATTTACTGTTTTAATAATTATATTAGTATCAAAATTTCCATTAAATATTATAGAGTTAATATGAAATTGAAATTGACCACTAAATTCACCACCAACATATCCTTCAACAAAAGTAACTAATGAAAATATTTCACCTAATTTATTATTTTGATCTATTTGATATTTACTTAATGTTCCTGAACGATCATAAAATTGACCATTAATACATTCTTTAAAATAAGTTAATAAATCATCAAATTTAACTATTGTATTAGGCACAAAATAATGTGCTGGAGTATCATCTGAATATTTAACATCTATATTTTGTGCATTACAAAACATTTTATATTCACCAATAGTAGCAGTAGATGGTAAAGAACTTTGTGCATTAACATAAGTATGTGTTAAAATAGCATTTTGACTTAAGTCATAATATGTTCCATTAACTTCTATAACATCATTAAATTGTAATTCAGCAGCTCTTGTATCAGTTCTAAAAGAAATAATTTTATTACTTCTAGATTTATTCATTAATACACTGCCCATTCTTTGAGCCTCAACATTAGTATTTAAAAACTTTAAAGATATGTCTTTAGCTAATTCAGGCTCATTAAAATATGTATTATCATAATTTAAAAATACTTGATCATCTTGATAGTTTTCTGATTTAGCTTTAAATTTTAAAGTCATTTCATTTAAAGTAGAATTAAAACCATCATTAACCATAGTAACATCACCATAAATATTAGTATGATCAAATACCTTTTTAACTGTATCAGGTTTATCTGACATCATTTGAAACTTACCTAAAGTATAACTAAATATAGATTGTGAATTAACAACTAAATCTGAAATATTTAAATCTTTATCATCACCTGTATTAGCATAACCATTTGTTTTATATCTTTTACTTGTTACTGAAGCACCAGCTGGGTCATTATGTGTTACTGATTCATTACAAAATACTTTATGATTATAAAATGTAGATAAATCAAGATCACTATCATTTATAGATTGACCACAACCATAAACATAACTTGTTAAATAATCTATTAAACATTCAGGTGGACTTTGTGAATAGCTACCTGAATTATATGCTTTAAGACTTATTGGTACAGGTGCTGTAAAATATTGTTGTCCTGGTTCATATTCAAATGTTGGTTCAACTCCGTTTGAATCTGCAACATGATAATCCATTCTTTTTCTTCTTACACCTAAATCTTCTAAATAACCTATTCCTATAGGTAAATAGCCATAAGGATTCCAAGGTTGTTCTTTAAAATAATGATCCCAACCAATTAATATATCTGTAAATTTTTCAGTAAAACCCGCTTCTAAATCATCTACATACCAATCTGAAAAATTAGCTGTTATTAAAGGCATATAATAATTTTGAGTAGCACCATTAAGAGTATATGTATATTTTATCCAAACTCTAAAACTATCTTCATAATCATATTCAGCATAAGATTGAGAATAACCATACCCCTCATTTTTAATATTTAAACCATTAATAATTCGTTTTCCATCATCTGGAACTGGTGGTGTAAATGTAACATAATTTCCTGTAGCAAAATCTAAATATTGTTCACCTGGTTGTACAAAATCAAATTCTACTTCTGCATCTTCACCATAGCCCATATCAGCTGCACCCATTGTACCATCTTTATAATCCTGAATAGTCCAACCACTAAATTCATTATTAAGATCTAAAATTTCGTATGTTCCTCCAGGTACTACTAAATCTTGAGGCAATCTTCCATTATCATTATAATCCTCATCATTGTAAGAATAGCCAACAATACTATGAGCAGTCTCCTGATACTGATCCCATGTTAGCGCAGGAGTAAACTGACCAGGATTAGAAATACCACCATTTAATTTACCTGGTGTAGCTTGAACACCACCAAAAGTTAAATCATAATGTAGTTTTCTAACTATTTTACCTTCAATTTCAAAACCTAATTTACTTGTTAAACCTGTAACTTGTTTCTCTCTATCATATTTTAATTCACAATACACATAAGCAACATCAGGCATAGTTCTATTTTCTGCACCTGTAGCCCACTTAGTACTAAATGCTTCCATTTGTGCGCATCTACCACCATGAGGATATCTAAAAACAGAAAAAGAATCTTTTAACCAATCATCATGAGTTCCGTCTTGGTGTATAGCATCTATAACATTTGAACCTTCTATAGTAGCTACAACATCTTCATATTCATTATATATATCATCACTATCAAATACTAATTTATAATCTTCCCACCAAACTGATTTTATAGCTTGGATAGGTCCTTCACATAAAGCAATCATAAAAGCCATTGTTTGGTTATCAGATGATATATCAGCAAATATAATTGAACCGTGTACTTTATCCTCTCCATATACAACCGGTAATTTATTTGATGGATCTGATGGAATTCTTTGTTTGACACCAGGGTCTGGAGCTGAACCACCATTAGCCGACGCGGCTCCAGGAGGAGCTTCAGGACCAAATAATTTTTGTGTAATAAAAGAAACAGCCATTGAAAGAGCAAATCTTATAATTGCTCCTTGGATATTATTTGCTACTACAGCACTAATAATTGGTGCAGCTGCTGCCATAATTTATCTCCATTCATAAGTTCTTTCAGCAAGTGTGTAACCTAATTTTTCAAATTTAATATTTGTTTTGTTAGGTAAACAAGCCATAATAACTCTGTCAATTTTGTTTTGTTGTTTTAATTTTGTATATTCTTCTTTGTATAGTTTATGCATTCTATAAAATGCTGAACTATTTCTTTTATCTTTATGTACCCAAGTAACAATAGTTACAAGTTCTTGCATAGCAGTAAAAATATTATTATTTAATAAGCCCATTAGGCAGCCAATAATTTTATTATTTTCTTCAGCAACAACAATCATTCCTTTATCAAAACATAAATTAATTAAATTCTTGTAGTACTCATCAGTTACAATTAATCCTTTTATTGAAAATTCAGGAAACTCTTTAACTGCTTGTACTATTTCTTTTATACCATCTTGTGTATCATTTTTATTCGCCATTCTTATTTTCATATTATATATATCCTTATATTTATTCTTTACCAAATTTAGGATTAAATGTAACCATAGCAGCTACAAATTCCATTGACCTATCTCCGGCTGAAACTCTTTTAAATGAACTATCAGATGTATATCTACCATTAGTACTACCAATAATAGTTGATAATATATTTTTACACTCTAATGATATTTTAACTTTACCAAGCTCTTGGCTTTCTTCATCAACAGAATGTGAATGAATAACACCTTTCCATTTTATATATGTACCAACAGTAGCTTTTGTATCCATTTCACTTAATAAAGTATCTTGATCATTAATCCAACCTTGATAAATAGTTACAACACCACCAATACCATTATACTTTTTTAAAATAGGAATAATTGTATTTGGTACACCATTTAATACAATAGTAATTTGATTAGTTTTAACATCTTTAGTTTCTTCAACAGCAGTTAAATCTAAAATACCTGCTGAAGGATATGTTTTAACTTCACCATAACCATCTAAAGTTTCTGTTATTATTCTTGAAGATGTATTTAAAAATAAAGCATTTTTAACGTTAGTATCTGGTTGTATAACAACAAATTGAATTGGATATCCACCTTCGGCTTCAAGATAATTATTACTAATTGCTCGAACCATTATAATACCTCCGCAAATTTAAATGTATCATATTTATATAAATTTTCTGTTTCATCTTTAGGTACAATAGTTACAGATGGTTTATTTGTTAACATTAATTTCATATTAACATCTGCACCCATAAGTATATTAACATTACTATAACTAACACTTGAAGGACTAACATTTGTTATTTCAAAGAAAACTTTATTAGATGTAGATGATGCATCATTTGCATGAGTATAAATTTCTTTATCAGTATAATTAGTTGAATCAAAAGTTGTAATACCATTATTATTAATAGTAGCTATTTCAAATGTAAAATCATCAGCTTCAATATTATCCATATCATCATCACTAATAGTTATTTCATCACCAACTCTTACATTTGTACTTGGTGTATTAACAACAACTGATGTAATAGCTCCAGTTGAATCTACATCTATATCAAATGTACCAACAGTGCTTAAAGGATTATCACTTGTACCTGGAACATTTGTATGAGTAGTTTCTGTTCTAAGAGAATCAGCAGCTGAAAAAGTACCTACAGTAGCTATTGTTCCTTCTTCCGCAGTTACAAAATTAATTGTTGTTGTGGATCCTGAAGTATTAACTGATTGTATTCTTCTTGTATTTGCTAATTGAGGTGCATCAACTAATGTATTTATATAACCACCAGCAGTATATGTACCAGAAGCATTTTCAATTGTAATACCATTAGTAATTACAGTTGCAACTTCATCTCCTGTTAAATTAATAGGATTATAATTTACAGGATCTGTACCAGTTGGTGTTGTATATTCTAAAGAACAACCTTCATAATCTAAACCCCATGTAATTTCAAAATAACCAACATGATCAGCTAAAGTTT
>Ga0209404_10002774_pt1 | contig 10588 bp, 7 predicted proteins | sample TroAtlMetagenome_2_FD_187447 | JGI IMG/M metagenome (GOLD analysis project Ga0209404, IMG submission 187447) | Marine eukaryotic phytoplankton communities from Atlantic Ocean - Tropical Atlantic ANT8 Metagenome (SPAdes) (version 2) | ecosystem: Environmental > Aquatic > Marine > Oceanic | place... | reverse complement strand
AGGGAGTGCGGTTTTACCGGGCCTCCCATCACTCCTCCACCTGGCAGCTGCATTCCCAGTTGAAAGGGGATGAAGAATGGCAGGAGCACCAGCCCATCGGCAGGGAAGAGTGGGAGACGTTGCGGGAAGTTCTCTGGCGTAAATACCAGCGGGGGCGTTGCCCCTGGGAGTTGATTAATAGAATCGACAAGAAACTGGAGGATATGGACGACGAGGGAGGAGAGGGAAAGGAGGCGCCTTGACGGAACCCGGGGACAATTGGAGCGCATGGGATCGGCAACATTGCTGGCACCCCTTTACGCAGCATGCGGAATGGGCGAGCGGGGGCGAAGAGCTCATTCTTGTTAAGGGAGAAGGTCCGTGGCTGTTTGATGCCGATGGGAAACGTTACTTCGATGGCAACTCAAGTATCTGGACCAATATTCATGGTCATCGCCATCCCCGGATCGATGCGGCCCTGAGGGCGCAGCTCGATGAGGTAGCCCATACCTCGTTCCTAGGGTTCGGCAATCCACGTGCTGCTGAACTGGCGAAGAGGCTGACAGATTTTTTCCCCTCGGGTAGCTTGGAACGCGTCTTTTTTTCTGATGATGGGTCAACCGCGGTGGAAGTTGCTGTGAAGATGGCAATTCAGTTCCGGCAGCAATCTGGGGAGCCGGAGCGCACGGGATTCATCGCCTTCGAGAATGCGTATCATGGGGACACCATGGGTGCGGCATCGCTGGGAGGAGTGTCGGTTTTTTTCGACCGTTTCCGCAGTTTTGGTTTCCCTGCTACAAGGGTGGCTTCCCTTGCAGATCTACATTCTCTTCCGGCGGAGGAAGTCGGCCGTGCTGCAGCAATCGTCTTGGAGCCTCTCATTCAGGGAGTAAACGAAATGAGACCGTGGCCAGCGGGGCAGCTGGCCGAGATCCGTTCCTGGTGTGACGAACAAGGGGTGCACCTGATTCTTGATGAGGTCATGACAGGGTTTGGCCGAACTGGGACGATGTTTGCCTGTCAGCAGGAAGAGGTTATCCCGGATTTTCTCTGCCTGGCCAAAGGCCTTACCGGAGGTTACCTTCCCCTTGCGGCGACTCTGACAACAGGCCCGGTTTTCGATGCTTTTCTCGGGGGGCGGGATCGCACGCTACACTACGGACACAGCTATACTGCAAATCAGCTTGGTTGCGCAGCGGCTCTCGCCAGCTTGCGGGTCTTCAAGGAAGACCGTGTGCTGGAAAAACTTCCGCCCCGGGTAGAGGCCCTCACTCAGGGCTTGAAGGCGATTGCGCATCCCTGCGTTCACGAAGTGCGCCAATGTGGGCTCATTGCCGGACTTGAGCTGCGGTTGGAGAGTGGGGAGCGTTTTTCCGGTGAGCAACGGATGGGAGAACGGGTCTGTGTTGCCGCCCGCGCCCACGGATTGCTCACCCGTCCGATCAAGGATACCATTGTCATGATGCCGCCTCTGTGTAGTACGGAGGAAGAGATTGCTGAGGCATGCGCGGCGCTGGGAAGGGCCGTGAAAGAGGTGGGATGATGAGGACTCTCACGAGCTGAGAAAATTATCGGATGGTCATCTTCAAGGTCGACAGAGAGCCGTTTATACGGCTCCTGGGGGCGCCCGGGTCTACCGGATTTGCATCATCATGCCCGATGCAGAGACTCTCCTGGGGGTGTCTCTTCAGGAGGCCGGGCGATTTTACTTCAACTGATTTTCCGCCAACCTGGATGGAGAGCGTTTCTCCGCTAAGGGAGGCGAGGATCTCCATTTTTTCTCCAGGTGAGGCAAAGGTGACCTTCTGGACGACAGGGGAGTCGCCGCGAATGGAAAAAAAGAGGCGGTCATCCTTTGCGTAGAGGACGTAACCAACTGCGGAGCCTCCATGGGCCAGGATGATGCCATTAGGTTTTTGGCCCGACTCAATCTCAACGGTAGCCTGAATAGAGAAGGGCTTTCCGGCCACATCAGGGAGCGAGGAGCTGGCGTAGGTGTCGCCCATTTTCACCTTGTCCCAGTTGATGGGTTTGATCTGCTTTCTGGTCTTTTTGCCAGGTTGCTTGCGGCTGGTGGTGGGGTAGAGGGTTGCCGGATTCGGCACCGTGCCCGCTGGTCGTTTATTGGTAGAAATCTCGGCAGTGATCTGCGCGGCTATTTTTCCCAGCTTCTCGACGATGGCGGGGTTCTCTTGGGCGAGGTTGGTGATTTCACCTATTTCTTTCTCCAGATTATAGAGGCGGCCCCCCTTGGCGAGGTCCGCATCGCGCTGGCGAATTCCCATGCCAAGAGACTGAGCAGTTAGTGCCAGTTTCCATGGCCCCTGCCGGATCGCCTGTAATTTCGACCCTTGAAAATAATGCCAGGTATCCCTTGGGGACGTCTTGGTTTTGCCGAGCATCCAGGCCGAGACGTCAATGCCGTCGATCTTGATGTCTTTTTTAACCTTACCGCCAGCCAGGGAAACAAAAGTGGGGAGAACATCAGTGGTGCCAGCGATGCCGGCAGATTCTGTGCCGGAAGCAATGGTGCCGGGCCACCAGACGATAGTGGGTTCGCGCACACCTCCCTCTAGAGTGCAACCCTTACTGCCGCGCAAGGGGCCGGATACTCCTCCGGCCTTGCCCTTGGAAGCCCACGGGCCGTTATCACTAGTAAAGAGGACAAGAGTGTTTTGTGCGATTTTCAGCCGTTCCAAGGCTTTGAGTAATTGTCCGACACTCCAGTCGACTTCCTCCACCCAGTCGCCATAGGTGCCATTTCTGGATTTCCCGGAAAAATCGGGATGGGGATAGAGAGGGACATGCATGGCGGTATGGGGCAGGTAGAGGAAAAAGTTCCTGCCCTTCCTGTTACTGGCCTCCATGAATTTCACGGCCTCCTCGGTGTATTCGCGGGTGACGCGCCGCTGGCCTTCATCCTCGAGGAGTTCCGCGACTTTTTCATCCCGCATCAGAGGGTGAACCCGCTTGCCGTTCGCCGCAGCGGTGCGGCCCATGTCATTGGAGTAGGGAATACCAAAGTAACCGTCAAAGCCGTGGCGCGTGGGCAAGAATTCTCGTTGATCTCCAAGATGCCACTTGCCCACACACATGGTGGCGTAGCCGAGTTCCTTGAGGTAGTCGGCTACGGTGTGCTCCTCCGGGTTGAGCCCGTTGCGGCCAGCGGGAAAAAACACGCCGGGCACGCCCACTCGAGGCGCGTAACAGCCGGTCATTAATTGCGCGCGCGAGGCCGAGCAAACCGGGGCGGCGTAGAAACTGGTGAGCTTGCGGCCTTCTTTGGCCATGCGGTCGAGGTTTGGTGTGCGGTTGAGCTTGGAACCGAAGGGGCCAATATCGCCGTAGCCCATGTCATCGATGAAGATAAGGACGAGGTTAGGGGCTCCCTTCGCGGAGAGGCAAAAGGTGACTAGTGCCAGGAAGGTAGTAAGAAGGTAATTCATGCGCTTTAAGAGCCGGACGCTCGGATGTCTGGAGCTGCGAGTTCGGAGAGGCCGATCTTTTTCGTTTCCGTGATACGCACTCCCAGACGACGTGAAACGATTCCGAGAGAGCGGTCTGCGTCGTCGGTCAGGAGAATGGAGAGAGAGCCTTCCCGGGCGGGTTCGTTGCGGGCATTGCGCTGATCCAGATTCTTAGCAAGGGCAAGGGCGGTGGCGGTTGGGGTATCTGCTACGGGTTTGCCAAAGACTCTGGAAATCTGGTCCGACAGCAGGGGATAGTGGGTGCAGCCCAGGATGAGGGAGTCGCATTCGCTAAGACGGGAGGGACGGACGTAGTGCTGCAGCACCTCAAGGGTGAAAGGCTCATCCATGCAGTCCTCCTCGATCAGAGGGACGAGGAGGGGAGTAGCAACCGATATCACCGCGGCACCGGGCTGGATTTGCTGGATGGCATTTTGGTAGGCGCCACTCGTAATGGTAGCGCGGGTGGCGATAACCCCGATGGGCCCGGACTCGTTGAGTTCCACCGCAGCCTCGGCACCGGGTACGATCACTCCGGAGACTGGGAGAGAGGTTCGGGCCGCCACGGTCTCCAGGGCAACTGCGGAAGCTGTGTTACAAGCGATAAGAATCTCCTTCACGCCGATGTCTTCAAGGTAAGTCGCAATCTGGGTCGCGTAGTCGATAACCGTGCCGGGACTCCGGGAGCCGTAGGGCACACGGGCGGTATCGCCAATATAGACAAGATCTTCGTTGGGGAGGTGCTTCTGGATGGCGTTGACGACGGTGAGCCCGCCGATGCCTGAGTCGAATACGCCGATAGGAAGGGAATTCATTACAGAAGGAGGCTCAACTATCAAAGAGGATGGAATTCGTCAGCCCGGGCGATTGCAGGAACTGGTAGGGAGAGGAGGTCAGGCGCGATCCTGATCATACGGTGATTTTGACCCAGCGAGGGCAACAAGCCGATGGCAAAAGAGGTTTTCCGACTCTTTTTGCCCGGGAGTCCTCTCGATGAGAGGAAACTTGAACCTCGCTCCAGAGGAGTAGATGCCCTAGGAGAAGAAGACCATGAGATCATTATGGATAGTTGTTTTTGTAGGGATGGTTATATCCGCTCTTCCTGCTGCTGAGCTTGTATGGTCCGGATTATTGGGCCCACAGCGCGACGGCTGGGCGGGCCAGTTCAAAGTCCCGGAGCGTTGGCCTGAGAAACTACAGAAAGCTTGGAGCGTAGAGGTTGGAGCAGGCTATGGGACGCCCCTAGTCGAGGGGCAGCGGGTCTACCAACATGCCCGCCAGGGAGAAGAAGAGGTTGTCTGGTGTTTTGATCTGGCGAGTGGAAAACAGATCTGGCGCAAAAGTTATAAGAACCCCTTCAAGATCGGTGGGGGAGGAGAGCGTCATGGGAAAGGGCCGAAGTCCTGTCCGGTGATGGCCGATGGCCGTCTCTTTACCCTGAGTATCACCGGGATGATCCACGCCTGGGACGTGGAAAGTGGCAGCCTGCTCTGGCGCAAGGATTACCGGGGAAAGTGGGAGAAGGGAAACCAGCCCAACTGGGGCGTCTCCACCTCGCCCATCGTGGATGGGGACCGTCTTATCGTGCACCTTGGAAATGACGGGGTGGGTGCGCTCATGGCCTTTGACGTGAAATCAGGTCAGGAAGTGTGGAAGCAGGGGGAGCATGGCACCTCGTATTCCTCACCGCTTCTTGTGGAGATCGCGGGAGTGCGACAGGTGGTGCAGTGGAACCACGAGACCCTTGCAGGAGTGGAAAGCAGGACCGGGAAATTGCTCTGGGAGTATCCCGCCCCCCACCGGAGTCATAATCAGAACATGCCTACGCCGGTCTTCCACAAGGGGCGGATCCTGCTCGGGGGAGAGAACCGGGGCATCAAGTGCTTGGAGCCGCTCCTGAAGGACGGCAAGTGGTCGGTGAACCGCCTCTGGCACCAGCGAAAGGTGGCACTCGACATGAGCACGGCGGTCATCAACGGGGATCACCTCTATGGAATGTCGCATTTCAAGATGGGGCAGATTTTCTGTCTCGATCCCCGGGATGGGACGATCCGCTGGCTCAGCGAAGGGAGGATCGGCCAGAACGTGGCCTTTCTCGCCCTCGAGGGTCATGTGGCGGCCCTCCGGGCCAATGGAGAACTCCGCATCATTGCGGCGGATCCGGCGGGCTACCGGGCCCGGGCGGCATACCGGGTGGCCCCTGACCAGACCTGGGCTCCCCCGGTCCTTCTCGACAGCAAGATTCTTATCAAGGACCTCAATCGGCTCACTCTCTGGTCCGTTGGATCCTGAGAGCGCTGCTCCTCGAGTCGAGGGGACGGGTAGCTCGATGAGGGGGTGCTCCGAAGCGGCTTGCTCGTTGCCCCGCGGGAAAGCCTTTCCTAGGCTTTATGGGTTATGAAACCTGAGTGGTTCTCCCGGTGCGTTCTTGCCGGCTGTCTGGTCGTGGTGCTGCCGTCCTGCGACGACACGGTCCATGAGGACGGAAAAGAGGCTGGAGACAAATCCGGGAGCCAGGAGAGCGAGCAGGTCTTTCCGCCATTGCCGAAACTCTCGCAGGAAAAAGGCGGTATCCAGGAAGCCACCGAGGACCTCATGGCCCTGCACGTTGCGATGCAGCGTTACCTGAAGGCAAACGGTGACATCTGGCCCCAGGCTCCTCGTGTTATGATGGATGACGTGGTTCCCTCGGAGCAAGCTCTGCAAGAGCAGGTTGAACACCAAGACAACCTGGTAGAGCCCAATGCCGCCTCCCTGGCTGCCTACCGGAAGTTCTGGGAGGACACTCTCGAGCCCTTTGGTGCCACAGCCCGGCATTGGCAACATTCCGGGAACCCCCCGGGGTTATTGAAAGCCGTTTTCTATAATGCTAACCGGTTTGACCGGGACAAGGGAGCCGCCTATCGAGAAAATAACGGGGACGAAGGACAGTGGTGGCAAACCAGCGAAGCTGTGTGGTTCTCAATTGAAGCCTACGGAGGAGGCGACAAAATTTTTATTACTGCATCCGGCCGGCTGGTGGATCAGGGCGTGGAACACACCGTCAAACTGCCCGCCGAGTCACGCAACCAGTCCCTCACCCGGACCGCAGGCAACCTGATCAAGGTCAACATTCGTCACAACGGAGCCTACGTCGTGAAGGGAAAGCTGGTGACCGAGGAAGGCCTCACCAAATGGATGAGCGAGGAGTTCGAGAAAACCCCCGATCTCAAGGTTCTGATCCGCTGTGACAAGGACTCAAAGCACCTCTACCTTGCCAACGTGATGTCCATCTGCAGCCAAGTCGGGGTCCAGAAGGCGAACATCGCAGTCAAAACTGAAAAATAAAGATGATGCGGAGTTACTGCTCGGGTCCGAGGTGTTTCTCAAGGAAGGCAAGGAGGGACGGGATCTCGATCACATGGCCCCCCTCGTGGGCCACGAACTCGAGGTTTTCCGAGGTCTCGAAGACCTCGTAGATCGGCTTGATCCCGGCAAGGGCCTTGCGAGCGAGGGGAACGGTGAACCAGGTGGGACGCTCCTGCAGGCCGTTCTGACACATCAGGGGGCGCGGGGCGGTAAGGGCATAGATGTCCGAGAACTCCACCAGTTCCCGGAGGCCGGGAAACTTCCAGCAGCGGCAGTGATTCTTCTCCAGTTGATCCATGCTGGTGAGAAAGCCGGCGCTCATGGTGGCTGCGATGCGCTCGTCCATGGCCGCCAGCCACATGGCCATCTCGCCGCCGAGGGAGTTGCCGGCGCAGCCGATGCGTGCGGGATTGACCTCCCTGCGGGAGATCAGGAGGTCGACACAGCGCATGAGATCCCAGAGGCGTTCGCCCATCATGGTGCGTTGCTGGTCGCGAACGCTGTGCTGGCTGATTCTGGTGGAGATGGTGACGTAGCCCTTTTCGGCGAGGAGGGTGGCGAAACCGCGATCCTGGTAGCAGGAGTGCCGCGTTCCGCTGTGTCCTGCGATGGCAATCACCGCGGGGCAGGTTCCTGTCACCGCCTTAGGCACGGTGAGCACCAGCTTGATGCGATTCCCCGGGGTGCTTTCGATCTCCATCTCATGGAGGATAAATTTCCCCCGGTCCTCGGTGGAGGAGGTAGTGGGGTTCAGTGGAAGAGGAGTATCTTGTGCGATGAGGTCCTCCATTTTCATCAAGCGAGCGAGGGAACCACGCAGTTTCTTCTGCCAGAGGATGGCTTCCTGCCGGGTTCCCGGGGTGTATTTCCGGGACCTCAGGACAGGAACAGGGAGACTGGCCGGGATGATGGCTCTGCCCGGGTGAGCGGTAGCCTGGAAATATCCGAGGGGCTTGCCGCTGGGTTCCGCTACCATCCAGCAGGAATTGGCAGTGGTTTTCTGTTTCCTGTTGGTTCCCGCATGCAGTTCCCCGTAGGCCTTGAGGGTTCCGTTGTATTTCACCCAGAAGACCTTGAGGGTCCGGGTGGTCTGGTTATTGAACGTCAGGCTGGTGGGTGGTCCGGAGATGGTGGCCGGGGGCAGACCGGCAGCGAGGGGATGCCAGGGAATCGGCTCGAGGGCTTGCGGAGCGGGATTTCCCTGTCCGGCCAGAGAGAGGGCCAGGGTGAGCAGAATGAAGGCTAACCGGACCATGAGACCCCCGTGAGTAACAGAATAAGGTAGAGGAAGAGAGCGTATTTCGCTCCCTGTCATCGGATCGGGTGGCAGTTTCTGCTTTCGGGGCTCACTGATTTGTTGCTAGCTCGAAGGATCATGAAACCAGTTCTTCTCGCCCTCGTCGCCGCTCTCATCCCGGGGACCTGTGTCCTAGCCGACCACCACGAGTTCAAGACCATCTATGACGGGAAGGATCTCTCCAATATCAAGACGGAGGGAAACTGGAAAATCCAGGAGGATGGGTCTCTCTACCTCGATCCGCGTCCGGGGGAGCGGGGCTGGACCCGCTATGGTTCCTATCTCTGGCTCAAGGAGGACTACAAGGATTTCACGGTTGATTTTGAGTATAAGCATCCCAAGGGAGGAAACTCGGGGCTCTACTTCCGGATCTACGACGAATCGGATGCCACGGCCCACGGGTTTGAGGTTCAGATCCTCGACTGTTTCGGAAAGAAGAAGCTCGGGCCGCACGACCTGGGTGGTGTGATTCAGACCGCGGGTCCGCTTGTCAATGCCGCCAAGAAGCCGGGAGAGTGGAACCGCATGGTGGTGACTCTCAAGGACAACAAGCTTACCGTGGTTCTCAACGGGAAGAAGGTCCAGGATGGACTGGATCTTGTGGCCAAGAAGCGTCCCAACAAGAAGCTGGCGGAGAAGGGGAAGATCGCGATTCAAGATCACGGACAGCCGTTCTGGGTACGCAATATTAAGGTCAAGGCGCACTAAGCGCGAGGTTCGATATCGCGCTCACGCAGGGAAAGCCCCTGTGGGGAATTATTCTACTGCCCTCTCTTCTTGGCGTCAGGCAGGTCGCTTGCACCCCGGAATCCATACATGGGCAGGAGGCGGTAGTAGACCTCCAGACTGAGGACCGAAAGGGTGGTGGAGACCACGCGGCCTCCAGCATTGGCATGCCGGCCGCCCGGGTCCCAGCTCCCCCGGTTGTTGCCTATCTTGTTCTGGATCCGGGGAAAGGTATCCTTGAGTTTGTCGTTCCACTCCTTCCAGACAGGTCCCTGGTGCTGGTAGAGAGCCAAGGTGGCGTAGTAGACGTAATAGTAATCCGGGTTGTTGTTGAACTTGTGACGCCCGAGGTATTCGGCGCCCTCAGCCATACGCGGATCAGTAGGAGGAACGAGGTCGAGCTGCCGACAGAACATCCCACTGGCGGTCATGGCGGGGTTGGGGCCTCCTCCCGTATAAGCGTAGAGCCCGCCATGCGTTCCGGAGGACACCGAGGTCATGTATTTCTGAGCCCGGATGAAGGGTTCGTCGGAAACCTCCAGACCTGCGAGGCGTGCGCTGTGCAGAGCCATATACTGCCAGGCGGTCACGGAAAGATCAGAGTCGTCATTGGGCTTGCCCTTTGCGTTGGCAGGATTGTAGCGCCACCCACCCTTGCTGGGGCTCTGGGAGGCGACGATGAGCGCAATAGCCCTCTCGGCGGGCTCTTTCAGCTTCGGATCCTTGGTAAAGCCGTAGGCCTCACAAAGGGCGATAGCAGCAATTCCATGACAATACATCCGTCCTCCACCTCGTAGATCTCCATCCTCCTTCTGCTGCTTGAGAAGCCACTCGAGGGCCCGCTTGACGTTGGCCTGATACTTTCCTCCCTTGTTGTGTGTTTCTCCCCAGCCGTAGAAACAGAGGAGAGCTAGTCCGGCCCCCGCGGTATCGAAGTCTCCATTGGCACCGTGTTTGCGCATGTCCCAGCGGCCATCTCCCTCCTGGTTGCGGGCGAGCCATTCCAGCGCGGAGCCAATGGCCCGCTCGGTGGCATCTGATCCTCCCAGCTGTTCGATTGTCTCAGGCGAGGGTCTTCCACGGCGCTTGGTCATGAGCTTGGTGATAGCCCGGGCATCGAGATCGTTCTTGGGCGTGGCAAGCTTGTCAGGAATGAGAGGGTTATTGGCTTGGTCGTCTCCAGGGAGGTTTAGCAGGTTGGTGATCGCGTCACCGGCACCATCGAGCTCGGGAGGAGCGCCGAGGGCCTCGAGGCCGCGATGAGCATTCACGGTTTCGCCGCCAGTGTCGGCAGTCTGCGGCGCTGCATCTGTTTGCGAGACATCCTTTACTTGGGATTCGTTGTCGACCGCGGTGTCGGAGATAGCGCGCTCTCTGGCTTGCTCGGGTTGCACCTGATCGAGCGATTCGGTAGGCTTGAATTCTGCGTCCGTGGGGTCGGCGGGATTTTCGGCAAGCTGCTGGTCGGTGACCTGCTCCTCCTCAAGAGTTGGGTCTTCAGGTTCGGGCAGGAAGGTCTCGGGCAGAGCGGTTAAAACGGTGAGTTCCTTGGTGGGCTGAGTCTGTTCCTGTTCGGACTCGGATTCGTTGAGTTTGGAAGAACGGACACTGGGAACCAGAGAAGAACGAGAGGTCTGGGTAACAACGGGAACCACCTTGGTGTTTTCCCGTGGCTTAAAGACGGGAATCTTAAAGTCGCTTTCGAATTTCTCCGTCATCACGAGTTCCTTGGTCTCCGCGATCTCGGCCTGCTCGGGTTCGCTTTCAAGAG
>Ga0209404_10002766_pt1 | contig 10616 bp, 10 predicted proteins | sample TroAtlMetagenome_2_FD_187447 | JGI IMG/M metagenome (GOLD analysis project Ga0209404, IMG submission 187447) | Marine eukaryotic phytoplankton communities from Atlantic Ocean - Tropical Atlantic ANT8 Metagenome (SPAdes) (version 2) | ecosystem: Environmental > Aquatic > Marine > Oceanic... | reverse complement strand
AGTTAATTTTGTTTGCTCTTCATGAGTATTTGGATTTCCCTCTTCATCCACTAACAAAACAGATTTATCAAAAACTGCTTCTGATCTATTTGCAACACTCATTTCAAATAAAGACGTCATAGTAATTGCTTCTGTTGGACATGCCTCGACACATAAGGCGCAATAAATACATCTCAACATATTAATTTCATAAATGAAACCGTATCTCTCACCAGGACTCACAGGATCTTCTTCAGGATTGTCTTCTCCTCTAACATAAATACATTGAGCTGGGCAAGCTCCTGCGCATAGCTCACAACCAATGCATTTCTCCATGCCATCTTCATATTTGTTTAGAACATGCCTTCCGTGAAATCGTTGTGGTTTAGCTCTAAACTCTTTTGGGTATTTGTCAGTTACAGACTTTCTAAATAACTCTCTAAAAGTTACTTTTAGTCCTTTTAATAAATCGTATCCAGCACTCATAATATTTTTAACTCCATGGGAAACCAAACTCTCTAAGCCCTAATACGATTGATGTAAGAATCAACCATACAAGGGATATAGGTATTAATCTTTTCCAACCCAACTCCATTAACTGGTCATATCTTAGACGTGGCAAAGTCGCCCTAATCCATACATAAATAAATAAAAGACCGAAAGTTTTTACACCTAACCAGAAAGCAGGCATAAATGCTGAAATTAGAGGAGGTAAAAAGTTCGAAAATGTAGGTCCTAACCATCCTCCCAAAAAGAATGTTGCTGTAATGGCACACATGTTAAACATATTTATATATTCAGCTAAGAAAAACATAGCGAACCTAAAACCTGAATATTCAGTGTGGAAACCTCCAACTAATTCTTGTTCTGCCTCTACAAGATCAAATGGTGCTCTATTTACTTCTGCAACTGAGGCTATAAAAAATATTGCAAAAGCTACAAACTGTGGAAAAATATTCCATTTTGGAATAAAGCTAACAATTGCGTCTAAAAATGGTATTGGGCTTGAAAGATGTCCCGCCTGACTTTTAACAATTTCAGTCATTGACATAGATCCAGAATATAAAATTACAGGAACAAGAGAAAGGCCCATTGCTGCTTCATATGAAATCATTTGAGCAGATGCTCTTACACCTCCTAGTAGGGGATATTTTGAACCAGATGACCATCCTGCAAGTACTACGCTGTAAACAGCAATCGATGAGAGTGCCAGAAAAAATAAAACACCTACGTTAAGATCAGCACCTACAAGCGGTACATTAACATTTTGTCCATTTATTTCTAAGTTAAGATCGGGCCCAAGTGGAATAATCATAAATATTAAAAATGAAGGAACTAATGCAATAATTGGAGCTAAAAGATACATCGCTCTATCAGCTTTTAAAGGCATTATTTGTTCCTTTAGTAATAGCTTTATGGCGTCAGCAAGTGTTTGTAAAATTCCAAAAGGTCCTGCTCTATCTGGACCAATTCGTGATTGCATTCCTGCAACAACTTTTCTTTCCAACCAAATTAATAAGATTGTATTAGTTAGCAATAACCCTAAAACTAAAAAAGCTTTGATAGCAGAAATAATTAAATCAATTGACACTTAATTCCTCCCTATTCTTAGCTTCAGTTATTTCAAAATCTTTAGAAGGATCTATATTTTCAAAACCTCTTCTATTAATTGGAGCTATTACTAAATCATCTGGAAGAAACTCATTTATATCTATATTTATCAATATTGAATTAGAACCCTGTATAAAATTAGCAACCTTTTCGTTTATTCCATATTTTTTTGCAGTTGAAGAATTAACTTCTATAAATCTTCCTGCTCCTAACATTGAAATCGAAGGTGAGTTTATTTGAGTTGTTGAATCCCCATAAAGCCTTCTAACCATCAATAAGGAAAAGTCTCTTTCTTCAAGGTCTTTAGTGTTAATATTGATGTCTTTTCTATTTATAACACCGAAAAGGTTTCTTGGTTTATTTAAATTATCAAAAGTAGGTACTTGATCTTGGTCTTTATATTCTTTTACTAAATAACTATTTATTTCACTTTCATTCTCATATTTGACATCTACACCAAGCATGCTTTGAATCGCTGTTAGGTACTCCCACTCAGATAATGTTGAACCAGGGGCAGGCAGAATTTTATTCTGCTTCATAACTCTCATTTCGATGTTTGTTACAGTACCTTCTTTCTCGCCTAAGGAGGTAGTAGGAAGTATTAAGTCAGCTAATTCCGTTGTTTCATTAATAAATAAATCCATAGAAATTACAAAATCTGAAGAAGTCAGCTTTTCTTTTATTGCTTGAGCAAAATGAGATGAATTTACAGGATTAACTCCAATCGTAAATACAATATTTTTAGCATCACTATCAAATTCATTACAAAATTCATTTAAACCTTTAACTTCATCTATGTTTTGTAAAGCCCCAAAAGTATTGCCCTTACTAAAAGAATTCAATACTTTTAAATCGGATGAATCATTTAAGTAATTAATTAACTTATCAAGTGATTCTTTCTTTTGATAAACCGTTGATTTACCAGCAACAACGGTTACCTTTTTCCCTTCAATATTATTTTTTAAATCTTCTATTTCGCTTGGATTTACAATTAAATCAAATTTGTTAGATACTACATCCTTTCCGAGATAAATATCTGCTAGCCCTGCTATTGCAGTATTGGTATGTCCAAATACAATTAACTTGGTGCCGTTCTTGACTGCTTTTTTAATTCTTAGATAAAGAATTGGTAAATTATCTTTAATATCTTCAGACCAAACAACTATTGTTTCGGAACTGTCTAAATCTTCTAGTTTCGCTTGCGAATATTCATCACCAAAATAACCATCAAACAAAAGGTCATCGCAAAAATATACATTCGAGCTATCCCTGCTCAAATATTTATCTTTATTTAAATAATTGGCTATTTCATTGATTGCAAAATATTCCTCATTCGTACTATGAGAACCTATTAAAAATTTGATATTTGGATTTTCTAATTCTTCAATTTTATCTTTAATCTTTGTTGTTGCTTCAGCAATTGATATTTCCTTAAATGAACCTTCACTGTTGCTAAGAATGTTTAATACTCTGTTTTCTGAATGGAGATAATCAAAATTGTATCGACCTTTGTCAGAAAGCCATCCTTGATTAGTAAATTCATTGTCTTCTCCTAATATTCTTAACATTTTATTTTGAGAAGTATTTAATTCAATTGAACAGCCCACCGAACAACAGTTACATGTTGAAGAAACTTTTTTTAAATCCCAAGGCCTAGCTTTGAATCTATAGGATGTTGAAGTTAAAGCACCTACCGGGCATATTTGTACAGTATTCCCAGAAAAATAAGACCTAAATGGCTCATTAGGAAATGTATTAACTTCAGTCTTATTCCCACGTTGTATAAATTCAATTAATGGGTCTCCTGAAATTTCATCCGAGAATCGGGTACATCTTGCACAAAGAATACATCTTTCTCTGTCGAGGAGAATTACTTCGGAAATTGGGATTGGCTTCTCAAAATGTCTTTTTTCTTCTACAAATCTTGACTCTCCTGGTCCATACGCCATAGTTTGATCTTGAAGGGGACATTCACCTGCTTTGTCACAAACTGGACAGTCAAGAGGGTGGTTTATTAATAAAAATTCTAAAATACCTTCTTGTGCTTTTGTTACTACTTCAGATTCTGTATCAACTACAAGATCTTCTGTTATTTCTGTTGTGCATGATGGAACTAAGGCTTTGCCCCTAGGTGTCTCAACTTCAACAAGGCACATCCTACACATTCCAACTGGGTCTAATCTTTTGTGCCAGCAAAATCGTGGAATATGAATTCCAGATTTTTCACAAGCTTCAATCAATAACTCTCCGGATTTTGCTTCAAGCTCTTTGCCATCTACTGTAAATTTGATATTTTCAGTCATTATTAATTAACACTTTCTTTGGGAGTAAGCTCTCAACTTCATCACGAAAACTTCCCATTAATGATGTAATAGGAGATACTGCTGAAGGCCCAAGTGGACAAATCGTAGTCATTTTTGGTGGCCAAGCTAAGCCAGGAGATATATTATCACATACGTCAAGAAGCAAATCAATATCTGATGTTCTACCTCTACCACTTGCAATTCTATCTAATATCATTTCTAACCAAGTAGTTCCTTCTCTACATGGAGTACATTGACCACAAGATTCATGTGCAAAAAAACTAACTATACTTTTTGCAGCTAATACAAGGTTTGTGTCTTCATCCATAACTACTACAGCTCCTGAACCCAACATAGATCCGGCATCAGCAACATCATCAATTGTCATTTTTATATCTAATTGACTACCAGTAAACCATGGAGCAGAAGCCCCTCCTGGAATATAAGCTTTTACAGACTTATTTTCTTTTATACCTTTTCCGAAAGTATCAATAAATTCACCAAAAGAACATCCCATTTCAATTTCAAAATTTCCAGGATTATTTACATGCCCAGACAAACTAAATATCCTTGTTCCAGTTGATCCTTCTACTCCTAACTTTGAATAGTCTTTTCCTGAATTATTTATAATCCAAGGAACAGAGGATATTGTTTCTACATTATTTACTAAAGTTGGTTTGTTATAAAGGCCTTTTACTGCTGGAAAATAAGGAGGTTTCAATCTCGGCTCTCCTCGTCTACCTTCTAATGAATTCAATAATGCTGTTTCTTCACCACATATATATGCACCTGCTCCTAAATGAACTACAACATCTAAATCCTTTCCTGAGTTAAAAATATTTTTTCCTAAATATCCTTTTTCATAAGCTTGTTCAACAGCATCTTGAACTCTTCGTGCAGGTTTTGCATACTCTCCTCTAATGTAAATAAATGCTTTTGAAATATTTGAAGCAAAAGAGGTAACTATTATGCCCTCAATTAACTGATGGGGGTCTCTTTCTAGTAAAATTCTATCTTTAAAAGTTCCAGGCTCTGATTCATCTGCATTAATAACTAAATATCTTTCTTCGTCTTCTGCTAAAAATCCCCACTTTACACCTGTAGGAAATCCTGCGCCTCCTCTTCCTCTAATGTTTGACTCTTTAATTTCTTCAATTACCTCTCCAGGGTTATTTTCTTTTAATACCTTTCTAGCTGCGTTATATCCGTTATTCTTTTCGTAAATATCAATTAGGTGACTATCTTGAGGATTCTCTCTCATGTGCTTTGTAAGTAATAATGTTTCCTTCATAACTACTTTTCCTCTGCTGTCCCAATAATCTGAAATCCAGGAGCTGTACTAGAGGTCCCTGAATTGTCTTCTATAGCCCAATCAAACGACTTGGTGCCTCCAAATTTTTCTTGAAGTTCATCAGCAACTATAACTTTTGGCACTTCTTCTTTGAGATATTTACATAGTTCTAGGGCTTTTGTAGGAGTAACTCCTTCAACTGTTTCATAATTAACTTGTACAGCAGGAGCCCCACCACAGGCGCCTATACATTCAACTTCTTCAAAAGTAAAAGTGCTGTCTTCGTCAGTTTCATTATTAGCTAATCCTGTAAATTCTTTTATATTGTTGATCACTTCTCTTGAGTTATTAATTTCACAGGAAATAGATTTACAAACACTTAATAAGTATTGACCTGTCGGTTCTTGTTTGTACATAGTATAAAAAGACGCTACAGATTTAACCTGAACTTCAGTAATTCCAATCAACTTACTAATTTCTTGAACTGATTCTTCGTCAATGTATCCTTCTTTTTCTTGTGCAAGATATAAAAGTGGTCCAAGCGCTGATCTTTTTTGAGGATATAAATCTATAATTTCATTAGCTTTTTCAATTAATTTAGGATCCCAACTCATCTGTCTACATCTCCTATAACTGGATCTAAAGAAGCAATTGCTGCTACAGCATCAGCTATTGGACTATCAGCCATAATTACTGGTAGTGCTTGAAGATTACAGAAAGAAGGACCTCTTACGTGCATCCTATATGGTTTAGAAGAACCATCTGAAACTATGTAGCAGCCGAGTTCCCCCCTAGGGGATTCTACTGCTACATAAGCCTCTCCGGGAGGAACCTTGAAACCTTCTGTGTAAATTTTGAAGTGATGTATTAATGCCTCCATAGACTCATCTAGTCTTTTTCTTGGAGGCGGTGTTACTTTTTTGTCTTGAATTCTGTATGCACCTTTTGGAATTGTGTTCATTACTTGCTCAACAATTTTTAAACTCTCAAAAATTTCAAGTACCTTGATTCTCCACCTAGAAAAAACATCACTATCAGTCAACAAAGGAACCTCAAATTCATAATTTTCAATCCCTGAATATGGTTGAGTTTTCCTTAAGTCCCAAGAAAAACCAGAAGCTCTTAGGCTGGGACCTGTAATTCCATATGCTAAACATTCCTCTGTTGTTAAAATTCCAACATTTTTTAATCTCCCCTGCCATATAGGGTTGTCTAATAACATTTCATCATAATCTTTTAATTTTTCTGGAATCACTTTTAATATTTCCTTTACATCTTTTTGCCAATTATCTGGCAAATCTGCAGCAACCCCTCCTGGACGTATGTAGTTGTGATTCATTCTTAATCCTGTAGTTTTCTCAAAAAAGTTTAAAATTAATTCTCTTTCTCTAAATCCAAATATCATCATGGATAATGCTCCAATGTCCATACCTCCTGTAGCAAGTGCTACTAAATGAGAAGAGATTCTGTTTAATTCGGTCATCAGTATTCTTATTGCTTTTGCTCTTTCAGGAACTTCTATACCTAAAAGTTTCTCAGTCGTTAGAGAGAACACTAACTCATTAAAAAGTGGTGAAAGGTAATCCATACGTGTTGTGTTGGTTGGTCCTTGAAAATAAGCAAGCTCTTCACCGGTTTTTTCCATACCAGTATGTAGATACCCAATAACAGGCTTTACTCTTCTAACAACCTCTCCTTCTAATTCAACCTGAAGCCTTAAAACTCCATGAGTAGAAGGGTGCTGGGGGCCCATATTTACAATCATTCTTTCGTCATCTGTTGATTCTTCGTTGTAGACATAGTCATCTACTACATCAGATCCTGTTTGTATCTTTATCTGCTTTTCGTCCTCTTCTTCAAGCATTTTTTGAGAGCCTTCATCTGTAGAAGAAATATTCCAACCACTTTCTTCAGAATTGGTAGCCCAAAAATCTAAATCCTCTTTAATCTTGCTTTTATCATCCATACTTAATCAACCTTTGGTGCATTCTTAAATTGAACGGGTATTCTTCCTGATCCATAATCTTTTCTCAAAGGGTTCCCAGTCCAGTCGTCAGGCATTAGTATTCTTGTTAACTCAGGATGATTCTCAAATTCAATTCCAAACATATCAAAAACTTCTCTTTCAAAAAAATTAGCCCCTGGGTAAATTTCACATATAGAAGGAATCTTTAAGCTTTCATCAGGAACACTTACATTTAAAATTACACGCAAATTCTTTGATACAGATAGCAAATTAACTACTACTTGAAATCTTGGTTCTCTTTTTCTATACCAGTCAACAGCTGTTAGGTCTACCATCATTTCGTATCCTTCTTTTTTAAAATTTTCAACGGTTTCATAATATTGGTTTATATCAACATTTATTGTTTCGTAACTCATCTATTGATTTCACCTTCCATTATTTTGTCATGCAAGGTTAAAATTCCGTGCATTAAGGACTGTGGACCTGGTGGGCAACCGGGAACGTATATGTCAACTGGAACAATGTGGTCTACTCCTTGAACTAGAGCATAATTATTAAACATTCCGCCGGTTGAAGAGCATGCACCCATGGCAATTACCCATTTTGGTTCTGCCATCTGATCATATACCTGCCTAAGAACAGGTGCCATTTTTTGAGACACTCTTCCTGCAACAATCATCAAATCAGCTTGTCTTGGAGATGCCCTAAATACTTCCATTCCATATCTTGCTAAATCATATTTTGCAGATCCTGCAGCCATCATTTCAATTGCACAACAAGCTAAACCAAATGTAACAGGCCACATTGATTGTGTTCTAGACCATCTAACTGCTTTATCAATTGTTGTGGTAAAAATATTATCTGGAGAAAACATTAGGAAACCTCTTCTTCAATTTTTGATTCGTGATATCTTTTTCTTCGAGGAACATTCCAATCAAGTACATCTTTTTTCCAGACATAATATAAAGTTTCTAATACAAAAAAAGAAAATATTGAAATTACTAATATTCCATACCAACCAAGCTGATTAAATCGTGTTGCCCAAGCTAAAAGAAAAATTATTTCAATATCAAAAACTATATAAAGCATGGCAACCATATAAAACTTCACAGGAAATCTTTGAGATGGCTCTTCCTCTGGGAAAATTCCACATTCATATGGAGCAAGTTTCTCTGTAGTGGGATTTTTAGGAGATAAAAGATAGGAAACACCTAAAGAAGCTAATGCAAAACCAACAGCTATTAAAAACATGATTAATATAGGTAACCAACTAATCATTAATTCCCTCCCGTGTTTGTGAAAACTTTCACAAACTATATAATTATTCTACTACCTATTTCTTTTTTTTGTGAAGAGATTAAATAGTTGTTTTTTTCAATAATTTAAGCATATTCAGTGGTAGTAAAAACTTAATTAGAAGCAAAAACACTTCTTTTATTGTTAGATTTGCTTCATCAAAAAGTAATTCTACGACAAAGTCAATTGTATGTTGATCTAGTGAAGCTATTGCAAGAAGTCTCTTTGTCATGAATGGACTCTGAAATACTACTCTTGCTAAGGAGCAGCTTAAAAAGTGTTTCCCAAATCTTTTATTAAATTCCTTTTCATATTTATTTATACCTGAATTGATTTCAGAGTTATCTCCGCTGATTAAGTGATGTGTCATCTTTGCAACTAAATAACCTGCCTCCATTCCATAAAAAATACCTTCTCCGCTCATAGGATTAATCATTGACCCAGCGTCACCTATTAATGCAACTCGATTATGCGCTAGCTTGGGTCTTGAAGATGCAAAAGGTAACATAAAACTTTTTTCCAATCTAAGATTTTCAACATTAACACCTCTCCCCTTAAGGGTTGATACAAACTCTTCCAGTAGAAGATTTATATCCATCTTTTCTTTTTTAAATAAACTAAGTGGAACTCCTATTCCTATATTTACTAAATCCCCACTACTTGGAAAAGCCCATGCGTACCCTTTTATTGCTGAAACATTGATTTCAAACATAAGTGTTCTCTCTTTAAATATTTCTACATAATTAGAACTGTCTATATAAGCTCTAATTGCTATAGCTTTATTCCAATCACTATTCTGATTCAAATTTAAACTTTTTCTTACTCTTGAATTAGCTCCATCAGCTCCGATCAAAAGTTTTGTTTCAATTAATAATTGATCTTTATTTTCATTTTGTAACTCAATTGATAAAGACTCTTCGTTCTCAATAAACTTACTATATCTATATCCTTCAAAAGTCTCGGCACCAGCTTCTTTAGCTAAATTAAATATCCTATTATCTAAATCCAATCGTGGAATCACATAAACTATTGAGTCTTCTTTATTTTTTACCTTTGGTATGTAATTATGTATTCCGATATTTTTTGGTCCAAAAAGGGTAGTTGAAATAACTTGTGGCTCACCTTCAAGAATATGATCATTGTCAAATCTTTTTAATGCGTTTATAACACCAGGACCAATAGCATCGCCACATGATTTATCTCTGGGGAAGAATTCTTTATCTACAACTGCAACCCTTAGTTCAGGATTTAACTTTTTGTATGAAACCGCAGCATTGGAACCTGAAGGGCCTCCGCCAATAATAACTACATCAAAAAACTCTTTATTTTTCATTTTGATATTCCCAAATTAACCTAGTCAAGATTAAAAGATAAATTCAAGATAAAGAGAAATTTACTTTTTCGATTTAGTTTATTTTTATTTCTTTATTAGATTGTGCATTAGTGAAAAATAATACAAATATACCACCGGCAACAGTCCAGAGATTGCCTTTATATCTTCAGTGCTTAGAGCAGTTAGATACTAATTCAGTAGGTATTTCTTCCAAAAAAATAGCTGAAATTGCAAAAGTTAATGATGCCCAGGTGAGAAGAGACTTATCATATCTTGGAACTCTTGGAACAAGAGGTGTTGGCTATGATATCTTAACTCTTCGGAAACAACTTGAATTAGAACTTGGTTTGGTTGATGGATTAAGTGCAATAATCATAGGGATAGGCAATCTTGGTTCAGCTTTAGCGGAATATGAAGGTTTTAAAGAAAAAGGCTTTAAAATAGTTGGCCTTTTTGATTCAGATTCTAAAAAATTAAATAAACAAATTGGTAGTTTAGCTGTTAAGCCATTATCAGAAATGAAAAATACATGTGAAAAATATAATGTATCTATTGGAATCATTGCAACACCAGAAAAGGTAGCAGAAGAAATAGCTGATAAATTAATAGATTGTGGTATTAAATCAATTTTAAATTTTGCTCCAATTATGTTAAAAAATAAATCTGGGATACAAATTAGATCTGTTGATCTGTCACAAGAATTACAAATATTAAGTTACTATTTGGATAGAGAACATTTAAAAGTTGCTAAATAACTATTTACTCTGAAAATAACCACCAATTAAAGCTCTAAAAATAATAGATATTAGAAGAGAGAACCAAATAATATTTATCGTT
>Ga0209404_10002764_pt1 | contig 10620 bp, 4 predicted proteins | sample TroAtlMetagenome_2_FD_187447 | JGI IMG/M metagenome (GOLD analysis project Ga0209404, IMG submission 187447) | Marine eukaryotic phytoplankton communities from Atlantic Ocean - Tropical Atlantic ANT8 Metagenome (SPAdes) (version 2) | ecosystem: Environmental > Aquatic > Marine > Oceanic | place... | reverse complement strand
GATAACGGAGGAAAATAATGGAAGAATCATTATTCAACACTAATTTTATTGGGAAAGATGGTTTCCGTTGGTGGATAGGGCAGGTTGCTCCTGATATAGTTCAGAAACCACAGACTAAGGATAAGAAAGGTTGGGGTAACAGATATAAAGTTCGTATTATGGGGTATCATCCTTATAATAATGTTGAACTCAAGGATGAAGAATTACCTTGGGCAACGGTAATTTCGCCACCAGGACATGGAACTGGTTCTGCTGGAGTATCAAAAACAATTAGATTCCAACAAGGTGATACTGTAATAGGATTCTTCTTAGATGGTGATAATGCTCAAATACCAATGATATTGGGTGCATTTGGAAATTCTTCTTCTGTAGCAAAGGATGATGAACCTCTTCCATTTAAGGCATTTACTGGTTATACAGGCACTCTTAAAAAACCAACAGAGACTGTTTTACAAGCATCAGAATCTACGGGTGCGGTGGAATCAGCATCACCCATGCAGGTTTCTCAGGCAGATGCTGATAAAGTAGCATCGACAACTGGTAGTGGTAATAGAGCTACCATGAGTTCATATAATGGTAAGGTTGTTCATCTTGGATGTGGTAAAAGTCAGTCACAAGAATCTATAAGCAAGATGAAAGTTGGTGTTCAAAATCTTGTGGGTGATGTTACCAATTTAAAATCCAAATTTAGTGTTAATACTGAGTTTTATAGAGATAAAGTTAAGGGTTTAGTATCTGATAAAACTTCTGCTTTGGCTGGTAATGCATCTGGATTGGTAAGTGGTATGACAAACAGTGTTTATAAGCAAATGACACCTATGTTGAATGGTGGATTGAAGGCAATGTATAGTGATGTTTATGCAAAAACTTTTGCTGCAACTAAATCTGCAGGTATTGCTAATAAGTTTGGTACAGCAGCACAGGAAGCAATGATAAATCCTATTGGTTCATTAAATGGACTTTTACCATGTCTTACTAATCAGGTTATAGGTAATCTGAGTTCTTCAATTGAAGGGATATTAAATTCAGTTGTTGATAATGTTTTTAATTATGTTGATTGTGTAGGAGATCAAGCGACTGGTGCATTAATGAATGCGATTACAGGACAGATATCTGATGGAATGCAATCTTCTCTTGGTGGTATTGGTAAATTGATGGGTTATATGGGTAATTTTAGTGTAGATGGTTTAATTAGAGGTGGTGTTGATTCTCTTTTAGGTATGGCAGGAATGGGCGATTGTCTTGCACCTCCACCACCAGCAGGAGCAACAGGTGCGTGTACTTATAGAATAGGACAAGGACCGATTTCAGGTGGTGCTATTGATTTAAGTTCAATTATTAAAGATGCAAACATAGCAAAAGCAGTGGCAGATGCAGCATCAATTGCTGGTGTTCCTTTAGATGGTGTTCAAGATATAATGGGTGGATTTAGTCTTTTATCTGGTGGTATTAAAGAAGCTGGAGAGGCAATATCAGGTATTGGTGATGCAGTTAGTGAATGTAATTCCGCATTGCCTGAAGTTTGTGAACCACCTAAGATTAACATTTTTGGTGGTGGCGGAACTGGTGCATCAGCTGTTCCTTTCTTTGGTAATTTTAATTTTATGGGACAGGCTAAGAAAACTGGAAGTGTTATTGGTATTAAGATGACAAATCCTGGTAATGCATATATGTACCCACCATTCGTTGAAATAGTTGATAATTGTGGACAAGGATTTGGTGCTGTGGCAAGGGCAACAATTAAAGATGGTAAAGTGAATGAGATTTATATTGTTTCGGAAGGATTATATTATCCAATATCTGATGATACTCCTCCGATTATTGATACTGTAACGATAGTCAATCCTGGTTATGGGTATGAGGATGGTGATACTGTTACTGACAATTTTGGTAATGAATATGATACTCAAATTTCATATGGTTCTATCATCAAAGTAACCCCAATAAATAGTAAAGATGTAACTGAACTTCCTATACTAACCATAAATTCAAAAACAGGATCTGGTGCTATTTTAAAGGCAAATCTTGATGTCCGACCAGAAACTCCACAAGGAGAAATCAAGCAAGTAATCGATTGTATTAACACATAATGTCAACTAAAACTGATCAAGAACGTTATTTAGAGGCATATCCCAAGTATAGGGTTGATGTAAACAACCCAACTTCTGATGGATATGGTGGTTCAAGTGTGGTGACTCATTATGCTTGGACGGATCAGGATGAGAAAGCTTCTATTGCATATGGTGAAGATGGTAAATTAAAAGTACATGCTGATAAAGATATTGAAATATGTGCTGGTGCTTCAAAACCAGCAGGTGGTGTTGATATTTTAGTTCATGCTGCTAAAGGAGATATTAAAATACATGCTGATGAAAATGGCAACCTTACTCTGTTAGGAAATAATATTACAATTGATGCTAGTAAGAGTATGTCTATTAAGGGTGGTGATAAGATTACAATGGAAGCAAATGATATTGAGTTTAGAGGAAATACAATACGTGGTAATGAAATTTGTGGAAATATGGCACCTCTTCCATTCATGAAAGGAGTATTTGCAGGTACTAAAGTTGGTGCAGATAAACTTTCTGGTGCTATTGATAAGTTTACTTCTGGTGGTATACCATCTGAACTGACAAGTGCTATTGAGTCTGTTGATACTGGTGCTATAACGGAACAACTTAGTGGTGTATCAGAACAACTTAGTGGACAACTTGGTAATGTGCAAGAGCAATTCGGAAGTATTGCTGATAATTTCTCAGGATTTGGTGGTTCATAAGATATGTCAGATACAACTTACGTTAGTCAGTTACATGCCAATGATGATGCTAAGTTCTTTAGCGATGTATACATTTATGGAAACTTATATTATGATTTAGAAGGAACTGATAATCTTAAACTTGACAATATAACCGTTAATCATCAGGCAAATTTTAAGGATATATTTGCAACTGGTATTGGTACTTTTAATGGTCCTATTACGTTTAATAGTGGTACTGTTTTTGCAGGTGTTACTACATTTTTGGCACCTGTAGATCTTGATTATCTACATGTAAAGAAAAGATTATGGGTTGGTACTAGTGATGATGGACAGACTTTAAGTGCATATCCAGAGGTATATGGTAATAGAGTAGGAATTAATAAACCCATACCACAAGACTCTGCAACATTAGATGTTGGTGGTACTATTATTGTATCTGCTGGTTCTTCTGTTGGTATTGGTAGCACTAGACCAGAGCAGATGCTTGATGTTGCTGGTAGTGTAAAAATTGATAGGTATGTATTTGATTCTGCAAATTATCCAGGTGCAAATGGATATTATTTAAGTAGAGATGTTCATGGTATACGATGGGTTGCACCACCACCTGCTCCTGTTGAAGGTGTATTCATTCAGAATGAAGGAGTCAATCTTGGTATTGGTTCTTTTACTACCCTCAACTTCGATGGTGTTGGTAGTGGTGGAGATTTAGTTAAAGCAGAAATTGATAGTGGTAATACTAATATTGCAAATATTTACTTCACTGATAATTGGGTTAGGAATAATTCGGGAATCCATACAATAGGACATGTTGGTGTTGGTGGTGATGCTGATGCTAATAATGAATTAAAAGTAACTGGAAAATTATTGGTTACTGATGATGTAGACTTTGATAAAGATTTAAATGTTGATGGTGATTTGCAAGTTGATGGTACTTTAGATGTAGATGGTAATACTCAATTTGATGGGACTTTAATTGTAGATAAAGCCACAACTCTTAGTGATACATTAGAGGTTGAAAAAGCCACATTTATTGATGCTGGATTAATTGTTTCTGGATTTACTACTGGTACAATTTCAACAGCAATTTATTCATTGACTGCTGGATTTGCTACTAATACACATCGCTCAGGTTTTACAACTTTTGCTGATTATGCTGGAATATCTACATTTGCTGCTGTAGCAGGATTTGCTACTAATGCTCATAGAGCAGGATTTGCTACCTATTCCGATATTTCTGGAATTTCTACTTTAAGTTATAATGCAGGATTTGCAACCAATTCCCATAGGTCTGGTTTTACAACTTATGCTGATAAGGCAGGATTCGCAACATATACAGATAGAGCAGGATTCTCTACATTCTCTAATAAGTCAGGTATTTCTACATATGTTTCTACAACATTAACTGGTACGAATAAAGATTTTTATTTAACTTTTGTAGATAATGCTGAATCAACTTTAGTTGGAACAGGACAGACATTAAGAGTTGATACAGGAATCAAATATAATGCAGCAACTAATTCCGTAAACATTGTAGGGATACTTACAGTTGGTAGTGCTACTACCATTCATGGTTCATTGGAATTGGATGGTGCTTTAATTGATAAAAATAATAGTGTTGCCGCAGGTAAAACAGATTATCGTTTAGCATCAGTTGGAACGGGTGTATCATGGAGACCTCCAGGTGTTGAAACTAATAATGCTATTTGGGTTACTGTAGATGGTAATGATGCTAATAGTGGATTATTAGAAGGTGATTCTAAGAGAACAATTGGTGGTGCCGCAGCAATAGCAGAAGCAGGTGATACTATTATTGTTCGTTCTGGTGTTTATCATGAGGAGAATCCAATTGGATTAAGAACTGATGTTGCTGTCTCTGGTGAAGATTTGAGATTAGTAACTGTTGTTCCAAATAATAATGATAAAGATGTTTTTCATGTCAGAAGAGGATGTTTGGTTCAGAATATGAATTTTGCTGGTACAACAAGTAGTACCTTAGTAACAGGTGGTGCAGTAGCATTTCCACCATTAACAAATTCAGAGAAAGCAGTAAGTGGTTATATTGCATTGGGTCCAGCAAATGAAGGACCAAGAAGAGGAAATCCTACTCAAGGTGGTAGATATAAGAGTCCATATGTTAGAAACTGTACTAACTTTATGACTGGTAGTATTGGTATGAAGATTAACGGAGATCATGTTTCTTCTGCATATACTGGAACAGTTAATCTTGGACAAGATTTGAAGAGTATGGTTTGTGACTCCTTTACACAATATAATGAAGCAGGTATTGGAGTATCATTAACTAATCTGGGTTATGCTCAGTTAGTTTCTATCTTCACTATTTCTTGTGAGAAAGCAATTTATGCTGATACTGGTGGACAGTGTGATTTAACAAACTCTAACTCATCATTTGGTGTATTTGGATTATATGCTGATGGTGTGAGTGGAACTGAATATACTGGAGTTGTAACATCAACATCTATTGCTGAACAGGACTCCTTCCTATTGGCAGATGTTAAGGACACCTCCAATAACTTTAGAAAACCATTTGATGGACAGGCAGCATTCTTTAAAGTTGATTTGGATGACTTTGCAGATTCTCCTGCTACTGGTACAATGACACAACCATTCCAGTTAGTTCGTTCAATTAAGGTTCTTGATGGTGGTAGTGGATATATTCAATCAGCACCACCAAATATAATAGTAGATATTCCACAAGGACCAGAAGGTATTCGTGCTGAACTTTCTGCTAATGTAAGTGCTGCAGGAACAATTACTTCAGTTGATGTTATTGCTAGTGGTAGAAACTTCTTACCTAACTCTGGAAGTGGACCAACACAGGCAATAGGATTAACAACTTCTCTTAGTTCTGGTACTTCAGCAATCTTAGAAGTTGTTACTGATCCGATTTACTATACTGTTGATACTGCTACAGAACCTAGTAATGTTGTTGGACTATCTACATTAAGTTTGAATGAGTTTGTGCCTTATTCTATATCAAAAGGAACAGATGTTGAGTTCCGTAGAATTAGTAGAATCATCACCAGTTCTCACTCCTTTGAATACGTTGGTGCAGGTACAGACATAAATAGAGCAAACCCTTTCCAGGGTGGTGAGCCTATTCCTGAAAATGAGATTGTTGCCATTAATGGTGGACAAGTTCCATTCACAAGTACGGACCAAAAAGGTAATTTTAGAATCGGAGAAGGACTGACAATTGATCAAACCACTTCTACAATTTCTGGAAGAGACTTTAACAGAGCCATCCAGGCACAATTAACCCCCTTAATACTAGCGTTGAAATAAATGGCAGTCGCACCAGTCAATAAGTTCCTTTCAATTGCTGTTCCTGTTACACCAGGAGAGCAAAAGTTATATGAAGTACCCACAGGAACTTCTGCTATTTTGTTGTATGCACAAGTATCTAATGTAGGAGTCAATACATATCCGACAGTAAGTTTTATTCATAGAAGAGAAGCAAGAAGCACAGGAATTACACGAGATATAAGAGTTATAAAAGATATTGAAGTGCCACCAAATGATGCTGCAGTTTTAGTTGATGGTAGATTAGTTTTAGAAAAAACAGCAACAACATTAGATAGACTTTATATTCAAGGAACACAACTTGGTATTGGTACTATTACCGATGTTCAGTATAGTCCTTATAGTGGGATTGCTACTGTAACTACCATGAATGCTCATGGATTTAGTGTAAATGATGAAGTGTCAATGGTTGGTATTGCATTTACTTGCTCAAGTAATGCTGGTATTACGACAACAATCTTTCCAGATCCACCACAATCAAGTGTTGTTGATACAATAGTTGATTCTGTAGGAACTTCTAAAACATTTACAGCAGTTATTGGTGGTACTGGTGCTCAGTTTGTGGATCATTTTTATAATGCATCACCACATAATTTTATAAAAGCAGTTAATAATTCAACAATTACGGGTGGAGATTATACACATACGTTTAAGACTGGATTAAGTACATCTGTTAATGCAGTAGTGATGGGTGGTAATTATGTTCATCAATTTGTAAGTGCTGCTCCAAATTGTGTAACAATTCAAAGCGGTGGTTCTGGCAATTTAACTCCAGTCGGTGCTGATTATACTCCTTCAAATGGAAATCTTAAATTAACTTTTGCATCTAATCCTGGATTAGCTAATGGTTCTACTGTTAGTATTGCTACTACTTCATTGATATTTAAATGTGCAATGGATAATAATGCTACTAACCATGCATATCCTCGTGTAGGTGATCCAGCAAATGGACAAAATCTAACAGTTGGTAGTGCTGCAGGAACTCATTTTACTGTGAATGTTGGTGCATCTGGAACTACTGGACATACACCATCAGCAGCAGCATATACTCCATCGACAGGAGAATTGGTATTAACAATTCCTGCTGGATATCCCCTCAATAGGAGTCAAACTACTAAGACTGCACAGGCTGGTACAACATATGATGCTCAGACAGGTATTCTAACAGTTACTTCTGCAAGTCATGGATTAGCAATAGGACAAAAAGTTAGGTTTGATGATGAATCTTTAACCTTTACATGCACTAAAGATGGTGGTGTTGGGCAACATAAGTATCCAAGAGCAACTGACCCTGAAAGTAATAAGTGGTTGTCAATTACAAATATTACTAATACTAATAATTTTACTGTAGGTATTACTAGTGCTGGTGTTGATGGCAACTATCCCCATACATTTGTATCAGGAACTAGTGGTGGAGTTAAGGTTGCATCAGATTCTATTAGAATAGGAAATAATTCATTAGTTTATACATGTGCAATGGATACTAATGCAACAAGTCATAGTTATCCTCGTACAACAGACCCATATTATAATACTTCAATTTCTATTGGTGCTACAACTACAACAACTATTAGTGCATTTGTAGGTAAGACACCATCCAAATATTTTAATCCATCCAATGCTTTCTATGATGCTAATACTGGAGACTTGAAATTAACAATTGGTTCTGGATATAATTTACGTGGACAGACACTTAATAGTATAACAGGAGCATCTTATACACCTGCTACAGGACAATTAGATTTGACAATTAGTGGGCATAGTTTTGTTGTTGGTGATAAGATTAGAATACAAGAAAGATCATTAACCTTTACATGTGATAAGGATTTTAGAAGAACCTCTCATGCATATCCAAGATCAACAGACCCTTGGTATAATAAGTGGTTGGTAGTAACAGTTATAAATGCAAACACCATTAGAGTTAATGTTGGCGTTTCTCCTAATACATCCACACATTATTATCAGAGTTCTCTTGCTAATTGTATTGCCAAGCAAGGTGCATCTATTCGGTTAGCAAATGATGGATTTACATTTACATGTGCAATGGATGGAAATTCTACAGAACATGCATATCCACGCTCAACCGACCCATATTACAATACCTCAGTTGGTATTGGAACTACAACTACAGATAGTATAACCGTTCATGTTGGCAAGTCTCCTAGTGGTGGAATGGTAGGTCCACTTCAAATGGAATTCATTGCAAGTATTCTAGAGAATAGTACGGGATAATATGGAAGGAAACGGTAAAATTTCTCAAAGATATTTAAGTGGTAGGGTTAAGGTATCCAATAATACTGGTCTGAGTACAGATAGGCATCGGTATCTTAGTCCTAGTGAAGTAGAGCCTAATTTAGGTTTTGTAGGTGAAAAAACTCTTCCAGCTTCAGGAACTTACTATAAGTTAGTTACAGTTCCTAATGGTGATGTATATGATAGATATTGGCAACCAGATCTTCCTGCAACTCTTGTCAATGGTATTACTATATTTGATGAAGGAAATCTTGTAGGAACTGCGAATACAGTATCAAAAATAAACTTCGTTGGTTCTGCCGTATCAGCAACTGCAAGTGGAACAATATCAACAATTACAGTAAGTGGTGCTGGATTAAATGGACAAATTCAGTTTAATTCTTCTGGCGATTTTGCTGGTGCTGCTGGACTTTTTTATGATGGAACTAATCATCGTGTAGGTATAGGAACCAGTTCAGCATCAGAATCTTTACATATCCAAGGTGGTATGAGATTAACTGGTGGATTGAGAGATAGTACAAATAATGTTGGTGCTGCTAGTTCTATTCTTATATCTACTGGTTCTGGTGTTAAATGGGCAAGTTCTGTTGATGCAAAAGCAACAGTTGCACCAACTGCACCACCTAATGCAGTAGAAGGAGATCTTTGGTGGGATAGTATACAAGGTGATTTAAACATATTTTATATTGATAGTAATAGTTCTCAATGGGTTTCTGCTAATGCTAATAGTCAGGTAGATAGTACATTATGGGTGCAAGATGCCATTGGACTTCATACTACATCAAATGTTGGTATTGCCACTACCGTAGCATCAGTTGCATTAGCAGTTGGTGGTAATGCTATATTTGGTGGAACAGGTATTGTAACTGCAACAGAGTTTCATGGAACATTTATTGGAACTGGAGGTGCTCTAACTGGTGCTGGTACTACATGGGGACTTTATAGTAATACGGGTATTCATACAAGTAAGAAAGTTGGTATTGGAACTACTAATACTGGTAATAATATGCTTGAAATACACCATAGTGGAACTACTTCTCCCACAACTGCTTTAACAATTGGTGGAAAGCAAATTGATAATAATGGTGGAAGTGGTATATTTTTAAAGACTAGTTCTAATACAGCTGACAATAGATATGGAACAAGAATTCATACAGTAAGAGAATCGGCAACAGATAATGGTGCTAGTGCATTAGTTATTTCTAACGAAAATTCTGCTGCTAATGCATTAGAAGAAAGATTTCGTATCACATCAGCAGGTAATGTTGGTATAGGTTCTACGATTCCAGGTGTAAAATTAGATGTAGATGGTACTTCAAGATTTAAAGGTGATGTAAGATTTGTTGGTTCTGCTGGTGTTACATCTGCATTTTGGGATAAGTCTGATAATCGACTTAAGTTTAATGATGAAGCAAAAGCTACTTTCGGAACAGGAACTGATTTAGTAATATATCATACTATTGAACTTAAAGATCAAGTTGATTCTAATGGAGATTCAATTGTTGATGGTAGAACTTCAGTAATTAAGGATAAGGGTTCTGGGGGAATAATATTTAAGACAGATGGTGCTGATGGTCCAGGAGCATATCAATTTTTTGATCAAAGTTGGCAACCTGTATTAAAATTACATAGTGGTGCATCTTCAAGAGCTGTTTTATATTATAATGGAACAGAAAAATTAATTACTACAGAAAATGGTATTAATGTTACTGGAGTAACTACAACAACAGGATTGGAAGTAATTGGTTTCTCTACATTCCAGCAGTCAGTACAATTAAACAGTACACTTAAAGTTGATGGTTTAGTAGGTGCTGCAGGTTCAGTTCTTTCTTCTACTGGTTCTGGATTAAATTGGGTAACACCACAGACAGGATCTCAAGGAAATCAAGGACACCAAGGAGTTCAAGGTGCTCAAGGTGCTCAAGGACATCAAGGAGTACAAGGTGCTCAAGGACACCAAGGAGTTCAAGGTGCACAAGGACATCAGGGACATCAAGGAAGACAAGGTGCACAAGGACATCAGGGACATCAAGGAAGACAAGGTGCTGCTGGTGCTCAAGGTGCTCAAGGACACCAAGGAGTCCAAGGTGCTGCTGGTACTCAAGGTGCAGATGGTAATTTTGGTGGAGCAACTTTTGAATATGATTTTGCTACTGCTACTACGATGCAAGATCCAGGCAATGGTGCTCTAAGACTTAATGCTACTAATCAAAATACAGCAACAGCAATAGCAATTGACCATTTGGATGTTAATGGTACTGATATTTCGACTTACCTAGCAACTATTG
>Ga0209404_10002762_pt1 | contig 10628 bp, 10 predicted proteins | sample TroAtlMetagenome_2_FD_187447 | JGI IMG/M metagenome (GOLD analysis project Ga0209404, IMG submission 187447) | Marine eukaryotic phytoplankton communities from Atlantic Ocean - Tropical Atlantic ANT8 Metagenome (SPAdes) (version 2) | ecosystem: Environmental > Aquatic > Marine > Oceanic... | reverse complement strand
TTGTTTCCCATGCAAAATTTCTGCTGGCATAGCCAATAAATCAAGTTCTCCATTTTCTAACTCTTTTAACGTCTCAGCAAAAGAATCATAGTTTTTTACATCTATTTCATGTTCAGGTGATTCTCCCGAATCAAAGAATTTCTCGATATATTTGTCTACGGGGCATGATGGAATTGATAGAGTTCCGAATTGTATTCTTGCCATAATCGCGTCCACCTCTAGGGAGGGAGCACGTCACGTGCTCAAACTAACCGGCTAGACACTTATTGATATAGGCGACCCCTCCCATCCTGTATCGAAGTAACATGGTATCTCTAAGATCAACTCATCGTCAGTTGGCTAAAATGAGAGATATAGTTGATGAAGCCTTAGAAGATTTCGTACAAGAAAAGATGACAAGTTCTCAAGCACCTGCTATGGGTTTAGCGCGTGAAGTTCTATTGGCTGGAGGTAAAAGATATCGTCCAGTACTTGCACTGTTGGCCTTCGAAGCAGCAGGAGGTGAAGAAATATCTGAAGTCATGGATTTGGCATTATCTGCAGAGATTATTCATACAGCTACTCTTGTTCATGATGACATATACGATTCATCCAAAACTCGGAGAGGGAAACCTACGCTACACGCATCGCACGGATTAGCTCATGGAATAATTGGTGGCGATTATCTGTTTGTTCTAGGATTTGGTTTGGGGGGGAAATATGATGCTCGCATTGTCGAGAGAATGGCAGATACTTGTGCCAATATCGCATCGGGTGAATTACTTCAACACGAGCATATAGGAAATCTGGCAACAACTCCTGAAGATTATTATTCAATAATTGATGGAAAAACTGCCGGTCCCTTTGCTACAGCCTGCTCTTGTGCGGCTATTATCGCCGGTGCTTCTGGTGAAGTAATAAGCTCTTTAGAAGAATTTGGTTGGGAAGTTGGTCGAGCATTCCAATTGGTAGATGATTTACTCGATTTGACTGGTGATGAGAAAATGGGGAAACCCCGTGGTAGCGATGTTCACGAAGGTAAAATGACACTTCCAATAATTCATGCTTTAACGATGCTACACGGTATTGAAAGAGAGCAGTTAGCAGATATTCTACAAAATTTCTCTGATGATAGATGGAATGAATTAGTATCATTACTTTCTTCAGCTGGTTCTTTTGAATATTCAGAACAATTAATTGAAAACCATGTGAACAGGGCTCTGAGAAAACTCGAATCATTGCCGGAAAGTGATGCAAGTAAACTAATGGCAGAAGTAGCGAAAAGATCTCGTTCTAGGAAAAAATAATTTCTATGAGGCACTCTAAGGTGAACATATGAGTGACAAAATAAGTTGGGATGTCATTGTTATCGGAGGGGGTCCAGCAGGATCTACTACTGCTAGGTATCTAGCCGAAGGAGGTGTCGATGTTCTAGTTATAGATGGTCGAGATCCAATAGGCTCTCCTTTACAATGTGGTGAGTTAGTACCAACTAATGAAGAAATGCAGCGCCTATGTCCAAAAGTACCTGATATTGATGATTTATTGAGAACGCCTGAACATGCAATTTCTCTTAAAACATCTGAAATGCACTTAGTCCCTCCTTCTGGAAAACCTCTTCGTTATCAATTTGAAGGTTATATGTTAAATCGTGTAGCTCATGATGAAGCTTTAGTTGATTTAGCCAAATCAAGAGGTGCAAAATATTTAGTAAATTCTCGAGTAGATTCTATTGAAGGAAATACCATTAAATTAAGGGGCGGTAAAGAATTAAATGCTAAGATAATAGTCGGTGCAGGAGGCCACAATGACCCTTTAAGAAGGACGTTTTGGAATGAGTCTAGCCTTAAGATCCCAGTCAAATTTGTCCTTATGGATGGTGACTTTGGCGATGCTGTAGAATTACATTTCGGTTCAATGGCTCCAGGAGGATATGCTTGGATGTTTCCGAAAAAGAGTGGTGCAAATATCGGCGTAGGTATCCAAAATAAATTTTCTAAAAATAAGAATATAAATGAATTATCTAATGATTTCATAAGTCGCTATGGCGGCGATATTACATTTTCAGGAGCCGGTTCCCTTCCAATGTCGGGTACAATCAAAACCTTCGTCAAAGGTAATTATGTTTTAGTTGGTGATTCAGCCGGCATGGTCCTACCCTCTAATGGTGCAGGAATTACTATTGCCATGATCGGTGGAAGAATTGCAGGACAGGTAATTTCAGAGCATCTGAAAGATGGTACCTCTCTTTCAGAATATGAAAAACGTTGGAATAAGCAGATGGGTAAGGTTATGCGTAATTCGAAAAGAGCATTTTTCCTTGGAAGTTTTGTTCTAAGGTTGCCTGATTGGGTGATAAATACTATGTTCAATAGATTAACTAAGTTCATGGTTTGGAGATTTATCACTTGTAGGAATGTATTTGTAATATTCTAGATTCATTCTAGAGGTTTTTCGGCTTGCCAGATAGTGGCCATTCCTGGGAAAATTACTTTTGCCCTTGAATTTTCAAAACCTACTTCTTCAAGCATTTTCACATAATCTTTTGTTGTTCCAAAATGTACATAGGTTTTAGTCAACCATTTCCAAGGATGTTCGTCCTGTTTGCAAATTATTTTTGCATAGCTTCCAACCCATATCCTCATCCATAGCCATCCTAAGTATCCATGAAATCTATTTATTTTTGCAGGATCAACAATTACTATTGATGAACCTGGTTTTAATACTCTTAATACTTCACTTAGGCCTGCTTTCTTGTCATACCAATCTCTAAATGAAAACAAGGTACATACGGAATCAAATTTATTCTCTTCAAAAGGTAGTGATTCAGCCTTCCCCTCGACAAATTTAGCTGCAGAATATCCTCTCTCTACTCTCATTTTATTTACTCTAGGTTCAGCTACACGGAGCATTTCTGGTATAGGATCTAGACAAATGAGTTCTCTACCTTCTAATTCTTCTGCAAAACTCCCCGGGCCACAACCTACCTCTAAGATAAGCCCTTCCTCAGGTAATCTTTCTCTGACTTTTCTTCTCCATTTTGATACCTGTCCTAGAGTTGCAAAACGATTAATTTTATCATAAACCGGTATTGTTGCTTCAAGATTTTTTTGGAGTTCATTCCAATCATCTTCACCGATTGTCTCGGTATCCATGAACTACCGCAAAAGATACAGGTATTTGGTAGGTGCTGATGATGGTATCATGAATATTGCTTGATACAGTTTAGGACGCACATCGGTTATTATCATATACTAATTTTCGGTCGAGAATAGCATACAGGTGCTATCCATGGCTAGAGAAGATGTTCTACGTGCAATTAAAGATGCTGAAATAGCGGCAACTGCGACGCTATCAGATGCTAAGAAAGAGGCTTCGCAGATAGTTTCTCAGGCAAGACAAAACGCATCTGAGATTTTGACCTCTGGAAAGTCAACATCTGAGTCCGAAGCACAAAATCTGATTTCTGAAGCTAGAGCTTCTGCAGGTACAGAAGCGGAGGTTGTTTCTAATGACGGTCAAACCGCACAGAAAAATGTCCATGATTCAGGTAAAAAGAATCGAGATAAAGCGGCAAAATTAGTTATCGATTCTTTTAGAAAATAATTTATCGAGGTGGTCAAGAAATGTCTCAAGTTAAAACGCAGCGCATGGGTCGTTTACTCGCTGCAGGGACTAAAGACAAAATCGATGATTTAATAGATGCTTTAGCAACTCTAAATGCCTTACACATTATTGAATATGATGGCTCTGATGATGGTTTTAAATTGGGAACACCCAAAGAAGAATCTGAAACGGTGGGAATGCGTCTCACAAAATTACGTTCAGCAGCATCTATTGTCGATTTCGATGGACCAAAGGATCCCGTTCAGGCGGATAAAGTTCGTTCAGAATTAGATGGGACTTTATCTGAAGCTGTAGACAATCTTTTAGAAAAAAGTACTCGTTTAGATTCTGTTGAAAACCGTCTTTCTTCTCTAGAAGAAGAGAGGTCTGTCTTAGAGTTACTTTCATCATTAAACTTGGATGTTGAACTACTAACTGGTTATTCTTCTCTCAAAGCATTTGTTGGAACTATTTCTGGTAGCTCTTCCGACATTGAGCTTGGATTAGAAGATGATTGTAATGGTGAGGGATTATTTTTCAAAGATACCATTAATGGAAGCACGGTTATTGCACTTTTTGTTAAATCAGAACAATCAAATGCGGCTCAATCTCTATTAAATCAGGCGGGTTTCCAAGCGATTAATGTTCCAGAAGGAATTACAGGTAACCCTAATGAGTTAATGCTTGATGTAATGCTTCAGATAAGCGAATTATCCGAAGAGAAATCCTCAATTTCTAATGACATTGATTCATGGAGCAATGAGTTCGGTGCATCTTTAGCTTGTGGGTTGGAGTTATTGGAAAGAGAACACGACATTCTTACAGCACCCGTGAAAATAGCAGTCTCCGAACACGCATTCTTTGTAGATGGGTGGATTGAACTTTCACGTTCAGAAGAAGTTCAATTAGCATTGAAAGAATCCTGCTTGTATTCAGAAGTTACACCTTTCAAGATTGAGGCAGGTGGTGGCGGCCATGGACACTCGGACCACCACCATCACCAAGAAATGCCTCCCATTGCATATCAAAGTAGGACTCTAAGTAAGCCTATGGAATTACTAACTAATGCAGTTGGTAGGCCTGCTTACGGTAGAATTGACCCCACTCTGTTTATGTTCGTAACGTATCCAATATTCTTTGGAATGATGCTTGGAGATATGGCATACGGGTTAGTAACCATTTCTCTTGGTGCCTTTGTATTCAGCAAGGCACGCTCTAATGAAATGATGCAGCTTGGTGGCAAGTTCCTGATTTACATAGGGCTAGGCACTCTCATTTTCGGTTATATTTATGCAGAGTTTGCTGGATGGGAAATTTTCCTTTACGAAAAGCTAACCTATGCTGATGGTAGTTACATGAAAGACTCAAGCGGACATTACATGTATAGTGAGAATCTATCTCCTGTGGCCTTCCTTGCTAACCTCTATCCATTTGATCTCGATCATGGCTATGGGCCTTTTGTTGAATTAGGCTACGGTATTAACCTGGCGTTCCCATTCCACAGAGTAGGGACTCACCTAGAAGACCTCATTGTATTGACAATCTATGTCGGATTCTTCCATATTATATTTGGTAAATTAATTGGTTTCCGTGATGTGTTGTTTTATGGAACCGATCATGGACATGTAGGGTTAGCTGCAGCATTCTTCGAACATGGTGCATGGATTGTATTACTTGTTGGAGGCTTCATGTTTACATACGGTTTCCTAGGTCCCGAAGATGCCGAGTACCTACTACAACCGGGTGCAGCGATAGCTCTTTCCGCTGTAGTCATGCTAATTTGGACTCTCTATAATTATCATGGCATTCCAATTGCAGTAAGTTTGATTCTAGCACCTATTGAGGCAATTGGTATGATGCCGTCAGTAATTTCGTATGTCCGTCTCTTTGCAGTAGGTATTGTTGGAGTTAAGATTGCAGAAACTGGTAATAAACTCTGGGAACCAATGTGGGAAGCAGAGTTGTATCTAATCCCAATCTTCTTTATTGGTTGGTTATCCGTACAGATTTTCGCTTGGGTTTTAGGAGTATTTAGCCCCAACATACATGCAGCAAGGCTTCATTTCGTAGAATGGATGAGGCAATATTATGATTCTAGCGGAGAGGCTTTCCAGCCTTTCGGTTTCCGCTCGCACTTCGTGGAGGTCGAGTGATATCACATTCCAAGCAAAATGCTTAGAAAAAAATGGAGGAAAAAAATATGAATAACAGAAATAAAATGAGAGGAATGAGTATGTTGCTAACATTATCATCTATTGTGATGATTGCTAGTAGCGTTCAAGCGGAAGCAGACAATGAATTTACGCAGGAAGCGTACAAGAATCTAGGTGCAGGTATTGCTCTGGGTCTTGCAGGAATTGGAACTGGATTAAGCCAGGGACCAATCGGTGCAGCTGCTGTTGGAATGATTGCTGAAGATAGTAGTAAGTTCGTAAACGGATTGATCTTCACAGCTCTGCCTGAAACTATCGTTCTTTTCGGATTCCTTTCAATATTCCTGCTTTAAGCGGAATACTGTAAGTTTCCTATAATGAAATTAAATGAGGTATAATGAATGACATTGGATGCATTAGCAAACGAAATCGCCGCCCAAGCTAAAGCAGAGGCTAAATCGATTATCGCAGCCGCTAAGCAACAAGCTAAACAGATTGAAGATGAGGCTAAAGTAGATGCCGAATCATTTTCATCAGATATGAAAGCGCGTGCTGAGCGAGAAAGCGCACAATTGTCAGTGGAAGTAGTTGCATCAGCTAAACAGGCTAACCAAAAGCATCTCTTGATCGCTAGGCGTGAAGAGCTAGATGAAACTTGGGAGTCTATACGCTCAGCAGTGGCATCGCCCGATCTTGAAGGTCGTTCCGATATCCTTGCTGGTCTTTTAGAGGAAGCAAGTAAATCGGGTGAGGGGATGATTCTTCGTCCGGTATCTACTGACCGTAAAGTGTTAGGGAAAGGGAGTTTTACTCTCGGAGATGATGTAGAAGGGCTTGGAGGATTTGTTCTCGAATCAAAAGATGGCTCTATAGTTCTCGATTATCGCTTTGATAGCCGCTTAGATGAGGCTTGGAAGGCAAATCTTGGAGCAGTAAATAAGACTCTATTTGGAAATTAAAAGGTGATTTAAATGTCTGGTATAGTTAGTGGTCGTTCAAATGTCTACAATGCTTCAGCACGCGCTAAAGCACGTAAGGCATCATTAATTGACCCTACTAGGATGAGACAGTTACTACAAACCGGTCCCGAATCAATTGGAGCCAGTATTGGCGAATTAGGTTATCGCAATGAGATGGATATTTATTCCGCTAGGATGAGTGGTGCTGACGCTGTTGAAGCGGCTCTATTCCACAATCTTGATAACGATTTGTCGGAAGTAATGAAATTCTGTCAAGGACCTCTAAAGTCAATAGTCTCAATTTATGTTGAACGCTTTGCTTATGAGAAGGCTAAGACAGTATTGAGGGCAGTAAACGGAGGATGCTCCGATGAGTTAATAGAATCTCAGATTTTACCGTCTGAGAATCCTATGAATGCACTCTGGCTTGATATCGTTAGAACTACAGAAACTGTTTCAGAAGCAGCCAATGCTATGGCAGGGACTCCTTGGGGTAAAGAATTAGCAAAGTTAGATGGGGCCGAATCAAGCCTTGAAGAGATGGAAGACGCATTAGACCGTCAGTACTACAGTAATGCGCTCAAAGTTTCAAAAGGTAGAGATTCTAATCTCCATTTAATGAAATACATTAGAACTGAAATCGATCATCGTAATATCATTAATCAATTCCGTGAACTTCGTCAGAATATTTCTCCAGACAAACGTTTACAGATGGTTATTTCCGGTGGAAGAATTCCTCAATCAGTAATGTCTCAAGTATCTCAAGCTACATCTAGTGAAGCTGTTGTCGATGCTTTAAGGCGAAGCAATGCATTTGACGATACAGGTTTTGATGAGGCAATCGAACAATCAGAAGCAATAGGCTCTCTAGACCCTATCGCTACTCTATTGACTCACAAGAGACACGCTATTTTGCGTCGTTTCGCCTATCTAAACCCTGTTTCTGCTTTCCCCGTAATTTATTACATCGAGCGTAAAGTGCTCGAAATACAAAATCTTCGTCTTCTTGTGCGTGGGAAGACGATTGGCCTCACACCTGAGGTATTAGAAGCGCACATGGATTTTTGAGGTGAAGATATGGAAATTGCGGTTGTAGGTTCATTAGATTTCACTCTTGGATTCCAACTTGCAGGTGTTTTGAGATTATATAATCCCAAAGATCTGGATGAAATGACATCAGTAATGAAGTCATTACTCAATGAAAAAGAAATAGGAGTTATCGTAATAGATAATTCTGATTTATTACTTCTCCCAGAAAGGTTGCGTGTTCAACTATCTGAGAGTATCACACCCACAGTATTGGGTATAGGGACTGAAGAGGATAATACCCTCCGTGAGTCTATTAAATCGGCACTAGGAGTCGACTTATGGAAATAATCCTAGAAAAAAAATAAAGGAAGTGAAATGAAATGAGTAAAGAAAATGGAGTAATTTATCGTATTTCCGGGCCAGTTGTAACTGCAGTAGGAATATCTCCAAGAATGTATGAAGTTGTGCGCGTAGGTAATGAAGGTTTGATGGGAGAAGTCATTGAATTACACGGTGATCAGTCTGTTATTCAGGTATATGAGGAGACCTCGGGTGTCCGACCAGGAGAACCGGTTGTTAGAACCGGACAAACTCTATCTGTTCAACTGGGGCCTGGTTTACTGACCAAGATTTATGATGGAATCCAAAGACCTCTCCCAGAACTGGAGAAGACAATGGGAGTGTTCATCAAAAGAGGTGTTGATGCCGATGGTCTTGATTTAGAAAAGATATGGGACTTCAATGCCACTTCTAAGAAAGGAGATTCAGTTTCTTCAGGTGACGTCTTAGGAACCGTTCAGGAAACAAAAACAATCGAACACAAAGTCATGGTTCCTCCGGGAGTTTCCGGAAAAATCAAGGATATTAAATCAGGAGACTTTAATGTAACTCAGACTGTTTGTACTCTAGAAGATGGAACCGAAATTCAAATGATGCAAAAGTGGCCTGTTAGAACTCCGCGCCCATTCACTAAGAAGCACGCTCCTGAGGTTCCGTTACAAACTGGACAGAGAATATTAGATTTCCTTTTCCCATTGGCTAAGGGTGGTACTGCGGGAATTCCTGGCCCATTTGGTTCAGGAAAGACTGTTACTCAGCAACAACTTGCTAAATGGTCTGATGCGGATATTGTTGTTTACATTGGTTGTGGAGAACGAGGAAATGAGATGACCGAGGTTCTCGATGAATTCCCTCACCTAATGGACCCCAAGACAGGTGAAGCATTGATGAATAGAACTACTATGATTGCTAACACGTCCAATATGCCAGTTGCAGCTAGAGAAGCTTCAGTATATACTGGAATCACAATCGCTGAATATTTCAGAGATATGGGTTATGATGTAGCTCTAATGGCCGATTCAACAAGTCGCTGGGCTGAAGCAATGAGAGAGATTTCTTCCCGACTTGAAGAAATGCCTGGTGAAGAAGGATATCCTGCATATCTATCAAGTCGTCTAGCCGAATTCTACGAAAGGGCTGGACGTGTTGAGACTTTAGCAGGTGGGGACGGTTCAGTATCTGTTATCGGTGCTGTTTCACCTCCTGGTGGAGATATTTCAGAACCAGTCAGCCAAGGTACTTTACGTATCGTTAAGGTATTCTGGGGTCTAGATGCTGGGCTTGCTCGTCAAAGGCATTTCCCTGCTATTAATTGGTTGAACTCTTATTCGTTGTATCCTCCATCATTGGATCAATGGTACAGAGACAACATAAAGAGTGATTTCCCAGAAATTAGAACTGAAATAAGTGCTCTTCTACAGGTTGAAGCAGAACTACAAGAGATTGTTCAGTTAGTAGGTTCAGATGCATTACCTGTTGATCAACAACTTACTCTTGAAGTGGCTCGTATGATTAGAGAGTTTTTCTTGCAGCAAAATGCTTTCCATGATGTAGATACATACAGTGATCTAAAGTTACAATATAACATGGCTAAAGCAATCCTCTCTTTCCAAGAAGAATCAAAGAAAGCTATCGCAGGAGGTGCTGCATTAGAGGATGTAGTCAATATCCCTGCTCGTACAGACCTAATGAGAGGAAGGTTCGAATCAGGTTATGAAGATAAGATTGATGAGATGTTAGAGGCAATGAATAAACAAATTGCTGATACTATGGAGGCTAATTAGAGGTGATATAAATGACTGGAAAAGAATATAGAACAATTACAGACGTAAAGGGACCTCTTGTGTTCCTAAATAAGACCGAACCAGTGGCCTTTGGAGAAATTGTAGAATTAAGGCTTACAGATGGAACATTAAAGAATGGACAAGTTCTTGATACATCCGATGATCAAGTCATTGTACAAGTTTTCGAAGGCACTGCATCTATTGATAAGCAAACAGGAATTAAGTTCCTTGGAGATGTTTTCAAGTTACCAGTAAGTACTGATATGATAGGTAGAATTCTTGATGGTGCGGGGCGTCCAAGAGATGGCGGACCTGCTATTGTTGCCGATGAAATGGCAGATATTATTGGTGCTGCAATTAATCCATATTCGAGACAGAGCCCATCTTCCTTTATTCAGACAGGAATCTCTGCAATTGATGCTTGTACCTCTTTGGTTAGAGGGCAAAAATTACCAATTTTCAGCGCATCGGGTTTACCTCACAATGATATTGCTTTGCAAATAGCTAGACAAGCAAAGTTAGTTGGTAGTGACGATGATTTCGTGGTAGTTTTCTGTGCAATGGGTATCACTGCTGAAGAATATAATTTCTTCGTGCATGACTTAGAAAGAACAGGTGCTCTTGAGAATGCCTGCCTTTTCGTTAATCTTGCCGATGACCCCGCTGTTGAAAGATTAATTACTCCTAGATTGGCTTTGACTGCAGCAGAATATCTTGCTTTCGAACACGATTATCACGTACTTGTTATATACACAGATATGACAAACTATTGTGAATCG
>Ga0209404_10002761_pt1 | contig 10632 bp, 7 predicted proteins | sample TroAtlMetagenome_2_FD_187447 | JGI IMG/M metagenome (GOLD analysis project Ga0209404, IMG submission 187447) | Marine eukaryotic phytoplankton communities from Atlantic Ocean - Tropical Atlantic ANT8 Metagenome (SPAdes) (version 2) | ecosystem: Environmental > Aquatic > Marine > Oceanic | place... | reverse complement strand
TCGAGGACCGGCTCCTCTGCAGCCCCGAAGACGCGCGCCGTCACGACGTTTTGGGAGATGTCAAAATCGAGCTCGCCGAAGTTCAGATCCAAGAAGTGCATGCGCCTCCCTTGGTTATCGCTTGCCTGCCACTCGAGCGGCGCTATCGATTGAAACGACGCCATGGCCGCAGTTAATACGTGGGCGAAGGCCCGCGAGAAGCCGGCGCGCATCTGATGGCTCCAGGCGTGCGTCAGCCCGCTCGACGTGAAGTCGATCAGCGTCCGGCCGCCGCACCGCGCTTCAGCAATTTCGGCCATGTGGACGTCGCCGCTGATGACGAGGAGCGGCTTCCTGCAGGACTCCAGTATTTTCAAGATCCGGCGCCGCGCGGCCGGGAAGCGGCCCCAGCGCTCGCCCATCCCATAGCGCTCATCTAAAAGTTGTAGAGACGACACGACCACAACGGCGTCCTCTTTTGCACTCTGGAGCGTCGCCGCGAGCCAGGCCCACTGCTCCTCTCCTAAAAAATCTCCATCTACATCATCAGAATACGGCGACTTGTGATACCTCAAATCGAGCGCGACCACTAGTACAGAACCGCCGTCGACAGGAACACTGGTCTTGGTATATACACCTTGTTGCCCGCTTTCTACGGTCAGGTCCATCGCCTCCAGAAAAACAGTTTGCGAGGCGTCCCGCCACGGCAGGTCGCCGCCGCCGTCGTTCAGGCCGAAGTCGTGGTCGTCCCACGTCGCTATCCAATAAGGCACCTCCTTTCTGAGACTGGCGTACTCTGGTATTGCATTCTGCTTTGAATACGCGTCGCGCAGGTGCTCCGGGCCCAGCGCTTCGAAGGTCAGCGGTACGGCGCGCACCAGCCTATCCCCGTAAATCGCGTCGCCGGCCCAGATCCAGGCGCGCGGGCTTCGCGCTCGTATGTATGGCCAAAGGGGCTGCGGGAGGTGCACCTTGCTGCAGCTGCCAAATACCAAGCGGCTGGTCGCATTGCTCCTGGCATTTGTTTTGGCACTGCCCCTGGCATTTGTCCTAGCATGTGCAACGAACAGCGCGAGTAACCAGCGCATGGCTGCGGGTCGCATCCAGCGCATGGCTGCGGTGCGCCTCGCGCCTTAATTGCAATCTATGGCTGGATGCAGCCTGTTTACAAAGCTTTGGCCATTCCTAGTGTCTTACAGCACGCTAGCAAGCCCAGCTCGCACCTGCTGACTGCTGATTCACGCCGCGCGCGACCCTTACTGGTGCTCACACTGTCGTCTCGCAACGTCCTACCAAACGTCCGTGGCCGCTTCGCCTTGAGCACCCACTGCTCTTGCACAATACAGCTTTGCGCCCGCCGGGTACGTCGTCGACGCGAGCATCGATGCGATCGATGCGACACATGGCTGCGACAGCAATCCTGATAGCGCTCGCCACGCCTGCGGCAAGCATCACCTTCCCCTGGACTGCACAACAACGTACGCCAGCCAAGGCATGCATCACCAGCGCGCAGCGAGGCGACCTCGTCGAAGCCCTCGGCCAGCTCGAGGCCGCGCGCGAGGCAAGGGACCCGCAGCTTTGTGAAGCGTGGGCCGCCGTGCTCGACGGCCTCGCGGCCGGCGGCAGCGCCGCGACGCTGCGCTTCTTCGAGACCATGCTGCACGACGGCTTCGGGTGGGCGGACCTGCCGCGCGCGTCCGCTTTGAGACTTGAGGGACGGGCGCCGCCGCCCGCATTATCATCTGGCTATGATGCCGTGGCACCTGTCATCGAGCCGCTGCCGGAGCTCTGGGTTTCTGTGACGAAACGCGTGGAGGAGGCGCGCGCCAATCATGGTGAGGCGCTCGACGCCGCGCGGCGCAATAAAACGCCCGTGCTCCTGAAGGGTGCGTTTTCCGCGCCCCAATGGACGGCGCGGTCGCTGGCCCGAAGCTTCCCGGCGGGCGCCGTTTGTAGGGTCGCGCCGTCGGCGGCCGTCAGTTTTTGTAGAGAGTCGCACCCCGATGTTGTTGATGGCGTCACGAAGGCATTGTCAAGGGCCTTGGTGGTTCCGGCCGCCGAGCTGGAGACGAGGCTGAACGGGGAGGCAGCTTCTCCCTTCGTCTATCCAAATGGAGAGCACCTCTACGTCCAGGCCCTGGCGCCGCCATCTTTATTGCGTGACGTGGATTTGAGTTTTCTCGGGAACTTTGGCGCCCGCGACGCGTGCCGCGTCTGGGCGTGTCGGGGCGGCGTCTACTCGCCGCTGCACTACGACGCGCAGGACTCTCACCTAGTACAGGCGACCGGTTCCAAGAGAGTGGTGCTGTGGCCCTCCACAAGTTTGGAGGCGCTGCGCCCCTACGACGCGAGTTCGCCCCTCGCGCGGCGGCTGCGCGTGGACGTGCGGGTGGATGGAATGAATGCGGCGGAGGCCGCGTTGAGGAGGGGGGACGAGCGCGGCCTGCCGGCTGGAGAAACTGGCCCGAGCGGCGAGGGGGCGTATGAACAGGTCGCGCGGGGCGCCGTCGAGGCCATCTTAGAGCCCGGCGACGCGCTCTTCTTTCCGGCCGACTGGGCCCACCACATCGAGAGCCGCGGGGACTTGAGTGTGGCGCTGTCGCTGCGCGAGGTCGACGGCGCGCTCGTGGGGACCTAATACTACCTCTTCATTACTGCTGCCGTGGGAAACGGGTCCTTCTTCGACACGACGAGCACGGCCTTCTGGTGGCTGATGTAGCCCTTCACGTAGCCCCTATAAATCAGGTTGGCCACCACGCACTCGACCTCGGCGAGGTCCGTCGGCTCGCCGAGGCATTGTAATGCCCGCTCGAACAGCTGCAATTTGACTTGCGTTTGTTTTTCGTTTACGAGGAACACCTTCTTGAAGAGGTTCCTATAAACTAAAATTTTCGACTGCTCCAGCAGCAGAAACGTGCCCTTTCTGACGAGCGCGCGCTGGTGCCGCTTCAGCTCACTATTAAAGGTGCGCAGATCGCCGACCTTCACGGCCTGCACCAACGGCAGCATGCTCGCCAGCCCGTGCTTCTCCAGGAGTTTAGGGTGCGGGAACCGCCCGCTCCGCAGTCGCACCGGCAATAAAAATTCCAAAATAGCCCTTTTATTAGCCCTCGACGTCGTCCGACAGTGCGCGAAGGCGTACGCTAAATGAGCCTCCGCCTCTTCATATCTATCCTCGAACATCCGTAGTCTACCAACAAAAAACCGATACGAGACCACGTCACCAACGGGAAACACGCTGTTCGACTCCAGCGCCTTGCCCGCCGACGCCTCGACGGGCCGGATGAGTGGTTGTGCTAATTTCAATAGGTTAAGTTTGAAGTAGATCTTCATCAGTTGACTGACAACATACAACGTCGCTCTTTTTTTGGACGCGCCCGGCGGGCCGCCGGTCCTATCCGTCCAGCACGCCGAGAAGCCCTTCTTGAGCGTTTTTTCCACGTCTCTCAAAGTTTCATTCGGCTTCGCAACATGAGCATTGGCCTGTCTGGCTCTTTTTGACACTTCAGCGTCGGCCCTTTCAGCAATCACGCGCGCTTCGAAGGTCAAGGTCCGGATCAGAGGCGCGACCCAGCCTCCTTCTTCCCGAATCGCATTCAGGAACCCGTTGTACGCACTTACCACGTTATCGTACGCTTTTTTTGTCTCGCCCTTGTCGAGCGCGACGCGCGCACACGTCTGCTTCGCGGCGATGGGGCCCCAGGGCTCCCCACAATAATGCTTCGCGCAGTCCTCGGCGTACTGCGCGTTCTGCACGACGCCGGCGACCTGGGGCGGCAGCGGTGTTGATGGTGCGAGGCAGCTCAGGAGTTGGGCCAATTGTGAGCCGTTCTGCGTTTGCACGGCGGTTTGGATGGCGCCGAAGTGCTGGGCGATGGCGTCCATCGCTTTGCGCTTTGCGCTCACTGTTGTTTCTATATCGCTCCGCGCCTGCCGCTGCTGAAATGGGCCCAAGGCTGGTGTGGCCAGAGGAATGCCCGCCCGCAGCGTTTCAGCCAATCTGGCTGCTCGAGAATAGTACGGAGTGTCAGTATACAGCCTCCGGATGCTTTCAATCGAGCTATGCCCTGCAAAAAAGTGAGCCGACGCGAGGCGTGAGAAACCCGCACGACGAGAGATAGAGGCCTGCTGCCCAACGACCCCCTCCCGCCCCGCGCACGCCTCCGGCAGGCATCCAAAGCGACGGCCTCCGCGCCCGGCGGCGTAGTGTGCCCCCTCCCGGCTGCCCAACCTAGCGCTCGACCATCTTGGGCCGCCCGCGAGGAGCGCACACAGCTGCCCGAGGAGCGCCCGCCGCTGCCCCGCGCGTCCCATCGGGGCCATAACACAGCCCCAACAGCGCTCGGCGAGCCCGCGCGCATCGAAGCGGAGTACTCACAAAGCCCAAGCTCACCATGCCGTCCACGGGCAAGGCCGAGTCGGCCAAGAACAAGAAGATGCTGGGCCAGCAGGTCCGCACCGCGATCGAGGCGCTGCACGCGGAGAACGAGGAGCTCAAGAAGGATCTCGCGCGCGAGACGCGCCAGGCCAATTTGACCGCGACGATGGGCAAAGGCCAAGGCAGTCAGGCCGCCAGACTCCAGGAGGAGGCCGACCTCTACCTCAAGAAGATCGAGAACGAGCGCAACAAGATCGCGACCTTAGACGCCAAAATAAGCCAGTGCAAGAAGGAGATGACGGCGCAGCGGCAGAAGATGGGGGGAGTTAATGCGGGAAAGGAGAACCACGACATGCTCGTCAAGCAGATTAAGCTCATGGAGAAGAAACTCGACAAAGCCTTGCAGAAATTCAACGAAGCGCTGGCGCAGAATAAAACTTTAAGAGGTTATATTGATAGCTTACATAAGGAGCGCGTGGTCTTCGACGGCATCTACAAGAAGTTGGAGTACGATTTGCATAAGAAGAAGAAGGAGATGGCCGCGATCATCGAAGACAGCAAGAACGCGCAGCGACGGGCGGACCGCTCGCAGAGGTCACTGGACAAGCTCAAGCAAGGCATGGAGGACGAGAAAAAAGCATTTGAAAAAGAATGGGCCGACCTCGGCGCGCTCATGGAGCAGGACCGCCAGTTGCAAGAGGCGCTGCGGAGGAAGGAGCGCGAGGAGCACGAGCGCAAGACCGCAGAAGCGTTGGCGGCCTCCCAGAGGGCCGACGAGGAGCCGTACATGTCCGAGGACCCCGAGGAGTCCGAGGAGGAGGAGGAGGAGTCTCCCGGTAAAAAGAAGAAGGTTGAAGAAGATAGACCGAAGCTGACCGAGGAGGAGGTCCAGGAGTATCAAGCGACCTTTGAGAGGATTACCAAAGCCACTGGGATACAAACCGTCGAAGAACTCGTGGACACGTTCCAGGACATCGAGCAGAAGAACTTTTCGCTGTTCAACTCGATCAACGAGTTGAATTCCGACATCGAGGCCACGGAGCTCGCCATCGCGGAGACCAAGCTCGAGACGGAGAAGTTCAAGGGCCAGGGCGTCAGTACGGACACGCAGCGGAAGCGCGTGCTCAAGGAGCTCGAGGAAAAACTTGAGAAGACTACTGCGGCTGCGGACGCTTATGAAAGAAAACACCAGGCCGCGTCCAAGACGATTGGCCAGCTGAAGACCGGTATTCATAGCATCTTTTCGAGATTGGGCGGCACGAGCGCCGCTGTGGAAGAGATGCTCGGCAACCAGGGCGTCACGGAGTCGAACATGCTGCAGTACCTCGAGATCATCGAGCAGCGCACGACGGAAATATTAGAACAGTACGCCGCGACGCAGCCGGACTGCACTCCCCACCCGCCCGGCACATCCGCGATCGGCGTCGTCATGCCCCCCGCCAACAGGATTGTGGTGGCGCCGCCGGCCTACGACGACATGGACGAGGACGACGAGGAGGAAGATGACGAGCGGCCGCTCACGCGGGGCGAGATCGTCCGCAAGACTCTTAGAGGTTTGGAGTCGAAGGAGAAGCGGCTCGCGGAGACGCGCGAGAAGCAGCTGACTAAGTTATAGTCTCCTAGTTTTGGTCCGTCCTCGCCGCGAGCCCTCATACGTCGTCGCCTTGTTCGGTTCGCGGCGACGGCGTGCGCTGTGCTTATACTTATGTGCACACACACAGCCCGGCCGGCGTACATCACGGAGTCCGCACAGAACGCGCGCCGCCATCACGCCGTCGACGCGACCGTGACAGTACGATAGATATACTTATACAGGGGGAGGGACGCGACCACTAGTTCTCCTTGCCGAAGTGGTCGCCGACGTTCGCCTGGAAGGTCGCGTAGAGGAGCGAGTCGTACTCGGGCCGCATGCACGCGAGGAACAGCACCGCCGACAGGAGCACGGAGATGAGCGCGATCGCCGTCCAGAGACAAATCTGGTAGTTGCGGATCTCCTCGAGCGAGTAGTATTCCGTGGAAGATGATGCCGTGGGCGCGTCCGTCGCGGCGAGGCGGCGGCTTTTTGTGGAGGAGGGCGGCTCGACGAAGACGAGCGCCGCGGGGTCTTCATTGCTACTGATCGCCGCGCAGGCGCACCTGAGGAGCTGCGCCGCGGCGGCCGCGTTCTCTGCATGAGACGCTTCGGAGGCCACGAGGACGTCGAGCCGGTCCGCGCCCGGTTTCGACGCGTACTCGACGAGCGCGGCGACCTCCTCCACCAAGGGCTCGTCCACCTTCCCGACCTTCGGGAACGTGACGGCGCCGTCCGCGGCCACGGACCCGCCCTGCTCAATAATGGAGGCGCGCAGCGCGCCGCCCCTCTTAAACCGCTCGAAGGCGCCCGTCGCGTCGAGCGGCTCGCGCCAGTCGTCGCAGAGCGCCCGCGCGTCGTCGCCGCCGCCCGCGCAGGCCACCTGGACGCGGCGGCCGTCGCCGGCGAGCGGCCGCCGGAGGGCCGCGCCCAGCGCCGCGAAGCCGTCCTCGTGCGGCGCGAGCTTCGTCGTGCGCTCGAGGCCGGCGCTGCCCTTCGGCGGGGCCGCCACGAGGAGCGCGAGGCGCCGCGGCGGCTTTATGAGGCTCGTCGCCGGGAGCCGCGCGGTCTCGGTCGTCTCCGGCGCGCCGAGGGCCGCGGCCCAAGCTCCCAACGCGTCTAAGGTGGTCGGTGGGCCGCCGCCGCCGCTCACGTAGGTGCCGGCGAAGCCGACGGTGCCGGCGCGTGCGGCCGCCAGGAGACTCAGAAAGGCTGCGAGGCTTCGGCGCGCCATGCCTTCGCCGGTGTTTTTTATGAGAGAGGCGGACCGGCCGTCGGGAGCTGTGCCGGCAGTGAGTGCCCTTTGATCGGGGAAGTTGCGCGGCGCGGCCGAGCCCTGAAAGGAATCTCGCCGTCCACGCGTTTTTTTGGGACCGGCGCTGCGCAGCGGGGTCTCAAAGGCTGTCCAAAGTCGGTGGTGCGAGCTAGCGTGCAGTAAGACACTAGCGTGCAGCTCTCGCAACATCAATCGACCAATAACTTCGGCTCTAAGGGCATCTCTGACGGCTAGCTGTCGTAAGAGGCTAAGATCTCGTCTGCGCGCAGCGGTCGCCGCGCCCAGCACGCACACATGGAGGAGACCGTCCAACTCTGGCCCCCGCGGCCGCTGCAGTCCAAAAAACTGCGGTGCCTGGCGCCCATGGTGCGCGCGAACAGCACACCTCTAAGAATTCTAGCATTGGACTACGGTGCCGACATTGTCTACTCCGAGGAACTCATCGCGCGGCGATTGGAGCTGTGCACTAGAAAAGATAACGAAGAGCTAAAGACGATTGACTTCGTCGACGCCTCGGGCAAGACGACGTGTCTGCGCGTGGACCCGGTCCGAGAAAAAAATAAACTGGTGGTGCAGCTCGGCGCGGCGGACGGCGAGTGCGCTTCGAGAGCCGCGGCGGTCGTCGCGGACGTCGCGTGTGGTGTTGACTTAAATATGGGCTGCCCGAAGCCCTTCTCGACGGACGGCGGCATGGGCCAGGCCCTCCTGAAAGATGGCGAGCGCGCGGCGTCCATCGTCAAAAGTCTGAGGAGGACGTTACCTGCGAGCGTCGCGGTCACGTGCAAAATTAGACTCTTGCCCGAGATCAGTGAAACCTGCGATCTCATACGGCAGTTGCACGCGGCGGGCGCCGTCGCCGTCGCGCTGCACTGTCGCTACGCCGGCGTGGACCCCCCAAAGGACCCCCAACTCCCGACGCAACAACGCGTCTTCGAGCAACTAAGACAGGAGCACGTCGCCTTCCGCGAGGACTGCGCTTTACTAGCGAACGGCGACCTGTATACGCACGAAGCCATTTCCAATGTAGACGCGTACACGGACGGCGTTTTGTTAGCGAGGCCGGCTTTGTTGGATCCTTCATCAATCTTCCGGAGGAGTGAGGAGCGCCTCCCGAAGCTCGATGTCCTAAGGCAGTACGTGCGCTACGCGCAGCGCTACGACGCGCACCCGAAGAACACGAAGTACGTGGTCCAGGAGATGCTCGCGAAGCGGCGCCACCCGTCAGACATGCGCGGCGTCCTGCGGGACCAGCTTGCTTCATTGCCGTTCAAGCACGACGCGGTCACATCCACAAAAACGCTTGGAGACTTGGCGGCGTTAGTTGGAGTTGAAACAAAGCCGACGTCTCGCGAGCCGGCGAGCGACGGCCGTGTGTACTCCGACGACTACTTCGACGAGCGCAAGCGAAAGCGTCCGTCGCCAGCGTCGTTTATTTATGCCTTTTTATGCCCTGATGACGACGCCCAAGTACTTCGCCCGACCTTTCGTGGGGGCCGAAAAACTCTGATTATTTTCGCCGAGGGACCTTTCCCCGCTCGTGGTGGCGTTGGCGTGGCTCGTCCTCGTCTTACTGTGTGGTCGTCGCAGGCGAGGGCGGCGACGACGGGGGGAGGGACTAATGTTTTTTGTGAGCTAGAAGAAATAATGTGTCGCCGATTCATGCGCAGAAGACCCAGCGCGGGTTTTACTCGCGGGTAGCACTGCTAGACGGCTCTAAAGCTCATCAGCCTGGTTTGCTAGTGTGTTACATGCCGCTAGCTGCCTAACTTATTGCCCAAAACAAAGCCTGTCGAGGCGCGCAGTCGCGCTTACAACCTGTACGCCTCGTCGACGCCGCAGCAGCAAATACAAATTTGCTACAGAGGTACTGCACACCGTCGACGCCGTCGACGCGCGCCGCAGCAGCAGACACACCATTGCTGCGCACCCCTACAGGAGTTACGTGCGCGCAGCGCCGGCGGACACGACGCCGACGATGCAGCCGGCGGCCGGCCGCCGCCTGCGGGTCAAGGACCTGTGCGTCGTCTTAGTCTTCGCGGGAGCTGTGGTGACGACGCTGACGAGCCGGGCCGCGGCGCAGAGCCAGCTCATGCGCGACGCGGATTTGAGAGTGCGCGAGGAGCAGGAGCGGCGGCAGCGGGCGGACTGCGACCGTAAGACGAGCGAGGCCGCGGCGCGCGTCGAGGCCGAGAAGGACGCTACGATAAAACAGCTGCGGGACGCGCACCGCGCCATCTCCAACGAGTTGACGGAGGCCCGGAAGGCCGGCGAACGCTTGTCGCGGGAGTTGGATGGGGTCCAGGCCCAGCTCGATAGTGTGAGGGAGGACCACGACGCGGACGGGAGGGCGCATGCGGATCACAAGCAGGAGCTCGCCGAGCGGCACGAAAAGGTGCTCCAGGACCAGGCCCTGAAGGCGGAGAGCGCCCTGTCGGCGTGCCGGAACGACCTGGAATTATTACGGCGGTCTTCCCACGCGACCGAGGACGACCTGCGCAAGGTCAAGGCCGAGCGCGACGCGGAGCGCGCCACGTCCGTCGACCTGCGGAAGGCTTTAGATGATGCCCTCGCGACGCTCGAGGAGAAGCGGTCGGTCATCGACGCGGCGTCGCGCCTCGCGGAGCTTTCGTTAGGCGCCGCCGCGGCGCCGCCGCCTCCGTCGAAGAAGAAGACGAAGCGGCGGAAGGACCCGGCCATCGCGCCGCTGGAGCGCATCGTCGACGCGAAGAAGAGCGACGTCGCCGCGCTCGCCAAGGACGTCGCGGTCCTCGCCGGCGGGCAGGCGCCGCCGGAGGAGCGCGACCTCGCGGCGCTGCTCGAGGGCGTCGACGGCGGCGCGGCGGCGGCGGCGGCGAGGTGACTAAGTATTGAGTGTGTGATTTGTCCTCGGCGGTTCCTCGGTGTGGGGGTGCGGTTCGGCGCCTCCGCTCGCGCGTAGATCGCCACAGCGAAGCGTGGTCCCCGGGCGGCAGTGCTCCCCTTGGGACCCCTAGATCGTGCCATGGAGTGTGCCATGGCGGCTGCGGCCCGTCTCGGGTCGGGCCAAACGTGCTCGTAGGGCTCCGGGGGCTGTCTGGCAGCGTCTCGGTCCCGTTTGGGGCATTTCCGGACGCAAGATTTTGGGGGCAAACATTAGCTGAGATCGCTAAAAAGCCAGTTCCGCTGGCCCATCTCGGGAGCTGCGGCTTATATTAGCGGCTCTCGCTGCGCGCTAGGACATCCAGCCAGCGCACCAGAGGACGGCAGAATGAAGCTCATCGTGCTCGCGCTAGCCGCCGGCACGGCCGTCGCCGAGTGCCCGAACGTGAGCAGCAGCGTTGCAACAAAGGCCGGACAGAGAAAGGCTGCCGCCCGGGAGCGGCCCGCGAGAGGCAGCCCCCGCCCCGCCGGAGGCAGCCCCCGCCATCCAAGGACCTGCCCCAAGACGCG
>Ga0209404_10002758_pt1 | contig 10640 bp, 14 predicted proteins | sample TroAtlMetagenome_2_FD_187447 | JGI IMG/M metagenome (GOLD analysis project Ga0209404, IMG submission 187447) | Marine eukaryotic phytoplankton communities from Atlantic Ocean - Tropical Atlantic ANT8 Metagenome (SPAdes) (version 2) | ecosystem: Environmental > Aquatic > Marine > Oceanic... | reverse complement strand
TCGGCGTCGACAATGACGAGGATATCGCGCGCACGCTGGCGATGTTCGGCGGCTTTACCGAAGGCATGCAGCTGTTCGCCAGCTTCGCCATGCTGATGAACTTCCCGCGCTTCAACAAGATGAAGGGCATGGGCCAGATCGTCAGCTGGTCGGTGCGCGACGAGAGCCTCCATTGCGAAGGCATCATCCGCATGTTCCACGAATTCGTGCGCGAGCGCGACTGCCTGACCAAGGCGGTCAAGGAAGACATCATCGACATCTGCCAGAAGTCGGTGCGGCTGGAAGACAATTTCATCGACCTCGCCTTCGAAATGGGCCCGGTCAGCGGCATGACGCCCAAGGAAATCAAGAAGTACATCCGCTATATCGCCGACTGGCGGCTGGGCCAGCTGGGCCTCCAGCCGATCTACATGATCGACGACCACCCGCTGCCCTGGCTCGCCCCGCTGCTCAACGGCGTGGAGCACGCCAACTTCTTCGAACAGCGCGCCACCGAATATTCCAAGGGCGCCACCACCGGCGACTGGAACTCGGTCTGGTCGAGCTTCGACAAACGCACCAAGGCCAAGGCCGCGAACGAGGAAGAAGCCGCGGACGATGGCCCGGGCCTGTTTGGCGATGAGGCTGGAGCGCAGGCGGCGGAGTGAACTTAGACAACCGGACGCCAGGTTGCTTGGTCGACAAAAGACTTGAGTAGTATTATTCCGAACTCGAAACTGAAAGAAACTTGGGGCTTTTGCGCGGACTATGCGGCTAGTTTCTGGAATTTGTGCATTCTTTTTTCCGGCGCTTCTCATTTTGATGGAGCAATTTCTTAAGCCTGTTGAGGCTCAAAATTGGGATTTCGCTCCGGCAGCTCTTTGTGCGTGTTCCGTTTCGGTATTAATATCATCATTCCGTGTACACACCCGCAAAACGGGAAGCCATGCGGGTGTGGAATACACGCGCCAGCTCACCTCTGAATTATATGCTACCTACGTCACGTTTTTTATTGCGATAGCTCTCATTGCGATATGGGCCATGGTAATTGGCGATGTTTATGAGAAGAAGGTGAAATCAGGCCTCTTTGGTCTTTCCCTGACCTATACCTTAGGGCTGGCGTCCTATCTATTGGCTCAAATCACCGTTTTCGTAAAATCAGCTTCATATGAGCGGTAGTATGCCACTATTCTATGAGATCGCTATCGCAGTCGTTTCGGGGCTTGTTGCTCTTCTAGCAGCTCGCAAGGGTCGCGAAATATTTTCGAAGTTCGTGGTTAAAGATGGCTTCGAAGAAGTTATTGTCAAAGTCGGCCGCCTGCAGAAAGAAGAGAGAATCGATGTTGATTCATCAAAGCATAGCGTCGATCAAGTAGTCAAAAGATACTTGGACGATGAACTCATTGTGCACGAGGCGTTGATGAAAATATCCGACTCAATCGAAACCTACAGCGATTCGATGCCTTTCGATTTCGGTATTCGTAGCGGTGACGCAATAATCGGGATCGAAGTAAAGTCGATTTTCAATCCGAAATCCAACATAGGTAGGGTCTTAAATCCCGCAAATTTTAGTAATCATAACCGATCTGGATTGGTCGACGGATTGGTTTACGTTATCTTTAATCATTCCGAATTGGAGCTGGAGGGCGTAAATCCAAAAATTAGCGGTCCGCGCCCCATGGATTTTGTGCTGTTGAATGTTTGTGAAGATGTTGAAGGGAAACATGATGGATAGCACCGTAGCTCGGAGGAATTATCTCGAAGCCTTACGCACGCGGTATCGAAAATGCGGAGTGAAATTGCGTTGAATGAATAACGCGAGTCTGAATGAACCTATCTTGTTCGGATATAAGCTTTGAAACGCGAAAGATTTTTCTCGTTCAGCACCACTCCCCTCTTCCCCCACCCCAATAACCCCGCGCGCCGCCCTCGCGGCGCATGAAGTTCGCCAGCCGGTCCTCGCCGCCATCGGGGCGCAGGCGGTAGACGGTCCTTAGCGCGCGGCCGTAGCGGTCGGTGGGTTCGTCCAGCCGGTGCGTCATGCGGAACGGGCCGCGGTTGAGCCAGCCTTGCAGCCCGCGGGTCGAGGCTTCGGCCTGCACCGCCTCTGCCGGGCATTCGGCGTCGCGCTCCGCCGTGTCGATCCCGACCACCCGCACGCTGGTGTCGCCCATCTTGAACGTGTCGCCATCCACCACGCAGTAATAGCCGCGGCCCTGCCCGCGGCGGGTGCAGGGCCCTTCGATCACCTGCGGTTCGCTCGGCAGGAAGCCCGGGCACGGGAAAGGCGCAGGGCAGCGTAACAGGGATTACAACCAGCCCCATGCCTGCGGGTTGCATCCCGTGCCGCGATGGCAGAAAGACCTATCGCGTCAACGCGCTAGCGGCGTCTCGCCGACCGCCTATCGAGGGAGATACAGCGGTGTCGAAATTGCAGGTGCTCGAACTCGCGACCTATTATCTGATCGCGGTCAATTTCCTTACCTTCCTCGCCTTCGGCTACGACAAGATGCAGGCCGAGAGAGGCGGCTGGCGTGTGGCCGAGGCGACGCTGGTGTTCTTCGTCGTCATCGGCGGTATCGTCGGCGCGCTCGCCGGACGGGCGCTGTTCCGGCACAAGATCCGCAAATCCTCCTTCACCGCCAAGCTGGGGGGCGGGGTGCTGCTCAATCTGGGCATCGTCGGCGGGCTTGTTGCGTTGGAGAACCGGACGTCGCCCGAAGAGCAGGCGCGGCTCGATGCGATCATGGCGAGCGTCCATTACCCCGGCTGCAACGAAGTGCGCGCTGCGGGCAAAGCGCCGCTGCGCTATGGCGAGCCGGGCTACCGGACCGACATGGACGGCGACGGCGACGGGGTCGCCTGCGAACCGCATTACTGAGCCGCCCGCGCGAACGGCTTGCGTCGTATCCACTACGGTGCGAAGCTGCGGGGGCACCATCCCGTGACAGGAGTATTGCCATGACCACCCGTTTCACCGCCGCCGCCCTTCCGCTGGCTGTCGCATTCGCTCTCGCCGCTTGCGGCGAAGCCGAGGACACCACCTATGAAGTCGACGCGACCGATGAAGGTGGCGGCGAGCTGATCGTGACCGAGGAAGTGCCCGGCGCGGTCGAGGTTGATACGCCCGACACGCCGATGACCAATGTGCCCGAGGATGGCACCGAGCCGGCCGGCGACGAGGCCAGCGACGCGGAACCCATCGCGCGATAGGCCAGGCCCCCGCGCCGCGCTGTCGGGAATCTCCTATACGCGCGGCGGGCCGTGCCCCTAGCGTTTGCCGGTGACCGCAAGATGGCGGCATCGGCACTCTTGGGGGAGAGCGGAAATGGGCCTGCGAAAACTTGCCTTGGTACTGAGCTGTGCGGCGCTGGGGGGATGCGCCTCGTTCGACGGAATCCAGGAGCCGGTGATGGCATCCGATGCGGCGGTAAACGTCGCCGTCGGGAGCTACGGCCTCGCGCCGACGCTCCAGCAGATCCAGACGGAAACCGACAAGAAGGCCTATCGCAACCGCGTGATCAGCGTGTGGTTGCTGGCCATCGACACGCGCTACGATGCCTTCCGGCGGGACCTGTCGCGGGGCCGGAAGGGCTCGAATGTCGGTCTCGACATGCTCACGCTCGGCCTGACCAGCGCGGGCGCGATCTGGGATGGCGCGGCGAGCGAATTGTCCGCCCTCGCCACGGGCGCGGGCGGGGCGCGCGCCAGCCTCGACCGCGAACTGTATTTCGAGAAGACGCTGCCGGTGCTGATTTCCTACATGGATGCCGAGCGGCTCAAGCTGCGCGGACATATCATGGAAGGGATGGCGAGCCCGATCGGCGAATATTCGCTCGAGCAGGGCTTTTCCGACCTGTGGCGCTACCAGTCGGCCGGAAGTCTCGACCGCGCGATCGGCAAGGCCGCCGAAGGCGCCGCGGAAGAGATCAAGGATGCGGAATATGATTACAGCACCGCGATCGAGCTTTGTCTGCCAACCGAACAGCAGGATGTACGGCGGCGAAGTCTCTACAATCGGATGATCGCCGGCGTACCTGGTGACGAGTCCGCGGTGCCCGATGAGGCGCTGGCCCGCATCAACCGCGGCGCTGCACAGGCGGGCAAGTCCGCGGTCGCCAATGATGCTCCGCTCGCGAGCAAGTTGGGTCAGGCCTATGCCGCATCCGATCACCTCAACACATTGTGCAAGGAAAGCGAACTCGACGCTTTCGAAAACGCGGTATTCGGTGGAGGGCAGTAATGGCGCATATCATCCATAAACTGGCGGGACAGAACGCCGAGGACATTGGCCATGAATTGCGCGCGCGCGAGCTTTCGCTGATCCTGACCGATATCGGGACCGACGAGACGGACAATTACGGTGTGTATGCTCGCCGGCTCGTCATGCCTGCCAGTTCGATCGTGGTTCTCCCGGAAGCGTCCGTGCCGCCGGAAGACAGCGACTTCATCGCATCCGGCCCACTGGTCATCGGCGGTGTGAAGCAGGTCTTCCACGCTTACCGGGTCCCCGTCCGGGGCGAAGCCGCGGCGGCAGAGGATTAACGCCTACGCGGTGTCGCAAGGCGCTCCTGTCACCAGCCCCACGCAGCGGGTGGCGGTTCCACCCGCGCGTTGGCATCGATTTCGACGCGGAACACCCGGGTCGGGTCGTTGCGGCGCGTGAGCTGGTAGGCGAAGCGTGCGTTGGCGCTGCCGCGCGGTGTGACTTCGATCCGCCAGACATTGGTCAGCGACGCGCCAAGCCCTTCACGGGTGAACAGCGTCACGCTTTCGGCGTCCACGGGGAAGTCCTGCGCGCTCGCGCTGCCTGCGTCGGCAGTGGTCCCGCCATAAAAGGTCACTGCATCGGCCTCGCCATCGGCATGACGGTGGTCGTGCTTGAGCGTGAACCGCGTGTCTGCGCCGGTGCCTTCGCGGGTCACGATCCATGTGCGGCTACGGTTCCAGGATGGTTCTTGTTCTACCGCTTCGCTGCCTGAGGACGGGGGCGCTTCCTCGACATGGAAGGCGATCGCCACGCGGGTCTCCTCGCACTCGGCCCAATGCGCGACCATGCGCTTGCCCGCCCAATCGGCATCGCGCGCATCCGTGCTGGCGAGCCCGCCCGCATAGGCCTTGCCGCAATGGCTCGACAACGCCTGCCAGAATGCCTCCTGCGGGTGGGCAAGGGTGCCAGCGGCGGGGCCGGGCGCGGGCGCACAGGCGGTAAGGGCGAGAGCCGCGAGCGGCAGGAGAAATCGGGCGATATGCATCGCGCCAGCCTAGGGGCTGGGCCAGCCAACGCAAAGCCCGATGAATTTCGCGCTCGCGCCGCATGCCCGCGCAAAAAGGGGCGACGGGATTGACCCGCCGCCCCCGATGCGGCCGCTGTGCGGGAAGAGGAGGGATCGCCCGCCGCGGCCGATCGTCTGGTTTATCCTCAGCGCTCGGGCTGGGTATCCACCGTGGTCTCCGCCTCGGCATCTACCGTGGCGTCGACACCGGGTGCCGAAGCATCGGCATTGGCGCTGCCATCGACCTGCGTTTCGAGATCGGCGGCCTGCTGCGTTTGCTCGGCCGTGTCTTCGAGGCGGTCCTGAGCGGCGTCGGTCGCTGCCTCGGTCCGCGTGCGGGCCCGCGTTGCGGCGGTCTCGGCCCGATCGGTCACGCTGTCGGTCGTGCGCTGGGCGCGGTCGAGCGTCGGCTGTGCATCGACGCGGGCATTGGCGGTCGCATCGACGGCGCCGGTGACCGGTCCGGCAAGCTGCGCGCTCGCGGCGGTGGCGCCGGTGGTGGCAAGCAGGGCGGCGGCTAGTGCGGTAAGCTTGGTCATATCTGCGTTTCCCGTTTTCGTTCTTGGGACCCGGGATACGGCGGGGGCGGCGATCCGGCTCCCGCAATTGCGCCGAAATGTGCCCTGCGATTGGCGGGGCGAGCCGGTTCATCACCCGTTTATCGCGGGTTTATCTGCGGTTCATGAAGCCCAGCCATCGCCGCCCCTCTTCCAATTTCTTTGCCTCGCGGCCCCGCCGCCGCTATTTCGCCGCCGATGAACGAGACACGCGATATCCACGCCAAGGCCGAAACGCTGATCGAGGCGCTGCCCTATTTCCAGCGCTATGCGGGCCGCAGCTTCGTGGTCAAATATGGCGGCAATGCCATGGGCGACGAACGCGCGGCGCGCGAGTTCGCCGAGGATGTGGTGCTGCTGAAAGCGGTCGGCATCAATCCGGTGGTGGTCCACGGCGGCGGTCCGCAGATCGGCGCGATGCTCGAAAAGCTCGGCGTCGAGACGACCTTCGTCGATGGGCTGCGGGTCACCGACAAGCAGACCGCCGAGATCGCCGAAATGGTCCTGTCGGGCGCGATCAACAAGGCGATCGTCGGCTCGATCGCGCGCGCCGGGGGCAAGGCGATCGGGATCTCGGGCAAGGATGGCGGGCTGGTCACCGCGACCAAGCTGCAGCGCACGCGCAAGGACCCCGACAGCAATATCGAGAAAGTGCTCGATCTCGGCTTCGTCGGCGAACCGGCCAGGGTCGATACGGCGATCCTCGAAACCGCGACCGGTGCGGGGATGATCCCGGTGGTCGCACCGATCGGCGTGGGCGAGGACGGCCATACCTACAATATCAACGCCGACACCATGGCGGGCGCGCTGGCGGCGGCGCTGGGCGCGGCGCGGCTGCTGCTGCTGACCGATGTTCCGGGCGTGCTGAACAAGCAGGGCGAGCTGCTCACCGATCTGACGCCCGCCGACATCCACCGGCTGCGCGATGACGGGACGATCTCGGGCGGGATGATCCCCAAGCTCGAAACCTGCGTCCAGGCGGTGGAATCGGGCTGCGAGGCGGCGGTGGTGCTCGACGGGCGCGTGCCGCATGCGATGCTGCTCGAATTCTTCACCGCCCGCGGCGCGGGTACGCTGGTCAGCCGCGGGGCTTAACCCGTCGGATGGGGGTAGCGCGGGGCGTGTCGCGCTTGTAGGACGCGCGACACGGCAGCTTCAAGGGAACGCTCGATCACATGCAGGCGCTCAGCACTATCTACCAGATCATCGCCATGCTCACCAACGTACTGGTGATGCTGATCATCATCCAGTTCATCATCGGGCTGCTGTTTGCCTTCAACGTGGTGAACCGGTCGAACGAGTTCCTCGCTGGCTTCTACATGGCCATCAACCGCTTCCTCGAACCGGTCCTGCGTCCGATCCGCAACCTCCTGCCCAATACGGGCCAGATCGACTTCTCCCCCCTGGTGCTGATCATCCTGCTCAACATCGTCCTCATCGTTCTCGGCAATGTGATCTACGGCTGATGCCGGCGCAGGTCATCGACGGGAAGGCATTCGCCGCCAAGCTGCGCGAGCGCGTTGGCCAGCAGGCCGCGAAATTCGCCGAGGCGGCGGGCCGCAAGGCCGGTCTCGCGGTGGTGCTGGTGGGCGAGGACGCGGCGAGCCAGGTCTATGTGCGCAGCAAGCACAAGGCGACCGTGGCCGCACACATGGAAAGCTTCGAGCACCGCTTGCCCGCCGATACGGCGGAGGCGGACCTGCTCGCGCTGGTCGCGCAATTGAACGCCGATCCGGCGGTCGACGGTATCCTCGTCCAGCTGCCGCTGCCCGATCATCTCGACGAACAGGCGGTGATCGCCGCGATCAGCCCCGACAAGGATGTCGACGGCTTCCACGTAACCAATGCCGGGCGGCTGGCCGTGGGTCAGAGCGGCTTCGTGCCCTGCACGCCGCTGGGCTGCATGATGCTGCTGACCGACCGGCTGGGCGATCTGTCGGGCCTCGAAGCGGTGGTGATCGGCCGCTCGAACATCGTCGGCAAGCCGATGGCGCAGCTGCTGCTCGATGCCAATGCCACGGTCACCATCGCGCATAGCCGCACCAAGGATCTGCCCGGCGTCGTCCGGCGCGCGGATATCGTGGTTGCGGCGGTGGGCCGGGCCGAAATGGTCAAGGCCGAATGGCTCAAGCCGCAAGCGACGGTGATCGATGTCGGTATCAACCGCCTGCCGCCCGAACCGGGCGCGGACAAGGGCCGGTTGGTCGGTGATGTCGACTATAGCGGGGCGCAAGGCGTCGCTGCGGCGATCACGCCGGTCCCCGGCGGCGTCGGACCGATGACGATCGCGGTGCTGCTGCGCAACACGCTGGTTGCGGCCTATCGCAACGCCGGTCTCGACCTGCCCGAAGGCGCGCTGTGAGACTGGCGATCGCCCTGCTGGCGCTGGCGCTGACCGCCTGCTCCACCGGGCCGAACCCGCGCGACCGCTATGTGCGAATGCTCAAGCCGACCGCCAATCCTTCGAAAGTGGTCGCCGCCGAGCTCGGCTTCGCGCGCATGGCGCAGGACGAAGGGCAGTGGACCGCCTTTCGCGAATATGCCGCCGATGACGGCGTGATGTTCGTCCCCGAACCGGTCATCGCGCGCGACTGGCTGAAGGGCCGCGCGGATCCCGCGCAGGCCGTGCGCTGGCAGCCGCATCACGTCTGGTCGAGCTGCGACGGCTCGCTGGCGGTGACGCGCGGTGCCTGGCAGCGGCCCGATGGCTCGAACGGCTATTTCACCACCGTGTGGCAACGCCGCCGCGATGGCGAATACCGCTGGACGCTCGATCAGGGCGATAGCCTCGAGACACCGCTCGAAGCCCCCGAATTCGTGCGCACCGATGTCGCCGACTGCCCCGCTCGCGGGCTCGCCGCCGAACTGCGCGAACAGGCCGAACAATCGCGTCCGGTGACAGGCGGTACCTATTTCGACCAGGTCAGCGCGGACAGCAGCCTGTTCCTGACCTTCGTCGTGTCGCCCGATCTGTCGCGCAACTGGAAACTGATGCTGCACCGCGACGGCATGATGGTCGACGCCATGACAGGCAGCGTAATCGCACCTTCGGAGGATTAGCATGACCGCGCTGTTCTTTTCGGCTTTCATAACATTGTTCGTCGTTATCGACCCGCCCGGCTGCGCCCCGATCTATGCCGGGCTGACCAAGGGCGCGGCCCCTGCCGAGCGCCGCAGCATGGCGATCCGCGCAGTGGTCATCGCGGGCATCATCCTCATCGGCTTCGCGCTGTTCGGCGAGGATCTGCTCGACGCGCTGCATATCGAGCTCGACAGCTTCCGCATCGCGGGCGGCATCATGCTGTTCCTTATCGCGCTGGAAATGGTGTTCGAGAAGCGCACCCAGCGGCGCGAGGACCGGGCCGAGAAGGTCGCTGCGACACCTGAAGTCGAGGATGTCTCGGTGTTCCCCATGGCGATGCCGATGCTGGCGGGTCCCGGCGCGATCGCCGCGATCATGCTGCTGACCAATGAAGCGCGCGGGACCGAGGAAACGCTGGTCGTTCTCGGCGCGATGCTGGCCGTGCTCGCTCTGACCGCCGCGGCGCTGATTGCCGCAGGTCCGCTGATCCGCGTGCTGGGCGACCGGGTCGAGGCGGTGATCACGCGGTTGCTGGGCGTGCTGCTCGCCGCGCTCGCGACGCAATATGTGCTCGACGGGCTGAAGGGCACTTTCGTCGGGTGACGCGGCCCGGCGCCGGTTTCACCCGCCGGCGGCGCCTACTGCAAGGTAACGATTTCGTCGCCGTCGTCGCGCAGCGCAAAGAACTGCATCAGCTGGATCATCAATTCGCATCGCTGCTTGAGGTCGGGCACTTCGAGCAGGGCCTGTTTCGAGGCCGGGTCGAACGGGGCGATCTGCGCCACGCCATTGATCAGCGTTTCGTCGTCGAGCCGTGCGACCGAGTCCCAATCGACCGAATAGCCCTGCATGTCGGCAAAGCGGCGCGCCTCGAATTCGAAGCCGGCCCGCTCGACGCTCGAAAGCACCTCGTCCTCGGACTCCTCGATCAGCTCGGCCTCGACCTGGCGGAATGCGGTTGCGACATCGATTTCGCGCAACACGCGAAATCGCGATTCGCCGTCGAGGACGATGTTGTAGCGCCCGTCTTCGAGCGCCTCGACATCCGCGATCCGTCCCACGCAGCCGATCTCGTAGAGCGGGGCACCGTCCTTCGACTGCTGCGGCTGGATGATCCCAATCAGGCGGTCCTTGGCCAGCGCATGCCCGACAAGGTCGCGATAGCGCGGTTCGAAGACATGCAGCGGCAACTGCAGGCCGGGAAACAGGATCGCACCGGGGAGGGGGAATATGGAGAGACGGACGCTCAAGCTGCAGCTTACCCGAAGAGGAGCTTGGAGAGGCGGCGGCGCGTGTTCACCACCCACGGGTCTTCCAGTCCGACCGCTTCGAAGATCTGCAGCAGCTTGGCCTTGGCCGCGCTCTCGTTCCACTCGCGATCGGTTTCGAACATGCCCAGCAGCTCGTCGGCTGCAGCATCGCGGTCGCCCGCCGCAAAGGCCGCCTCGGCATATTCATAGCGCGCCTGCATGTCGCCGCCGGCGGCCTTGTCCTTCAGCGCTGCCAGTTCGCTGTCGTCGACGCGGTTGCCGGCCAGTTCGAGCGCGGTCTTGGCCTGCTCGACCTGTGGATCGGCGGCCAGCGCCGGATCGGCTTCGGCAGCCGCCAGCGCAGCCTGTGCCTGTTCGACATGCCCGGCCTGCACCAGCGCGCGGACCAGTCCGGCATGCGCGGCGGCATTGTCGGGCGCCATCTGCACGACCTGCGCGAAAATGCCCGCGGCGCGTTCGGCATCGCCTTCGGCCA
>Ga0209404_10002757_pt1 | contig 10643 bp, 14 predicted proteins | sample TroAtlMetagenome_2_FD_187447 | JGI IMG/M metagenome (GOLD analysis project Ga0209404, IMG submission 187447) | Marine eukaryotic phytoplankton communities from Atlantic Ocean - Tropical Atlantic ANT8 Metagenome (SPAdes) (version 2) | ecosystem: Environmental > Aquatic > Marine > Oceanic... | reverse complement strand
TCAAAAAGCTGGTGGTAAATATAAAGATATCAACCAGACTGCAGACGAAAAACATATTTCTAAGCTTGCAGGAGATGTAAAGCATGATGAGTCATTCTTATCAAAACATTGGAAACACAATAGATAAATTAACAAGTCAGGGGTGATTATAAGGCTTACGCGGTTAAAAATACTATATGTATTATAAACACAGCCGCTATGATGGTCACATCTCTCTGGCAATAAAAATAAAAAAATGGGAAAAGAATTCAAGTTAGGAAATAAAAAAAATAAAGGACTCGGTGATAGTGGTTTTTCATTAGGACAAACGCGCAATATACTAGAAAAAATGAGTCCTACACTATATAAAGGCACTTTACAAGAAAATATAACTGGAGGTGTTAAAGGCGGGGCAGGTACTCCCATCGGTTATTACAGTCCTACTGCATACAAAGCAGGGGAAGGTGGTGAACCACCAGCAACTAAAGGTTATAAAAAAATAGTTACAAGGAATGATTATGGGGCAGCATTAAACAGTAAAGGGGCTTACGACCCTACTCGCCCTGAGAATCAACCTAGTAAATTTAATATTCTTCTAAGAGATGGCTCTAACCTAGGGTGGAAAGACTTTGAAGCCATGAAGGACAGAGACAGAAATAATTTACAAGTAAAAAAATGGACTTTGCACGATGGTTCTCTAAATGAAGATTTCCATAACAAACCAGGAATTAGAACGATGAGGAATAGATATGGGAGTGGAGCTGATCAAAAGTTTGTAAATGCAGTAAGGGAGGCTAGAACACACGGACAATCACGACAAGGCAGGCTAGATGAGCAAGACTATTTAGTAAATGAGTTTGGCGGGGGTGATCGAGATTTTGCAGGAGGTAGCACAAAAGATGATGGTAGTTGGAGTTCCGGAAGAGAGGCTGAATGGGCGTTTCAAGGTGATTATGGTGATATAGCTGGGGGGAAACTTACAACAGAAGAAGACGATACTATACAATAAAATTATATTAATTAAATTAAATTAAATGGCACAATTTGGGGGACCTAAGCTTGTCAAGAAGTTACATTTTGATACCATAGCTAAGGAAAAATTAATTAAAGGAATAAATAAAATTGCTGATGCAGTTAGTTCTACTTTAGGCGCAAGCGGTAGAACTGTAGTTATAGAAGACGATTTTGGTAATCCACACGTTACAAAAGACGGGGTGACAGTTGCAAACTCTATAATGCTTGATGACCCAGTGGAAAATCTAGGCGTCACTATGATGAAGCAAGCAGCACAGCAAACAGCGAATATGGCAGGGGATGGTACCACCACCTCTATAGTACTGACTCAGGCCATAATCGACTGTTATCATAAATCTAATGCAAATCAATTCTCATTTAGAGATATTAAAGAAGGTATTAATAGATTTAAAGCTATTATACTGGATATGCTCGAGCAAAGAGCAATAGAGGTTGATGATAAAAAATTAAATGACGTATCTACTATATCGGCTAATAATGATGAAAAATTAGGTAAATTAATAGCTGATGCATTTAGACAAGCAGGGGAAAATGGTATTGTTGCCATGGAACGTTCTGCTACAAGTGATACATATATAGATGTAGTTGAAGGCACTAAGTTAAGTGCAACTACAAAAACACCACATTTTTACACAAATAAAGAAAAAGAAGTGGTAGAGTTGGAAAAACCCCTTGTATTTATAAGTGCATCGGATATTCCAAACGTAAGAAAAATTCAGGACATACTTGAGTTTGCTATAAAGTCTAATCGTAGCATACTCCTTATTGCCCCCTTAGAATCGCAACCATTAACAGCGTTAGCAATGAACAAGGTTAAAGGCAATATTAAGGTCAATGTTATAGATCCGCCTAGCTTTGGACTTAAGCGTAAGGATATACTTGATGATCTAGCATTGCTTGTCGGGGCCAAAGTCTTTGACGAAAGCCTTGGTGATTCGATTGATTCAATCACCCCTGACCTGTTAGGAGAAGCTGACAAAGCTATCTCGGATAAAGAGGGTACTGTTTTAGTAATTCAGGAGAAATCCAAAGAAGCACTAGAACGTATAGAATATTTAAAATCTGCTCTTGATAAAGAAGATCATCACGTTTTAACTAAGCATTTAAATGATCGATTAGCTCTATTATGCGGAGGCGTATCTATAGTATATGTAGGTGCTGACACCGACGTTGAGCTTAAAGAAAAGCAAGACAGAGTAGATGATGCAATACACGCTGTGAAAGCAGCTCGTAAAGAAGGTATACTTCCAGGAGGAGGAACAGCACTAGCGTTTGCTGCCTCTGAGGATTGGCAATTAGACCTTAATGCGGGGATGCTAGCAGGTGTAGAAATACTAAAAAATGCTTTAGTAGCACCATTTACCAAAATATTAACAAATGCAGGATTAGATCCTACTCAATATTCCTTAAAACATTGGGGTAAAGGAGTGGATGTAACTTGCGGATGTAATAAGCAACTGATTGATTCAGGAATAATAGATCCTTTGCTTGTGACTAAGAGTGCTCTTAATAATGCAATATCAGTAGCAACTACTATATTGTCAACCGATTGTGTAATTTCAAATGTTAGAGAGAAATGAAAGCAATAGGTAATTATATAGTTGTAAAAGAACAAACCCAAAACATTTCTAAAACTAAAGGAGGTTTAGAGCTTATAGAAAAAGACAGAGAAGGTAATAGATACAAAAAAGGAATTGTTGTATCCTCAGGGCCTGATATTGTTAAAAACGATCAAAATATTATTTATGATCGTGTAGGTTCTCATTCTATAGAATTTGAAGAAAATATTTATCAAGTTATAAGTCTCAGAGATGTAGTAGCTGTTTTATAATGGAAAGAAAGGATTTCGCACAACGTGGGGAATTAAAGGTGGATTTCCTAAAGTATTACAGACTTGTATCTAGGTGGGCTACAAAAAATAATGAACTTAATGTAGCTGATTTAGAATTATTATTTTATTTAGATCCAATACTCTATTTTACTATAGATGATTTTAAAACCGGTACTTTGTTCTATTCATGGGATAAAGAACGTTTTTATAGATTGCAAAGAGATGGCTGGATTGAAAAGGTACATAAAGGTATCGGAAGGCGTGGTGATCATAATAAATATAAAGTTAGTTCTAAAGGTAAGCTACTAATAAAGAGAATATATCGTATTTTAATTGGTGAAGAGGATTTACCTTCATCAGCTCGCAGAAATGCAATTATGAAGCGCGATACTTACATAAATAAAGTATATAGCCAAGCAATAAAAAATTTTAATAAACAAAAAAAATAAAAAAAATGGCATTAATAACACCAACAGTAACAGTAGATGCACAAACAGGACAACCAATAAATAGTATTTCAGGAGTGGCTGTAACAGAATCTGTAGTAGGAGTAGTAATAAGACCTAAAATGTGTGTAGGCGCTGCTCAAGTAAGACAAGTTGATTTAAGTCTTACAATACCAGATGGAACAGTAACATCATTTAATATACCAGGCGCAAATCCAGTTCCAATAAGCACTGGAGGTACTAGACCTCTTGCAACTATGACAGTACAGCAAGGATCAAGTGCGGCTGTAGAAAATTGGGTAGAAGAAACAAATTTCACTCTTGATGGACTAACTATCAACTTTATGCCTAATATGGTAGGTACTGGCAAAGTAGCCACTATTTCTTATACATATTATGACACAACAGCTGCTAATCTAATATATGATACACCTGTATATCCAAGTAATTGCAGAGGAGTACTTACACAGTCAGGTACCAATGTGATCTTATGGAACGAAGGTATATTAGCACAATCTCCAAAGTTTTTTGCAACTACAGGAACAGTTAACGGAGTAATCGAAGCAATAATAACAGACGCATAAAAAATAAAAACATGGCAAAGAAAAAAATAAAAGGCGGATCAGAAATACCTCACTTATGGAATGGTATTCCTGGTGTTAAAATAGATAATCCAGCAAACAATTCGGTTGTAACAAAACCAATAACTTGCAAAGTTAACGAAGCTACTACAGGAAAACAAAAAAAATACTAAGAAATGGCAAAAATCAGTACATATACAATAGACTCTGTTATAGAAGGAGATGATAAATTATTGGGTACTGACTCAGCATCAACGTCCGCATTAGCGACAAGAAATTATACAATAGATAGTCTTAAGACTTATATACAAACAGGTTCACCAGCTAATATTACTGATACAATTCCACTGGGTTTTGCATTAACAGTTAATAGAGAAGGTACAGATTATGAAAGAGCCTTAGTAAGAACCCTTGCAGGTTCTACTTTAACTAACGTTGTATTAAAAAGCGCTACAGTAAATACAGGATGTGATGTGTACCTTAACACTTTAGGGTCAGGTCAAATATTTTTAATAATAAGAGATTATAATAATGGCCAATTTGCGGTTGATTATGATTTAGCTGACTTTGCAGCAAATTCTGCAACATGGTCAGGAACTATAGGCGGTGTTGCCCATACAGGAACTGTAACGAGTTTTAATGCACCTGACTTTTCAAATGCAAGTCCAGCAGCAAATACAACACAATATGTCACATCTGGTGGCAATATATATACAGATTGGTGTTTTAATGTAACACTAGGATCTGGAGAAACTTATACAGGAGGGCAAGTAGCTTTTACAGAATTTACATTTCTTACAGGCTCTACTCAAATTGAAACACAAGCAGTAGGTTCTTTAAAAGTAACTAGAAATATAGATGTTCCCGATGGTAATGTAACTATTGGTACATCCTCTCCAACAACTGATCCAAGAAATTTAACTGTTTATGGCTCAATAGAATTACCTACGTCTGAAAGTAATATAAAATTTGGTGGTTCTTCTAATAATGTTCTAATGAGTACAGATGGTGCAGATCTTACTATATCTGGCACAGGAACAGGAAAAAATATAGTTTCCAACGATACACGGTTTACTCAAGATATAATAAAAGATACCAATACTAATTCTGCTGATGGCAGAACTATTATGGGTCAAAACACTTTTACTGCCATAAATACTGATGGTACTAGAAGTGTTGTATCTAATACAGGTGTAGAATTACAGGATTCAAGCGGTAATGCTTTATCTGAACAACAAGTATCAGGTAATGCCCCGCAAGGTGGTTTAACAAATCAAGGTTATCTTACTTCAATTAAAGTAGATAATAATTGGTTTCAATTACCAGCTTTATCATCTGGTGTAGCGGAAGCTCTGCCTGGACTTAGCGAAACTTTAGCTGGCCCATCAGGTGCAATAACTACAGGCCGTTTCTTTTACGGTATTCAAAATGCTGCAGGATGTCTTTTCCAAGCAGTTACATCGCCTACTAGTCTCTCGACTGGTGAAAATGTGGGCGCTAATGACACTTCAATAACTATATCGTCTGGGAACAGAACAGATTTTGCAGCTATTTATGCAGCTATACCTGCCGGGCAAAAGTTATATTTTGTTGAAAGCACATATAGCGCAGCTTTTCCAGCTCAAGGAGGGCAGATGTTGGATCAGTCTATTAATATGTATATGGCCGTTGCTTATGATACCGGTACTTATATATTTACTTTTGGTAAGCAAGGTTATGGAACGCTTAATGTTTCTACTAGTACATTTAATATAGATTCAGAAACAGTTAAGTTAAATACTATACCGCAAGCAGCCAAATCAAACTTTATGTATTATGATACAGCTACAAAAGCTTTATCTCATAATCCATTAAATGTTACAGGAACAGCCAATGGTGCTACGTATGATTATGGCGGAAATACAGATGTTCCAGTTGTATCTATAGATTTTGATAACTTACAAATTACTGCGCCAGCCAATGGAGTAGTAACTTTAAAACAAGGTTATGCTTTTGGTGGTGTATTAACTGCAGATTTAAGTCCTGCAACTATATGGAACCATTATATTCTTAGTAATATAACAGCAAATAAATCAGTAACACTTCCAGCAGGAGTCGCTGGGGATAGTATAAGATTTACTAACATGTCATCACTTGATGCAAATGGAGTGTATTCGGCATCTTCGTATACATGGACAATAAATCCGAATGGTTCGGAAAAAATAATGAGATCTTCCACTTTAGTATTAGATGAATCTACAGCCTCTTTTGAGTTGTTTTATTCTGATTCTACAAATGGTTGGATCGTAAATGGAATAAGCTAATGGGACTAACAATAGATTTACCAAGCGCTGGTCTTCTAGGAATATCTGGCGCACAAGCGTTTGAAATTACATCTAATACTACTATGAATATAAATAGTATATATGTATGTAAACAAGCTTCCCCTTTTACAATTACTTTACCAACTACTATTCCAGTAGATGGAGGTGAAGTGCTAGTGAAAAATGTGGGCACTCAAACAGTTACTGTAGCGGCAGCTGATATTGAAGGTACAAATCAATCAATAACAATAAATAATAACCAACCTATAAGATTTGTATATATTAATGCAACTTTTGGTTGGCTAATAACATAATATTATGGCAGATATATCAACATTTTATCCATCAGTAGTGGGAGGAGGCATACCTAAGTATGCAGAATTTACTTCTAATGGTACGTGGACACCTCCACAAGCATTAATAGATGCCGGTGGAAGAGTCTCTTATTTAGTTGTTGGAGGTGGTGGATCAGGGAGTGGCCTTACTAACTCAAGTAATTATCTAGGAGGTTCTGGAGGAACTGTTAAGACAGGTTATGATACATTAGCAAATACTAACAGTGTAGCTATTACCATTGGTGCTGGAGGAGCTTCTACTTCTGCACAAGATGGCAACGATGGGGCAGATAGTGTAATAGCATTTACAAGTGCAGGAGGGACAAGTGTAACAGCTACTGGCGGTAAAGGTGCTCAAGGCACAACTCAATTAAATGCAACAGAGAATGGAAATGGTTGGGGAGCAATAAGTTCAAGTTCTACAACAAGTTATTCGAATGCACATCCGGGTTATATGGGTATTTATGGCCGTGGTGGTGGTGCCTCAGTATTTAGTGGTGATAAAATTCCTGCAGCAAATACTGGTAGTGGTAGTGCTGGAAGTCAAACAGCTGCAGATGGTTTTGTAAGAATAACTTGGTATGAGTAATATCAGTAAAGGCTTAGGAGATACCATAGCTAAATTTACTGAAACTACAGGAATAAAAAAGATAGTTAAAAATATAACTTCTGATTGTGGCTGTGATAAACGACAAGAATGGCTAAATAAAAAAATACCATATAAAAATTAAAAAATGGCAAATTTAACAAATATAATAGGTGGTCAACCATACTATGACGCAGCTACCGGAGATAGCAAAAATAAACTTTTAGATTTTTGGAAAGGAACTCAAGCTCAATATAATTTATTAGCAAGAACAGGGGGTGCTATATCTCCAGCTCCAAGTGGGGTTACATCACTAGTTTTTACAGGTCTTAATTCTGTAGCAACAGGATGGGCTATAGGCGATATTGTATGGGTAACAGCACCTACTAATAATACAACAAGATCTAAAGGAACAATAGCTGCTGTACCAGGAAATACTGAACTTACTATAACTATGGATGCTTCATATACTAGTACAGATACTTCTGGCTACCAAATAGATAAATACGACCCAAGTACATTATACTTAATTACATAATATGCCTATAAAAATTTCAGCAGAAAGTTTATCCGCTATAAAATTAGGAGCGAGTGATTTAACTGCTGCATATGTAGGTGACATAAGGGTATTTCCAAATGATATTACTGTATCTTATGTAGCACCAACAGGGCAAGGTTTAACTTATACTACACCATCAACAACTATAGGAAGTCCAGGCGGAGCATATTCTCAAACATTTACTATAACAGGGACATCAACACAATTACTTGCAGCGGGATCATTTTCAGTTTCAGGATTACCAGCAGGATTAACTGCTACAATTACTAACACAGGTAGTGGATTGGGTAATTCATTAACAGCTACTATATCCGGAGTTTATCCTCCAACACCAGCTCTTAATATTGCAATGACAATTTCAGGGGTTAGTATAACTACATATACTCAATATACAATAAATTATACTTCTTCTGATATGTCAATAGCCAATCATTGTGCAGGGAACACCCCTAATACGGTTTCTCCATCGCTAAGTGTAGCTAATGCAATAGATGTTGTTAATAGTACTGGTAGTCAAACAGGATATGTTCCTTCATTACCACAAAATGTAACTTATACAATTGCTAGTAATGGGGTTGTTCAACCAGGAGTTGGTGGAGGTGTTGCTACACAATATTATTATTTTACTGTAGGTACTAATAATTGTGATGTATGTTATTTATATGGAGATAATGCTGGAAGCAGTGGAACCTATCAATTAGGTTTATCTGGTAATTTAACAGGAGGTTCAACTTTATACGCGGGGGCATCTAGTAGATCATGGTTTTTAAGTTTAACAGGCGGTGGCACATCTACTATAACTAGAAATATTAGCGGAATTGCTGGTCAAAGTAATGGAATATATATTACAAGTCCTGCTGCTAATACAAAACCCACTAGTATTGGCGTAGATGATATATTATCTAATGGTGGATTCTTTAGTCAAGTTTGTGCTAAAACCTTTACTGCTAGCGCATCAAGTGGGGTTAGATTATTTTTTCAAAATATACAATCACCTCCCACAACATGGGCATCAAGTCAAACTATAGTTTACAGCGGAGGTAATCCTTTTGGGCTTTTATTATTTGACTATAATGCAGCCCCAGCCTCGGGTACATTTACATTAACTGTAACATGTAGTTCCCCTGTATATTCAACTTATACTAGAACATTCAGTTTATCTTAATTATAAATAAATGGCAAGAATACAAAAATATCCAAATGACACTTCCATAACTGGAGGAGATAAATTAGTGGGTACAGATGCTGCGGATAGTAACCAAACTAAAAATTTCCAGGTAGAAGATCTTGCTCAATATTTTGAACAAACTGGTAATGCATTATTTCAATACAATTATGCAGGAACTTACGGCAATGAGACTATAGCATCTGGAGAATATAGGTATCAAGTAGATCCAAGTGCACCAAGTATATATGGTTGGGCTAATATAACAGGAATAGCAATAAGTAGGTATAATAGAAATGGTGAGGATGTGACGCCTATGATTTCTTTAATACTTAACCAAGTAATAAAAATAACAGATATAGGTACTTCTGAAAGTTTAGGATATGGACTGTATCAAGTAACTTCATCAACATCTCTTAGCAATGGTGGAGCTTATCTTTTAACTTTAACTTTAAAAGGTGCAGCAAGTACAGTAGGAAATAATATTATATCAATAGCTCCTTTTGGAGTAGAAGGATTTGAATATACTTTTACTCAAAGTGCGGCAGCAGCTACGTGGGTTATAACACATAATTTAGGTAGATTTCCAAGCGTATCTACAGTAGATTCTGCAGGAAGTATAATAAATGGAGCAATAACTTACGATAACGAAAACCAAATAACGGTAGTATTTACATCTGCAACAAGCGGTAAAGCATACTTAAACTAATAAAAAATGGCAATAAAATATTTAAACAATCTTGATTTAAACAAGAATCAGCTACAAAATGCTGTAATACAAGTACTTGGTACTGCGCCGTCAAATCCAGTATCTGGGCAGATATATTATAATTCATCAGATAATTATGTATATTACTATAATGGTACTGCATGGACATCTTTTGCTGGTGATATAGAAGAAATAACAACTAGTACAGCTAATCAATTAACTGTTACAAATGGTCAAGGACCTATAGCCCAACTTGCTGTAATAACTGCTACAGTAGCTAATAATGGTACAGCCCTTGCAACAGGAGATCAAATATATGACTTTGTAATAGGTACGCCTATAAGTTCATTAGCAACTGCAACTGCAGCTGTTGATATGGGTAGTAATTTAATTAATAATGTTACAAATCCTGTATCTGCTCAAGATGCAGCAACTAAAGATTATGTAGACAATGCAGTTGTAGGTGGTTTAACTTATAAAGGAGGTTATAACGCTAGTACTAATACACCTGATTTAGATTCTGCATCAAATAATGTAAAAATAGAAGTTGGAGATACATATACTGTAACTGCAGATGGTTTATTTTTTACTGAGCAAGTTAGAGTAGGTGATTTCTTAATTGCTGAAGTAGCAGCTGCACAAGGAGCGGGTAGTCAATTAGCGGATTGGACTGTTGTACAAGCAAATTTAGATTTAGCTACAGCAGCAGCAACAGACGGTGCATCAGTAAAAGGTATTTCAGGTTATGACTCAGCAGATTTTGCTGTTAATGCAAATGGTTGGGTACAATTAGCTACAAAACAATATGTTACATCAATAGGTAATGGAAGTGCAACTTCTTATACTGTAACACACAATTTAAATTCCAAAGACGTAATAGTACAATTATATGATGTATCCTCTTTTGATACTGTAATTGCTGACGTAGTCAGAACGTCAGTAGATGTTGTGACGGTTGATTTTTCAACAGCACCTACAACAAATGATATAAGAGTACTTGTACAGAAAATAGGATAATAAAAATAATATATGGCTACGAAGTTCAAAAGTTCGGTAGAGATTGATGGCTATCTATCACTAACAAGCGGTAATTGGGTTCAAGTACCAGATGGTA
>Ga0209404_10002754_pt1 | contig 10645 bp, 7 predicted proteins | sample TroAtlMetagenome_2_FD_187447 | JGI IMG/M metagenome (GOLD analysis project Ga0209404, IMG submission 187447) | Marine eukaryotic phytoplankton communities from Atlantic Ocean - Tropical Atlantic ANT8 Metagenome (SPAdes) (version 2) | ecosystem: Environmental > Aquatic > Marine > Oceanic | place... | reverse complement strand
TATTTCAAGAAAAACCCATAATAAACCTATATTTTATTTAAATAACTTAAAATGAGACACTTAAGACATGAAAAGTGTGATTTTGAGGTAACTTTTCGAGGGGGCTTTAACAATTATCTTCAAGAACTAAAGGTGTCAGAAAATAAATTTTTTATTTAGAGTCGTTGAATAATTTTAGCCAATTAATTCAAAAATTCTTTTTGATCTGTAATCAAAAATTCTTTTTAACTGCATTTTCACTAGTGGCAAAACGATTTCTCCAAATGGTGCAAACGGCAGGCGATAATTGACTATGTCATTGATGATTATAACACCTTCATTTTTTTCAAAAGTGTGAGTATGAACCCATTTTGAATAGGGACCTTTGAGCTGTTCATCAATAAATTGCCGGTTTTGCTCCCACTTTGAGATGATTGACTTCCATCGAAAAGAAAATCCAAAAAGGCAGATTTTATATTCAATCAGTGCACCTGTTTCCATTTTTATTGGGATAGGGCTGGTTATTTTAAAACTCAACTCTGGAGGAGTTATTAATTCTAGATTCTGCGCGTCGGAAAAAAACTTAAACACATCTTCGATGTTTCCTGGGATTTTCGTTTGAGCACGAAACGTATGATTTAATGATATCATTAACAAAAAGTGTTATTTACTGGGCAATCATATGATTTGCTACCAGAGGATTCTAATTAACGCAGGTCCTGTTGTCAGAGAAGATAAAGAAACCCCCGCCAGCCTTGGCTGACGGGGGTTTTTCCCTAGTGTTAATGTAACCCCACACCAAACATCAGCAAACCGAATATCATTAATTTTAGCATTGTTAAAGGTGTAGTCAAATATACGTTGTTAGCCTTGACTGGTGGTACGCAAGGTAAGCCTAAAAACTGTGAAATCAACATTTAGTCTAATTTTTAGTACCAGAGGGCTATGTGGAAACTACGTCTTAAAAACGCTGGGGTAGTGCGCAAAAACCGCAAAGAAAACGAAGAGTATTAAGAGTCAAGTCCAGAGCCAAGGTGGCGATAGAGGATGTCAAGGAGGTAAGAACCTTGGCGGAGTTAGCCAGCGGGGCATATGGTTAGGCCAAATCAGATCCCTGATTGGAATAAGAGTTAATTTCTGAACGCGCTGGAGTTTTTTTAGATAGCAAGAATTGGTAGGAAAAGATCTGGAAAAAACTAACGACTCACCTTTAAAAAGAGACTGGCAGCCTGATTGCGGATGCGAAATGGTCAAGAAAGTTATTAGCCTAAAAGTTGTAACCCGCTTTGCAGGTGTGTAGACGGTTCTTGATTATTCGGTATGGTAGCACTATTTGTGATGGAAGGCCTTACCCGTGTGAACTTCTACTACGCAGGGGGCTGGAGAGACTGAGCAGAACCGGATGCAGATGTTCTTGATTTGACGAGCAATACATGAGGCATTTCGAGCTTGGTTATCCGCGCATTACGGAGTGGTTGGTGATGAATGACGGATAAACATGAGGTGAACCACAAGCACATAGTGCGATTAATGCAAAAGATGGTGCTGCAGGTGGTCAGACCAAGGCCGCACAAGAGGGAGTTCAGCTCTGGGCGCAAAATATAACTGTATTTGCTGGTTAAATAAGGAGATTTAGCGAGTGAGACATATCTGGTGCAGAAACCTCACATACTCTCCAAAAAAGGCCTATTTGCCTTAGCCGTGGAAGTATGCTATTATAAACGAAGGTTTAATTGCTTAACCGTTTTAGACAACGGAATCAAAATGGGCCGTATAAATATAGTTAAATTCTTTCTCATGCTTAAAAATTTTCACCCAAACAGACAGGGCTTGTTAGCAATCGACGAGACGTATTTTGATTTTGATATTATATGTCATCTTCGTAAACCCTTCCGATCTGCCATTCGTTTTGGATCAATATTGCTACTTATGGTGCTGGCCATAGATCCCACTCATGGATCGGATTGGAACCAATGGAGGGGCAGTTTACGGGATGGAAGCCAGTCGAGCGATCCCTGGCCGGCAAGCATTGGCGAGACGTCATTGGTGCCGAAATGGTCCTCGGATAAAATTGGATCGAGCTATTCAGGCCCTATAACCGACGGTAAACTGATTTTCACAACCGAATCCGTCAAGGGCAAGGAGTCGGTTTTGGCCTATGGCCTTGAGGATGGAAAACTCAAATGGAAACAAAACTGGGCCGGCGAAATGAAGGTGCCCTTTTTTGCCGCACGAAACGGAAGCTGGATTCGTTCCACCCCTGCTGTGGCCAATGGCCGGGTTTTCGTTGGAGGCATGCGAGATCACTTGTTGTGCCTTGATGCGCAGTCAGGCGAGATTAAATGGGAAATCGATTTCCCAAAGCAATTCGGAACACCCCTGCCTGACTTCGGGTTTGCCAGTTCTCCTCTGGTGGATAAAAATTATATATACGTTCAGGCTGGAGCTAGTTTTAACAAGATTGATCAGGAAACAGGTACAGTCATTTGGCGTACATCAAAGGGTAAGGGAGGAATGTGGGGCAGTGCTTTTTCCTCACCTACATTTGGGAATATTGCTGGTCAAGATCAATTTCTCGTACTAACACGCTCAGATCTCAAGGGTATAAACCCCGAAGATGGAAAGGTTTTATGGAAACGCCCGATCAAGGCGTATCGGGGAATGAACATACTGACTCCTTTGATCTATAAGGATGGAATTTACACTAGTACATATAGAGTTGGATCTTCCTACATTCAAATTGCTCAAAAAAACAACAAATGGAAAACTGAAGAAAAATGGACCAGCAAGTCAAGAGGCTACATGTGTAGTCCAGTTTTATACGACGGAAAAGCATATCTTCACCTACAAAACCAACGGTTTGCATGTTTTGATCTCGAAACCGGTAGTGAACAATGGGTCAGCAGTAAGAGTTTTGGCAAATACATGAGTCTAGTCATCAACGGTGACAAGATTTTGGCCTTGGATCAAAAGGGAATTCTTTACCTGATTCAAGCCGATCCAACAAAACTGAACATTCTTTCCGAACGACGTTTGACCGAGGGAGAATCATGGGCGCATCTCGGAGTTCAAAATCGTAAGTTGATGGTCAGAAGCCTGAACCGACTGCACTTGTTTGATTGGAAGGGGCCATAATTTGACCGTAAGCATTAAACTGTTAAGTGCTACCCATTTATATAGCTGCCATTGGAAAATGGCAGCTTAAAGCATACCCCCATCGACCGAACCTGAAGGATGCCATTGTGTTTATCACACTCCAGTATCCAATGTTATATGCTTGTTAATTACTTGAACAAAGTTCAAAATCCACTCCAGGGAGTAATGGCCTGTTTTTAATTTTGACGGAAGATCAATCGAACAAAAAATACATCAACATCGTTGGGGCAGGCCCAGGAGGGCTAACTGCCGCAATGTTGCTTGCCCGCCGTGGTTTCAAAGTTCGTATATTTGAGAAATCAGCTCAAGTTGGAGGCCGCAATGCTGCAATTGTTCGCAACGGGTACAAATTTGATACGGGCCCGACCTTTTTAATGATGAAGTTCATCCTCGATGAAGTTTTCGAGGAGGCCGGCCGTAACATTAATGACTATCTCAAACCCGTAAAACTGGAGCCGATGTACCGGCTTCAGTTTAAGGATGTTAGGCTAGAACCCACCACTGAAAGAGAAGCAATGCTTCAGCAAATCGATCAAGCTTTTCCCGGCAATAGAGATGGATTTGATCGTTTCATGACAACTGAAAAGCAGCGCTTTGAGTTGATGTATCCCTGTCTTCAAAAGGAGTATTCCAACTTAAGCCAGTATTTCTCACGGGATTTTATCAAGGCGCTTCCGAAGCTTTCCTTAGGGAGGTCACTAATGGGTGTGCTCGGAAACTATTTCAAAGATGAAAAACTAAAACAATCATTTACGTTTCAGTCTAAATATCTAGGGATGTCAGCGTGGGACTGCCCGGGAGCTTTTGCAATTCTGCCATATGTTGAACATGCCTTTGGGGTCTACCACACCACCGGGGGGCTGAGCGAAATATCCGAAGCTATGGCTAGAGTGTGCCGAGAGCACGGCGTTGAAATTCATTTGAACACCGCGGTGAAACAGTTGGTTATCGAGAACAAAAAAATAAGTGGCGTTGAATTGGATAGCGGAGAACAAATTCTTGCAGATGAAACAGTGCTTAACGCCGACTTTGGCTATGCCATGAAGAATTTATTCCCCCGGGGTACCCTGAAAAAGTATAGCCCGGAGAAAGTTGATTCTAAAGAGTACTCCTGCTCCACTTTTATGCTCCACCTTGGTCTTGATAAGATTTACGATCTTCCTCATCACACTGTGTTTTTTGCCGAAGATTATAAGCGAAACATTCAGGATATCTTCAGAAACAAGGTGCTGTCAGAAGATCTCTCGTTTTATGTTCGTAATGCCAGCGTAACGGACTCGACTCTCGCTCCCGAGGGCCATTCGTCTGTTTATGTCCTTGTCCCAGTGCCAAATAAGAAGGCTGAAATTGACTGGAGCAAAGAGGAAAAAAACATGCGGAATCGGGTCGTAAAAACCTTAGAGAAACATGCAGGGATGAATGACATTGAGGATCATATTCGTGAGGAAATTATTTTCACACCTCAAACATGGCAAGATATGAATATTCAACTCGGAGCCACCTTCAACCTCGCTCATTCATTTACGCAAATGCTTTATTTCAGACCACGGAATAAGTTTGAAGAACTAGATAATTGCTATCTTGTAGGAGGTGGTACTCATCCTGGGAGTGGACTGCCTACAATCTACGAATCCGGGCGTATTACTGCCAACCTAATTTCAAAACAGCACGGTATCCCATTCAAATCCAAGAACCAAAAAGTCTAGAAGTGTGCCTTACATGGAGGACGGCTTTGTTTGACTAATTCGTATGCAAACACGGTGGCAAGATTGGGTAAGAGTTTTAAGCTGAAAGCAGGTAATTCTACTAATGGGGAATCACACTTCCATGATCTTGTCCAGTTCGAGGCGAGGTTACTTCGGCTACATGGCATCAGAACTATGTCCTGTTAGTTGTTACCTGACCTCACTTGCAAATCCCTTTTTCGCGAGCAAAGAGTTGAAATTGCGCCTTTAAAATTGGCATGAAAACCGTTTCATGGTTCGCCCTTTGCCTTCTCCCTTGCGGTAGTGTTGGGGGCGATACGGGACTTCCCCATTAATTACCAAGTAAATTTTTTTGAAAGCCCGAGTCTCCCTCTTGTTTTTTTCTTACCAGAGTTGGAAGGATAGGGGACTCCAAAGTCATCCTGACTTGCCCTTTATTTGTGGTTGAACGGGGAAACATCTTCCTGATATTTCGGGTTTCCTTTGGAACTATTTGAATAGTGTCTTTCTCAAAGTCCACTGCATTCCAAGTCATCTTGGCAATGTCACCATTCCGCGATTTGGTACAATATCCGAAGAGCATTGCCAACTTCCACTCTGGTGGGGACACGGTAGAGAGCTTTTCGATTTGCTGCTGCGTAAAGGGAGTTGGTTTTGGTTGCTCATTGGGCAAGGCCATCTATGGCTGTAGCAGGGTTTCCGGCTCTTGACAGACTGCCAGTGTCACACGGCATTTGGTCTGCTTGGTTAAACGCTTGTTGCGCGAACCATCAGGAGTTGTGAAATAGCAAATCCACTATGGGATTTCTGTTTGCGAGTAACTAAGGCCATGAAAATGATAGAAGTGACTGTTTACGGGCTGAAAATTGACTCTCACGTATTAGCAAAGCAACGGCTGACGGCGACACTTATCAGGCATAAGATTACTGAGTCAAATATGGTTGACTACACCGCTAGCATCTACGCAGATTATTGGGAAACCATAAGGCAATAGAGGGATTTAGGTTAAATCGATCGATCTGGAGCCGCGGAACAAACTCCTTTGGGTGCCGTTCAAGGCCGTAGAGCGATACGCAAAGCCGTGCGAGCGGTGTTCAAGGTTGGTTGTTTTTAGAAAACCACTACGGTTTATAGTGTCGATGAGAATAGCACTGGGCTATTTTTTCTTTTTACCCCAAGGCCATGGCTTCGCCAACGAGGCGATGGCCCAGCTTTCCCATCGGTCTGCCATTCTCTTGAGGCGTTTGGGTTGTTTTTCGGCCAGGTTATTCAACTCCGTGCGGTCAGCCTTGATGTCGTACAATTCCCAAGGGCCTGTCGCACCCTTGGCGACGAGTTTCCATTTGCCGTCACGCATGGCCCGATTGCCCTCGTGCTCCCAGTAGATTGGTTTTTTGCGCCCAATCTTTTTGCCCTTGAACGCAGGGGCGAGCGAGGTTCCCTGCATCGGGACGATTGCCGTGTCGCCGACTTTTTCCGGGTAGGCAGCTTGGCCAAGGTCAACGCAGGTGGCCATGAGATCGATTAGGTGTCCGGGCTGGCTTTCGAGTTTGCCGTGCCGCTTTTCGCCGATGCCGCTTGGCCAATGAGCTATAAGCGGCGAGCTGATGCCGCCTTCGTGTACCCAATGTTTGTACTCGCGGAACGGCGTGTTGCTGGCGTTTGCCCAGGCGAGGCCGTAGCCGTGGTAGGTGTCCGGGCCGCCGGTCATCACTTCTGTGCCCTGCTTCACCACTCGGCCGTCGCGCGTACGCTTGGGGATCATGTCGGGCTGCAGCTCACCTTTGGTCATTGGCTTGAGCTGCTCGGGATCTTTGTCCTTGTACTGGATGCCCTCGCGGCGGCCCATGCCCTCAGCGCAACCTCCGTTGTCAGCAAGGAACAGGATCAGCGTATTGTCGTACTGGCCGGTTTCTTTGAGCGCGGTGACGACCCGCCCCACACCCTGGTCAAGTCGGTCGACCATCGCGGCGTAGGTTTCCATCAGGCGCAATTCCCACTCCTTGTTTTTGGCATCGGCCCACTTTGGTGCATTGCCATCGCGCGGCGTCATCTTCCACTTTGGATCGACGAGTCCCATCTTGAGCTGCCGCTCGTAACGCGCCTTGCGCATGGCGTCCCAACCGTCGTCATACTTGCCATTGTACTTGGCGATATCTTCTGGCAATGCGTGCATCGGCCAGTGCGGCGCAGTGTAGGCGACGTAAATGAAAAAGGGCTCGTTGCCGTCGTGCTCGCGGATGTAGCGGGCGGCGTGGTCGCTGATAGCGTCGGTGTAATAATAGGTTCCCTTGGGGCGATATCCCTCATCGGTCAGCGGAGAGACCTGCGTGTTTTCTCGTGTGAGCGAATTTGGATCAAAAAAACTGCCGGCGCCGTGTATGGTACCGTAAAAGCGATCGAACCCCCGTTGCCGCGGCCAATTATTCCTCGGGCCGCCGGGTTGAATCTTGGGGGTGACGTGCCATTTGCCGGCCATGTAGGTCGCGTAGCCGGCGGTCTTCATCACCTCGGCGATGGTTCGGACATTTTGGTTCAAGTCGCCCCGGTAGCCGGGGAGGTTGCGGTTGCTCATCATGTGGCCTATACCGGCTTGGTGCGCGTAAGTGCCGGAGAGCAAGGTGGCACGGGTGGGGCAGCAGCGGCCGGTGTTGTAAAACTGGGTGAATCGTAAGCCGCCCTCAGCGAGTGTGTTGAGATTGGGCGTGTCGATCTCTGCGCCATAACAGCCAATATCACTCCACCCCATGTCATCGGCCATGGCGATGATGATGTTGGGCCGCTTGGCCGCGAATGCTGAGGAGGCCAAGGCCAAGCCGAGAAGGCTGGCCGACCAACTGCGGACAGAAGTGGAAACAATTTTCTTCGTCATATTACTTGTTGTACACCACGAACTTTATGGAACACGCTCTTTGCTGTCGAGCTACGCTTAACAAGCGCATTCATTTTTGAATTCCTTCTCCCCGGCGGGTAAGAAAGTGGCCTAAGGCCGGATGAAAGGCGGCGTGAAGAAGCGAGGAGTACTCGATTTTATCGATTCCTTTCTCGAGGACGATTTACTGGCCACTCTGGAGCGTTTGCGTGAGACTAATTGGTGCTCCAGTCGATCTTGACGCTGAGTTGTTTACCGAAGCGGTTATTATAAAACACGCAGCCGTTTTGCGCACCGAACTCATGAACCATTTTGGTGATCTTCACGTCGTAGCAGCAGTACTCGGCAATCTCCATCAGCTTGCCCTGCTTGAACCATTTCAGAGCCTGCAGGCCGTCGGCGGTTTTCTCCGCGCCGAAAGTGGCGGATGCGATCGAGTCGAGTTTAAGGCGGTGTGAGAGGATTTCCTGCAGGTCCACCATCAGGTCGAGTGAGGGGAGTTGGCGCAGGTCGAGCGTCGTGTAGCCGTGCAGCACCTCGTAGTCGAATCGAATGTGGTTGAAACCCACGACAAGGTCGGCGCGCTGCAGTTCCTCGATCAAGTCGTTCACCTCCGACTCCGCATAGATTGAGTACCGGCCGTTGACTGTGCTGTAAGTGACGCCGATACTCATGCCCATTTTGTCAATATGACCCCAGCCGCCGACGTCATCGGCGGAGCGCATGGTTTCGAGATCGAAGTAGACGATATTTCTCACGGCGGGAACCTGTCGGTCAAGCATAGCGTAACGAGGCCAACAAACAAACAAAACTCGACGCTGGACGGGTGAGGACGTTCACTTGGCCACGAGATGGGCGACGAGCGGGAAGTAAAAAAGGGCGATGCAGCGTTACTGCATGAGATGTCGTTGCGCTTGGCGGATACGGACAGTGTGTTCCCGGTTCACTGGAAGAGCGGTTCGCTGAAGTACACCGATTTCAAGCTAATGGCCGAGGGCGGCACGGCCAAGCTGTTCACTTGCCGCGACGTCAATCTTCATCGTGAGGTCGTTTACAAGACGCTGCACCCGGAGATGCGCCAATCGGAGGTTGAGACGCAGCGGTTCCTGCGCGAGGCCCGGGTGACGGCTAAGCTGCAGCACCCCGGTACGGTGCCGGTTTATGAAATGGGGCGAGACCGCAACGGTGACATGTTTTTTACCATGAAGCATGTGCGCGGCCGCAATCTGCGCGATATCCTACTCGGCCTGCGCGATGGTGACGAGCGGTTGACGCAGTTTTTCCCGTTGCCGGTGCTGGTGGATTCGTTGATTCAAGTTTGCCAAACGGTTGCCTACGCGCATGATCATGGAGTGATCCATCGAGACCTCAAGCCGGCGAACATTCTGGTGGGAGGCTTCGGCGAAGTCATCGTTCTCGACTGGGGGCTGGCCAAGGTCTGGGGCGAGCCGGATGTTGGCGTTGAGGCGTTCCCGACCAAGGCTAACCCGGTGCTGACGCCGGCCGGCCGGCGCTACGGCACGCCGCTTTACATGGCGCCGGAGTTGGCCCGAGGCGATGTACAGATCGATGGGCGGGCGGACGTGTTCAGCCTCGGTAATATTTTGTTCGAGATACTCACTCTTGGCCAACTGCTCTCCGGGGCTACGGCGAGGGAAGTCGCCGAAAACCTGCTCAACCAACCGCTGCCTAAGCCAAGCGAAGCAGCGCCCGATCGATACATACCGCCTGGACTCGAAACAATTTGCCGCAAGGCACTCGAGAAGGAAAAACGCGCTCGCTACCCCTCCGTGCAGGCGATGCTGGAAGCGTTGAGAGCCTACCGGCTCTCCGGCGATAGGGCGTAGCGTCTCGCCAGGGCCGCTGCCGCGCCGAGGAACGCGAGGTTGAAGCCGCCCAGGGTGAGAATGATTGTTTGCTGCGACTGCGTCTCGCCGGTGTTGGCCAGCCAAGCCAGCGTCAGCCCGTAGATCAAGGCGATCCCGACCAGCCAAGGCACCGCGCGGTATCGCTCCTTGGCCAACAGCGCCGCCACGAAAACATTCGCCAACGCCAGCGGCAACATGCTCCAAACGAAATACGGAATCATAGGCGTGATCTCGGTGAGTATTTTTTTCTTTGCTGCCAACGCAGGGAAGCGGTCGACGATGTCCGGGAGCAGCCAGGTGGCAAGCGTGCATCCGACTCCGGCTAACACTCCGAGGACGGCCGTGCCGAGGAACGCCTGAAAAAGCACTCTCGATTTCGTTCCTGCCGCTTCGCGCACGAGCTTGGGAAACATTACCGCAGCCAGTGGCCCGGTGAAAACCACCAGCCCGCGCCCGATCATCCCGGCCGCGCCGTAAGGGCCGGAGTCCACCTCGGGCAGGATGGCTCGCGCCGCGATCATGTCCGCGCTCAACATGAATTGTCCGGCGCCCAAGCCCAGCGTGAGCGGCACGATGCGCCCCAGCCAAGCTTTGGTGTCGAAGCTGCCCTGATCGGCTCTCGCTTGGCTAAGCCACGTTTGCCGGCCGTGCCAACCGGCGAGCAGGCAAGCTGTGGTGAGGCCTATCAAAACACCGGTCGTCGCTCCCGCCGCCTGGCCGCCGAGTAACGCGACGATGATGCCTACGGCGGCAAATCGTCCCGCGCCGTTGGCGATCGCTGCGCCGCCGAGCCACACAAAGTTTTGTCGGCCCTGCAGGATGCCGAGCAGCACCGGCAGCCAAAGCTGCGGCAGGCCGAGCAGCAAAGTCACGTAAAGTGCCGTTGGCCTTTCGATCTTCAGTGACTCAAGAATGGCCCCTTGATTCAGGAGAACAATCACCGCAATCGCCATCCAAATATATAGGCAAATGAGGAGCATTTTGCGGGTGGACTTGGCCAGGTCGTGTTGCTGTTGCGGCTCGATGGCGGCGGCAGTTTGTTGCGCGAACACTGTTTGCAGGCC
>Ga0209404_10002747_pt1 | contig 10663 bp, 18 predicted proteins | sample TroAtlMetagenome_2_FD_187447 | JGI IMG/M metagenome (GOLD analysis project Ga0209404, IMG submission 187447) | Marine eukaryotic phytoplankton communities from Atlantic Ocean - Tropical Atlantic ANT8 Metagenome (SPAdes) (version 2) | ecosystem: Environmental > Aquatic > Marine > Oceanic... | reverse complement strand
AAGCAGCGCACAGTCAATGAGTGGATTTAATGCTCTTGCACCACAGCAATAAAATTTACCTATATAAAGAAGCAAGACTTATGACGCAAACAGCCTAAAATGACGGAAACTAGCGCAAAGGTTGTGAAAATACTAAAATAAGCTATTGATTCATAAGATGACGTAGATGACGCAAATGACGGAAAAGTTGTCTTAGCGAGAATCGATAAATTCATTGTAATTCAATTGTTTATTATATGTTGAAGCACTGCTTTGACATGGTAGAGGTCACCAGTTCGAATCTGGTCGTGCCTACCAGTAAAAAAACCTGCAAATCATAGACTTACAGGCTTTTCAGAAGTTCACTTAATGTGTGGTTGGGAATTGGTTGGGAATTGGTTGGGAATTCAATTCTGTATTTTGATGTCCCGGATCATCTCATATCGCAGATCTGCCACACCTTCCTTGAGTGTTGGCTCATCACCTTTTAAGTATTCCTCGGTCATTTTAGCGTCTTCATGGTTGGTCAAATCTCTGACAAATTCAAAGCCATGAATCTTGTAATAGATGCGACAGGCTAGGGATCTTATCTCACTGAAAACTGCACTACCTTCAAGATCGTCTAATGAATCGGCAACCTTCTTCATCACTTTGGTTAGATGATCGTCTGTACACTGGCAACGGTGTTCTTTGTCTTTCCCTAATATTCTCCTACCTTCATCAACGGTGACTAAAAATGGAGATCCTTGCGTCATAGCTCTCACTCGACAACGCTTAATAATGTCTTTCAACATTCCTTCAATTTTTATCAACTGCCAAGATCCACCATCTTTTTCTTTAGTCTTCTGTCGCTCAAATTTCAGATACTCTTGTCCGTCAATTGTTATCAGGTTTTTATGTTTGCCTTTGATCTTCCACTTAACAACCTCACAGCGACTCTGAGCAGTAGCAAGACCCAATCCCATTGCATCAGATAACCATTGTTTATCAAGCTCCTCAGCTCTCTCCTGCAGTCTTATGAAGCTTGGATAGATCATCCTTGCTCGTTTCCGTTTTGTAAACCTAGACTCACTATCGAGCGTGTAATCTAAAGCAACATTGGTGTTGTGATAACCCTCATTGACTGCAAACTTAAAGACCGAGGACAGTGTTTTGCGGAACTGCATCCTTCCGTCACCTTCTCGGTATTGTTTGAATATCTCACCACATATTGAAGCAGTCAGTTTGGAAAAAACGAGATTTCCTTCTTCGTTTTCTAAAATGCTGAGGTGGCTGTCTCTAGTTCCCCAATAACTTTTTGTTTTCCACTTTTTACACTCTGCGGTGTTTCTAAATAAACCTATGACTGTCTTACAGGTGGCATTGAGTTTGGCAGCTTGTTGCTGCTCCCTGCCATCACCAGATGTCACAACAGGGATCTCTGGCTGCACTGTGTTGACAAAATCAGCAATTTCATCTTTAAGAGGGGAGAGTTGTGGATTTACTTTCTTGGCAAATTCGTTTGCAGCTTTCCAATCATCACCAAAATACTTTCTTGGAACACCTTTGGCTTTGGCTACAGGATGCTCAAAATAAAAATAAGTGTTTCCTTTTGCTGTATTCCGATAAACATGATCTTCAAGCTTGCGGTTGATTGATCTTCTCAGTCTTCCCATTTTCGATTCTCCTACCTTAATGCTGCTTCTATATATTCTTCGGCTTCATTCTCTATTGTTTTAAGCGGTCGATCCAGATCAACATACCACAGCTTTCCCACTTGAGCTGTGTGATATTGTTCCTTGAAGTAACTCAAAGCTATGCTCCGGGTTGGAGCTTCCTCAAAGGTTCTCTCAATTGCTGTTTGTAATTTAACTAGCATTTACTCGCAATAACTCCGTTTACAACTTGGACAACCTGTTTGTGGCTCTTTGTATGCTTCTGCGAAATCAACAAAGTCAAATCCGCAAGAGCATACACAGTTATACGGAAACCAATTCCAAGGGATGGTCTGAACCTTCAGAATTTCCTTCCTTCTTGGATCTTCTAACCAGATGGAAACTCCAGCTTTGGGACTGCTTCATCAGTTGCCGCTGCCTCTTTTTTCTCTCTGTCATAGGTCTTGTAATCACTGTCTTTAGGAAATAGAAGCTCAACATCATCCGCATAAATTTTGGTCTTGCTACGCTTCTCACCTTCCTTTGTTTCCCACTGGTCATATTGAATTGTGCCTTTCACCGCAATCTTCTTATAGTTCGATCCGTAATCATGGATAAACTTAGCCGAGGAGCCAACCACATTGACAGTGTGCCAATTTGTTACCTCACCTTTCGCTTTACCCATCCAGTCATTTGTTGCCACTGAGAGGCTGATCACGGGAGTTCCATTCGCATCTCCAAGCTCCTCAATTTTACCTATATTTCCAATTATTTGTGCTGAGTTCATTTCGTTTTCCTTAGTTCGTTTTCGATTGATTTAATTTCTTTTAAAAATTCTCGTACATCATTTTCTATTGCTAAAATTTCTTTATCAGTTGGTTCGTAGTAAGCAATTCCAACCTGTTGATCCATGCGAGGAAACCCATCATCGATAGAAAGAAACATGACCTTTTTGAAACCTTTGTGTCTCCAACAGGCGAGTTGCAGCAACATTTGAAATTTGTAGTTGTCAGGGATCACTTGCTCATTTCTGGTCATGGAGTGAGATCCACCAGTTTGCGCTTTGACCTCAACCAACATATCTTCACAGATGCCATCAGGCGATGCTCCAAAGTATTCAATCTCAGGATGAAGCTCAAAGTTCACATCTGAAATCTTGATGTCCAGAAGTGTCTCAGCGATCTGGAGAGCCATAGGCTCAAGAATTCTTCCTCTTCTTACGATATAAGGCGCTCTTGGCAGATCAGAATCTCTATCATCATCCTCTCTCCATTTCTGAGTAATTTTTCGCTTCACTCTGTCCTCAGCAAGTCTATGAGCGTATTTTTTGCGAGTTAATGGTGGCTTGCCTGTCTTAGTTTTCAACAGTCCTGCAGCTCCTTCACTAGCTGTCACACAGCCAATTCTTCTTGGATCATTTGCGGGATCCTGGAGAGCGTTTTGTTTACGGTGAATCACATTAGATCCTCTTGTTTGACTGCTGCGGGTTCCATATTCTCATTCAAATAGTTTTTGGCTCCTTTCATATCGTTTTCCAAATGTTGCTGAACTGCTTTAGATTCCTTTTTAAGTCTTTTCTCAACCTTGTTAAATGCACTGCGATCCTTGTGATTAATAATTTCTTGTATTTCGATTATGTATTTACTCGCAATCTCCTCTGTTTTAGGAGTTCTTTTCTTGGGATCAGACTTATTATCTATCTCTGGCTTTTCATCCTTGTGGTCAGTCTCAGGGTCATCTCCTGCACCTATGCCGCATACAGAGAAAAGACTATATCTCCGCATATAAGTGACGGATTTGCCGTATTCAAAATCTCGCTGCTGATTGGTTTTACATCCGCTATAGTCAATCGGTTTAGCCATAGTGGACTCTTGCCACTGACCAGAAGAGTGAAGCAGTCGGGTAGTGCAGCAAAAAACCCACTCACCATCCTCTTTCTGATAACTGGAAATGGGTTGTGTGTAGCTGATACCTTGTTTGGATAGGATAGGTCTTATGGCTGCAGTCACAGCCTCAATAGATGCAAACTTTCCATGATGTCCTTTTGATTCCCTTTCTGCATCTGATAAGTTTTCTTGTGCCTTTGCAAAAGCAGATGCAAACTCATTGAGTTGCTCTGAACTCCGTACTATCTCGCTGTTCATTATATTCCTCATTGGAGATAAATAGATAAATGATGGCAACAAGCGCAATCAAAATGTATCTCGTGATTTTTTTTAGGTTATACACATTTAGTGTATTCCGGTTATTATCAAGAGGTATATTCAAAATAGTTTTACTATAGCGTTTCATCAAATTTTTTTCAGACTTGGCTTGACTGCATCCCTATGACTGTTCCGATAAATAGATCATCTTTTGTAAGTTTAAAGATTGGATCTGGAAAGTCTTTGTTTTCCAGCTTGAAAAGACCACCACCTTGAGCAACCGCTAAGATAAACTCATCATCCTTTATTACTGCTGACACTTTGCCAATTGTCTCTGGCTCATTCTGATCGACTATAGCTATTGACCCTGCTCTGATCCTTGGCTCCATGCCAGTGGTTCTAACCTCAACTCCATAAGTGTTCTCAGAGTGCGGATGTGGCCAGTGCATAAACTCGTCAATCTTGACCTTCTTGCCTTTGCTTATTGTCTTGAAAAAATCCACTACGTCCTCAACTATCAGAGCTACCTCTTTGTATGCTGTAGCATCTGCCAGTTTCAAACCTGACGCATTTGCTTTCAGCTCTGCTCCCCAGCGAGATGACAGATCCTCAACTTTACAGTCAAAATGTTGAGCCAGTTCAATCGTTTTTGACAGAGATGGCTCATTCTTTCCTGTGAGAAGATGGGAGACAAAACCAGCACTAACATCTAAGTCTTTCGCAAGATCCTGCTGCTCGTACTCGATTCCTTTTGCTGCTTTTCTAGCAACAAACTGAGTCCACTGTCTTCTTAGTCGTTCTAAATCATTCATCCCGCAAGAATAGCATAAGTATTCTGAAATTACCTATACTATTTTCGGGTTTGATAGAGTGTCAAAATTTTGACTTGAGTTCTATACCCTAAACTGGCACATTATTAAGAATAATTTGAAAAGTATGCACTATTAGTGCATTGTTTTCTTTTTTGAAATTCCTTACAGTTATCCACTCGTGAAAATAAGAACAGATGAAACCGAAAAGAAAGAAATTAAATAGAAGCCAAGTAGAGCAACTAAAAAAAGCAGTGGAAATTTTTAGTAATCGTACAGGAAAAACCAAAGCATCGATCTCAAGAGAACTTGGATGGTCTGGTGGTTCTGCTTTGGGAAATTTCCTGAGTGGCAGATCTCCTCTCCACGAGGATGCTGCTGTGCGGATTTGCATGGCGGTCGATTATGATCCGCGCAAAATCGTTGGTGAAATTTCTGGAAGTCTTCAGATGCACTCACACAATCATCGGCTCACTGCTCCGGTTGAGAAAACCGCAGAGGACGAGTACACACATTTTTCGCAAAATCCTGGAGTGTGGCAAATTGTCGAAATCGACAGGGATTTTGAGATGAAAGGTAAAGGTTTTAATATTAAAGCCAAAGCAGGAACTGAGCTGATTATTGTAACGGCTCCTGTTTTGCAGGGTCGGGCGATCTTTTCCAGCCATGTTTTATTCGCTCAAACCTCAAAGAGTGGCTTTGAGCTTATCCCAAGAGAGGATCTTCGGATTAAGGGAAAAGGGTATAAGGTTCTCCAAATAGCTGGTCTTGCGTTCAAGGGTTCGATATGAATTTTTCAGTTGATGATTACTCAATTAGAGTAAAGAAAAGAATCAAACAAGAGAGAAGAAAAAAGAAAATCTCGCAAGAAGATATGGCGTTAAACCTTGATATTGGACTCAGGACATATCAAGAAAAGGAAAATCCACGATATCCCGAAAAATGTTTTGATATTCGACAAATGGGAATTATAGCCGACTCAATGGATTCCCATATTGGAATCCTTGCGCTATCAGACGCTTCAAACAGAGCGATAAAAGAAGCTGAAGCTATTTTATTTTATATGCAAGAGTTGTCTATTTCGTCTGCGGGTTTTGCAAAACAGTTGGCTGAGAGGCTTGCGACCTATGGACGAAAAAAAGGAGATGATGACTAAAAGAGCTGACCCAAGTTAATTGGGGCTTTTTTTAACAATTCACTATAGTAAAGGTATATTGAATATATGGATGATATAAATCCGTTTGAGGTAGGAAGGTCGCTGAGCGAGTTTATGCGTACTGAGGGATTGAACCAGTATCAACTCGCAGAAGTCTTTGACCTCTCTCAAGGAGCCATTCAAAAAATGCTCGCAGCAGAGCAAAAAGAAGATGATGACGATAAGAAAAGGCACTTCATTGTGTACGAGGATGCTGTTGCTAAGCCTCGCAAATTTGCACTCATGGAATGGAAGGTGATCCATCGTGGAATCGATCTTTGGGAAGTTTGACAACCTAAAGCAGATTAACAAAAAGCGCTGGAAAGCAAGTTGTCCAGCTCATAACGATTCAAATCCTTCTCTGAGCATCACTAAGGGAGATCGTGCATGGCTCATCAAGTGTTGGTCTGGTTGTGACATAAAAGACATTTGTGAGGCTGTAGATCTGAGAGTTTCTGATCTTTGGTTTGACGGATCAAAGCCAGATCAAATGGATCTCAGAAAAAAGGAACACTTAAATCTCCAAAGAACAATTATTTTCATTTATGAGAATTCGATTAAACCACAATCTGAGGCAGACAAAGCTGAGTATGAGAAAGCAAAAAGGATTCTAGGTGAGTGAGCAAGGATTTATTTATCTGCATCGAAAATTGAGAGGACACTGGATTTTCAAAGACGCTGAGTTTCTAAAAGCTTGGGTGACTTTCTTGTTTGCAGCGACTCACCAGGATTGCAAATTGCTTGTTGGAAAGCAGTTTGTAAATCTGAAAAGAGGGCAGTTTGTTTATGGCAGAAAGGCTTTTTCAACCAAGATTGGCATCTCAGAAAACAGACTCAGACGCTTCGTAAATCTGCTCGAAATTGAACAGATGATCAACCAGCAAAAAACAAATAAATACTCAATCATTTCAATAGCTAATTACGATGACTACCAAACCTATAACCAAGAAACCACCAACAAAGCACCAACAAAGCACCAGCAGACCACCACAAACAATAACAATAATAACAATAATAATAATATACCCACGCTAATTGAGTGTCAGGAATACTTCGATTCCAAAGGTTTCGTTTCTCTTGCTGAGGAGTTCTTTGATCATTGGTCGGGACTAGATTGGATTAGTCCAAAAACAAAAAAGCCGCTGGGAAGGTGGAAGGGTAATGCAGCAACTTGGATAACCAACCACAAGAAGTGGCACAGTGAACCTCAGCAAAAAGGTACTGATGAGTTTGCTCCCTATGTCCATCCGATTTATGGAGAGCTTCAGTGAACAAGATCGAGCCAAAAGATTTTTCAAAAAGAGATCTGCAGCTTGCCATGAGCGAGGCATCAGAAAATTCGATTTCTGATCTGAACACTCACAAAGAGAAGATCCTCAAATACTACGAGCATGGAAGAACTCTGAGAGGTTTAACACTGCCTTGGCCATCAACACATTCCTCCTTGCGGCTATCAAAAGGGTTAAGTGTTCTCGCTGGAATCAACGGCCATTACAAAAGCACCATTGCGTCACAGATCCTTTTGCACACTTCCAAGAGTTTCAAGGTTGGGTTGATTTCTTTAGAGATGGAAATTCCTGATCTTGCTGAGGTGTTGGCTTGGCAGATGACAAGCTCAACAGAGAAACCTCCCAAAGAAGTGATGATAGATAAGGTCTTACCTTTCACTGAAAACAGATTTTATGTGTTTGACCACATTGGATCGCTGGAGCCAATGAAAGCTTTAGGCGCTGTTGATGCTATGGCAAAGGAAGGATGCAAGTTGATCGTCTTGGATTCGATGATGATGACTAGGGTTTCTGACGATCAGGAGAAAGAGCGTGAATTCACTCAAGCGTTGGTAACTCTGGCGAGACTGCATGAAGTCCACATTATGCTGGTTCATCACTCAATTAAGTTAGCCACTAGCGATGATGCTCCACCACAACGCTCACACTTCCGGGGATCTGGAGCCATTGTCGATGTTGCTACTCTGGCCATCACTGTCTGGCACAACAAGCGCAGAGCTTTCCTTGAATCAAAGGAAGAAAGTGGAATGAAACTCGATGCTAGGGAGAAAGCTTTTGTGAAGAAAGCTCCTCCTATGCTGTTTGTGGTTATCAAGAACAGACACTCAGCTTTTGAGGGTCCAATCACCTTATATCGAAAAGGGCTGACGTTTCACGATACGGACAAGTTGGAGTGTGATTTTGAATCTTAATCCAGAGGGACAGTTTTGGGTAATCGGCAACGAGTTTCAGAAAGAGAAGTTTCTGGAAAAGCTAGACGAGCTTACGTCAAAGAAAAAGAAGGTGTTTGTCACCTTCCACGATGAAGAGAACAGATCGGCACAGCAGAACAAAGCTATGCACGTATATTTTTCTCTTTTGAGTTCTTCACTTAATGACAGTGGCAGGACAATGGCTGATGTGTTTGGCGAGAAAATCGAGGGCATCAGTTGGACACCAGCAATGGTTAAGGATGCGATCTGGAAACCCATTATGAAAAAAGCTACTGGTAAGGACAGCACCAGATCCATGACAAAAAAAGAGGTCACTGAGGTTTACGAGATTCTAAATCAGTTTATGAGTAACAACTTTGGGATTGGAATCGAGTGGCCAAGTAGGTTTGAACGATGAAGATGATCTTGGAAGGTAATGAAGCAGAGTGCAGAGAGGTACTGGAAGCACTCAAAAGAATTGAGGAGCTATTGGAGATTTTTGAGGATGTCGTTGCAGAAAAGAAGGTGTCGGAACTGTCGGAAGAAAGCTGATGGTGAGGATGCAATCATCAGTCCAGTGGTTGCTTTCTGTTCTTTCATTTGTCTCCAGGAATGGAACAAAACAAAGGCAGCAGAGAAAGCGAGGAGACTAATGGAGAGAAAAATAACGCGAGAGGACAAAGAGCGTTTGAAGCGCAAGAACCAATGGATCAGAGAAGCTCAATCTGCTTTCAACAAGTTCATAATGATCAGAGATAAGAAGTATGGTGTGTGTATTAGTTGCAACTCTGAATTAGTTTATGGTGGTCGTGGCGGCAACGTGGATGCCAGTCACTTCAGATCCAGATCTGCTGCGTCACAGTTGCGATTTAATCAATACAATTGTCATGCCTCCTGCGTTCGTTGCAATCGGTGGATGGAAGGGAATCTGACACCTTACCGGAAGCAGCTCATCAAGAGGATCGGCAAGCAACGTGTCCTAGATCTTGAGAACGACAACAAACCGAAAAATTATTCTATTGATGATTTAAAGCGCATCAAGGAAGTGTTCAAGAAAAGAGCCAAGCTTTATGAGAAAAAGTTTCGATGATCAAATTAACCACCAAATTCGTAGAGCTTCAAATCAAAGAGCCAGATAACGATGAAGAGAGGAAAGCACTTAGAAGAGACTTAATATCTGCAAATGCTCTCATGTTCGCTGCAATGAGCGTGATGGATGATGACAAAATCGAGGGAGGAACAGACTATCTATACTTATCGGATAACAATAAAAAAAGTCATTGATGGTGACAGTTTCAGAGCTGATCTGGATTTAGGGCTGGATAACTGGAAGCATGATGTTAATTTCCGCTTATTTGCGGTGGACACGCCAGAGACTAAAGCTTTGAAAGGTGACAAGGAGCTTAAACGCTTCGGGATCACAGTGTCTGATTGGGTTAAGACTCAGGTGATTGTTGGAGAGAAGTATTGGGTTAAGACCTTCAAGGATAAGAGAGGCAAGTTTGGCAGACCTATGATCAAGCTATATCACAAAGGCAAGAACCAGAGATGCCTCAATGATGAGCTTGTTTATAAAGGGTTTGCTGTGCCTTACTACGGACAAAGCAAGGATCTCGTCACAGATCTTCATAGGAAGAATATGAAGCGGTTTGTGAAGCAAGGTGGTGAATTAGCTCCTCTAAAGCGATCTAAGAAGGTATAGCCAATATAGCTCCACTATACTGACTATACTCAAAAAAAGGCTTAGGCGGCTCGTAAGGAGCTTGATTGTTTATTTCTTATGCTCTGCAAGAATGAGAGCAGGTGGGCAATATCATCAAAGTCTGTGATTGTGGCTATCTTATTTTCGATCAAGTCGATAGCCTCTGAGGTCTTGCTTTCGATGCAGAGTTTTAAGCATTGAGACTGTAGCTCAATGATCTGTCTCTGCTTATCAGCGATTCCTAGAGGCCTTGGAGTGATCGGGTTTAGGTTATCGTCTAGGTCTTTGATCAGCATCATCGTTCTCCCTAATAGCGTCTAATTGTTGGCCGTATTTCGCAGCAAGTTGATCGTAATAAAAACACATAAGATCGTTGCCTTTAATTTTGTTAAGGAAAGTGTTGAATTTTTTTCTCAAAACGCGCTGTTCTTCATTTGTCGGAAGTATCGCCATCTGCTGTTCTTTAAAAACCGCTTCGATGCTGTCCATGCTGCGTTGCTCTCTCTTAGAAAGAGGCGGTGCGGATTCTTCCCAAGCTTTCTGGCGGCACTCAAAACAGACGCTACCTATGCGTCTTGATCCGTTACGCTCAGGAACAGTAGGACGGCCACACTTTGTTTTTGAATCATAGCCGTAGCACTGCGTAGGTCGGGTTTGAATCCACCGGGATAATTCGTAGACAAACCGCTCGTCATTGTCAGTAAAGTTTTCGTGATGTTCGGTATGTGCTTTTAACATGTCTAGCATATTTTGTAAGAGACTAATCTCGTAAATGTGGTTCGGTCTGTTCCAGTTCATTTCCGCTCTCCTGTCGGGATAATTTCTCCCCATTCAACCATTAGGTTATATAGTGCTTTTTCCACGACTTCTAAGCTTTTATCAGAGACTATTGCTCTGTCTAATATTGCTTCATAACTCTTTACCAACCCATTTGTTTCTAAATCATAAACAATCTCAATATGCCAATAGTTGGTATGATCTCGTGATGAGTCAAAGCTTA
>Ga0209404_10002746_pt1 | contig 10663 bp, 13 predicted proteins | sample TroAtlMetagenome_2_FD_187447 | JGI IMG/M metagenome (GOLD analysis project Ga0209404, IMG submission 187447) | Marine eukaryotic phytoplankton communities from Atlantic Ocean - Tropical Atlantic ANT8 Metagenome (SPAdes) (version 2) | ecosystem: Environmental > Aquatic > Marine > Oceanic... | reverse complement strand
CATTTTTTCTATTATACTGATTTAACTCAGCTCTATACTTTTTAGATTTGGTAGATGACTGAAATTTCTTATATTCTGCCTTATAATCTCTCTTTGCAGTTTCTTTTAATTGATGAGCCATCTTCAATGTTTGTTTCTTAGTATCTGAAGTACCTGTAGCTTTATATCCTAATTGTTCTGCATTTTCTATTCTTGCTTTTTCGAACTTATCCCTATCTTTACCTTTAAGTTCTCCACCAAAACCCTCATCAGTTACTTTTTCAGGATCGTATTCAAAACCAGGATTTTGAGGTTCTCTATATCCTTTATCAGATTTAGGACTTACTGCCATAATGGTTTCTCTAACCTTTTTAGCACCATACTTAGCGATTAATGTTTTTAAAACTTCTTTTTTCACTTTATTAGGTAATCCCTTGTGTTTAGTTTTTGCATAATCCTTAGTAGTTTTCTTTTTCATTCCTTTAGCAGCATCTTTTACATCCTTAGATACCTCTGAACCTTTAAGTTCACCCTTTTTATAAGCGTGAACCATTCCCATAAATCTTTGTTGTGCTTTAGACTTAGCAGGCACTACATCATCCTTTTTAATACCCTCAATATAGCTCTATGTGTATCACTATATTGTGAATTATAATTATCTTGGTCAACTTCAACATCTATCTTAGATGCCAACATAGCTAATTGTCTAACTGCTTGTTTTCTATCACCAATTAAATATCTTGTTATAGCATCAGCTAATTTTTTCTCCATTTGTTCTGTAATAACAGTTTCTTCTACTGAACAACAAGTGTGTCCATCTGCGCAATTATTACAACAAGAGTTATGGTCTTCCATCACACTTTTTAGTGTAGGTAATGGTTCTCCAAACTTTCTCTTATCCCATGCTTTTGTTTCTGATAATATTTGTTTTAATTTAATCATTTTATTTCACCTTAATACTTAAAATTTTGTTGGAAATCATATTTGGCATCATTCCCATTCTAGCTCTAAACCTAATATTAAGTTTCTTTTTATCTATTACAAACTCATAATTATTAAATACTTTTGGTTTTGGCTTCAGATTAGCTACAGTTATAAAATAAAAACTATCATTCTCATGTGTTTTCTTAACTCTAAACTTTGCTTTTTCTTTTCTCGGTGGTTTAACACGTGTGAGAATATATTCAGCCTCTATAAATTTAGGATTACGAAACTGCATAACTTTTTTTACTATAGTTGGACTCACCCGTTCCATTATGATGTCTTTTAACTTAATCACTTTAGTGCCTTTATTACATCATCAGGATTACTTACCATTCCTTTAACAAGTTTAAATAAAGTTTTATCTGCTAAATCACGAACCTTTTTTAACGCTGGTGGATAGTTTAGATTTAATTCTAATTTATAAATATGTTTGTAAGTTTCTGCCATAGATTTGTGAGGTAATCTGTCTGCTACTTCTATTCTTGCTATTGTTGAATCGTGTTTCTTTTTAGCAAGATTTTTTATCATATCTAAATTACCTGTAAATTCTTTTTTCTCATTCAATATATCTTTTAACTTAATCATACTCTTGGTGTTCCCACCTTTTTCCACAATTTTAAAATTAAATTAATAAGTTGTTTTGATTTCATCTTATTCATTTTTTCTTTACTTCTATCATTTACCTTATCCCACACTTGAGTCATTAAATTTGCAGTTGTTAAATCTACAAGAGTACCACCAATCTTTCTAGCTTGTTTGTTTTTAGCTACATCAAGAACTTTTTTAATATTACCAGTTGGTTCTACTGCTTCATTTACGGATTCTTTTAACTTTATTTTACCTTTAAAATCTGGATGTTTTAATAATTTTTTAGCAAATTGTTTTGCTTGTTTTTCTGTAGTTTTTAAGTTATTACCCTTACCTCTAAATTTTCTATCTTTAGCACCTAAATCATATGTAAAAGTTGATTTACCATTATTAATACTTAACATCCAACCAGTCTTACCTCTAAATAATTCAGCTTGACCTTTTTTTACTTCATTTACGGATTCTAATCCTAATTTTTTCTTTTGCTGAGCAATAAAATCATCAGTTTGTTTAGATGCTTTTGCTAATACCTCTGGATATTTTTTATAATACATATGTTTTTTACCCTTTGGTAAACTCTGATAATAATCCCAATGTTTTTGTGTAGGATAATGGGCTTTTTGATAACTTGGAACTTCTGACACATGGATTGTTCCATGTTTAGTCATTTTCACTTTTCTTTCATTTACGGATTCTTTTTTAGAATAATCAGGATCTAACTTTCTCATCTTGATTAGAATATCACGGACTCTTTCTCTATCCAAACTATCACCTGTGAATTTATCTCCAGCATACTTCTTGAGATAAACCGATAAGGCTTTGTTTATATCCCCAACCTTTAAATCTCTACCTTTAGTATCAGGATACAAACCTTTCTTTCCGTAGAAATCACCCATGTATTTGTAAAATGACATTAGATTTTCTTTTATTACAGTTTCATTTACAGATTCTTTTAAAGTAACATTTAATACCGTCTCAACATATTTATTCGCCAAATGTTTTTCTCTACCATATTTTTTATGTTCCCACTTCTTTTGTAAACTTATTGGTAATTCTTCTTCATTCATTCCATTATTCACAAATGAAGCAACTCTTCTAGCATCTATACCTCTAACTTTTCTATATCTAAATTCTTCAAGAGTTTTCAACCACTTTGATACTTCTTTTACAGTACATCTTTTACCAAGTTCCTCTTTCTTTAATCGACTTTTTTCAGCTCTTCCTCTATTTTTAGATTGTGCTTCAAATCCCACGATTTTTCCTCCCTTATGTGATGCATCTTTACCATCACCATTACCATAAGTACCTTTTTGTCTATTATACTTATTTAATTCTGCTCTGTATTTCTTTGCTTTATCAGATGACTGAAATTTCTTGTATTCTGCTTTATAATCTCTTTTGGCAACTTCTTTTTTTAATTTAAATTTTTCTATTAAAGATGGATTTTCTTTTACTATTTGACGAATAGTCTCACGAATTTTTCTGAGTGTTTCTTTTGCGACTTTTTCAGGTTTACCTTTATGTTTAGTAGATGCATAATCTTCTGCATCTTTATCGTCCATTCTACCAGCAACATCTTTAACTTTACCAGAAACGTCTGATGGAGATAACTCACCCTTTTGTAGAGCGTGAACCATTCCCATAAATCTTTGTTGTGCTTTAGATTTGGACGGCAATTTACTCTCCTCGTATGATTTTGTTAATTATATCTTCTGCTTTACAATATGTACCACAAGTTCTACTTTGTGTTTGTGATTTATCAACACTTTCTTGTAGTGGGTGCATAAAAGCTCCGTGTGTTGATGGATTGGAAACAAAATCAAATGCTATTAATTCAAAGTCATCACCAACTTTCATTGCCTGACCACCATCATCTTCATTTACGGTTTCTACTGAACCCATACCTCTTGAAGAGATACCTAATTTGATACCATTCTTAAATAATTCTCTTAAAATATTTCCACTTGGTGTAGTTAAAATCTCTACCGTTCCTAACAAATTCTCACCTTCGAAATGCATTTCAGTTACATTGTGTGATACATTTTGTAAATTCACAACTGATGAATCTGGATGGTCAAGTTCACCCATAGCGCGGGATTGTTTGATGAATCCCTCATCATAATTCTTTGCTTCTCGTTGTAGAATCTCCATTGGATATACTCTTCCATTTTGATTCTTCGCATCTGCTCTTTGTAATACACCCTTAACAACTAACTTACCATTGTTTTCTTTCATGGCCTCGGTTATTTGTTGTGGTGATACTTCAAATGGAATATAATCGACTATAAGTTCTCTCATTATTTCATCCTTTTAGTTATTTTAATCATATCTCTCATGAAAGATGTTACATTCTTTGTATATGATCTTACCAAGTCATCTTGTAACTTATGATTTTTAGGATCTGCCTGTAATCTATCGGATAAATCATACATGGATTTACGATATTTACCTTCAATTTTTTCTAAATCACGTGTAATTTTTTTTGCTTTAGCTACGTCTTTAGCATCTTCAGTCACTTCAGCCGTTTCTTTCCTTGTTTTATCATATTTGTCTTTAATTTTACCTATTTCGGCGTGAGATGCTTTCTTACCAGCAGCTTGTTGAATTTTAGTCATTCCTTCTTTTCCATATTTCTTCACACCAGCACGATACATAATACCACTTTCATTTACTTTTTCAAATCCACTACCACTTGCAACAGAATTTCTTCTATCTTTACCTTTACCACTAAATGCATTTGGTGTATCATATTCACCACCCGCAGTTGCAGTTGTTGAAACTTCATCTATTTCACGCTGAATGAGCTTTTGTAATAACTCCTTAAAGGCTTTTTTACTTATTTTCGTGGACATTTTCTAATTCCTTCACTAATTCATAATATCTCATTAAAGATACAACGTGAGAATCTTTTACACGTTTCCCACTTGTAGCATTATCTGTATGAGCAATTGCTTCGGTCAGTTTAATTTTCGTTATTTTATCATCAACCCTATTTAAGTGATTTGATAAAACTTTTCTAACTTTCATAACTTCAGCATCTATGAATTCTCTGAGAGAATTAGTGTTTGATAAATTGTTAATGTATTCTCTTAACAAATTTCTTTGTGATTCATTTAGATTACTATATTTTTTATTGAATTTATCAACTAATAGTTGATATGTCAAAAGTCTAATGTCTTCCTCTTGTGTTTCGTATGATTTGTAAGACTTTTCTGATAGATTTTTTGACTTGTTTGACGATTGATTTGTGATATTTTCCATTACAACTACTTTACTATCAGTCTCAATTACTGGCCCGTAGCTTTCACGAGCAGATTCACCTTCAAATATATTATAAATTGATGCCAAGACTTTATAGTGTGGTAGTTTAGTATTGAAAAAATCTTTTGTATCGTAACTACGTTTAATTTCTTTGATTAAATTATATTTTTCATTTCGTAGTCTACGATTTGATAATTTTCTGCGATTTTTAATGACAGCCTCAATCAATATCTCTGAGTGTTTAGAACTTTTATATTTCTTTTCTGTTAAAATCTTATAAAGTTCATTCTCCTTACCCAATTCTGTGTTTGCATTGAAAAATTCTTTTAAAATTTTTATAGAAGAACTGTCTTTTTCGTTGTTCAACACATCTACCGTGATTTGTCGAGTAAGTAATTCAAAAAGAATACCCGTATTCTTTATTTTGTTATGCTTTTTATTATAGGACATCAATCGCTCCATTAACTGTATAGTTTTCGTACATATATAAATATAAAAACTTCAAATAATTATACATTTATTATGTTAATCTTTTTTAACAAATTCATCATATTCATTAGATATTTCTTCTGATTCATTTGTCTCTTTAAGTATCTCTTTGACAGAATTAGACTTTAATCCTGATTGTTTCAAAGAATCATAGTGAGACAATGCTAGTTGTGGTTTAACCTTACCTAAAGGATCTCTACCTCTAGCACTTCCATCTTTGGAATAACTTGGTACTTCTTTAGGTCTTCCCATATTCTCTTGGTCGAATACAGAACCAACTGCATCTGGTGAATCAGGAGCTCCCTCGTCACCAGAAGTACCAATTGCTGCCAAATCACTTGGTGTACCAACTACATCCCCACTCTTAACAGGATCATTACCCTCTTGTTCAATCTGAGAATATCTAAACTTTTGTTTTTGGTCTTTTACAATTCCATCTTCAATATCTTTAACTTGGTCGTTTGTAAAATTAAAAACATTTTTATAAATCCAATCTGCAGACATTAAAGTATTATCTTTTACATCACGAGCTAAATTAACCTTACTACTCCACAATTCAATCTTCTCTTGTTCATAGATTGTAGATGGATTTGTTAAACCTAATTCAAAGTTTACCAACTCTTCATCAGTAAATCCTTGTGAATATAAATGAACAACTGCAATCTTTGTTAATTCACTTGTTATAATTCTCTGTATTCTTTCAATGGTACGAGCGAATCTAACATCTTCAGCTGCCAATGTTGCTTTACTACCAAGTGATTCCTCATATCCTAAGAATGCCTTTGGAACACGAAGTGCTGCCAACAATCTATTTTTCAAATACTCTAAGTCATCTGTAGTTTCATATTGCATTCCTGGTAATGACTCAACTGATGTTCCACTATCTCCACCTCGAACTGGCATAAAGAAATCTTCTGTTAAATTCTGTATGTTGAACTTCAAGTTATAATCACCTGTTTTATCATCAATGAAAGGTGTCTTTTTCATTTTGTTGATGATTCTTTGCATGTAATTATCAACTTCGTTTGGTGGTATGTTTCCAATATCAACTTTAAACACTCTCTTTTCTGGTGCTCTCATTACACGATGTATTAACATAGCGTCTTCCATTAAGGTAACTTGTTTCCAAACTTTTCTAGCTCCCTCTAACATTGATTTACCATAAGGTAAAAGATTACTATCACTTGATAATCTAAAGTGTGCAATTTGAAAGTTTTCAAACTCAACTTTACCTACACCAGATTGAGCCCTATGTAAGTATGGATGTGTTGATTCCATCGTTTCTAAATAAAATTTAGTATAGTATGGATTTTCAGGATCTTCTCCCTCAGCTCGAATGACTTCGTATGGAGAAAGAGGTATGACGTTTGTAATTCCGTACTTATCACTTATATCTAAATGTAAAAAGAAATCACCATACTTAGTTAAATTCCTTACCCAAGGCCAGAGATTGAATTCAATATTCATAATATCATAAAATAAATTATGTAATATTGATTTGATGTTATCATTATCACTTTGAATTTCCAAAACTTGTCCGTATGGATTTTTCATAGTAGATTCATCTGAATAAATGTCAAGAGCACTTGATATAATAGAATCAGAATCCATTGTTTCGTAATCCTTAAATAACCCAAGTCTTGCAGCCATAACTTGATGTACAGTAGAATATCCTGAACTTATTAAGTCCAATCCACTATGCATTTTTGAATATCTATCCACAAGGTGACTTCTCACACCATGTTGTAATTTATCTGTATCAGCAATTTTTAATTTTTTACCACCAACGTTTCTAACTATAACGTTAGTACTAAACAATCGACTTAACCGACCAAATAATGTTTTATCAGCCATTTTTTACCTCACTTATAAGAGCCACTCTATTGACTCTCTTTCTTTGTTAACTTCCATATCCCAATAATCAGATTTATTTTCTTCGGGTTTATAAACACCATCAACATCCATCATCCTATCAAGAGTTTTTTTAGTTAACTCAATTCCCTCAGTTCGTAATCTTAATGCAGTATCACGAACCCAAAGTCCAATTGCAAAAGACATCACGAGGTCATCATTATATCCCCTCATGGCTTCTGCTCTGTTATTTAAATAAATAAAAGTAAAGAGTTCATCAATCAATCGATTACTACGAACCAATACAGAATTATCTCTAAAATATTCCTCTAACTTTGCAATAATCAAAGGTCGAGTTTTCATAGTGGTACTGAATCCAGCCACCATTTTTTTATCTTGAGACCTATATCGATTGTTCATCTGATGTTGTACATCGATGTATTGTAAATCTTTACTCGTGTAAAATAGATTAGGATAATCCCTATCTATCACTTGTTGGATGGTTGCCCAACCAATATTATTGTTTTCTATAATTAGTAAGGCATCATTATATTCTGTTGAAATGCTCACTAACATATTACCAAAATCTTTTGTAGGTATTCTACCTTTATATTCTGCAACTTGTTCTACATTCTCTATATCAATAACATGGAATGCAGAATAGTCTGCTGAGTCACCACGTCCAACGTCAGCACATACCACATAATTTTTTGAGTAGTTTGGTGGTTCCCATATCCACAAGTTACTATCCGCTCCTCGTTTTTCTACAGGATCCTTAACCGTTTTGGTTTTACATTCTTCTAAAATTTGTGCATCAATAACTGAAGTACCAGAGGTGATAAAGTCACAATCACATTCTTGTGCTGCACTCTGTATACCCAATAAGTTATCTTGTTCATCTCTCCAAGATTGGTCTCTATCAGGATGTACAGTCCAATGAAGTTTGATAAAGTTAAATACTCCTCTACCCTCTTCTTCCTCTACCCAAGTTTTGTGAAACCAATTACCAACACCATTTGGTGTTGAAAGTGCAATACAACTACCACCAGTCGTTAATGTTTGTTGAGCTGCAGTCCATATATCATCAATCTTATCGATGAATGCTGCCTCATCTAATATCAACAAAGATAGAGCTTCTGAACGAGCTGCTTCGGGTCCTGATGATACTGCCTTAACTTGAGAACCATTAACATACCGAAGATTCAACTTATTATCCTCAACACATTTCTGTTTCAACCAACTCGGTAAGTTTGCATGCATCACACGAATTTTTGTTACTAAATTCTTTGCAACATCTTGTTTTGTGGCAATCACAAGAACATTTTTATCTTGATAGAATGTCATCATCCACAAACTATATCCAGCAGTAACAGTTGATATACCAAGTTGTCTGGCCTTTAATATAATATTGAATCTATTATTTTGAAGATCATTTACAGTAGATTCTTGGAAATCATATAGACTAAATGGTATTTTTCCCTTAATTGGATGTTGAATCATACAATACTTTTTCATAAAATATGCAGGATCTTTAGCACACTTCACATATTCAGATTTGATTACATCTTTTAATGGTGTTGGATTAGTAGACATTAGTTAACGATTTGACCAGCAAGATTTACAGAAGTCGCGGTCATAATCACTCCATAAGTGAAATATAACCATTTATTCTCATACCAACTGGGTTTCACAAGTTTTACCTTTTTTTCTAATATTTCTGAACGTTCTTTCAATACTTCAATCGAAAGGTCTTTATTCGCGATTATTAGTGAGTCTGTTTGGGCATTTTGTTCCAATAACTTCATAATAGATTCAAGGTCTTTAATAGTTTTAGTATTCAAACTATCTTTGACTTGTAAATCAGTTATTTGTTTGGTAAATCCCAAAATTTCAGATTCCGTGAAGGTAAATGTCTTTTCTTGTGAAAAAACCATTCCTACAAATAATAATATTTTAATTAAATTCTTCATATATACATATATATCAGTTTACTTGGAAAACTTCTTCAAAAAGTTTACTGCTTCGTCTACATCATCAATTTCAATGGCCTTTTGAGCCTTTTTTATTTCTGCCTTTGTAGATTTAACTTCTTTTTTCAGTTTTTCAACTTGTTTTTTGTTTACTCGTTTTTTTGACTCAAGTTCTTTAACCTTTTTCTCGGTTTGTTTAACTTCTTTGTCCTTTTGTTTGATTGCATCATCAAGTTTTTTGATTTCTTCTTTCTTCTTACCAGAAGCTTTTGCACCAAGTCCTAAAATGGCTAAAAGACCACCAATAATACCTAACAATACTTTCCACACTTTTTTCATTTAACTTTCTCCTAAAAATGAAAGCCCTGCTCCATGAACAAGTTCTTCAAGATTAACTGTTTTACTACCATTTTCATCAATTGATTCATATTTGTTTAAATTCATTAACTTATCTATGATTCTATGATAGACTTCTAAAATGTTTTCAATTTCCTCATCGTGTCCAATCTTACGATGATACTCTTCTGCAACTTCTCCAAGAGTTGCAGTCATATCCATTAATTCAAATATAACATCTTCAGGTAGTATTAGTTTTCTTTTATTCGATGATTTCATTTTCCAACTCCAATTCAAGTTTTCCAATATATTCTTTAGCCTCCGTGACAAGTTTATCAAAATTTTCTTGTCCCATTGACCATTCCTCTTTTTCGACACTTTTCTCATCAACTCCAACTTCATTAAAAAACGTAGTCTTACCTCCTGAAGCTTCGAACTCATCAATACTTTGTTTTAAATCTTTTAAATATGCCTTTTTATTTTCTAATATTTTATTTTTTTCCCATTCTTCATACTCTCCACTTACACGAAGTTTATTTTCCATCTCAACTTGACAATCGAAACAATGTCCCATTATTCTCCAAAACTTATCATCAAGTCTTTTCTTCATTACCTTTTCACAAGACGGACAAAACCACGGCATCCTTGCCTCTTTCATAATATCAGATAATCTATGTATCTTATCACCGTGTTTTTCAGGTTCTTTACCATTATCGTATCCAACCATTATCCGTTTTTCAGGTTCTCTGCCCGCTAAAAGGTCACCTAAAACTTTATTTTGTCGTTCTGCTTCTTTACTATAACTTGCCATAATTACTCCTATATTATATTATGGTGTATCAGTTGACCAAGTTGGATATGCTGTAGTATTTCCAGAAATAGCCCCAAATGTTCCGTGATTACCATTTCCTGAATGATCCGTAATAGTAGTTCCACTACCTTCATTAAATTTCCAATATCCTACAAGACCACTTTCACTTTGTAAATCTGTTGGTGTTCCACTATTATATGCGTTTGAAACCCAAGTGGCATCTTTAGCTGTATTAAAAATAGATACCTCATCAAGACCACAAGCCCATCCATGCTGATATGAATTAGATACATTACGACCACCAAAATACATACCACCAGTTCCACCACCTGTGTTACTCCAATTGATGGTATCTGTATCACGAAGAACACCATTTACATATATTTTACGTTCA
>Ga0209404_10002745_pt1 | contig 10666 bp, 10 predicted proteins | sample TroAtlMetagenome_2_FD_187447 | JGI IMG/M metagenome (GOLD analysis project Ga0209404, IMG submission 187447) | Marine eukaryotic phytoplankton communities from Atlantic Ocean - Tropical Atlantic ANT8 Metagenome (SPAdes) (version 2) | ecosystem: Environmental > Aquatic > Marine > Oceanic... | reverse complement strand
TGGTTGTGAAGAAGGTTCATGCGCTTGTACATATGAAACTCCAGGACCTGGAGCTGCTTTATACATTGGAGCTGCTATGACGAGTATAACTTTAGTAATGGAAAGTGGAAGTGTTACTACTTTTACTAACGTGCCAGCTGGATCGTTTATGCCAGTTAGTGCATTAACAGTTTGTGCGGCTGTTCCAGAAGCGGAAGAAGGTGTAGAACCAAAAGATGTTATCTTAGCTTTATTCTAATGATATTAGGGATAGGAACTAAATTAATAGATCTTCGTAGACCGAAAGGGCCAACTACACCACCTCCTCCGGCTGTGACATGGTATATTGAACTTGAAAATGGTAGTGGTTTTATGGAATTAGAACCTTCAACAGATTTAATGCTGCAAGAGTCAGCACCTTAAAAATATATAAATGGCAAATTCAAAATTTTCAGGCGTAGGTTTTGCGTCTGGACAAAATGCAAACAGCAACTCGGTTTTTGCGGGCTATGAATCAGGGCAAAACAGAAGATGGACGTTAGCTGAGTTAGCAGCTGGGCTTCCATCGAGTTCAACTCTTCAACAAGTTTTAAACACGGGTAATACAGCGGATAGTAACGGAAATACAGGAACTATCGTATTAACAAACAGTGCTCAAAATAGAACAGCTACATATGGAAATGAAAATATTAGCTCAGATTATAATTTTAGCATTAACGTATCTGGAACCAATAATATTGCAAGAATGTCAACCACTGATGGAGACATTTCTATCCAAGCACAAGGAACTGGTAAGTTTATAATTTTAGATGGACGACTTGAACTTCAAGGGCAAAGTAACCATCTAGAACCAGGCGCAGGTAATACAACTACTTGGAGTATGATAAATTCCAATTACTTATTAGATGGATATAATAATACGGGCAGTAATGGTGGAGTTATCAGAATTAATTCTAGAGAATCACTTACAATACATACAGGTAATTTAACAACAACAACACCTGGTGGACCTTTATCTATTTTTGCTAGAGGTAACACTGCTAGTTTATCAACAATAGATGGAACTACTTTAGGAGGTGATGTAACTATTAGTTCTAGTAGTGGAGATGTAGTTATCACAGGTGGACAAGATCTTATACTTACAAACACCGGATTAGGAACCCCAGTATCAGGAGATTATCTAGTAGCAGACGGAGTTACTGGTAAAACACAATGGTTAACAGACCCAAAAGCATTTCAAACGTTAGCCGCTGGAGTTAGTGCTACTTGGATTATAAAAAATGGATATAATGCAAGTTGGAACGTAGGTAGTGGTAGTGTTACTTTAACTATAACTTGTTCAGATGGAGATAGTGGAACACTGATAGTAACAACTACAACTGGAGAAATTACTTGGCCCGCAGGTTCATTATGGGCTGATGGTGGAACAGAACCTACGTTAACTAACGGAGTGGATGTGTTTAGTTTCGTATATGATGGAACTAACTATTATTGGACTTACGGTCAAGATTTTTCATAATGCCAGGCAGTAAACAAGCAATGTTTCGGGGATTACTCCCGAATGCTTCCACACCATCGGGACCTACTGTAAATTGGAAAATGATGTTAGAGTCTGCCGATGGCGCAGCGCACGTAATAGCAGGTTTTACTTTCAGTCTTACGGGCACAGCTGGTACTAATAATATTGTAACTGCTACAAAAGGAGCTATTGTCCCAGTTAGTTGGGTAGTGTCATCATCTGGAACAGCTGTAGTTGGCTTTGATTTTGGAACCGCTACTTTTACGGTTCCTAGCGCTGGAAATGTAGAAGCATTACTTTTGGAAATGACTAACACTACTATTATACCCGCAGGAACAGTAGGAGCTGGACCTGATTTAGTATTAAGCATACCAGGTGGAAATCCGCTTAATACTAATGTATATGCACAGACATTAGGATCTGCTGCTCCAGGAATTCAAACACAGAGTGCAGCGGGAGCTAATGTAAACGCATACTTAATACAATTATAAATTAAATAAAATAAAATGAACAAAATTAAAGAAGAACATTTAACAAAAATTCAAGATCAACAAAAAAGATTAAATAATTTATTAAATCAAATAGGATATGTCTCTGCACGTAAACATGGATTACTACATGAGTTCGGCGAGGTGAATAAACAAACTGAAGAGTTTAAATCAGTATTGGAAGCAGAGTATGGAGAAGTAAACATAAATGTAGAGACAGGGGAATATACTCCTATCGAGACTAAAGAGGAAATGAAGGTAGTAAAAGAGGAACCAGCTAATGTCGAATAAAATAAGAAAAATTAGTATAGGTTCTGATTATAAAAATGATGCAATGCACTATGCGGTAGGTCAAGAGGTATATGGAGGTCATGTTATATGTGACATCTTAAACAATGATAAAGCTGGAGAGTATTCAATTTTTATAAAAAAAGGACAAGAGGTTCTTCCTTGGAAAAAATTTAATAGTCAAATGGCTATAGCTGTAGAATTTGATTTACAATACAGTGAATAGCTTATATGATTATATAATAAGTCCAGTAGGAGAAAGATATAATAACACTATAAAAGTAAAAGATAAAGATTTAATTTTAAATACTCAAATTGAGACTTTTAAAGCTGTTAATAAATTAGCTAAAGTAATTAGTACTCCTAAAGCTTATAACCTACCAATTAAACCGGGAGATTTAGTTTATGTTCACCATAATGTATTTAGAAGACATTATAACATGAAAGGTAAACAACAGAATAGTAGATCTTATTTTAAAGAAGATTTATATTTCTGTGCTCCAGATCAGATTTATTTATATATACAAAATAATAAAGCATCTGCCTTTTTAGATAGATGCTTTGTTAAACCTTTGGCTTCAGACACGTTAGGCGAAAAAGTAATTCCTAACAAGGGAGTATTAAAATACGGAAATAAACAATTGGAACACTTAGGAATAAGTGAAGAAGATGTTGTGAGTTTCCCAGATTTAAGACAATGGGAATTTGTAATAAATAATGAACTATTATATTGTATGAAATCAAAAGATATCCTAATTAAACATGAACGTCAAGGACACGAAAAAGAGTATAATCCAAGCTGGGCAGTTAGCAGTGAAAGAGTTAATAAAAGTAGCGAAGGAACCGATTGTAGATACAGGGGAGGATGTGACTGCGGACCGACTAAAGAACGCAGCTGCCACTAAGAAACTTGCTATATTTGATGCGTTTGAAATATTAAATAGAATCCAAGAAGAAGAAGACTTATTATTAGAGAAACCTAAAGAAGAACTAAAGGAAGAAAGAGTTTTTAAAGGATTTGCTGAAGGGAGAAGTAAATGAAAAACGATTTAGCATTATCTCATAGCATAAAAGATGTAGTTAATCCCACTATTTTAAAAAAACAAAATAAATTAAAGAAATGGGAATATGGTTATAATTCTGATTATGACTTTATAGTAATTAGTAAAACTGGTGAAATTGGAGAAGTCATTGAAATACAAAACCTCCGTATTGCTTTACCAAAAGCAGACAAACCTTTTAAACGAAGCGAAGTTAAGAAGGAGCAATACTGGGAAAAACAAGAATACCCTAAAGAACTAGCTAGGATAAAAAGTAGATTCGATTGGGATGATTATCCTGTAGAGTTTAAAGAAAAATGGTTTGATTATATAGATGATGAATTTAAAAAACGAGACGAAGGTTATTGGTTCTACAATAATGGCCATCCTACTTATATTACTGGTACTCATTACATGTACTTACAGTGGTCAAAGATCGATGTTGGCTCAGCCGATTATAGAGAAGCAAATAGATTATTCTTTATATTCTGGGAGGCGTGTAAAGCCGATGACAGATGCTATGGAATGTGTTATCTTAAGAACAGACGGTCTGGTTTCTCCTTTATGTCATCATCAGAACTTGTTAATCAAGCAACAATCTCAAGTGATGCGAGATTTGGTATTCTCTCAAAAACTGGAGCTGATGCTAAAAAAATGTTTACAGATAAAGTTGTACCAATATCCGTTAACTATCCGTTTTTTTTCAAGCCGATCCAGGATGGTATGGATCGTCCTAAAACCGAATTGGCATACAGAGTCCCAGCTTCTAAACTCACTCGACGTAAACTAGATGATAACGTTAAATTAAAAGAACTACAAGGTCTTGATACTACTATAGATTGGAAAAATACAGGTGACAACTCCTATGATGGTGAGAAATTAAAATTATTAGCACACGACGAATCAGGAAAATGGGAACGACCCGACAATATATTAAACAACTGGAGAGTTACAAAAACTACACTAAGACTAGGCCGAAAAATAGTAGGCAAGTGTATGATGGGCTCAACTTCAAACGCATTAGATAAAGGTGGAAACAATTTCAAAAAACTCTACTATAATTCAGACGTTACAAAAAGAAATAGAAATGGACAAACAAGTTCGGGACTCTATAGTTTATTCATTCCTATGGAATGGAACTACGAAGGATTCATGGATACTTTCGGACTACCTGTCTTCTTTACACCAAAAAATCCAGTCCATGGAATTGACGGTATTCCAATTAAAACAGGAGTCGTCGAACATTGGGAAAACGAAGTTGAAGGATTAAAAGATGATGGAGATAGTTTAAATGAATATTACAGACAATTTCCTCGAACTGAAAAACACGCTTTTAGAGATGAAGTAAAATCAAGCTTATTTAATCTTACTAAGATTTATGAGCAAATAGATTACAATGAAGAATTAAATAACGGAGTAAGAGTAACTAAAGGTTCATTTCATTGGACTCATGGGGTTAAAGATACTGCAGTTATATTTGTTCCCAACAAGAATGGGAGATTTAATGTTTCTTGGATCCCACCTAAAGATTTACAAAATAATGTAATATTAAAGAATGGTGTTAAATATCCTGGAAATGAGCATATGGGAGCATTTGGGTGTGATAGTTATGATATTAGTGGGACTGTTGACGGTAGAGGTTCTAAAGGATCACTTCACGGATTAACTAAGTTTAGTATGGAAGATGCTCCTCCTAATCATTTTTTCTTAGAATACATAGCAAGACCTGAAACGGCTGAGGTGTTTTTTGAAGATGTATTGATGGCTTTAATATTCTATGGTATGCCTATCTTGGCTGAAAACAATAAACCGAGACTTTTGTATTATCTCAAAAGAAGAGGATATAGATTGTTTTCTATAAATAGACCTGATAAAGTTTGGAATAAACTATCAGTGACAGAAAAAGAAATAGGTGGAATACCTAACTCTAGTGAAGATATTAAACAAGCTCATGCAGCAGCCATAGAAGCTTATATAGAAGATTATATAGGTTTTAAAAACGAAAGGTGTGGTGATATGTATCATCAACTTACTCTTGAAGATTGGGCTCAATTTAACATAAACGATAGAACTAAACATGACGCATCTATAAGTTCAGGTCTAGCTATTATGGCTTGTAATAGAAACAAATACAAACCTTCTGCAAGACGCGAAACAAAAAAAGTAGATTTAGGTTTTAAAACATATGATAATAACGGTTTGATTTCAAAAATAATATAATAAATGATTTATACTAATACACAAAGTTCTTTCCCAGATCAGGTAGTACCTCAAGAGGAGAAGATGTCATTAGAGTACGGATTGATGGTAGCTAGAGCTATTGAAGGTGAATGGTGGGCTGCTGGTGTAGGCGGAGCTAGATATACAAATAATTATAATGTTTTTCACCGTAGACGTTTATATGCAAGAGGAGAACAATCTATCCAAAAATACAAGGATGAAATGTCTATTAATGGAGATTTATCTTATTTAAATCTAGATTGGACACCTGTCGCAATCATTCCCAAGTTTGTAGATATTGTAGTAAATGGGATGTCAGAAAAAATATATGATATCAAAGCTTATGCTCAAGATCCAGCTTCACAAAAAGCACGAACAGAATATGCAGAAAGACTACATAAAAATATTGTAAATAGAAGATTAATATCAGCAATACAACAACAACTAGGTGTAGACGTTTCTAACATGGATGACATTCCTGAACCGCCTGAGAATGAAGAAGAATTAGAAATACATTTACAATTAGACTATAAACAGTCTATAGAAATAGCAGAAGAAGAAGTTATAAATACTGTTTTAGATAGAAACAAATTTGAATTAACGAAAAGAAGATTTTATAAAGATTTAGTAGAACTAGGAATTGGATGTGTAAAAACTAACTGGAATAAATCTAATGGAGTGACAGTAGATTATGTAGATCCTGCAAACATTGTTTATTCATATACTGATGATCCCAATTTTGAAGATATATATTATGTAGGTGAAGTTAAAAATATTTCTTTACCTGAATTGAAGAAAGAATTTCCTAACTTAACAGACGCAGAATTAGAAAGAATTCAAAAGTTTCCTGGTAACACTAATTACAGAAGAAATTATAGAGGTAATAGAGATGATGATACTGTACAGGTATTATATTTTGAATATAAAACCTATGGAGACCAAGTTTGGAAAATAAAGAAAACTGATCAAGGATTAGAAAAAGCTTTAGAAAAGCCCGATACTTTCATGCCTCCTCCAAATGATGGTTTTGAAAGAGTTAGTAGATCAATAGAAGTACTCTATCATGGAGCTAAAATATTAGGACATCCTATAATGTTGGATTGGAAAATTGCCGAGAACATGACTCGTCCTAACTCTAATCTTACTAAGGTTAATATGAATTATACTATATGTGCTCCTGATCTATATAAAGGTAGAATTACCTCACTAGTTGAGCGTATGATTACTTTTGCTGATATGATTCAATTAACTTCTCTCAAACTACAACAAGTCTTGTCTCGCATGGTGCCAGATGGAGTGTATTTAGATGTAGATGGATTAGCAGAGGTAGATTTAGGAAATGGCACAAGCTATAATCCTAAAGAAGCTTTAAACATGTATTTCCAAACTGGTAGTATTGTAGGGAGATCAATGACACAAGATGGAGATATAAATCCTGGAAAAGTTCCAATTCAAGAATTAAATAGTAGCAATGGAATGGCTAAAATTCAAAGCCTTATTCAAACTTATCAATACTATTTACAAATGATTAGGGATGTAACTGGATTAAATGAAGCTAGAGATGGAAGTAATCCAGATAAAGATGCTTTATTAGGGTTACAGAAACTAGCTGTAGCGCAATCAAATGTTGCCACTAGGCATATATTAGACGCTGGTCTTTATTTGACTCTTAGAGCTTGTGAAAATATTGCCTTAAGAGTTGCAGATTCTTTAGAGTTTGGTTTAACTAATGAAGCTTTAGTTAATAGTATAAGTTTATTTAATGTAGCCACATTAGAGGAAGTTAAAGATTTACATTTATATGATTTTGGTATATTCTTAGAGTTAGAACCCGATGAAGAAGAGAAAACAACCTTAGAACAAAACATACAAATCGCTTTAAAAACAGGTAGTATTACTTTATCAGACGCAATAGATATTAGAAGCGTAAGGAATTTAAGACTAGCTAATCAAACATTAAAACTAAAACAAAGACAAAAAGCTCAAGCCGATCAACAGCAACAAGAACGCATGGTTCAAATCCAAGCTCAAGCAAGTGCTAAAGCTGCTGAAGAAGCTGCTATGTTTGAAGTACAAAAACAAGAAGCTATCGCTAGTACTGAATTACAATTGGAAAAAGGAAAAAGTGAATTGGAATTACAAAAATTACAAGCGGAATTTGGTCATAAATTACAATTAGCTGAACAAAAATTTGGATTTGACATGCAGTTAACTCAAGCCGACGTCGCGAAAGGACAAGCTAGAGAAGCAGAAATAGAGAATAGAAAAGATCAAAGAACAAAACTAGCAGGAACTCAACAAAGTTATATGATAGAACAAAGAAAAAATAATTTGTTTCCTAAAGACTTTGTAAATGAAAATGAAAATATTGGGAATTTAAATTTAGGTTCACCAATAGATTAACATACAATTATATAATATCATATCATGGAAGAAACAAAACAAGAAAACATCCCACAAGAGGGTGAATTTAAAATGAAGAAAAAACCGGGAAGACCTAAAAAATTAGTTAATAAAAAACAAGAAACACCTAAAATAGAATTTAAAAAAGAAGATAATGCCGATACAGAGTCAAGCACAGTGGGTGTATCTACTGAAGAACCTACCACGAGTATTCCAGAAGTTAAAGTATCCGAACCAGAAGTTCAGCAAACTGAAGAAAAGATCGTTAAAGAAGAAGAGCCAATAGTTGAAATTACTGAAATAAAAAACGAAGAAGAAACAACTCCTGAGGTAGCTCCTACTAAACCTGTAGACCCCATTGCTCCACAAGTAAGTTTACCAGAAAATGTAGAAAAACTAGTAAGTTTCATGAAAGAAACGGGTGGAGATATAAATGACTATGTAAGATTAAATGCTGATTATACTAATGTAGATGATAATACATTATTAACAGAATATTATAAAAATACTAAACCACATTTAAATGCCGAGGAAATTAATTTTTTAATGGATGAGCAATTTAAAGTGGATGACGATTACGACGAAGAGCGAGTGGTTCGTAAAAAAAATCTCGCAAAAAAAGAAGAAGTTGCTAAAGCTCAAAAGTTTTTAGAAAATCTCAAAACACAATATTACGAAGAAATCAAGTTGAGGCCTACAGTAAATAATGAGATAACAAAAGCTACAGAGTTTTTTAGTAAGTTCAAACAAAAACAAGAGATAGCACAACAGCAACATGAAAATTTTAAAACAAATACACAAAATTATTTTTCTGATGAATTCAAAGGTTTTGATTTCGCTTTAGGAGAAAAGAAATTTAGGTATTCTGTTAATAATCCAAATGAAGTTGCTACTGCACAATCTGACATTTCAAATGTAATTAAGAAGTTCTTAGATGAAAAAGGCGAAGTTGTAGATGTGAAAGGTTATCATAAAGCTATGTATGCTGCTAGAAACGCAGATACTATTGCGAATCATTTTTATGAGCAAGGCAAAGCCGATGCTACTAGAAATGTTATTGCACAATCTAAAAATATAGATTCAGGAGTAAGACAAACTAAAGCTCCAGAAGATATATATTTAAATGGATTGAAAGTAAAAGCAGTTAGTGGTATAGATAGTTCTAAATTAAAAATAAAACGAAAATAACAAAAACTAAAAATTATGCCTTTAGGGAATTTTATAGTACAAAACGCTGGATTAACTCCAACTCAAGATCAATCAGTATTGTCGACTAACTATCTACAATGGACTGATCCGGGTTCTGCAGGAGACTTTGCTGACTTTGCTCAACAATATTTACCAGAGTTGTACGAACAAGAAGTAGAAAGATTCGGTAACAGAACGTTATCTGGATTTTTAAGAATGGTTGGCGCTGAAATGCCAATGACATCTGATCAAGTAATTTGGTCTGAACAAAATAGATTACACATCGGTTATGAAAACGTAAGTAAAGTTGATGCTGCAGGAGCTGCTACATTCACTGTTAACTTACCAGCTGGTAACCAAGTTGTAGTTAGACAAAATCAAACTTTTGTAGTTTTTGATCCAGCTTCTGGATTAACTTTAAAAGGATTGGTTATTCAACCGGGTGTTCCAAACCCAGGAAATCCTGCACAAGTTACTTTTGAAGCTGCTTGTTATACGGCTCCTAACTTTGCAGCTTTAAACTCAGTAAACCTTAAGTTATTTATTTATGGTTCTGATTTCGCAAAAGGAACATTAGGAATGGATGGATCAGTTACTCCATCTTTTACACAATTCCATAACAAACCTATTATCATAAAAGATAAGTATGAAGTTAATGGTTCTGACACTGCTCAGATTGGTTGGGTTGAAGTTGCTACAGAAGACGGAACATCTGGATTCTTATGGTATATGAAAGCTGAATCAGAAACTAGATTAAGATATGAAGATTATCTTGAAATGGCGATGGTTGAAGGTGAATTAGCTGCTGCTGGTTCTGGTGTTGATGGTTTAACAGGTGCTAACGCAACTGCTGGTAGAGGTACTCAAGGTATGTTTGCTGCTATCGAAGATAGAGGTAATGTATATGCTGGTTTTGCTGGTGCTGCTAACCCTGGTGCTGGTGCTTTAGGTGATTTTGATCAAATCTTACAACAGTTAGATTTACAAGGTGCTATTGAAGAAAACATGTTATTCTTAGATAGAGCTACTGCTCTTGATTTTGACGACATGATTGCTGCTCAAGCTGGTGGTGGTTATAACAACACAAGCGCTGCTTCTTACGGTCTTTTTGACAACGAAGCTGAAATGGCACTTAACTTTGGTTTCTCTGGTTTTAGAAGAGGTTCTTATGACTTCTACAAAACTGATTGGAAATATCTTAATGATGCTTCTACAAGGGGAATGGTTGATAACATTAAAGGTGTTTTAATACCTGCAGGTACTTCAACTGTTTATGATCAAATGTTAGGATCAAATATCAGACGTCCTTTCTTACATGTAAGATATAGAGCTTCTGAAACAGACGATAGAAGAATGAAATCATGGATTACTGGTTCTGTAGGTGGTGCTTATACATCATCTTTAGATGCTATGGAAGTTCATTATCTTTCTGAAAGATGTCTTTGTGTACAAGCTGCCAATAACTTCGTATTGTTCGTAGCGTAATTTATTAACCTTTTAAAAACATAAATTATGGGAGCAATAAGAATAGATAGAACAAA